>Ga0265338_10000339_pt1 | contig 85119 bp, 85 predicted proteins | sample 42126metaG_FD_193579 | JGI IMG/M metagenome (GOLD analysis project Ga0265338, IMG submission 193579) | Rhizosphere microbial communities from Carex aquatilis grown in University of Washington, Seatle, WA, United States - 4-21-26 metaG | ecosystem: Host-associated > Plants > Roots > Rhizosphere...
TGCCTGAAGTCAGACGCTGGCTTATCGAGGCCCTCACCCTCTGCTCCTGTCCGCGCTGCCGCACCTGCTTCACCCGCTCCGGAATTATCCTCGACTCGTCCTGATTACTTAACGGAGTAGTGCTAGTCTATATGAGGACGCGTGGGCTTGTCGTTTTGCTGCTTTTTGCGGCCTCCATAGCTGGATGCGCGGCACCAGGAGGCGTTGCCCTTCACCCTGTTGATAATCAGATTCCGCCCCTGCGCTCCGGGGTTCGTGACATTGAGACGGTCGATGTTCCTCCGGTGCCGGCGAGCGATGTTCGACCTTCTTATCCTGCGGAGCTATTTACTAGTGGGGTTAACGGCACAGCCGTCGTTCTATTTACAGTCCGCGCCGACGGAGCCGTAACAGATGTGTCGGTAATCAAAAGCGAGGACATCCATTTTGGTAATGCTGCGATTGAGTCGGTTCTGAGGTGGCGATTTGTCCCGGCTAGAGTCGATGGCGTTCCGGTTGCTTGCGGGATGAGCTCTCCATTCGTTTTCTCATCCCCCGGGGCAAAATTGATCCTCAACCCTCGGCGATTGGGTCAAACCCGCCTGTTCCATTTGAAACCGAATTTCCAAGTGGAGGGCGCAGATAACCACACATTTGTCACTGACTCGTTGGCGAAAAGAAACTCTATCTTCCCGAAGAGATGCCAATTGTGCCGGATCAACTATCGGAGCCGACGCTTGCCTCAGGCATGGCTCCTGAGGGGCAGGAGCCGCGCGTTCGTTGGCGCGGCTCACTAAGACGTTTGGCAACGAAGGACGCGACAGGCGAAATCGAAACCTCTTGAATACGCTCATTAACTTTGCTCCACCTGCAATGGTCGGTGTCACGTTTACCACGCTTGGGATTCTGAAGCTGTATGGCAGTACGAAAGGAATTGTTGACGGAGGGGGGAGGCCATTTTCGTGCCGATTATTCGGTTCATATCCTTCTTGGAGTCGGCAAGTGAATCTGATCGTCCCATACGTGTTCCTCGCAATAGGCATCGTGAATCTTTGCGTCTTGCTGCGTGAAGTACTGGCGTCATGAGAAACGTGCCGAACCAACTGCCGGATCCGGCTTATCCGGCTGTCACTCCTCCTGCTGGCGCAGGAGTCGCGCCATCCGTCGGCGCGGATCATTTGGACGTTCGGCGTCTTAGAGCGTACACTGTGAGAAGCTCTCCTTGCATAGGTTGCGGCGCCATTTTGCCCGACGCCGGTGGCCCAATACACGATTATATGGAATCGTCGCCTGCATGTTGGTCGACGTATTCGGAGGTATTGGCGCGTGAATATGCCGATCGGAGACTGTTTGAAGGGGTGCATCGTCTTACGGTCGATTCGTATGCGGCACAGCATCCTGGTCGCGCTTCGGCTCAATGCATTCAATCGGTCGCCGGACACCTCATCAGTCTTTGTGCGATAATCGAAAACGGCGCTTCGAACGAATGGGCGACCAAGTTGATACGCGAGGCGGTCAGGGTCAAAGGACGCTTCACTTGGTTGCAGCCGCCGCAATTTCGGGGATCCATTACAGTTGTCGATGTATGGAAGGCTAACGGCACCGCAGGACATGAGGAGTTAGTTAGAGATTGGGCGTCGTCGGTATGGGCGGCATGGTCAATTCATCATGAGATTGTGCGCCATTGGTACTCCTCCATTCGGGGCGCCCAATCAGTGTCGAACCAACTACCTGATCCGATTTCTCCTTCTGTCACGCCTCCTGCTGGTACAGGAGGCGCGCCATCCGTCGCCGCGGATCGTCAGGACGTTAGGCTCCGGAGATCACCGTGAAGCTTCAGGGTAGATTCTCGATCGGCAACAGGACATATGCCGAGGGCACCGAGATTCCATGGTACAAGGTCTATCCATTCTTTCTGGTCCACATGCTGATTTTCGGCGGATCGGGCTTCTTTATGGCCTATGCCAACGGCCGCCCCCCAGTGCTTTTCCTCTATCTACACGGTGGATTTGCGATCACGATCTACACGATTTTTTACCTGTCCATTTTTGGGCGCGATGAAGTCAAGTGGATGTTCATAAATGCATTCTTGGGTTTGCTGGGCATCTATAGCCAGATCGGCTGGTTATTGTCTTTCTTGGGCAAGAAGATAGGGGATTACCCCCTTTACGTGCATGTGATTCCATTTCTCTATTTCGTGCTCTACACCTTTCTTCTTCGGCACGCAGTCATCGACATCACCCACTCGCGAGAATATCCCAAGAGAAGGAACTTCATAGAAAACTGCTACGTCATCATATCGATTGCCGTCTGCATAATCTCTTACCGATTGGAAATGCAAAGATGATTTCGGTACCGTAGAAGATATGAATCCAGCCATTCAAAACTTCTTTGCCACGATACCTAACAAACGTCCGGATCCGGCGTCCCCATTCGTCACGGCCCCTGCGGGTGCAGGGGGCGCGCCGTTGATCACCGCGGATCAACAGGACGCCAGGACACGATAATGTCAGATTTGCCAACGGAGCAACTCAACCACGCCACGTTGGAATTTGGGCGTGCATGGCTGGCATTGGCGATTGCGCTGGCGCTGCATGTGGCCGACGAAGCGCTCACTGATTTCTTGGCAGTTTACAATCCAACGGTGCTAACGATCCGTGCGCGGCTCCCTTGGATTCCGCTTCCCACATTTTCCTTTCGTGTGTGGATTGTTGGATTGGCGGCCGGGATAACGCTATTGTTCTTACTAAGTCCATTGGCATTTCACGGATCGAGACGGATTGTTTTGGTGGCTGTGCCGTTATCCCTCTTGATGATCAGCAATGGACTCGGACACATTGGAGCTTCGATCTTAAAGAGGCGTTTCATGCCAGGAGTATACTCATCGCCTTTCCTAATCGCAGCATCGGTGCTAGTGCTGGTCTATGCTTTGCGGTTGCTATGAGTTTTCAGTGAACGGGTCTAACCAACCACCGGATCCGACGCCTCCGGCTGTCGCGCCTCCCGCTGGTGCAGGAGCCGCGCCATCATTGGCATGGTTCATTAGGACGTTTGGCTGGCCCCCGCGATCTTTGCATGCCCACCAATATTCCTAGGTTCTTTCCGTTAGAAACGGCAGGGGGGGCGTCTTTGCCGTTCTCCGAAGCGGTTCAACTCGGCGACGTACTCTATGTTTCCGGACAGGTTGGGATTCTGCCGGGTACTCTTAAACTCGCCCCGGGAGGGATTGTGCCCGAGTCTCGTCGCGCTCTCGATAACATGCGGGAGGTGTTGGAACGCCATGGTAGCTCGTTGAGATGTGTGGTTAAATGCACGATCTTCTTAGCGGATATGGCCGATTGGAATACCTTCAATGAAGTCTACCGGGGATATTTCCCGACGACCCTACCCGCACGAAGTGCGCTCGCCGCGAGTGGCTTGGCGCTAGGCGCTCGAGTCGAACTCGAATGCATTGCTTATGTGCCGGCCGAGAAATGAAGGACGTGCCAAACCAACGGCAGGATCCGACGTCCGGGTCCGACGAGCCCCCGCGGGACCGGAACAGCGCCGTCGTTAGAGCGTGATATCGTGACGCACGGCATCATTCTACCATGCACCTCGTAAGCAGCTCATCGGTTCCCATCGAGCATCGGAAATCCCCCAAGGGATCGTTCGAGATTATCCGCAGGCACATTTCGGTGGCACTTGGCACGAAGCGAAATGTGGGCCCGTGGGGGAACGGCCACCCTTTCGAGGTTGAGGTGGCGCAGATTCCTCCTGGGAAGAAGGGCTATCCATATCATTCCCACGCAGCGCAGACCGAATATTATGCGGTTCTATCGGGATGCGGCACGGTTGCCGACGAGAAAGGCGAGAAATCTCCAATCAAAGCAGGTGATCATTTCAACTTTCTGCCGGGAGAGGCGCATCAAATGGTGAATGAATCGGAAGAGGTGCTAGAGTACATCTTCATTGCCGATAACCACCGCGCTGACGTGACGACGTATCCTGCAACCGGTAAGCGGATGCTCATGCCCGAGGCAAGATGCGTTCACCCCGTTTCGGCAGACTACTGCGAGGGGGAGGAATGAACCCGCCGAACCTGTTGCCGGATTCGACGCCTGCATCAGGCGCACCTCCTGCGGCGCGGAAGGCGCGCGACCGCAGGTGCGGATCGTTTGGAGGTTCGGTGGCCCATAGTCCATGATCCACTACAACGTCTGGTTCGCGCTCAAAGAAGGGATCGCTGAGGAAAGCGGCCTCGGGATTGTTGACGCATTTTTGCGCGAACTGTGCGCCGCCGGCGAGGTGTCGGCCTATCGGCTGCTCAAGAATTCGTCTGAAGGAGCGCGGACGAAGTTACCCAGGTACCATGCCGTCATTGAGTTCGACGACGATGAGGCACTGTCAAAGGCGATGAAGAATCAGGCGGCGCGAGGCATCCACACGGGTGGCCATGGACAGGTCATTGGCGTCGTCAGCGAGTTTCGCGTGGAGATCTTCCGTGTGGTCACGCCAGAGCCGACGGGCGCGACGAAGTATGGCTGCGAAATCTGATGCGCCGAACCAGCTGCCGGGTCCGATGCTTGCCTTCGTTGGCGCGGACCATCGAGCCAGGATGTGAGGCGGGCATGAACGCAGTTCTGCTCCGCCAGTGGAGGGATTCTGACTTCGGGCCGTTCTTCGAGATGAACACGGACCCGGAGGTCATGCGCTACTTCCCGGCGGCAATGACAGCGAAGGAGGCTCGCGATTCGTTCGAACGTGTTCGAAAAGGGATCGAGGAGCGGGGATGGGGGGTCTGGGCCGTCGACGTTGACGGGGCGTTTGCCGGCATGGCGGGCCTGTCGACCCCCCGTTTCGATGCGCCCTTCATGCCCTGCACGGAGATACTCTGGAGGCTGAGGCGCGAGTTCTGGGGCCGCGGGGTGGCTCGCGCCGCGGCAGAGCAAGCCCTGGACTACGGTTTCGCCGGGCTCGGGCTTTCGGAAATCGTCGCCTTTACCGCGGCGGTAAACCTAAGATCGATCCGGCTCATGGAACGGCTCGATTTTAAACGTGACATGGGGGGCGACTTTGATCATCCCGCGCTGCCGCCGGGACACTGGCTTCGCGGCCACGTCCTGTATCGGAGGAGGAGGCCGCTCCGGGCGCCGAACGCGGCGCCCGCGTCCGGGGGGGCCGTTAGGGCGCTGGCGAATCCAAGAAAGGCATATCGATGAAATCATCAGCATTCGTACGGGTGGGTTGGTTTTACGTTCCCAGCTCCATCGCAGGGGGCCTCCTCTGCCTTGCTGCTGCGGGATTCTGCGCGACCGTCTTTGTCGCGGTCGACCGGCGCTCGCATTCGGTAAGCGACACGCTTTACGGAATCTATCCCTTCTTCGTGGCGACGTTCCTCCTCCTTGACTGGGTTGCCCGAAGATCAAGCGAGGCGCCCGATCAGCCGGCGGCTCCCGCGCCCGGTTCTGGCGCGTCCTATGAAGCGCGGGAGCAGCGCCGCTCCTAGCGCCGTACCATGGGCCGTCCAGCCTGGAACACATGACGATCGTCAGCATCAGTCCCTCGCGACCGGAAGCCCGCTCGCTGATCGGCGAACTGGACGCCGAAATCGTTGCGCGCAATCCGGGGAGCCCAGTCAATGGGATCGACATTGACGACTTCGAGCGCGCGGGCGGCTACTTTGTCATCGCCAGGGAAGGCGGTGAAACGGTCGGATACGGCGCCTTTCGTCCGCTGGATGACCGCGTGGCGGAGATCAAGCGCATGTTCGTCTGGGCGGACGCCAGGAAACGCGGGGTGGCGCGGCGCATCCTGCGTCACCTCGAGGGTGAGGCCTGGCGAAGCGGTTTCCGATCCATGGTGCTCGAGACCGGGCACAGGCACGCCGAGGCGATTTCGCTCTACGAGTCGGAGGGGTATTTTCCCATCCCGCCGTTTCTCGGCTACGTCGGCAGCCCGATCAGCCGATGCTTTGCAAAAGGGGCGATCCAGCAGCCGGGTTCGGCACCGGCTCTGCAGGAGCCGCTCCATGGTCCGCGCGGGTGACAGGAGCGGCAGTTCTTCCCCACCTCCAGCCCGATGTCATCACCCGAGAGAAGATCCCCGAAGCTCATCGTCCTTTGGGCCCTCTGGCTTGCAATGGTCATGTCGATCACCATCAACCAGGCCAAGCTTGGCGGCGGGATCCTTCACGGGAAGAACGCCCTTGCACAGGGCATGGGCTTTCCCATGCCGCTTGTTCTCGCGCAGCTTTGCGCCGCCACGGCGGTTCGCTGGCTGCTCGTGCCGAGGACGAAGGATCACCGTAAATTACTAATCCTCATGATCATAGGGCTCGCTTTAAGCGAGTCGGGGGAGTTCAACGGGATCTTCCTCGTGGCAAAGTCCATGCCCGAGACCAAGATGGCCATCTTCTATTTGTCGTTGGTTTCGGCGCTTCAGTTCATCCCGTTCTACGCGGCATCGGGAGGGGTTTCGGCCACCGGGGACAACGGGCAGGCCTGACTGGACGCCGGATCCAAGCGCCGTTGCCGGGCCCAATTGCTTTGGGGCTTCTGGTTGCGCCAGCCTCGAGTGCGATTAGACAGAAGGTACGCGACAACCCCGTGGCCTACCTAAAGACAATGCTGACCTACAATCTTCCTTCGGAAGCGGAGGTTGATCGCGGGCGCCGCGGCGGGCGTCGTCTCCGCGTTCTCAGGCTCCCGAAAGGGCCCGCCGGCGCGTGACGGGCCTTCAGGATGAGAATCTCCCCATGACCGCGGTTGACCTTACGAGGGCCTTTGCCTCCATCACCACGCACTGGGACCCGCACATCGCCGGCGAACTGAACGGGCAGTATGTCAAGTGCGTCAAGTTCGCCGGCGAGTTTGTGTGGCACAAACATGATTCCGAGGACGAGCTGTTCCTGGTCCATCGCGGGGTGCTGCACATGCGCCTGAGGAACGGCGTTGTGACGGTCGGGCCCGGTCAGTTCTTCATCGTTCCCCGAGGCGTGGAGCATCAGCCGTATGCTCCTGAGGAGGTGGAGGTCGTCCTCTTCGAGCCTGCGTCCACGCTCAACACGGGCAATGTCCGGAATCAACTCACAAAGGAGAGGCTCAAGCGCGTCCGGACGTGACCTGCCCCGGGGAGGCGCCTCCTTCGGCTGCAACGCCCTCGGCGGGGCGGGGGATCTGGCCCGGGGCGGCGCGGGCGACCGGGACCCGTGCGCCGGCGAAGAACCCAAGACTCTTGCGCTAGGCCGCAATGGGTTCAACCCTTCGGCGGCCCTGGCGCCGGTCATCCGGGCGGCCGCAAATGAGAATTCTCGTAATCATCCTGGCGTTCGCAGCAGCCGACCTAAGGGCCGAGCTCCAGTTCTCAGGTTTCTTCCTGACCACGAACGAGTCGCTTTTCATCCTCAGAGACACGGACGGCGGCGGATCGTCGGCGTGGCTCAGGATTGGCGAATCGTTTCATTCGTACACGATCACGTCGTTCGATCGAGAGCTCGAGGTCATCACGGTTGAGAAGGACGGCCTCCCGGTCCGCCTGCATCTGCGGGAGTCAAGGGTCAGGGACGGAAGGATGACGATCGACGGGACCATCACATTCTGGCCCGACCGCCGGACGCAGAGCGTTCACGCGTCGCTGTTTCTCGGCGAGGACCAGGCGTTTCCACTGAAGCCCGGCGTGACCCTGCATCTTGTGGCCGAGAGGCGCCCTGACGGGACCATCCTCTACCGCCCCAGGCTTGTGACGCTCGACAAGGAGGGAAGGGAGATCTCGGAGCCGTGGCCCTTTGTCGTGACCCCTCCCGGCGGCGAATTCTCCCTTCGAATTGACGACGTGGGTTTCTCCTTCAAGCCGTGACCCCCAATCCTGCAGCCGGGCCCGAAGCCCTGGCCCGCCGGCATGCCCGCGGGGGATTCGGCCCGTTGGGCGGCCGCGACTGATCCGTATGCGATACCTGCTGATCATCAGCCATGACGGCTCCTTTGCCCCGACCGGGGCCCTGGTGAAAGGGATCGGCGCCTGGATCAGGAGCATGGAGCGCCGCGGCATCCGGATAAGCGGGAACCCCCTGCGGCCGCCCTCGGACGCCACGACCGTCCGGATCCGCGGGGGCAAGGCATTGATCGCAAGGGGGCCATTCTCGAGGTCCAGGGAGAAGATCTGCGCGTACGAGCTGACCGAGTGCGCCAGCCGCGAGGAGGCCGTCGGCGCCGCTCTAAGGCATCCCATGGCGAGGGCGGCGACGATCGAGGTGAGGCCCGTTTGGACCGAAAGGGCCGGCCAGCGCGGCTTCGCCGAGACCCGCCGCCCGGATTTAAGAGGAGACGCGGAGCCGATTACCGAATAAGGTGCATGCGTCTGGCGCGCCCGACGGTGCGGTGGATCCGCCGGACCCGTCCCGGACCGTGAAGACGCAGCGAACCGAACCCCTATGAACCAATTCGAATTCCTGTCCGTATTTGTTTCGATCATCATCGCGCTGGGGATCTCGAACATACTGTCGAGCGCGATGCGTCTCATCCGCCGCCGGGGCCGGGTGCACATGCACGGCGCGACGCTGGTATGGATGGCGGTGCTGTTCCTGCTTCAGGTGCTCGCCTGGTGGCTGGCGTTCCAGCGCCGGGAGTCGACGCATTGGACATTCTTCAGGTTTCTGCTCTATCTGCTGATGCCCATCCTTGTCTCGGTCCCGGGGTACCTGCTTGTGCCGGAAATTGAACTGGAGCTTGAACCCTCGTATGACCTCGAAAGGGAATTCAACCACAACCGGCGGTGGTTCTTCGCCATAATGGCGGTTATGGGCGTGACCGCCTTCGTGGAGTCTGCCGTGAGCTCCGGCTCATTTAGACTGGGACTTGGCAGCGCCTTCCCCTTGGTGGCGATCGCCCTGAGCCTGGGGGGATTTGCAATTCGGGCCAAATGGGCCCAACTGCTGATCGCCCTTGCGTTCCTGGCGACCCTTCTGTGCTACATCGGATTGGTGTTCTCCCCGCTGGCGTGAAAACGCCTCGCGACGAACTGCGGGACGCGCCAAATCCAGCGCAACCGCAAGCTTCCGGCGCCGGTTGGCCCCGCGCTGTGGTCATGCTCCTTCGCCACCTGCTCGCGGTCGCAGCCCTTCCGTTCACCGTCACCGTTCTCGTCCCCTATTGGATCGCGCAACGCTACGGCGTGGCATTGGTCATCGGTGCCTCGGCCAGCGCCATCGCCCTGCAGGTCGCAAGCTTCGCCCCGCTCGGACTCGGCCTTGTTCTCTTCGTGGCATCGGTCTGGCGGTTCGCCGCCGAGGGGAAGGGCACCCTCGCCCCATGGGATCCCCCGCCCGTATTCGTCCTTCACGGGCCGTACCGGTTCGTCCGCAACCCGATGATCTCGGGCGTCATCCTGATCCTGTTCGGCGAAGCGATGATCCTTTTGTCGCCGCACCACGGCGTCTGGGCGGCCTTCTTCCTCGCCCTGAACCTCGTCTACATCCCGCTCGTCGAGGAGCCGCAGCTGGAGCGGCGTTTTGGCGAACACTACCGGGACTACCGCCGCCATGTCCGGCGATTCATGCCGCGTTTCACGCCATGGCAGCCCGAGCCGTGACACGATGACGCCGGCCGACCCGCCTCCCGATCCTGCGGAGTCCGAGCCCCGCACCCCTGCAGCCTCGAGCCCAGGCGGTGATCCCCGGTCGGCCATGGACCGGGCAGACGTGAAGATCGTCATGGCCAGCCCGAAGGACGCGGGCGAGCTGACGGCAATCGCCCTTCGCGCAAAGGCCCACTGGGGTTATCCCGAAAGCTGGCTGCGGCGCTGGGAGAAGGCGCTCACCGTTTCTCCCGATTACGTCCGCGACAATCCGACGTTTGCCGCCGTCAGGGATTCACGCATGGTCGGCTTCTTTTCGCTTCTCATGCGCGGCAGGGAGGCGGCCCTGGAGCACTTCTGGGTCCTCCCGCCGGAAATGGGACGGGGAGTCGGCAGCGCCCTTTTTGCGGCCGCCGAAGGCGCCGCGCGGTCGGGCGGCGCGGCCTTCCTAAGGATCGAGAGCGATCCGAACGCCGAGGCGTTCTATGTCCGCAGGGGGGCCGTGAGGTACGGAAGCGTGCCCGCCGCGATGGACGGGAACGAGCGGTGCCTGCCTCTGCTTGGGAAGCGCCTATAACGGGGTTGCGGCCAGGCCGCCTTGCGGACTATGGAGTGTGTGCGGCACCCGCCATGAAACCAGGACCAAAGATCATCGCAGGCAGCCTGCAGCGCCTCCGCCTCACGAGGGGATACGCTGAGCTCAGGGCGCGGCTCAGGGCCGATGCGCGCCTGCGCCATGCGGGGGCATTTGCGACAGCGTCCCTATGGAGGCGCATCTGGCTCAACGTTGAGATCGAGCGCGAGGTGGAGGCGAAACTGCGGAAGGCCTGGCCGCCGGACGCGCTTTACGCCGTGAGGCATTGACGGCGCGGCAGGGCATGAACCCGGTCCACTTCGGCTGCGCCTGGGAGTTTCACCGGTGGCTGGAGGCCAACCATGCCCGGGCGGCGGAACTGCTGGTCGGCTTCCACAGGAAGGCCTCCGGAAGGGGCGGATTGTCCTATGCCGACGCCCTAGACGAGGCCCTCTGCTTCGGATGGATAGACGGGGTCCGCCGCAGGGCCGAAGCAGACAGCTATACGATCCGCTTCTCGCCAAGGAAGGCGCGAAGCACCTGGAGCCTCGTCAATGTCCGCCATGCCAAGCGCCTTATCGCGGGGGGCAGGATGGGCCCCGCGGGGCTTGCCGCGTACGAGGCCCGCGACACCGAGAGGACCGGGATCTATTCCTTCGAGAAACGCCCGAAGAGCCTGCCGGCCCCGCTCGAGAAGGCCTTTCGGATGAACAGGAAGGCCTGGGCCTTCTGGAGCGAGCAGCCGCCCGGCTACCGGCGAACCGCGATCTGGTGGGTAGTCAGCGCCGTTCGCGATGAGACGCGGCGGAGGCGGCTCGCGAGGCTGATCGGGGACTCGGCCGCCGGCAGGCGGCTGGGGCTCCTTGTCTAGAGCCTGCCTGGCGATGCGAGGAATCTGGAGCAACATGATCCGAGCCGACACTGGGATCCGGTGCCTGCGCCGACGGCGTGCACCGCGCGGCGCGGCCCGCTCTGTAACTTTTCGGCTCGGGCGGGGTTATGGAGGCAACCGATGTCCTTCCGAACATGAAAATGCTGATCGCCCTCCTCCTTTGGGCCATACTGCTGGTCCTGTGCTGGCCGCTCGCCCTCTTTCTCCTTTTCGTCTGGCCGATCCTCTGGCTGCTCGCGATTCCGTTCCGTGTCTTCGCCACGGTCATGGCGGCGATGCTCGCCCTGGTGGGGCTCATCCTTTTCCTGCCGGCGCGCGTGCTCGGACACCGGCACCCCTGAGCCCGGCGGCGGAAGGTTCGGACTGCCTGGCGGCCAATGAGACGCCCGGCCTCCCATGCCCGCCAAGGTGAAGCCTCCCACCGCGGCCGAGCTCACGGCCGCCCTAGGTTCCGCGGGCTCCCTGTGGACCGGCATCGTTGGCGCCGTCGGAAAGATGTTCGCGCCCCTCGATCTGCAGTGGCGGCCGTCCAAGGCGGAGTTCGGGTGCATATGCCTGCTCCAGCACCGCAAGAGGACCCTGCTCTACCTGACCCCGGACAAGGGAAGGATCCGGGTCGCGGTTGTCCTCGGCGAGCGCGCCTATGGCCTTGCGATGGCCAGCGCGATCCCCGGTGCGATCAAGACGATGCTTGCCGAGGCCAGGCCCTATGCGGAGGGACGGGGAATCCGGTACTGGGTGGATTCGCCGGGCGACATCGCCACGATAGCCGACCTGGTGAGAATCAAGACAACGCCGCGCGAGGGGCGCCCCCGTGCATGAAGGGGGGATAGGGCGCGCGAGGAGCGTGCACCGGTACGCCTGGCTCTGGGAGCCGCTGGAGAACGAGGCGTCGTTTGTGCTCGGATCGATGTTCGGGACCAAGGTCGTCTACATCGACGGCAGGCTCACCCTCTGCTTCTCTGCGGGTGACGAGCCCTGGCGGGGCGTGCTGGTCTGCACGGAACACGGGCACCACGCGTCGCTTCAGCTCGAGTTTTCCGCGCTTGTTGCGCACCCCATACTGCCCAAGTGGCTTTACCTCGCCGAGTCGGAGGACGCCTTCGAGCGCGTGGCCGAGCGCCTCGTGGCTCTCGTAAGGCAGCGCGACCCGCGGATCGGCGTCGCCCCAAAGCCGAGGAAGCAAAAGCGCGCCTAAAGCCGCGCGCGGCCGCCGGAGCCGCTCCCGTTTTGACATCCCGCCCCCTTTTGGGCATCAGTCCACCCCAGCCATGAGGACCCGAATCGCCGTGATCGCCGCATGAGGGGCGCTGTCTCTGCGCAGGGGGAAGGCCTCGAGGGCGGCGCGCGCGGTGGGCGATCTTGCGCTCGTGGCGATTGCCCTCGGACTCGCCGCGCTCTTTCTCCGGCACAACGGCTTCATCGGCAACGGCGACATCCAGCCGTACCCCTACTGACGCCATGATCCCGGGAGAATCCGTGAGATCGCGCCGGCCGCGTCCCGGTCCGGCCTCGCGCTGAGACCATGGCTGGGTATTCCGGCACGCCTCTCTGGAAGAAGCTGGGCTACGGGAACGGCACCGCCGCGTACGTCGACGGCACACCGGGCGGGTACGGCTCGCGCCTCACGCTCCCCAAGGACGCGGTGGTCACGTGGCTCGCGCGCCCGCGCCAGGGCATGAGGTTCGTCCACCTCTTCGCCACCCGGGCGTCCGTGCTCAAGTCAAGCCTCGGGGCGCATCGAAGGAAGATCGCGCCCGATGGTGTGATCTGGGTCTCGTGGCCGAAGAAGAGCTCCGGGGTCGCGACTGACGTCACCGAGGACGTCATACGGGAACTGGCCCTGCCGATCGGCCTCGTCGATATAAAGGTTTGCGCGGTCGACGAGGTGTGGTCTGGACTGAAGCTGATGATTCGGAGGGACAAACGGTGAGGGGGCTCGAACGATCGCCGGGTCCGGCGATCGAGGATGCCGCGGAGCCCGTCGCACGGTCCCGGCCCGAGAGGGGGTTCAAGCCCCGCTGGGTCTTGCACGTCCTGGCCGCCGTGATCGCGGCGGCCCTTGCGGCGGCCTGCAGCTCGACCTCCGGGGAGGACCCGAGAAGCCGCATGATGGTGGTCGACACGCTCGGCGTCCCGGTCCAGGGCGCGTTTCTCATCCTCGTGCCCGAGAACGAGAACCCATCGGCCAGGCCCGCGACCTACACAAAGGCGGAACTAAAGGCCCAGACATCTGACGCACAGGGGATGATCCGCGCAGACTTGGATGACTGCCTTTGGGAGAGCGACCACAGCTACCACTTCCGCATCCGCGCCCGCGGGTTCGAGGATCTGGAGATGACCGTCTCGAGGGACCTGTTCCCCCCGCTCCTCAGGGTGGAGATGAGGCGCCTGGGCCAGGAGCCCGTCCGGCGGTAGCGGAGGACAGCTGCCATGCCGACCAGGAAGGCCATGAACCGGATCGCCCGACGAATTTGGCTCGAATGGCTGGCGCCGTTCGCCTTCGTCTTCCTCGCGGTGGCCCCGCTCAAGAGCGCAGTGGTGGACTGGAACTGGGTCCCGACCGGCTCCATGAAGCCGACGATCCTCGAGGGGGACCTGGTCCTCGTGAACAAGCTGGCCTACGACCTGAAGGTCCCGTTCACCACGGTGCGGCTCTCCCGGTGGGGCGACCCGGCCCGCGGCGACATCGTGGTGTTCTTCTCCCCCCGGGACGGCACCCGGCTCGTGAAGCGCGTGATCGGCCTGCCCGGCGACACGGTCGAGCTCCGGAACGAGGTGCTGTACGTGAACGGCGCAGCAGAGCGCTACTCGCCGCGGGACTGCCGGCCGTTCCTTGGGGAGGTCTCCGAGGACGGGAATCCGGTGGTGGCGGTGGAGCACCTCGGAGGGCGCGACCACTACGTCATGGCCCTTCCGGGACGGGCTGCGATGCGCAGCTTCGGCCCGCGGGAGGTGCCGCAGGGAGAGTACTTCATGATGGGGGACTCGCGGGACAACAGCCTCGACTCGCGCTTCTTCGGGACCGTGCCCCGCGACCGGATCGTCGGGAGGGCCGCGGCGGTGATCGTGTCGTTCGACACGTCGCGGTTCCTCCTTCCCAGGCTCGCGAGGTTCGCCCGTCCGCTGGAGCCCGATGGGATCTGACCTCCCGGGTTTCCCGGGCTCCGCACATGGCGCACATCGCTGAAATCCTGATTGCGGATTCGCCGGCATCGCCCGCCGTGGCGCTCCCGAGCGTCCGCGCGGTGCCCGGGCGCGGCCTGGAAGGGGACCGGTACTTCCACGGCGCGGGGACCTTCTCACCCAGGCCGCAGAAGCCCGACTTCGAGGTGACGCTGATCCAGCGGGAGCACATCGATGCGTTCGCATCCGGATCGGGGATCACGTTCGGCCCGGCGGACGCGCGGCGCAACCTGGTCACGCAGGGCGTGGACCTGAACGCGCTCGTCGGCCGCGAATTCCTGGTCGGGACGGTGCGGATTCGCGGCCTGCGGCTGTGCGAGCCGTGCAGCTACCTCGCGGGGAAGACGTCGCCCGAGGTGCTCCGCGGACTGGTCCACAAGGGCGGCCTTCGCGCCCAGATCCTGACCGAGGGCGTCATCCGGGTGGGCGATCCCATTGTCGAGGTGCCGCCCGGCGGCCCCGCTCCGCAATGACGCGGACGGTCCACCTGCGATGGGGACCGGAGAGCGCGACCGAGCCCAGTTCGCCCATCCTGACCCAGACCAGGCCCTGTCGGCGCACCGGTCCCCTCATGGACGCCAGATGGATCGATTCGACAATCCGGTACCGGGTGATGCTGCGGGTCATCCTGCCGAGCAGGGGCCCGCGGGACACCTTGGCCGGGTCGAGGCCCGCCTGCTCGGCCGTCGGCAGCTCGTGGAGGCCGGCCAGGCGGCGCGAGCCCGGCGGGTTGAGGTGCAGGAGGAGCGCCCCCTTCCTCTCGCACCAGACGCGGACAACCGAGCGGCGTTCGATCCGCTTCGGCTCCAGCCTGGGATAGGCCTCCGGGTCCCCTTTGCCGGCGGCGGCGCAGAAGCCGCGCACGGGGCAGGCGTTGCACAGGGGTCGGCGGCGCAGGCACACGGTCGCCCCGAGCTCCATCATCGCCTGGTTGTGGTCGCCGGGGGCCGCGGGATTGACGAGCTCCTGGGCCAGGGGCGCGAAGGCCCCCGATGCTGAAGCGCTGTCCCTGTGCCTTGAGCCGTCGCGAGTCAGGCGCGCAAGGATCCTCACCACGTTCCCGTCCACGCACGCGCGCGGCTCGCCGAATGCGATGCTGGCGACGGCCGCGGCGGTGTAGGGGCCGACCCCGGGAAGCTCCCGCCAGGCCTCGGCGAGGCGCGGAAGCGGGCGGGCGGCGACCTCCCTTGCCAGGCGGTGGAGGTTCCGGGCCCTGGAATAGTACCCAAGGCCCTCCCAGAGCCGCATCACCGCCGCCTCGGGGGCTGCGGCGAGCGCTGCGAAGTCCGGGAAGGCCTCCATCCAGCGCCGGAAATAGGGCAGGACCGTCGCCACCTGCGTCTGCTGGAGCATGAACTCGCTGACGACGGTCGCGTAGGGCGACGGGGATTCGCGCCAGGGCAGGCGCCGCCGGGACGCCCGGTACCATTCCAGCAGGGTCGCCCGGAAGGCCGCGCGCCCGGCCGTGAGCGCGCCCCGGCCCGAAGATTTGCGTGTCATTGGGGGCAATTTTGTGACTATGGATCCCTCATGCCCAAGCGCGGCCAGGACGACGAGGAAAAACCCCGGAAGCTGAGCACCTACACGCTCAAGCTGGACGAAGCCCAGATGGAGAAGCTCCGCTCGATCCTGAGCGGGAGGGGCTGGGAGGCCTTCGATGTCGCCTACGCCCGGTTCGCGTTCAGGGGGCGCGACTGCAACGTGACCGCCTACGAGAGCGGGAAGCTCGTCGTCGCGGGCAAGGGGACGGAGGAGTTCGTCACGATGACGCTCGAGCCCGAGGTCACGAGGGCCCCGAAGCTGGGGTACGACGAGGTTCTCCATCCCGACTGGTTCGAGCTGCACGCGGGTCTGGACGAGAGCGGCAAGGGCGACCTTTTTGGACCCGTGGTCGCGGCGACCGTGATCGCGGACAAGGCGGCCATCGAGGGCTGGATCAAGGCGGGCGTGAAGGATTCCAAGAAGATCGCCGACACCCAGATCATCAAGCTCGACAAGCTCATCCGCGGGACGCACGGGGTGGCGGTCGCGACTTGCCTCTGCGGGATGGCGAAGTACAACCTCATCATGTCGCGGCCCCGCGCGAACCTGAACCGCCTGCTGGCGTGGCAGCATGCGACGGCGCTCGCGCAGGCCCTGTCCAGGAAGAAGGCGCCCCGCGGGCTCCTCGACCAGTTCAGCAAGCAGCCGCTCGTCCAGCGGGAGCTGGCGAAGATGGGGATCAGGGACTTCGACCTGCAGATGCGCACGAAGGCGGAGGAGGACCCCGTCGTCGCCGCCGCCTCGGTGATCGCGCGCGCCGAGTACGTCCGCCAGATCCATTCGCTCTCGAGGCAGTTCGGGGCCCCCCTTCAAAAGGGCGCCGGCGCCCTCGTGAAGGAGCAGGCGGCGCTGATCATCGAGAGGTTCGGCGCACGCTTGCTCGGCAACTTCGCCAAGCTGCATTTCCGGACCTCCTACGAGGTCGTGGCCGCCGCGGGCAAGCTGGACGAGCTGCCGCTTCCAAAGCCCAGGGAGAAGATGGAGTGGGGCGGGTGAGGAGGCCCCCGGACGCCCGATGCCCAAGCGCCGCCAGCTTCGCAGCTTTGACCTGAAGAAGATAGAGGGCTTCGAGAGCCTCATCGGCGTGGACGAGGTCGGCCGGGGCGCGCTCGCGGGCCCGGTCGTCGCGGGTGCGGTCCTCGTCACCCGCGCCTTCCTCGAGGGCCGCTGGGCCGCCGCCAAGTCGGGCCGCGTGAACGACTCGAAGCAGCTCTCGGCCGCCGAGCGGGAGGCGCTCTGGGCCGAGTTCGAGGCGCTCGCGGCCCAGGGCCAGATCCACGCCAACTTCGGCTCGGCGAGCGTGGAGGAGATAGAGCTGCACAACATCCTCGGCGCCACGAAGCTGGCGATGCGCCGGGCCCTCGAGGGCATCTATCCGGCGGCCGCCTTCCGCCGGAGCGAGGAGCCCGACCTCTTCTCCTCGCTGCAGGAGCGGGAGGCGTTCGTCCCGACCGTCTCCTGCCGCGTCCTCGTCGACGGGCTTCCGCTCAGGGGCTTCCCTTACCCGCACACGGCCGTCGTGAGCGGCGACGCGAAGTCGCTCTGCATCGCCATGGGCTCGATCATCGCCAAGGTGGCCAGGGACAGGATGATGGCCGAGCTCGACCAGGCCTTCCCCGGCTACGGGTTTTCGAAGCACAAGGGCTACGGGACCGACGACCACCGGGAGGCCGTCGTCCGGCTCGGGCGCAGCCCCATCCACAGGGAGATGTTCCTGCGCAAGCTGCTTGCGCAGCGGGAGGACCCGAACCAGATGGATTTTCTTCCCGGCCGTTGACCCTTGGGCTCGGCACGGGCACAAGGGGCGCAGATGCCTGCCAATAAACACAGCTCGCTTGAACGGGTGATGGGGCGGCTCGACACGCTCGATTCCGTCAACATGACGAACCTGGTCCAGCGCCTGGCCAGGGAACGGGCCCTCTTCGAGCAGATCTTCAAGACGCTCCAGGAGGGCGTGCTGGTCATAGACTCGAGCGGGACCATCGAGTACGCGAACGAGGCGGCGCACCGGCTGATCGGCCTCTCCGGCGACATGCTCGCGGGCAAGATGCTCTGGCGCCTCATCCCGGGGCTGCGGCCGACGCTGGACGAGGACTCGGGGGCCGCCGCCCACGTCGTCTCGAGGGAGTTCGAGCTCTCGTACCCCGAGCCCCGCACGGTGCGCCTCTACATGGTGCCGTTCCGGGACGATGAGGGCGGCGCAGGGCGCCGCCACGCGGTGATCCTCGCCGACGTCACCCAGGAGAGGCGCACGACCGAGCAGCGCATCGAGGACGAGAGAACCTCGTCCATCCTGCTGCTCGCCGCCGGCGTGGCCCACGAGCTCGGCAACCCGATAAATTCGCTGACGATCCACCTGCAGCTGATCGCCAGGAAGCTGAAGAAGCTCGGCGCCTCGGCCGAGGCCGAGTCGGTCGCGGAGTCGATCGGGGTGTGCCGCGAGGAGGTCTCCCGCCTGGACGGGATCATCACGCACTTCCTTGAGGCGATCCGGCCGAGCCCGCCGGACCTTGCCGAGACGAACCTGGCGGAGGTGCTCGCCGAGGTCCTCAAGTTCCAGAAGCGCGAGTTCGCGGACCGCGGGGTGGCGGTCGAGGCGGAGACGCCCGCGGCCCTGCCGACCGTCATGGCGGACCGCAACCAGCTCAAGCAGGTGTTCTTCAACATAACGAAGAACGCGATGGAGGCGATGCAGCCCGGCGGCATGCTCAGGATCAAGTCGCGCGCCGACGACGACTCGGTCTACCTCCTCTTCGGCGACAGCGGCTCCGGGATCAGGCAGGAGGACCTTGTCAGGCTCTTCCAGCCGTACCACACGACGAAACCCGGCGGCCACGGCCTCGGGCTCATGATCGTCCAGCGGATCATGCGGGCGCACGGGGGCCAGGTCGGCGTCGAGAGCCGGGAGGGGCTGGGGACCGTGGTGACGCTCCAGTTCCCCCGCAAGGACCGCCGGGTGCGGATGCTTGGCAGCGGCTGAGGCCCGGGACTACTTGCCAACGGGCTCCGTGTGGAGGACCTTCACCAGGAACGTGCGCGTCTCCTTCGCCTTGCCGAGGCGCAGCGTCACCTTGAACGGCATCTCGTCGGAGCTCACGCCGAGCTGCGACACCATCGGCGTCGGCTCACCCGACTGCCCGGGCGGGAGCGTGAGGGTGTCGGGATCCACCGCAAAATTGCCGAGGTCGGAGGCAAAGTCGGCCACCGTGACCGTTATGGGATCGGTCCCCGGGTTGGTGAGGACAAGGTGGAGCGTCACCGGGGGAAGCGGGCTGCCGAGCAGCATCTTGCCGCCGGTATTCGTATAGTCCTGGTAGGTGCTGTCCTTGTCCCCCTTGCCCCTCCTCAGTCCGCGCCCGATCCCGCGGCCGAGGGTGACCTTAACGGCCACCTTGCCGCCGAAGAACGCGTCGCTCCCCTCCATCGCCACGGACTTCTCCCCGGTGACGACGGCGTTGGTCAGCTCGTCGTTCGCCTTTTCCATGCACCCGCCCGAGCCGAGCGCAAGGGCCGCTCCCGCGGCGAGGGACATGGTTAAGCGGCTAAGGGAGGATGTTTTATGGGGCATTTTGTGACACGCGGGCCTGGCGCGCCGGAACCGACGAAAGGGGGTCGACACCGGGGCCGCAAGAAGGTTGCATGCGCCGTGGCCTTGCGCCAATTGAAAAAGCGCATCTTTCCAACCCGACGTGCGTCTGGTCGGACATAGTGCGATGTCAAATGCATGGATGAAAGTTCAACGAGCACGCTGGGCGAGCAGGTTCGGCGGGCGCAACGCGGCGACGAGGCCGCAATGCGGGAGCTCATTGTCGCGTACCAGCGCCGTGTCGCCGGGTTTGCGTACGCCGTCACCGGCCGCAGCGACTCGGTCGAGGACCTTGCGCAGATGGTGTTTGTCAAGATGGTCCGCTCGATCGGGGGGCTCAAGGCTCCCGAGCAGTTCGAGTCCTGGCTCTTCCGGCTCGCCCGCAACACGTGCATCGACCACCTGCGGCGCCAGAAGCTGCGCCGGATCTTCACGCCCTTCGCACCCGAGCACGAGAACGTCCCCGAGCCGGACGGGGCCGTGGACTCCGAGGAGCTCGACGCCCTCCGGCACGCGCTTGCCCAGCTTCGGCCCAAGGACCGTGCGCTCCTCGCCCTCGTCCAGGAGGGCCGCAGCCACGCGGAGATCGCCGCGACATTCAGGACGAGCGTCGCGGCCGTGAAGGCTAGGCTCCACCGGGCGCGCGAACAATTGAGACAACACTACCACAGCGATGAAACCTGAAGAAATGGCATGGAACCGCCTGCGCGAGCACGCGGCTTCCCAAATCACGCCCGGCTTCGCGGACCGCGTCCTGCGGGCCGCCCGCCCGAGGCCCTCGCCCATTCTGGTCGCCCACTTTGCCATGTGCGCCGCGACGGCCGCGCTGTGCCTCGCCGCCGTGGTCCTCTACCGCGCGCAGGCCTCGGGCGACGATGACGCCAGCAACCTTGCCGGCTGGAACGAGATTGTCGCGCAGTCGGGGGAGCTGGAGTAGGCCCATGAGGGACCGCGTCCTTGCCGCGCTGCTGACCCTCGCCGTCTTCGCGAGCGGATTCGGCGCGGGTATGTGGACCGAGCGGCACCGGCCGATCCCGCGCCCGCCGGGTGCTTTCATGGGGGAGTTTGGCGGAAAGCAGGGCAGGCCCGGCCGCGGGGCGGAGCCGATCAACAGGGCACAGCTTCTGGAGCAGATCGAACGGCTGCGCCCCGAGATAGACTCCTTCAGGGAGCGCGTCATGGAGATCTATGCGCAGTTCGACCGCGACATCGACACGGTCCTGACCCCCGGGCAGCGGGCGACGTACGAGACGAAGTTCCGGTCCCGGCGCGGGTTCGGGCCGCCTCCGGAGATCGCCGCCGACGACAAGCCGCTTTCGGACGACCAGATAGAGGTGCTCCTGCAGCGGCCCTTCCGCACGCTGGCGTTCTTCGTCGTCCTGCCGATGACGCTCGAGCGCATGGCGACCGACTTGAAACTCGACGACGCGCAGCGCGAAAAGGTGAAGGACCTGCTGCGCGTGCGCAGGGAGAAGTTCATAGAGCTGGTGGACAGCGCCCCGCCGCCGAGCCTGATGCTGAGCCGCCTGGCGCCCGTCGCGCAGCGCCTCGGCGAGCCGGCGAAGGCGCAGCCCGCGCCCTCGCGTTAGTCGCCCCCGGGGGCGCGGCAGGGCTTGACCGCCCCCGTCAGGTGCTTGGAATGGCCCCATGGCGCCCAGCGTTCTCATCGTCGACGATGAAAAGCATTCCCGCGAGGGGCTGCAGCAGGCGCTCGCCGAGAACTACGACGTCAGCTTGGCGGCCAGCGCGGACGAGGCGTTCAACCTCATGGACGCCCAGCCGTTCGACGTCATCCTCACCGACCTGCGGATGCCGGGGAAGTCCGGGCTCAAGGTGATCGACCGCGCCCTGGCGCTCCAGAGCAAGCCGGCGGTGCTGATGATGACGGCGTACGGCAACATCGACACCGCGGTGGAGGCGATGAGGCGCGGGGCGGTCGACTTCCTCACCAAGCCCGTCAACATCGAGCGGCTCGACGTCCTGATCCGCCGTGCCCTCAAGGCGAAGAGCCTCGAGGTCGAGGTCCAGCAGCTGCACGAGCGCCTGGACAAAAAGTTCAACGTCGGCGAGATCGTGGGCGAGTCGCCCCTTCTCAAGGAGGTGCTCGAGCAGGTGAGAAAGGTGGCGCAGTCCAAGGCGACGGTGCTGATCGAGGGGGAGTCGGGCACGGGCAAGGAGCTGATCGCGCAGGCAATCCACCAGGCGAGCCCGCGGTCGCGGGCCCCCTTCATCGCGGTGCACTGCGCCGCGCTTTCCGAGAGCCTTCTCGAGAGCGAGCTCTTCGGCCACGAGAAGGGTTCCTTCACCGGGGCGACCGAGCGCAGGATCGGGCGTTTCGAGTCGGCGGACGGCGGGACCCTCTTCCTGGACGAGATCGGCGAGATTTCCCCGTCGATCCAGGTCAAGCTGCTGCGGTTCCTCGAGACCAAGGCGATCGACCGCGTCGGCGGCTCGAAGACGATTGAGCTGGACGTGCGCCTCGTCACGGCGACCAACCGGAACCTGGAGCAGCTGGTCCGCGAGGGGAAGTTTCGCGACGACCTCTACTTCCGGCTCGACGTGGTGCGCTTCGTCATGCCGCCGCTGCGCCAGAGGACCGAGGACATCCCGGCGCTGGTCGCGCACTTCATCAAGATCTTCTCGGAGGAGAACGGTGTCCCTCCGCTGGAGATCGAGCCCGGGGCGATGAAGACCCTGCAGGCCTACCCCTGGCCCGGGAACATCCGCGAGCTGAGGAATTTCTGCGAGAACGCGGTCGTGCTCCGAAAGGGAGGCAAGCTGACCGAGTTCGACCTGGATCCCCGGTTCCGGGGCGCGGCGCCCGCGGGCGCTGCTTCCGGCGGAGCGGAGGAGGGCGGCCCGTCGCAGACCCTCTCGGTCGAGCAGAACGAGAAGCGGCTCCTCCGAGAGGCCCTCATCAAGTCGCGGGGCAACCGCACGAAGGCTGCGGAGCTGATGGGCATCAGCCGGCGCACGCTCCACCGCAAGCTGGCGCAGTGGCCTGAGCTCGATGTGACCGATAAATGACCGTCCGCCCGCGCACCACGCAGGAGCTGATCCACTGGCTCGAGATGGGCGGCGGGAAGCGGTGGGTCCTCCTGGGGGCCCTGATCTTCTGCGGGATGTCGCTGTCGCTTGTCGTCTCCTGGAGGCAGTTCCACGGCGCGGCGAGCGAGGCCACGCTCGTGCAGGCCGACATGGCCCGCCAGATCGCATCGGGCCACGGGTTCACGACCAGGGTCAACTACCCCCAGGCCGTTGCGTTCCTCGGCGCCCGGGGGGTCCGCTTCGACCCCGCGGTCCCCTATCCCGACGTCTACCAGGCGCCGCTGTACCCGCTCGTGATCGCGGGCTCGCTGCGCCTGATGCCCCATTCCGTCCGCGAGTCCCTCTTCGGTGCGGTGCCCGCGCCGCCCTACGGCTTCGGAGCGGACTATCTGCTGCTCGGCCTGAACCTTGCCCTCTTCTGGCTCGCGATCTGGCTCGCGCTCGACCTCGGGCGCCGGCTCTTCGGCGCCCCGGCCGGCTGGCTGTCGGCGATCGCGCTGTTCCTTTCGGTGCCGGTCTGGCAGCAGGTCGTCGCGGTGAACGGCACGGCGCTTATGATGGTCCTGGCGCTCGGCGCCTTCCACGCCTGGTGGCGCGCGGAGTCTGCGGAGGACCTTCGGCGCGCGGCGTTGCCCCTCGGGGCGCTCGGCGCCCTGTGCGGGGCGCTGTTCCTGACCGAGTATTCGGCGGGCGCCCTTGCGGTCGTCGCGCTCGCATGGTCCGCGCGCCGGTTCACCGGCGCCGCCCGCTGGCGCGCCCTGGGTCTCGTTGCGGGCGGGTTTGCCGCCGTCGCCGCGCCCTGGGTCGTGCGGAACCTGGTTGTCACGGGCCTGCCCGTCGGGCTCGCCGTCCAGAACGTGGCCCTGAAGTTCGGCGACACGACGGCCGAGCCCTCGGTGTTCCGCGCGACCCTGTCGCCGGCGCTGCCGCCGATAGAGCTGAACAAGCTTTCCAACAAGGTGCTGAGCACGCTGCAGGATGCCCTGCGCACGCGGGTGTGGTCGGGAGGGGCAATGTGGCTTGTGGCGTTCTTCGCGGCGGGCTGGCTCTACGTCTTCAAATCTCCTCCTGTTAACCGCCTGCGGTGGCTCTTCACCGCTTCGCTCCTCGTCCTGGCCGCCTCGCAGGCGGCCTTCAACTCGGGCGAGAGCGAGCGCCTCGCGGTCGTCTGGCTCTCCCCGCTCATCATCGTCTTCGGGGCCGGATTCTTTTTCGTACTCCTCTCAAGCAACCCCATCCTCGGTTCCTGGCCAAGGCTGTGCGCCGCGGCGCTCCTCACGCTCCAGGCCATACCCCTCGCGCACGATGCCCTCGATCCCCACTGGCTGCATTTCCAGTACCCCCCCTATTTCCCGCAGCTCCTCCAGGGGATGCGCCGCCAGCTCGACGTTTCCGACGCCTCCGGCCGCTACGGCCTCATGGCGGACGTTCCCGCCGGCCTGGCTTGGTACGGCGGGACGCGGGTCTGGGCCCAGCCCGCAACCCTGCGCGACTTCTACGCCGTCCAGATCGAGCAGCCGACCGGCGAGTTGCTGCTGACCCCGAGGACACTCGACCGCCCATTCTTCTCGGACCTGAACGCGAAGCCAAGGACCGCGGGCTTCCTGACGGCCTCCATCCCCCGCATCGGGGAGTGGGGGGAGGTCTACGGCGGCCTCCTCACCGGCGCGCTTCCAAGGGGTTTTCCACTGTCGACGCCGAGGAAGATCACCGAGGATCTCTACGTCCTTTTCAACTCCTCCATGTCGGCGGGCCGCTGAATGTCTGTTTTAAGTGTCGTACAACGAATTGATCTTGCCAGTGGTTAGCAAAATGGCAGCGTGGCCATCAATTTCCGGCAGCTAATAATGAGACTAATGCGGGTCATTGTGGCGGGTTCTGGCCTTGGCCTTTGCGCGGTCGCGCGGGCCGTGTATGCGCCCATCCCGGACCAGGAGCAGGGCAAGGACCTGACGCTATCGCTGGAGGGCGGCATCACCTACAACAACAACATTTTCGGAGCCTCGACTGACGCGATCAGCAGCGTCGTCTACGAGGTGTCGCCGAAGATCGCATTCAACGCGTCCCTCACCGACAACACGTTCTTCTCGGCTTCGTACAAGCCGACGCTCGACTACTTCGAAAACCGGCCGGGCACGAAGGATGTCTACAGCCAGGCCGTGAACGGACAGCTCGCCCACAAGTTCTCGGAGACCTCGGTGCTTACCCTGACCGATGCATACGCCTACAACGAGAATCCGGAGGCGCTCCTCAACGGCACTGCGGTCAACACCGACCAGACCCTCCAGAGCAACCAGTTCGACGGCCGCTACACGATGTCTCCGGCGGAGAAGTTCGGCCTGGTCCTCAAGGCGAGAAGCGCCTACTTCGACTACACGAACCCGCTCCTTGGGACCGAGCTGAATCGCTTTGAGAACCTCTACGGCCTCGAGTCCGACTACACGCTCCTGCCGGAGCTCAAGGCGGCCGGGGAGTACCGCCATCAGGACGTCGACTACAGCGACGATCCCTCGAGCAAAAACAAGCACTCGGATTTCCTGATGGCTGGATTTGACTACGCTGCGGGCCCCAGGCTCACGGCGAGCATCCGACTGGGCGGTGAGTACCGCCACCTCGAGGGCGGCCTCCCGGACGAGACGACGCCGTACGCCGAGTTTTCGGGGAAATACGACTATGCCAAGGGCTCCTTTGTCAGCGTGGGCTACACGTACAGCCTGGAGGAGACCTCAGACCCCGTGCATTTCACGGACGAGAAGGTGAACCGCATGTTCGTGAACGTTCAGCACGCGTTCAGCGCGCTGATCGTGGGATCGGCGTCGCTTGACTATGAGCCGGCGGTCCTTGACGGGCGCCCCGGGCAGGCGGACGTGCAGGAGGACTCGACCCACGCCGGGGTGGCGCTCACCTACCTGCCGACCAAGTCCTGGACCGTCTCGGCGTCGTATGACTATGACTTTGTGGATTCCGGGATCGCCTCCCGCGGCCTGAACAGGTCCCGCGTGACGCTGAGCGCCACGGTGTTGTTGTTCTAGCAGCGCCGGTCCCGCCTCCACCTGCCGGAGGGCACCCCCAAAGAAATCATGGCATCGTCTTCCGGCTCCAAGGAGAGCGCGTCCCTCGCAGACCTGATCAGGGTCCTGAAGCTGCGGCTGCCGCTCATCGCGCTCATCGTCGGGCTCGTCTTCGTGACGACCATGGTCGTCACCGTGTTTCTCCCCAGGTGGTACCTTGCCACGACAAAGGTGCGTGTGGAGAAGCCCGAGAGCGACGTGAAGCTCTTCCAGGTCCAGGGCAGCACCGCCTACGACCCCTACTTCCTGCAGGATCAGTTCAAGATCATGCAGAACGAGAAGATCGTCTACCCGGTGATCGAGAAGCTGAGCCTGAACACCCGGCTCGCCGCCGCGGCCGGCGCGGCCGGCGCGACGCTCACCCCGGATCTCACCTACAAGTACATCCTGAGCAAGATGCTCAGGGTCGAGTCGCAGAGGAGCTCGTCGCTGATCGACATCAATGTCTGGTCGCAGGACCCGGTCATGGGCGCGGAGATCGCCAACGAGATCGCCCGCGTCTATTCCGAGGACCGCATCGCCCAGGCCACCTCGCAGCAGACCGAGGGCATGGCCCAGCTGCGCAAGGAGCTGGTGCTCCAGGAGGAGGCCGTGAGGAAGCAGCGAGACGCGGTCGAGAAGCTTCGCAAGGACCTGAACATCTCCGGGGTGGATCTGAACGTAAAGTACTCCGACATGGAGATCGAGACCCTCAGGCAGATGCAGAATTCGTTGATCGCGCTGCGGGTCGACGCCATCGGGCGCAAGACCCGCTGGGAGCGTTTCAGGAGCATCCCCCTGGAGGACCGCATGGGCCTCGTGAACTCCGAGCTCATACCGGACCAGAACATCCAGAACCTCCTTCAGGCCTACCTCATCGCTGACCAGAAAGTCACCCAGCTGAAGGGGCGCCTGGGCGAGGCGCACCCGGACCTTGTCGCGGCCATCGAGAACCGGGCGAAGATCAAGGAGCAGCTTGAGTCGCTCCTGAGGGGCTACGAGAGCGGCCTTGAGAGCGCCTACAAGGAGGCCGAGGCCCGAGTCGACGAGCTCGAGAACCAGCTCGCGAAAGCCAAGGTGGACCAGATCCTGTCGGCGAGGGACCGCATGCGGCCGTTCGAGGAGGCGGCGCAGAGGCTCGAGGACGAGACCCGGCTCTACACGACGCTCCGCCTCACCCTCAGGCAGCGCGAGATCGATTTCCAGGTGCCGAAGCGCACGATCGAGATCCTGAACACGGCCGAGCCCGCCCGGCGCCCGAGCCGCCCGAGCTTCCTGCTCAACAGCATCACCTCGATCGTCTTCGGCTTCGTGCTCGCTGTCGGAGTAGCGCTCACGCTCGAGTACTTCGACACGAGCCTGCGCGACGTCGCCGACATCGAGGAGAGGCTCAAGATCCCCGTCCTCGGTGTGATTCCCCACGTCAGGGACCCGATGGGCTCCGACCGGGACGAGCCCGAGTCAGCGGAGCCGTACCGCGTGCTCCACACCAACCTCAACCTTGCGGCCAAGCCCAGCCAGCCCATCGTGCTCGTCGTGTTTTCCGCCGGGCCCGCGGAGGGCAAGAGCACGACGATCTGCAGGCTCGCGCACATGATGGGCGCCTATGGCGAGCGCGTGCTCCTGGTGGACGGGGACCTCCGGCGGCCGGCGCAACACAAGCTCGCGGACTGCGCGAGGGCTCCGGGCCTGAGCGACGTGCTCGCTGGCAAGTGCGACGTCGACGCCGCGATCCGGAAGTCCGTCGCCCCGGGCACCGATCTCCTAACGAGCGGAGGGATACCGGGCTTCACGCTTAGCCTGCTCTACGCCAATCGGCTGCGCGACCTGCTCGCCTCGCTGCGCGGCCGCTACGAGCGGATCCTGCTGGATTCGCCGCCGATCATCGGCGTGAGCGATGCGAGCCTGCTGGCGGGGATTGCCGACGGGGCGATCCTGCTGATACAGCACAGGCGCAACCCCGCGAGCATGGTGCTGCGGGCCCAGCAGACGATCGTCGGACTGAAGACCCCGATTCTCGGCGCCGTGCTGACCCAGGTTCCACGGGGATCGGGCGAGGACTACGGGTATTACACCCAGGCGTACTCGTACTACTCCGGCTCGGGCAGGACGGAGAAGGAGGGTCGCCGGCGCGGTGACGGGGGGACGACCCCCGAGGGAGACAGCCTGGACCTCAAATGATGTTGACGGGGTGAAGGGGGGGAGGTCTGATTCCCCCTCTGTGCTGCGGGCGTAGCTCAGTTGGTAGAGCACCACCTTGCCAAGGTGGCTGTCGAGAGTTCGAGTCTCTTCGCCCGCTCCATTTTCGAAAGGCGGCTGGAAAGCGTTTCCAGCCGCCTTTTCGTGACCCGGGAATCCCGGAGGCCGGTCCGCCTGCGGTCCTGATGTCCCGCCTGCGGCGGTTTTGTTGGGCACTTCGGCTCCGATAACCTGTCCTTTCCGCCACATGATATTCCGCACTCCCTCAATGATCCTCGCCAAGGCGGCCTCGATTGCCGCCGCCGCGGCCGCCCTCTCCCTCGCTTCCGGATGCCTCGTGGTCGCGGCCGGCGCGGCCGGGGCGGGAACGGTCGCCTACGTGCGAGGCGAGCTCGACGCCACCGTCGGCAGCGACTATGAGCGGGTGATCGACGCCTCAAACCGCGCCCTGGACCAGGTTCAGTTCGTGCGGACCAGCGAGAAGAGGGACGCCTTCTCAGCGGTGATCATCGCGCGCACGGCCGAGGACAAGAAGGTCGAGATCAGGCTCACCAAGGAGGGTGACAGGCTCACGAAGGTGCAGATCCGAATCGGCGTCTTCGGCAACGAGAAGCGCTCGAGGGTGATCCTGGAGAGGATCCAGGCGGGTGCGTGAGGTGACGTCGTCCGGACGGGGGCCCCGGGGCGCCGCCCTTGTGCGTTTTTGCGTGAGAATCGGGCTGTCATGCGCAACCAAATGGGTCTAAATGGAGTCATACTAGGCAGATTTCTCATGAAAGCCCCTCTTGCCGCGCTCCTTGCCCTGGCCCTTGCCGCCCCGCTCCACGCGCAGGCGCCCGCCGCGGGCGGTCCGGGCACAACCTACACTCCGGAGCAGCTGGACCAGCTCGTCGCCCCCATAGCGCTCTATCCCGACCCCCTGATCGCGCTCATGCTGCCGGCGGCGACGGCGCCCTTCGACATTGCGCTCGCGGCCCAGTACCTCGCCGCAAACGGCGACCCGGCAGGGATCGACTCCCAGCCGTGGGATCCGAGCGTCAAGGGTCTAGCCCATTATCCCGACGTGCTCACGTGGATGAACGGAAATGCGGACTGGACGGCGGCCCTGGGCGCGGCCTTTGCCATGCAGCCTGCGGACGTGATGAAGTCGGTCCAGCAAATGCGGGCCAGGGCGCGGGCCGCGGGGACGCTTGTCAACACCCCGCAGCAGCAGGTCGACACCGAGGGCGATGACATCCGGATCGTGCCCACGCAGCAGGATGTGATCTACGCGCCCGAGTATGATCCCGATATCGTTTATGACGTTCCCGAGGGGTACACGGGCCCGTTCCTCACCTTCGGCGTCGGCTATCCCGCGGGCGCATGGTTAGGCTTCGAGTGCGACTGGGACGACTTTGGAATCTGGGCCGGCCCTTGGCACCGGGGCTGGGATTACCGCAGGGATTGGAGGGATTCGCGAGGGGGAGGCAGGGCCTGGCATCCCGATCCGCGCCGAGGGCATGATCTCGTGCGCGATCACTACCGGCCGGCCGGAAATCCGCCAGCCCCGCGCACGGTCGCCGGAATCCGGGCCCCGGGCCGCGCTGCAGGTCCAGCGGCTCGTCCGGAAACGCGCCCCGTCGCCCGCCCCGCGGCGGCGCCAGCGCAGTCCCGCCCCGACTACCGCGGTTACAACCCGGCTGCACGGCCGGCCACGCCGGCCCCGGCAAGCCCACTCTTTGGCGGCTACACCCGCGGCACCCAGGCGCGTGACAACAGCGCCAGGGGGCACGCAAGCCAGCAGGCGCCTGTCCGATCCTCCGTCCCGGTTAGCCGGGCGCCGGGGCGCTCCGCGCCTGCGGAGAGGTCTGCGCCTGCGGAGAGGTCCGCGCCGGCACCGTCGGGCGGGCGGGACCGCCACTGACGCCAAACTGATCCGGCACCATGAATCCTCCAATCCAGATGACCCGAACACTCGCATCCGCCGCAGCACTGTTGGCGCTGCTTGCCCTCTCGGCCGGACCGCGGCTCCGCGCAGACACCGGAAACGCCGCTGGACTGCAGCGCCGCTTCGATTCGCCCGAGGAGGCCGTCAAGGCGCTCGCGGACGCGACGAAGGCGGGCGACAGGGCGGCCGTGGACGCGATCTTCGGGCCGGAGGCCAAGGATCTCCTCTCGGGAGACCCGAAGCAGGACGCCATCGAATTCGCGGCCTTTGCGAAGTCCGTCGGCCGTTTTTCGCGTCTGATCAAGAAGGCGGACGACCGGTTCGTCGTCGACATCGGCGACCAGGACTGGCCGATGCCCATCCCGCTGGTCCGCAGGGACGGCAAGTGGCTCTTCGACACCGCGGCGGGAAAGGACGAGATCCTGAGCCGGCGCATCGGCGAGGATGAGTTCACGGCCATCGGCGTCTGCCGGACCTACGTCCAGGCCCAGCGCGAATACGCCTCCGAGGACCGCGACGCCAGCGGCATGTTCAAGTACGCCATGAAGCTCAGGAGCACGCCCGGCGCCAAAGACGGACTCTACTGGCACGCGGCGGCCGGCGAGGAGCAGAGCCCGCTGGGCCCGCTTGTCGCCGAGGCGCGGGCCGAGGGATACGGACGGAAGACCACCGAGGGCGACCCGCAGCCGTTCCACGGCTACCTCTTCAAGGTGCTGAGCGGGCAGGGGGAGGCCGCGCCCGGCGGAGCCTACAGCTACGTCATCAACGGCAACCTGATCGCGGGTTTCGCGCTGGTCGCGTACCCCGCCCACTGGGGGGAGTCGGGCGTCATGACCTTCATCGTGAACCAGTGGGGCAAGGTCTATGAGTGCAACCTGGGTGATAAGAGCGCTGAGATCGCCTCGGCGATGACCGACTTCAACCCGGACGCCAACTGGACCCTCGCGGCGGCGCCCTGACGGCTCTCCGAAGGCCCAAAAAAAGCCGCTGTCAACCGGCGGATTTTTTGTGCACGATGAGGCTTCCTTGAAGGCATCCGACTTCTTCGCCCTGCCCGAGTCCCTGGCCGCATTCCGAGCGTTCTTCGGCGCGGATGCTGCGCCGTGGGACTGGCTCGGGCAGATCGGACCGGCGCTCGCCTCATTCCGCTTCGACTCAAAGCCGCCGAAGGTCCCCACAGGCGTCCGCCTGGAGGGTCCCGTCCACCTGGGCGCCGGGGTCAGCCTGCCTGCCTACGCGACCCTCATAGGCCCGGCCTGGATCGGCGCCGGGACGCAGATCAGGCCCGGAGCCTTCATCCGCGGCAACGTGATCGCCGGCGAGGGATGCGTCCTCGGGAACGCCTCCGAGTTCAAGAACTGCCTGCTCATGGACGGGGTGCAGGCCCCGCATTACAACTACGTCGGGGACTCGATCCTTGGAAACCGGTCCCACCTCGGGGCGGGCGCGATCTGCTCGAACCTCCGCCTGGACCAGAAGCACGTGCTCATCCACCTCGAAGGGGGGGCGGTCGACACGGGGCTCAAGAAGTTCGGGGCCATCCTCGGCGACGCAGCCGAGGTGGGCTGCAACGCCGTCCTCAACCCCGGGACGCTCCTTGGGCCGCGGTCGCTCGTGATGCCCGCCATCTCCTTCGGCGGGGTGCTCGCCCCGGCGACGATCGCCCGGGTCCGCCAGCAGGTCACCTTCGTACCGAGGAGATTCTAAATGCGAACGCTAACAGGCATCACCCCTTCCGGATCGCTCCACATCGGCAATTACTTCGGGGCCATGAGGCCGGCGATCGAGGCGCAGGCCGGTGGCGACTGCTTCTACTTCATTGCGGACTATCACTCGATGACGTCAGTCACCGACGCCGCGGAGAGGCGGAGCAAGACCCACGGGATCGCGATCGACTGGCTCGCCTGCGGCCTTGACCCGCAGAAGAGCGTGTTCTGGCGCCAGAGCGACACGCCCGAGGTCTGCGAGCTCACCTGGCTCATCGGCAGCGTCACCCCGATGGGGCTCCTCGAGCGCGCCCACAGCTTCAAGGACAAGATCGCAAAGGGCATCTCCCCGAACTTCGGGCTGTTCGCGTACCCGGTGCTCATGGCCGCCGACATCCTGCTCTACGACACGAACGCCGTTCCCGTGGGCCAGGACCAGAGGCAGCACCTCGAGATGACGCGCGACATCGCGATCAAGTTCAACCAAACCTACGGCGATACGTTTGTCGTGCCGGAGGCCGTGATCCGCAGCGACGTGGCGATCGTCCCCGGCCTTGACGGCCAGAAGATGAGCAAGAGCTACGGCAACACGCTCGAGATCTTCGGGGACGAGAAGGCGCTCCGGAAGAAGGTCATGTCGATCGTCATGGACAGCCGGACGCCGGCCGAGCCGAAGCCCGACGCCGACCGCAACATCTGCATCCAGCTCCTGAAGCTCGTCGCGCCGAAGGACGTCGCGGAGGACTTCGAGGCCCGTCTGCGGGCTGGAGGGCTGGGCTACGGAGACCTGAAGAAGGCGCTGTTCGAGCGCTACTGGGACTTCTTCGCGCGGGCGCGCGCGCGCCGCGCGGAGCTCGCGGCCGACCTCGGGTACGTCGACAGGGTCCTGAGGGAGGGCGCCGAGCACGCCCGTTCCGTGGCCAGTGTGGTGGTCAAGCGCGCCCGCAAGGCGGCCGGTCTCGACTAGGGCGGGGCGCCCGGGCCTCAGATGACGCACACCTGCGGGGGCTCGATGCGCGTGATGGCTTCCATGATGCGCACGGCGGTCCTGGCGTAGCGTTCCCTGCCATCGCCGGGGCGGTCGTACTCGTCGGGGGAGAGCGGCCGGCCGAACACCACGGAGACGGGCGACCCGAGGCGGAGCCTGCCGGCGCGCCCGAAGGCCTCGAAGGAGCCGAACACCCGGGCGGGGACGACCGGCACGCGCGCCTTGCATGCGAGGAGCCCGACGCCCGGCCTCGGGGGCTGGAGTTCGCCGGTTCGCGAGCGGGTGCCCTCGGGGAACACGATGACCACGTTGCCGCTGGCGAGCGCGTGGAGCACGCGCTTGATCGCGTCCAGGCTCACACCGCCGTCCCGGTCGACGGGAATCGTGCCGACGGAATCCAGCCACCACGCGGCGAACCCGGGCTTCCAGAGCGTCTTCCTCGCGAAGAAGTTCACCTGGCGCGGGAGGAACTGGCCGACGATAGGGGGGTCGAGGAGGCTCGCGTGGTTTGCGGCGACGATGTAGCCGCCGGTCTCGGGGAGGTTCTCGAGCCCGTCCGCCTCCCCCCGGAAGAACATCTGGTGGACGATCCGGCAGATTCCGTAGAAGAAGCCGTAGACGGGCTCCATCTCGAGCTGTGCGTGCCTGCGGCTCATGCGTTCGCCAGCCGCCGGGCTATGACCGACGCCATCTCTTCCGCGACCTCGGCGATCGTGAGGCGGGTCGTGTCGATCGAGATGGCCCCTGCGGGCTGGGAAAGGGGCGCCGTCTTGCGCGTCGAGTCGAGGTGGTCGCGCTCGGCCACCCTGTCCTGCTGGCCCTCCTTGATGCGGCGGCGCTCCCGCTCCGCGGGGTCCGCGTGCAGGAAGAAACGGAAGTCCGCGTCGGGGAAGATGACCGACCCGATGTCGCGCCCCTCCATGACGAGCCCCGCGAAACCGCCCTTCCTCGCCGCGGCGGCCTGCCCGCGCTGGTAGGAAAGCAGGGCCGACCGGAGCTCGGGGATCGCCGCGAAGTGGGAGACGGCCTCGTTGACCTCCTTGCTCCTGATCTCGGCCCCCGGCGGCCTGCCGGCGATCTCGATCTGGGCCAGCCTGCCGGTGATCCTCGTGCCGAGCCTCAGGTCGGCAAGCGCGGCCTCGACCGAGCCCAGGTCGCCCGGGGACGCCCCGCGCCGGAGCATCTCGGAGGTCACGGCGCGGTAATAGGAGCCCGTGTCGGCGTGCAGCAGGTTGAAGCGCCGGCTGAGCGCGCTCGCCGTGGAGGACTTCCCCGAGGCCGCGCCTCCGTCGATCGCGACAATGATGAAGGGGTTGCCGTGCATCGTGCGGTCAGGACTGCGAGGATTTCGCACGGATGGAGTCCAGCAGGTCGAAGAACCCGGGGAACGTCTTCGCACTGCACGCTGGGTCGCCGATGGAGAGCCAGGGAGTTCCGTCGCCCCGCACGTCGCGGCAGCCGAGAATGGCGAAGCTCATCGCAAACCGGTGGTCGCCGTGGGTCTCGACCGTCACCCCCTTGCGAAGCGGCCTCGGGCGTATCTCCAGGGAGTCCTCGGTCTCGACAACCTCCTGTCCGAGGCGCCTGAGCTCGGTCGCCATGCCGGCGACCCGGTCCGTCTCCTGCCTCCGCGTGTGGGAGATGCCGAGGATCCTGGTGGGCCCCTCGAGAAGGGGCGCGATGGCGGCGAGCGTGAGGAACGTGTCCGAGTATTCCGAGAAATCATGTGCGACGCCCCGGCGCCGCCCGAAAGGGGCGAACGACACCGAGATGCCGTCGTCGTCGCCCAGAACGACGGCCCCGCATTTCGCGAGGACGTCGAGGAACCGGATGTCGCCCTGGAGGCTGCGGTCGGCGCGCACGAGCCCGTCAAGCCGCAGCGACCCGCCGGCGACGAGCGCGAGGGCCGCGAAGTAGCTTGCGGCGGTCGCATCGGGCTCGACGGCGTAGGAGCCGGGCGAGCGGTAGGCCGCGTGGCCCACGGCTATGGATCCGGCGGCCTCGTCCCCGGCCGCGTCGTGTATACCGAACTGGGCCATCTGGCGCACGGTCATCCGCACAAAGGGCATCCTCAGCCCGCCGACCGGGGTTGCCACGACGGCCGTCTCCGCGAGGGGGGCCACCATGAGGAGAGCTGAGAGCATCTGGCTGCTCTCGCTGGCGTCGATGGCGACCGGTCCGCCGCGGAGCCCCGCGGCGCGGATCTCAACCGGGAGGAATCCCTCGGCGCCCAGGCAGCGTATGTCCGCGCCCAGTGCCCGCAGGGCGTCGATCAGTCCCTTCATCGGCCTCCTGCGCATCTGGGCGACGCCGTCGATCTTGTAGAGGCCGCCCTTCGAGGATGCGCACAGGGCGGTGAGGAAGCGGGTGGCCGTGCCCGCGAGGCCCGTGAAGAGCTCCGCCTCGGTCGAAGGAATTCTGCCCCCGCGCCCCTCGACCCGGATCCTGTGCGACGCCTGGTCCTCGTCCACGCTGAAGCCTAGCCGGCGGAGCGCCTCCGCCATGATCCTCGTGTCCTCGCTGAACAACGCGCCGGCGAGGTCGACCGGGCCGTCGCACAGCGCCGAGAGGAGCATGGCGCGGTTCGTCAGGCTCTTGGACCCCGGCAGCGCCACGCCGCCGCTGGCCGGCCGCGAGAACGGCCTGACCGCAAGGATATCGGGAAGTGGCTGTGTCACGGCGCCGGTCGGAATTTGTCGCGGTAAGCCCTGCCGCGCTCGAGCGTGGCCGCGACTTCTACGAAGTCGCGGTTGGCGAGGGCGGCCTGGAATCCCTGGAGGTCGTCCTGGAAATGCCTCAGGGCCCTCAGGACCTCGTCCCTGTTCTCCTCAAGAATGGTCCTCCAGAGCTTGGGATCGGACTCCGCGATCCGCGTGGTGTCCCGCAGGCCCGTGCCGGCAAAGTTCCGCCAGCCCGGGTCCTGGGTGGACAGGTAGGCGCAAAGTGCGGACGCGAGCACCTGGGGCAGGTGGCTTATATGGGCGACAATCTCGTCGTGCTTGTCGGGATCCATCGTGACGACCTCCGCACCTAGCTCCCGCCAGAATGCCACAACCTTGCCCACGGCCCGGCTGTCCGTCGAGTCGGCCGGCGTCACGAAGCATGTCCGCCCCTCGAAGAGGTCGGCGTTGCCGTGCTCCCAGCCCGTCTTCTCGGAGCCCGCCATCGGGTGGGCGCCGACAAAGTGGGCCCTTCCGTGCAGGACCACGTGCCCCAGCCGGGAGATCTCGCCCTTCACGCTTCCCACGTCGCAGACGACGCTGCCGTCCTTCACGAGCGGGGCAATCTGGCGCAGAAGGGTCACCACTCGGTCGACCGGCGTGGCAATGACCACCATGTCGGCTCCCTTTACGGCCTCCTCGGCCGTCTCGGGCGTGGCGTTGCACCAGGGCTGCTCGGCCAGGGCGAGCCTCGTCTCGTGACGCCGGGCCCAGATGACGATCCTGCGGGCGGCACCCCTGGCCCGGGCGGCGCGGGCTACGGAACCCCCTATAAGACCGGGTGCTAGGATTGTGAGCTGCTCCATCGTTGACCTCGAAAAGACGCAAAATCCAGCCCTTCTGTCGAGCCGTTCGTGGGATTGCGTTTTTTCCGGCGCTCGGGTTGGCTGGATTCGCCTGAGATGGATACAAACCCCCAAGAGCCGGCCAAGCCTGATATCCGCGCGCTCCGCGTCCGCGCGCTGATCGTCATACTGACCCTTGTGTTCATCGCCGCGCCATTCGTGGCGTACGTCATATTCGGAAAAGGCGCCAGGCCAGGGCAATGAACAAGACACTTCTTCCAATCCGGATAGTGTTCATAATCCTGTGCACGGCCGCGGGCTGGCTTGTCTGCTACACGATCCGCGAGTGGGACGCCTACCGGGTGACCGCCGCCTCCGTCGGTTTCTTCATCGGGGCCCTGGTCGTCCTTGTTGACGTGATGCTTAAGGGGTTCTCCCTCAGGGGCCTCTCGGCGCTGACGTTCGGGATCGCAGTCGGCTCCATCATCGCCAGCCTTGTGGCGACCTCTCCGCTTTTCGCCGAGGGCGACCCGGAGATGATTTTCCTCGCCCGCCTGGCGCTCTTCATGATCTGCCCGTACCTCGGCACCGTGATCGCGCTACGGGGAAAGGACGAGTTCAACCTTGTCATCCCCTACGTGCGGTTCGTGCCGCACGAGGTCGACGTGCCCCTGGTGGTCGTAGACACGAGCGTCCTCGTCGACGGCAGGATCGCCCGGGTCTGCGAGACGGGCTTCCTGAGCGCGGCGCTCGTGATTCCCCGGTTTGTCCTCAACGAGCTCCAATCGATCGCGGATTCGACGGATCCGCTCAGGCAGGCGCGCGGGCGGCGTGGCCTCGACGTGCTGAACGCTCTCCGTGCGATCAAGACCCTCGACATCAGGATCACCGAGAGCGAGGTCGCCAAGAAGGAGGACGTGGACGCCAAGCTCGTCTTCTTGGCCCAGTCGATGAGGGCGAAGCTCCTCACGACCGACTATAACCTCGCCAAGATGGCGGAATTCCAGGGTGTTCCCTGGCTCAACCTCAACAAGCTTTCGAAGTCGCTGCAACCCGAGCTGATGATAGGGGAGAGGCTCGAAATCGAGCTGGTTAAACCCGGCAAGGAGGATGGGCAGGCGATAGGCTATCTCGCCGACGGATCGATGGTTGTGGTAACGGGCGGGCGACCGCACATCGGCCAGCATGTCGGCGTCGAGATCATCAGCCTTCTTCCCACGGGCGCCGGGAAGATGATCTTCGCCCGGATGGGCAGTGAATCGGATCATTCCCGCATTGGCTAGGACGACCCGCCAAGATTGGTGTGGACTTGCCGGTGCTGGATTTTAGATAACTTCCCTTCCACGCGGGGCAGTAGCTCAGTTGATAGAGCGCGTCGTTCGCAACGACGAGGTCGTCGGTTTGATCCCGATCTGCTCCACCATCCCAGATTCGGACGGGCGCAGTTCAAATTGGTTAGGTGGCCGTTGGGCAGGAGGAAGCGGGTTTAGCACCCTGAGCTGTACCCTCAAGGGATGGAATTGATTCGAGAAGACTGCTAAACAGCTTCTTGGCTCAATGCCATGTCCACAAATGGAACAACCTCGTCAATTGTCCGAAGCGCATTGAGCGAGCGGGGATATCCGATGTATGGCAGCAGTTGGGTGACTACGTCGATAAGGCGTTTGCGGTCATTGCCGATTCTCAGATTGCCTGCCACATGAGCTTTTACCTGCGGGTCGCATCCGCCGAGCGAGATCAGAAAGGCAAACGTCAGCAACTCCCTTGTTCTAACATCCAATCCGCTGCGGGTGTAGTAGTCGCCAAAGCAGTTTGCCGACAAGAAGTCCTGAATATGCCATTCGTCCTTTGGTGACTGCTGGCGCATCCTCTCGATCGCATCGCCAAAGATTGCATTCTGCACGGCTACCCCATTGTTGAATCGGGTTTCAGGCGTGGTGGTGGTCTGGTCTGGCAGGGGCAGGCTAATCCCGCGATCTTTCAGTAGGTCGTTGGTCGCGTGCAGAAAGTCGAAGACCTTTGCCACCCCGACATACGGAACAGATTGATAGAGAACCTCCTTGATCTCCACGGGTGACAGACCGACGTTGAGCGCGGCGCCCACCATGGCCTTGAATTCACCCAGCGCCTGCGCTGCGATCGTCGATCCCAGGATCATCAGCACGCGGGTCCTAACATCCAATTTGCTCTGGCGGATGACCTCGTCGAATGCCCAATTGTCGAAGAGCTCGATGAATTCCGGATCCGTCTCTTGCAGTTTGGATTCGTGATTAGAGAAGAGTTCCTCGTGGTTCTTCACAGCGTTCTCCGTTAGGCTGATCTTTTTCATGGTGGGGCGCCCGTCGGGGAGAGTAGTTGTTCAACGACCGACGAGCTTCTGGAGGTGCTCAGGGTAGCGCGCTCCTTGGAGCGTGATCTTGTCGCAAGCCGCGTTGATTTCACGGAGGTCGCCCGGGGTCAGCTCGACAGAGGAAGCTCCGAGGTTTTCGATCAGGCGCGGCAGCTTTGTAGTGCCAGGGATCGGAACGATCCATGGCTTTTGCGCCAGCAGCCAAGCGAGCGCTACCTGGGCCGGGGTTGCCTTCAGACGCGTGGCGATTGAGTTCAGCAAATCAACCACGACCTGATTGCTCTTACGGGCCTCCGGTGTAAAGCGTGGGACTATGTTCCGGAAGTCCGTGGGATCGAACTTGGTGTTTTCGTCGATCTTGCCGGTCAAGAAACCCTTGCCGAGCGGGCTGAAGGGGACGAAGCCGATCCCAAGCTCCTCAAGTGTGGGAATGATTTCTGTCTCCGGCTCCCTCCAAAATAGGGAATATTCGCTCTGCAATGCGGTGACGGGTTGGACGGCATGAGCGCGCCGGATTGTCTTTGCTCCAGCCTCCGACAGGCCGAAGTGCCTGACCTTGCCGGCTTCGATCAACTCCTTTACAGCCCCAGCCGTGTCCTCGATTGGTACATCCGGATCTACGCGATGCTGATAGAAAAGATCGATGACATCGGTCCGCAGGCGCTTGAGCGAGGCCTCCGCGACCTCCTTGATATGTGCGGGCCGGCTGTCTAGGCCCTCCATTCGCTCGCCGTTTGGCCCGATCCTGAAACCAAATTTCGTTGCGATCTTTACGTCCCTCCGGAACGGAGCGAGGGCCTCGCCGACGAGTTCCTCGTTTTTGAATGGGCCGTATATTTCTGCCGTATCGAAAAAGGTCACCCCACGTTCGACAGCGGCTCGGATCACGGAGATCATCTCCTGCTTTTCTCCTGCCGGTCCGTAGCCCGAGCTCATGCCCATGCAGCCCAGCCCAATGGCCGAGACCTTTAGATTGCTGTTTCCGAGTATGCGTTGGTTCATTTTATAGGTCTCCAGTGGTTGATTGCGGGTTCAGCTTAGCACGATAAGACTGGGGTGTCGTCCGCGGCCCTTAGAATTCGCAGCACCGAAAGTATCGTGTTCCAGCTGCGTGTTGTCGCCGAGGCACCGAAGAGTTCGTCAATCTCGCCAAGGTAGGCGATCGTTCGCATCTGGCGCCGGTACACTCCAAAGAGAAGACGATCTTTGGAACCAAAAATCCGGACATACGGTTTCCCACTTTTCGGGATGGCAATCGGAAGCGAAGGTTTGTGGCGACTGGCTTTCGATAGGACGCTCACAAATCGAACGACATCCGGCCTTGGTGGCTCAGGTCCAAATGGATTTTCCATTTCCAATCGGAAGAGGTCTCTAGCGTCGCAGGAAGAGACTTCCGCTTCAAACGGCACCTTTCGCCTCAATTTCGCAAGGAACTTTGTGCGAGAACCAGGCTTTCGAACGATAAAAGTGCCTGCAGCGCCGACATTCACAACATCATAGGCGCCCAGTTCTCTTGCGAGCACACTTGGGCGAAAGGACCTGTGGCCGCCAACATTGATACCCCGGAAGAAGACAATCAGGGCCGTACGCGTGCGCATGCGAAGGGCAATTAAGTTGTTCCGATTCGTCGGGCTTTGCATTTATCAATAATGTTTAACGCCCTCCGACTCAACCGCAGGATCTATTCAGCTATGGCTTCAACAGGCTGGTAATAGTTTCTGGACCTTGTCTGAACCGTGGTCGAGTCGGTGTTTCGCACTGCAAGTGCCTGAATTATAAGGGGAAGAAACGGAATCCTTAGCAATTTGGAGCGAACCGATTGCCGATTGTTTAGCAGTGAAATCGATCATGTGTTCAGCGCTCCATCTTTTTGCTCCGCGGAAAATGAATAGCGCCCTCTGGTTCGTGCTTAACAACAACCTGGTCCCCCATTCAGTCGTTCGACAGATGGCTCCATCGGAGAACATCGCCGTCCGAAACATCGGTGCACGGGCAGCGGCCGGACGCCGCCGCGCCAACGAGCTTGCCTGCCCGGCGGTCGCTCGCGTTAGCTGCTCCCGCCGCGGCCCCGCACCTACGAGACGCAGCGACGCACCCGGAAAACCTTTCTCCGTTATGAAACCCACGACGCCTGACCAATACCTCGCCAGCCTCCCTGACGATCGCCGCGCCGCGATGCTCGCGCTCCACGCCGCGATTCGCAAGGCCGTGCCCAAACTCACCTCCGAGATCATGATGGGGATGGGTTCGCCCGTCATCGGTTACGGCAAGTATCACTACAAGTCTTCCAGCGGCCGCGAGGGCGATTGGTTCTTGATCGGACTCGCCGCGGGAAAGAACTACTACAGCCTCCACATCTGCGCCGCCGACAAGGGCGGTTACCTCGTCGAACAGAATGCCGCCAAGCTCGGCAACGTGAAGACCGGCCGCAGTTGCATCAACTTCAAGAAACTCGAGGACCTCAAGCTCGACGTCGCAATGGCGCTTGTGAAACAGGCCGTGAAGACCGGCGGCCTCAACGCAGAAGGGTAGCCCCCGAGCTGCTTTTCAACAGGCTGTTTAGCACCCTTTGGTTCGTGCTAAACAACAACTTGGTCCGCCATTCTAGAATCGTACGGCCGGGATTTCTATTCCTCGTTCCAATTCGTTGCCGCTCCAGGTGCCCAGTTCAGTTCCATTGGCAAAGATTCGGTAGGCTTGCTTTGGGTCGCACTGGTGAAAGACGACAACAGGCAGGCGCCTCCATCTGAATGGAGTAGAGAAGCCCAAGTGGATCTCCGCACCATGTACGGTGCATTCTGTCACGTTCAAGCCGTTGACGCCTACGGCCTGCCCTGCTGCCGCGTCGACGACGGCGTCGCGAAGATAATCCTCCTCGATTTCTATCCCCGCCATGCCGCTGCCGGTTCCCCAGTGAAAACTGCTTATTCCTGTTTTGGGTCCGTAGCCGGAATGGGCCCAGTTCTCGCACGGAGAGACCGGAAACTGCGCCCTGAGCGCCGCAACACCCCGTTCCAGGTATTCGACGGTTCCCGTCGCCCGGTAGTAGTCGAGCAGGATGTTTCCGAACTGACTTTGCCGCGCGTCTGACCATTCTGCATCGGAATTCTGGGTTGTGAAACCGCCGAGGAGCGTTGCCGGTCCGGTCAGGTGATCCAACAGGGGATTGGTCCAACACTGCTGATACAGCAGCAGGTAATCCAGGAGGCGCTCGCCTTTCTCAAGGAAGAGGCGGTCATTTGTTACGCGATACGCCGATAGAAACGCGGCCGCCGCCTGGCCGAGCGCAAGGTCATTGGCCGGCCACTGATGGCTTCGCTCGTCGAGTGTTGGCGCACGCGGGCTGCAGCTAAAGAATGTCTCAAAATCGTACCATTGGCGTTGCGGGATCACGTTCTCGTCAAGAAAAGCAACGCCTCGCATGCCTGCCTTTAGCCAACGAGGGTCTGGATCCTGCGCATAGAGTTCCAGGAGGAAGAGCGCCACTGGGCCGGTCTCGGCCTTCAATCTTCGGGAAAGATCAAGGTCGGCCGAGCCGTCCTCCGCAAACCGCGTCGGCAGCATGCCATCATCCTGTTGCCGGTCGCAGAGGAATTTGGCCAATGCGCGGCACCGTGACAGTATGGCCTCGTTTTCGGGAAGACCTGCTGAGCGCCAGCGCAGGAGCCAATATGCCGTCCAGCTCATATCGTATCCCAAATACCCCCCCTCGGTGCTGTTGCCTGCTCCGTCGCCGGCGGCCCAAAGAACAGGCTTTTCACCCCCAGACGGGACGGAAATGCACTTGAAGGCGCCATCGCGGCCCGGGGCCATGAGGGCGAGGTCAACCGTTTGCCGGGCCCGCCTTATCAATGCTTCGTTGTTGGTCCGACGTGCGTAAAGGGCCATGCCAAATGAGGTCCGAAGTGTGTTAAACCACGCAGTGAGGTATATCGATGGCCCCGGGCCCCAGCGGCGTGTTTGTACGCCGCCGCCGACTTTGCCGCCGTCCAGCGGCACGAGGAGCCAGTTCTGGATAGATTGGGATTCCCAGACCTCCGTGCGCCATTCGTCCCACAGGGCAAGTCCTTTGATACGCTTGTCCATGGCCACCTGCTTCTCGATAGGGCCTAGCGATTCTAGCCACGAGTACACTCCAGCAGGCGTGTCCGTGCCGACCTGCTGAACCGCAGCCTCTAACTGCCTGGGCCGGCCAAATTGGCGCCAATGCAATCTCACGGCCTCCCGATACGCCTCGGCGGGCTCTGCGTCCGCCGTGACGAGAAGATAGTAGGAGTTAGCGGGCGGAATTGCGGGCCGCCAGGTCCGGAGTTTATCGGGCTCATAGACCGAATGATACGCTTGGCGAGCCGGCACGAAACCGACGCCCAGCACGGGACCTCCTGGAATGTCGAGGTCCATCGCGTGATTGCATTGCCGCAAGGCCTCCGGATCCAAAGCGTCGACGTCAGGAACAACGGCGAAGGCCATCCGGGCCGATTGGACCAGTATCAGAGGAGCTTTGTATTGCGCGTCTGGGACGAAGCCCCCGACCGAAGCGGCGAAGCTCCAGTCAGGTCGGCGAGTGAACTTGAACCTATCGACAAATGCATGAACCCTCACGCCTGGGGTCGCTTGCAGCAGCGTGGTGACGTGGAGCCATGGGCTGCGGGAGCAGAGACGCACCCTGCGAACCCCGCGAAGTTCGCCTACCATGAACTCCTCGACCAGCTCATTTCCATTCACTGCCATACTTGTTACGGTGCCTCGCTCCACATTGTTGTCGGTCTCGTACACGGTGCTCGGCCCGACTGATCCGCCCTCCACGTCGGTTGCCAACGTGATCCATTGTCCCGCATCGCAAGCTAGATATTCTTCATGCAACTGCCCGTTCTCGATCCAGGCTCTTACGCGGATCTGTTCGTTGCCCAAAACCATGGGAAGTTCCGGCTTCGCCTGTGCCATAGATATCGGTGCCGCCGCGAGAATGCAAAGCAACCAGAGGATCGGCGTCGTCTTGATGTGCAACGTTCCCACAATTGGTTCTCCCCGAATTCTACAATAGTGGAGCCGGTGCGTCTTTGTGTCTAGCTCTGCAAGAGCTTGGTAATTGCCGAGAGGAACGTGTATCTGGTTGGATCCGAATGGTGAACGCGAAGCGTCGTTTAGAGGCCGCAATACGGGCGTGTTTAGCAGGGAATCACTTGGCTCGTGGAATAGGTTTAGCGCCCATTGGTAGGTGCGCAGCAACAACCTGCCCTACCACTCAGGGATCGAACGCCTTGGGTCTATACCGCTGCGGGTCGAATGGCGCGTATCGTCTGGTGGTAGGACACCACCGCTTTTCAACCCAGCGTGTCGTTTGTGTTCTCGACGTGGACACGCTCGAGCATCTTGAGGAGCGTTGCCCGGGTCTGCTTTGGCGACTTCGGCGTCGCGAGGGCCGTGATGTGAATGTCCACCCAGGTGTTATCCTGGATCCAGTGGGCCCTGATATTCGAGTGGACGGTGTCGGCGATCTTCAAATTGTAGAGTACCGCGTCCCAGCCCCCGATCTTCCTGAACTCCACCGCGTCAGGTTCGGGCAGGCCATTGATTTGCCATTGGATCGTGTCGGCCTGCCAGATCTTCTTTGTTGACGTGAAGCCCTCGGCTTTCTCGATCCATCCGCTGACTGAGATATCGGGGTGTCGCTCGTGTTGAAACAGAAAGTAGCGGGGATTCATTTTGGACCCCTTCACGACGTGGTTCTTGAGCTCCTTCTTTGGGATTGTCACCGCCAGTGCGGAGACAGGGACGTTGAGAACGAACCCATCGGGGAGTTCAAAGACTTGGAGGGTTTCGCCTTCCGTGGTGTTGCCGAGCCCTTGGGAGAAGGCGACGAACGTGAACGATGATCCGAAGTCGACGGGTTTCATTTGTAAGTCTCTATGTGCTTTAAGGGTACGTAAACAATAATTTCATCTTTTGCGCAAGTGGCGGAAGGGTAGGCACGTCGGTCTTGCTGTCTCGATAGGTAACCGACGAGCAGAAGAAAGTGGGTTTAGTCCCTAAGGCAATTCGCGCCTGGACTGACAAGCGTACCGGAGGCTTGAGGGCTCCGATAAACGATCTATGGCGAACAGCTGGATTCTCATACCCGCAGGCTTGTTCGCACCACATGGCAAAGGCCGTCGTCTGCGGCGGCTAAAATTTAAGCGGCGGCCCCACGACCTCCATGCCGTGTTGTTCCCAGAGCTTCTTCCAAAGCACTTCCTGATCCTTGGGAATGGCCGGGCCAAACTTGGCCATCTGCTGGAAGAAGTCCTCCATGCTGCCGGCCGGCTGGAACAGGACGAGCATCTGGCCCTCGCCCTCGCTGACCATGGCAAAGGCGTGTGGGATCTTCCGCGGCGCGAACGCAGAGTCCCCGGGGTGCAGGCGCACGGTCTCTTCACCCACCTGCACGATGAATTTCCCCCGGATCACGTAGAACCACTCGTCCTGGAAATGGTGCCGGTGCAGTGCCGGGCCACCTTTGGACTGCCTCGTGGTGTCGTAGAGGCAGAAGTCGCCCCCTGTGTCCTTCGCCGACACTTTGAGGTCGAAGCGCCCACCCATTATCAGCAGCTCCTCCTGGTACCGGTCCTCGTTCGCTCCGACCCTGAAGCCCTTGTCGGAGCGTTCCGCGCGGGAGGGGGCGAGTTCGGCGGCTTTGGACCCAATAGCCAACGGCATTGCAGCCAGGGACACCTTGAGAAAATGCCGTCGGTTCATCGTGAGACGTTGGTATGCTGAATTATGGGGGTGGGCGTTCGTCACGGGGCGAGTAGTAGAAAGCCTTAATCTACCTGCTTGTCCGGCACCCCACGTCAAGGCTGGTGCGACGGCGCGACGTTTTGCGGTGCGGCAGACGGGGCAGGCGTCGGGAGTCCGGGCCTGTTGCCATTGAAACCCGGCGGATAGCCGACCCCGTTTCTTTGAAAGCCTTGCTGAGGATTCATGGCTCGCATGGCAGCCAGCTGGGCGAGCAGGCTTTCGTGGGAGTTTGCCGCGGCCTGGCCTTCGAGGTATTCCTTAGGGTGCTTCAACTTCATGGCCTTGAGCCGCGCGGCAAGTTCATCGACCGGGGTGTAGGACCCCGGCGAGGAAAGGGCTTCGAGGTATGAGGCGATGGCCTGGGAGTATTGCTCGGCCGCCTCTTGGTGGATGCCCACTATCAGACTGTGATATGCCGCCAAGTCGGCGGGGAGGGAGCTGCGCTGCATCCCGAAGGACGAGTTCGCTGTCATCATGTCTTGAAGTGCATCGATCACGCCCTGCCAGTCTTTGTCCTTGATCTTGGCCTTCATGATCCTGTCGAGGTACGTGCCCACCGTGTCGTTTGGATCCGGAACAATCTCCCTGAACTGGTAGTTGAGGGCTCGGAGGGCTAGAATTGAGTGGATCTCCGCTATGGGCATCGCGTAGTCGCCAAGCGGCTGGAAGGATCTTGTAGAGTAGAGTTCGAGGGCGGCCATCGGGTCGCCAAGCACGAGTTTGTTCTTTGCCGCAACGGTCTGCGCGAGGTCGGCCGCCGCAGCCTGGGTCTCGCCTGTGTACGTGTTCCCATGGGGGGCTTGGTTGAGCCTGTTCAGATATTTCTCGACGTTCTGGAGCGTGAGGCCTGATGGGTCCGGCAGCGTCTCGGGCGGCTTGGTCGGTGCGCCAGGTCCCGTGTGAGCACTTGTGTCCGACTGCTTCGGGTAGCGTGAATCGACTCTGGAACGCAGCTCGAGGGCATACGATGACGTGTCCCTGGAAAGGTTATCCAGCGTTCGCGTGTATGATGCGGTGGGCGCACCATTGTTCAGCTGGGCGTAGAGCTCCTGCCACGACCCGGCGTAGCGGCGCAACCCCTGTAGGGTCATGTTGAGGGTGCTGTCGAACTGGGCGGTCTCCTCCTGTGCGGTTTCGATCTCCCCGAGGACGCCGTCAAAGTCCACCGGGGCCTTTGCCCTGTCGATCGCAGCTCCCAGGTGCTTCACGAGGGATTCGACGACTGCCGCCCGGTTCTTTACCATCTGGGCGGACGTCTCGTCTTGTCGTGCCAGGAGCTCGCTTCTGGGAATTATCGGGTAGAGCTGTGCGGATTCCTGGACAAGCTGGCCGATCGCCTGGCCTGCCTTGCCGTAATTGCCCGCCTCCTCGGCAAGTATGTAGTCCTGCCAATGGACCGTGAATTCGCGCGCGGAGATCAGTTCCGTGGTGAGCGAATCGCGAACGTAGTTGCTGCCGAGCGCCGGGCTTAGGCTGGCGATCCTTTGGAGGATCCCATCGAAGTCCTTCGCCGGCGCACTGGCGGCTACCTTTCCCTGGATGTCCGCGACAATCTTTTCGACTTGGGCTTCCGAGAACGGCTCGGGCTGCGTCTTCGCGTTGGCGGCAGGTTGAATCCGGGCGGACGCCACGGGGGAAGCGTCGTCTGCCTTCAGGCTCGGCATCCCGGTGGAGACTAGGAGCATGAGCCCGAATGGGCCCACGAGTTTTAGAGGATCAATCTTCATGCTAAGGTGTGGGCAGGGGCTCAAGGTAGACTCGGGCGACTCCATTGGAGTCGGTGAGGACCCAGAAGTGGTAGAAGTATGGGCCTTTGGCCTTCTCAAGCGAGAGTGCGCGGCTGCCGGTGGTGACCGTCATATTCACAGGCCAACCCACCCACGGCCTTCCGTCCTTGTGGCGCATTCTCAAGGCAAGGTCGTCATCGGGCCCGGGTGTGCCCACGACCTTTCCGTTCGGATCCGTCGTGGTGTTCACGGGCTCTATTATGAAGTCGTCCGGGCGGGTCGGAGGGAAGACGGCAACATGGGGCTTCGGCTGCGGCGGGGTCTTGCAACCGGTCGCAAGGAGAACCGCTTCCGGCAAAACCGCGAATCCGATGATGGCGAGACGCTGCGCGAGGGATCGTATTAGGACACGGGTCATTTCATGGACAGCCGGCCCCCTCATTATGGGCGACAACGACTCGGTGGAAAGGTGTTTCCCGAGCGGTTTTTACGCAGGCTCATGCCAAGGACGCCGCGCTAGGCGAGCGTGCCACACATCATGTCCCACAACGATTGGGATGGGTGCTTGCCTCTGACGATTTCGGGCCGGGAGGCGCACCGATCCCGGGAGAACCAATCAGTCGCTTGTTCCCGCCAAGGTCACGGATTCTCCGGCGGGAACAGGACGCTGAGCACCTTCCTGGCCTTGTCCTCGCTGTTCCCGGTAGGCATATTCGACAGGCAGATCACGGCGAAGTGCTCGCTCGGGATGCGCGCCATGAAGGCTGAGGCGTCCAGGTCGCCGCCGGAGAACCAGATGATATCGCGCCCGGCGAATGTCCCGAATACCAGGCCGAAAGCATCATTGTCCTTGTCGTGCGCGAAGCGCATCCGCTGCAGCATCACATTCGCAAAGGCCGGTCCGGCCAGCTTGTTACTCTCAAAATTCGCATTCCATCGGGCAAGGTCCTCCAGCGTGCTGAACACGCCGCTTCCGCCAAAGTGCGGTGAAACGCGCATGAGCTGGGCGTAGCCTGTGCCTTCTCGGATGTGGACGCCCACGCCCTCAAGTTTCTTCCTAATTTCCTCATCAGCACGGTCCGCGTACCCCGTGGCCCGGTCGGGAATGACGAGAGTCGTGTCATCGTCCAAAACGCTTCTCGACATTCCGAGCGGAGTGAAGATTCGCCGCTGGAGAAAAGTGGAAAAGGGCATGCCACTGACCTGCTCCACGATCTTCGTCAGGATCATGTAATTCACGTTCGAGTATTCCCAGCGAGTCCCGGGCGCGAATTCCAGCGCCGGGGCGTGAAACGTCGCGGCTATGGCCTCGTCGGTCGTGAAGTAGTAGAAGGAGAACCACGGCATGCCGCTCGGCCGCGGCAGGGAGGTGTATTCCGGCAGCCCGCTGGTGAAATAGATGAGATGCTTGATGCGCAGGTCCGAGTGAAAGTGGGTGACCTCCGGGAAGTAGGTCGCGACGGGTGTGTCGAGCGACAGCCTGCCATCGATGACAAGGAGCGCGACCGCCGCCGCGGTAAACTGCTTCGACAGTGATGCGAGGTGAAACGACGTGTGCGGCGTTATCGGGATGTTGTAGTCGAGATTCGCGCGCCCATATCCCTTGGCGAAGACGAGCTCGCCGTCCCTCACCACTCCCAACGCATAACCAGGCGATCCGTCGTGATCAAAGGGCGCGAAGATTGCGTCGATCCGCGAGACCAAGGACGGCGAAAGGCTCGGAGCACCTCGGGTGAAAACGGGCAACCCAAGAACGAACGAAAGAATGGGTAGGCCGCGTTTCAGCAAGTGCATGCGGGGACTGTTGTCCCGGATTGGCCCCCGCTCAAGAGGTTGTTTGGCCTTCTTTGGTCTGGCCGTAATGAAGCTTCAGCCCGCCATCCTGGCGTGAATCGGGCCCTCGAGCCTCTTGAGAACGGACGCCCCTTGGAGTGCGTCCTCGACGGGAAGCATGCGCGCGAGGGTCGCGCCAGCCGAAAGGACGCGCGCCTCCACTTTGACCCTGACTGGCGAATCGCGCGCTGTGCCTAGGCGCGAGACGCAGGCCCCTCCAAATGGGCCTAGGTCCGGCGCCCAGCTCGATTCAATGTGTTCCCAGGGCCGACTCAGGCCTGGAGGTAGTGCCGCACGGCGACAATCACTATCCCAAGCACAACGAGCACAATCAGGACCAAAGGCAGGGGCACCTTCGCCTCCTTCGCGCCGACATAGCGGATGGTAGAGGCTGCCGGTTCCCGGCGGTCATTTCCGCCGAAACTGGGCCCGCCCGGGCTTGCCTTGGTAGACGAGGAGTTTGAGTTGTCCATAGAGGTGTTCTGAGAAAACAGGGCACCTAGTATAACGTAAGAGAAGGGGGTCAACCCTCCGCATCTTTTGTTTTTTACTCCTCGGTTTTTGCAGAGCCGCCGATCTCGGGGCCGGATGTTCCTGGCGGGTTTGGGCGCGGAACGAGTCTTCACGGTCCGACCCGCCGGCGTTCCCGCCCTCGCCGGCGATGCGCAGGTTGAGAGCCGCCGTCGCGACCCTCGGCTTGAACCTTTTCCGAGCCGTCCGCTATTCCGAGCGAAGCGCGACGAGAGGGTCCACCCTCGTCGCGCGGCGCGCAGGCAGCCAGCACGCAAGAAGTGCGACGATGACGAGAACTGCGGTGGCGCCCAGGACGGCTCCGGCATCGCTGCCAGCCAGCCCGGGCATCGCGCTTTCAAGGAATCGGACGAGTCCCACGGCACCGAGCAGGCCGAGCGCCGCACCGGTGGCAACCATCCGCATCCCGGCACCGAGGATCAAGCGAGCGACGTGCTTGACCTGAGCCCCGAGGGCAATCCGGATGCCGATCTCATTTGTCCGCATCGCGACAATTCGCGCGATCACACCGTAGATGCCCAGGGCTGCCAAAAACAGGCCGAGCAGCGCGAACGCGGCCAACAGGTGGTTGATGGCCTCGATGTTCTGCATGTTCTGATGGATGTATTCGCGCACCGGCATCAGCTCCTTTACCGCCATGTCGGGGTCCAGCTCTCCCACGGCGCGGCGAATTGGCTCTATCAGCGTCGAGAGGGGAACGTTGGACCGCACGACCAGCGTGACATAGCTCCATGTCGCTTGGGACATGGGGACGTAGACTTGGAAGTTGGCCCCGTTTCCGAGGTTCAGGAATTGCACATCCTCGGATACACCCACGATCTCCATCCACTCGGGCACCTTCTCGTCAAAGAAGGCCATACGGTGACCGATCGCGTTCTTTCCAGGAAACAGCGCTCGCGCCATGGATTCGTTTATGATCATCACGCCGGGCGAGTCGCTCCGGTCGGAGGCATTGAAATCGCGTCCACTCAAAAGGCGCGTGCTGATCGTTTTGAAGTAGCCTGGGGTGACGCCATTGATCGGTGCTCCGGGCTCCTGTCCCAGGGCCGGCGGCGGCTGCCCCTGAATGATGAACCCGCGGCCTGACGGGAAACCAAAGGCGGGCACCTCATGACTGATGGCGGCAGCCTCCACGCCGGGCAGGCCTGAGACGCGCTCCTGCACTCGGTCATAGAAAAGCATGATGCGCTTGTTGTCCGGGTAGCGGCTCGAGGGCATCGCAAGAATGCCTCGCAGGACCGTAGCCGGCTTCCATCCGGCGTTCCGATGAAGGAGCTGGTCGAGACCGCGTGCAAAGTAAAGGGCGCCTGAAATGAGGACGAGAGCCAGTGCGAACTGGCATGCGACCAGCACCTGGCGGAAGCGATTCTGCGAACGATCGCCGGTGGAGCCGCGGGCGCCTGTCTTCAGCGCCTCGTTGACGCGCACGCGGGAGGTCACCCAGGCCGGCGCGACGCCGAAAAAGAGGCTCGTAGCGAGCGATACGCCAAAGGCAAAGATCAGGAGGCGCCAGTCCAGCACGAATTCGACCGTCGAGCCGGCGCCACTGAGCTGCCTCGCAAGCCAGTCATCGGTCCATACGGACACAAGGACGCCTAGGACACCACCGGCGCCCGCGAGGACGACGCATTCTGCGATCAGCGGCCTGATCAGCTGCACGCGGGATGCGCCAAGGGCGCCACGTATTGCGAACTCGCGGGCCTGCGCGATCGCGCGGGCAAGGAGCAGGTTCGCAAGGTTCGCGCATGCTATGAGCAGCACGGAGCCGGAGAGGCCGATCAGCATAAAGATGATCTGGCGGGTGCTGCCAAAAAGGGCGGGCTTGAGCGATATGGCTCGCAGGCTCCTGCCCGTGTACTCCTTCGGCTCGCTGGTCGCGAGGCCTGCCGCGATCGCGGTTAGTCGGGACTCAGCCTGCGCAGCAGTGACGCCGGGAAGGTAGCGTCCGATCATGTCATACGCATGATCCTCATGACTCGACAACTCGTCGGCGGTCAGCGCAAGCGGCCGGTAGATCTCGGGCGAATAGAGGGTCCGGGAATCGTCGGCTATCGCAGGCGCGACGCCGATGACCTCGTTAGACTGCCCGTCGATCCTCAGGGTTCGCCCGACGACTCCCGGATCGCCACCGAAGTGGGACAGCCAGAAAGCGCGGCTCAGGATCACCACCTGGTCCCGCCCGGGAACATCCTCGTCCGGCGTGAACTCGCGCCCCATTTCCATCTTGGCTCCCAGGACGCCGAAGTAGCCGGCCGATGCGCGGAGCGAACCGAGCACCTCGGCCGTGTGGCCCGGCTCGGCGAGCGTGAAGCTCCATTGACGGCAGCAGACGATCTTGGCGAAATCCGCGCTCTGGCGCGCGATCTCGACAAAGTCAGCCGGCCGGTTCCCTTGGGCCTGCTGCTGGTCGGCGGTGCGAATCAACCGGAACAGCCTTTCGCTGTCGGGGAACGTGAGCGGCTGCAGCACGAGCGAATTGACGATGTTGAACATCGCCGCGTTGAGCCCGATTCCCAATGCGAGCGTGAGAAGCGCGATACCTGTGAATCCGGGGGACCTCGCGAGCTGGCGTAGGGCGAACCTGATGTCAGAGATCATGGTTGGATGCCAGGTTTCCGCGCTATTGCATCCTTAACCGATAGACTTTCAGCAGCTTGGCGATGGAGATGCCGTCGACGGACATGCCCTCGATATTGCAGTCGATGATCCTGACATTCGACAGGTCGACTCTCCGAAACGTGCTGCCGCAAAGCATCGCTTCCTCGAATGTCACCGGCTCCTGCATTTGCTGCCCGCCGTCTTTGTCCACCGGCGGGCCGATGTGCCTGAACACGGCGCCGCCAAGATTCGCAGCCGAGACGGTCGTGTGGCTGAGGTTGACATTGTGAAGGCGCGCGTTGCCGAGGTTGACGTCGTCAAACACGGCGCCGGAGAGGTTGACGTTGCGAAACTCGGAACCGGAGATGTCTGCATGTGCTGCGAGGTGCTTGCCGCAGGTGATGGTCGGATCCATGGGGTCTTCCTTGTTCTAGTCTGAATCGAGGCGGGTGAACGCAGCCTGAGCATGGCGACGCCGCGCAATGGCGGCTCCGTTGGCTCAAGAAGCTTTAGAGATGGCGTGCAGGGCTGAGGGGCGTTGCCGGCTTCCGATGGCGACATCGGATGCCGAAGGTGACGGACACATGGAATCTTAGCATTCGGCATTCCAAGCTACGGGTGATTCCCTATATCATTCAAGAATGGACGCTTACAGACCTCGTCAACTCGTCGCCCCGCAAATCTGAATCGGAAATGGGATGATGCATTCCCTATTCTGGGACAGGCGCGGGAGCCGTCCGGATGCCGGACAAATGAGGGGGTACCCGCAACCAAGGCCTGCGGACGCCCTCACACGCGGGTCACTTTGGATTCTGCGGATTGTCGCGCTCGGCAGACTCAACAAGTGTTTTTAGGCGTGCGAGGGTCCGGTCCCAAACGAGGGAAACGTGGCCCAGGTATTTCCTCGCGTCCTCAATCGGCCGCGGCGCCAAGCGGAACAGCATCTTCCGGCCGCGGCGTGTGCCGCGCACCAGGCGTACTTTCTCGAGGACCCTGAGGTGCTTCGTGACCGCCTGGCGCGTCAACCTTGAGCCCCGGGATAGATCGGAGATCGAGAGGGGCTCGCCTTCGCAGAGCCTTCCAACCAGCTGGAGCCGCGTCTCATCTCCAAGCGCCGCGAAGACATCCGCGTGTGCCCGCTGCAATGCCGGCCTGCCGCTACTGGCTCCCTGTGACGTGGCGCTCGACATTCTTCATCTGCTCGGTCCAGCCGCGGTCGTTCATCCGGAAGGCCTCGGGTCGGCGGCCGGCGGGGATCCTCTCGAATCCCGACTCCGTCAGGACAAGGAGTGTGCCGCCCTCGATCCCCTCAAGGCGAAACTCAACAAGGGTGGGGGGCTCCTTCGAGTAGTCGGCCGTGCTGTCGATCGCGTAGGGGTGCCAGGTGAAGGAGAAGTAAGTCTCGGGTTCCATCTTCTGGATGACGGCCTCCCATTTGTAATGCTCGTATCCCGGATACGTGAGTTGCCCACGGGCCACCCCTCCCGGGACAAAGGGACCCTCCAGTTTCACCTGGAACCATTGGCCAAACTCGATGTGGTTCGTGATCGCGCGCCAGACTCGGGAGATCGGCGCCTTGAGCTCAATCCGTTTTTCGATGCGGTTCGTGTTCATAATGCAACCTAGGGGTTGCACAATCAGCTGCGCGCGGCAAAAGGCAACCTTTTTATTGCATGTTTGGGGCAGGCCGCACGGAATGCCCGGCCACGGGCCTCTTTCCGCATGGCGAGCCCCGCCAAGATTCTGGGCGAAGCTGCGGGGCCAAAGGGCCTGTGGAATTGTGGACGCCCCGAGTTGGCACGACGGGTTGGGGTTTCCTGTGCGCGCTCATGTTGCGGGCGAGGCGCTAATGGAGGACTCACCGGACCCGCTCGGCGGGCTTAAGCGCGGCGGGTTCGGTGTCGATGGTGAGGTTTGTTAGGTCCAACCCGTTATCGCCGCGCTCTCTGCTGATGCCATCCTGGAAGCGAAGCGTGAGGTGCCCGTTGCGCAGAGCCGCGGCCTGCTCTACTCGCATGAGGAGTCCTGGGCGGTCGCCGGCAGCCAGGAGATGGAGATGCTTTGGTCGAGTACCAGCCGGGCGGGCCTTGGCCTGGAGCAGTCTCCGGAGTTGCTGTGCGAGTACCTTGAGAGGGCGTTTCCGCACTGCAGCTTTCGCCTGAGCCGGATTGACACGAGTATCTGGCGCCGGGACGAGGACTTCATCCGGCTCGCCGGGCGCGCAGCGTCGCTTTTTGGGCTCGTTTGAACCGGCCGCCCAAGCTTAGCCTGACGGCCCAATAACCGCTGCCACAGTGGCTGAACAAACCACAGCCTTTCGGGAAGTTCTGCCGGAGCTGGCCCGGTCGGGCCGCTCTGCTCTGGCCAAGTGAACCCGCTCGCGTCTGTCGTTGCCCGGCTGAGGACGCAGCCTCCGGCTCCGACGATCCACGACGAAGGGGAAATTGCGCGGAAGTACCGCTACTGGCGGGTGCGCGTCATGTATTCGACGACTGCCGGCTATGCGGTCTTCTACCTGGTCCGAAACAACATGTCGATGGCCACAAAGGCCATCACCGATGAGTTCCATTACTCGAACACGCAATGGGGCCGTGTGCTCAGCGTGGCGACAATCGTGTACGCGTTTTCCAAGTTCCTTAGCGGGGTGGTCGGCGACCGGGCCAACCCGCGTTTCCTGCTGGGCGTCGCCCTGCTGCTCTCCGCAGGCATCAACCTGGTCTTCGGGTTCGGCGCCGGTCTGGGTTTCTTCACGGCGCTCTGGGCGCTCAACAGCCTCTTTCAAGGGGTAGGCGTGCCGCCGTGCACGCGCCTGCTGACCTATTGGTTCAGCCCCCGCGAGATCGGCCGCGCATGGGGCGTGTGGAACGCCTCGCACCAGATTGGCGGCGCCGTGATCGCGGTCTGGGCCGGGTACCTCGTCACCAGGTTCGGCTGGCGTGCGGCGTTCTGGATGCCGGCGATCGTGGGCGTGATAGGCGCCTTTTGGCTCATGAACCGCCTGACCGACTCGCCCGAGTCAATGGGGCTGCCTCCGATCGAGGTCTACAAGGAGCGGGCCGGGCGGCCCGCGGACGGCCCGGCGGTGCCGTTTCGGGAGATCTTCAGGCGCCACATCCTGACCAACACCTGGGTATGGGTGGTCAGCATCGCCAATTTCTTCGTCTACGTTGTCCGGATCGGGATCCTGAGCTGGGCACCGAAGTACCTGATCGAGGCGAAGGGGTTCACGCTGGTGCAGGCTGGGGTCTCGCTCTCGGCGTTTGAGGTGGCCGGCATTTTCGGAGCCTACGGATCGGGCTGGCTCTCGGACACTGTCTTCAAGGGGAGGCGCGGGCCCGTGTCGGCGGGATTCATGCTTTTTCTCATCGCGTTCACATTCGCCCTGTTTGCCGTGCCGAACGGCCACGTGCTTACCATGACGGCGCTCTTCGTCGCGCTGGGGTTCTTTGTCTATGGACCCCAGATGCTGGTTGCGGTTGCGGCCGCGGATTTTGCCACCAAGGTGGCCTCCGCGAGCGCGGTTGGGCTCACCGGCCTATTTGGCTACCTTGGAGCCGCGTTCTGCGGCCTGGCGACTGGAATTTTGGTGGACCGATACGGGTGGAACGGGGCGCTTTGGCTCTACGCGGCATCGGCTGTCATCGGGTGCGCGCTCCTGGCGTTAACCTGGACGCGGGCATCGCCGCTGTTGAATCGCGATCCGGACTGAGCGAGACTGAATGCCGATGAACGACCGCCGGGAGTTCCTCAAGACCATCACCGCTGCGGCCGCGCTGGGCGCAGTCAATGTCTCTGCGGCTGATTCGCCCAAGGAGGAGCATTCCGCGCCCCGGAGCGGGCGCGACGACCGCGAGTATTGGGTCTCGACGATGGTGAGGCTCGCGGGGCCCGTGCTTGGCCACCTTGCAAGGCGCCAATTGAGGATGGCCATGCCCGTCGAGGGACCGGGCGGCGCCGCGAGCCGTGGCAGATTCTCACACCTTGAGGCTTTCGGGCGCCTTCTCGCCGGCGTGTCGCCCTGGCTCGGGGCCGCCCGGCTCGAAGGCGAGGAGGCCAGGCTGCAGGGAGGGTTTGCGGACCTCGCGCGCCGCTCGCTCGAGTCAGCCGTCGACCCGGCCTCGCCGGACTTCATGAATTTCAAGGATGGCGGCCAGCCCCTGGTGGACACGGCCTTCATGGCCCAGGCCCTCCTTCGGGCGCCAGCCGTGCTCTGGGACCCGCTTGGGGCGCGGGCACGGGCCCACGTCCTCGACGCGCTCAAGTCCTCGCGCGCGATACCCGTGCCCACCGGCAACAACTGGGTGATGTTCTCGGCCATGATTGAGGCGGCGCTGCTGAAGCTGGGAGAGCCCACGGTCGAGGACCGCCTGGAGAACTGCCTGCGCTCGATGCTCGGCTGGTACATGGGCGACGGCGCCTACGGTGACGGCGAATGGTTCCATTTCGACTACTACAACAGCTTCGTGATCCAGCCGATGCTGCTGGACGTGCTTGGGGTGCTCCGGCAGGTGGACAGAAGGTTTGGGGCTGCCCGCGGCGTCGTGCTGCGGCGGGCGCGGCGCTTTGCGGAGATCGAGGAACGGCTCATCGCTCCGGACGGCACCTTTCCATCCATTGGGCGCTCCGCGGCCTATCGGTTCGGCGCGTTCCAGCTCCTCGCACAGGTTTCCCTGATGCGGGAGCTCCCCGAGCGAATCCAGCCCGCGCAGGTTCGATGCGCGATGACCGCCGTCATCCGCAGGATGATCGGGGCGCCGGGAACCTTTGATGGGGATGGGTGGCTGCAAATCGGCTTCTGCGGGCACCAGCCCGCGCTTGGCGAGCCCTACATCTCCACGGGGAGCCTCTATCTGTGCAGCGCGGGCCTGCTGCCGCTCGGCCTTCCACCGGACGACCCGTTCTGGGCGGATCCGCCCGCGCGCTGGACGTCGCAGCGCCTTTGGTCGGGCGAGCCGCTGCCGGTGGATTCCGCGATTCCGGACGTAAGGGCAGTCGAGATCCCGAGCCTGAGGCGGGGCGCAATCTGAGCTCCGTGAAGCCCGCCGGAGTGAATTCCAAATCGCCGTCGCTTACGAACGTCTGCGCGTTCCTTGCGGGACTGCTCCTCGTGGCCGCCCGTTCGAATGCCGGCGACCTTCCTCGCCGCGTGATTGCCCTGGACGGCGTCTGGACGATTGCCGAGGGCACCGGGGACAAGGTCCCGGCCGACTTCGGCCGATCGGCGCCCGTTCCGGGCCTCGTGACGCTTGCGAAGCCCGCGTTCGTGGAGCCGGGACTGGAGGCTGCGGACGCCAAAGGGGACTCGCGCAAGGACCCCCGGCGCGACGCCTTCTGGTATCGCCGCACGTTTCGCAACGACGGCCCCTTGTCCGCGGTCGCAACCCTGAAGATTGGCAAGGCCATGTTCGGGACGCGGGTCATCCTGAACGGGAAGGCCGTCGGCGATCATCTGCCGAGCTTCACTCCGGGCTATTTCGATGTCCGGGATGCCCTGAAGACAGGCTTGAACGAGATTCTGATACGGGTCGGCGCCGACCGCGACGCGCTGCCTCCGGGGGTTCCGGATGGGTTCGACTTCGAGAAGACCCGCTATATCCCCGGCATCTTCGATTCGGTGGAACTGATCCTCTCGGGCACGCCGAACATCGTGAGTCTGCAGGTGGCCCCGGACATTGGAAGCAGTTCCGCGCGCGTCGAGGCGCGGATCCGCAATGCAGGGGGCGACGCCGTCGCCGTGCTTCGATTCACGGTGAGGGAGGCGAAGTCGGGGAAGGTCGTCGGCGCAGCGGCGAGCGACCCGACGCCTCTTCCCTCCGGTGCCGAGGGCAAGGTGGACGTGGCGATACCCATCGCCGGATGCCACCTGTGGTCGCCGGAGGACCCATTCCTCTACCAGATCGAGGCGGACAGCGGCGCCGACCGGTTGGACACGCGATTTGGCATGAGGAGCTTCCGGTTCGACCCGGCGACCAGGACGGCGGTCCTGAACGGCAGGCCGTACTTCATGCGCGGAAGCAACGTCACGCTTTACCGGTTCTTCGAGGACGGGGCGAGCGGGGACCTGCCCTGGAATCCCGGATGGGTGCGCCTGTTCCACAGGCGCGTGAAGGAGATGCACTGGAATTGCCTGCGCTACTGCATCGGATTCCCGCCCGAGGCATGGTACCGGGTCGCCGACGAGGAGGGCATCCTGATCCAGGATGAGTTCCCGATCTGGTATGGGGGCACGAACTGGTCGAAGCTGCCGAAGGCGCTCAAGAGCGACGAACTGGCGGCCGAGTACGCGGAATGGATGTGCGAGCGCTGGAACCACCCCTGCGTCGTCATCTGGGACGCAAGCAACGAGACGGCCTCGACCGAGACCGCCGTCGCCGTGCGGGACGTGCGCGGCCTGGATCTCTCGCACCGGCCCTGGGACAACAGCTATGCGACGCCGCGCGTGCCGGGCGATGTCTTCGAGTCCCATCCCTACCATTTCAGCAACCCCAAGTACCGGCTGTCGGACCTCGCCAGGGAGACACCCGTTCCCCAGGGCAACGAGCTCCCCAATCCGGGCGACTCCCCCGTCGTCATCAACGAGTACGGATGGCTATGGCTCAACCGGGACGGAACCCCCACGACGCTCACCAGGGAGCTTTACAAGAACCTGCTTGGACTGAATTCGACGGCGAGCGAGCGCCGCCATCTCTATGCCCGGTACCTCGCTGCAGAGACGGAATTCTGGCGAAGCCACAGGCAGGCGGCCGCCGTGATGCACTTCACGTCGCTCGGCTACTCGCGCCCGGACGGGCAGACCAGCGACCATTGGCTCGATGTCGCCAAGCTCACGTGGGAGCCTGAATTCCTGGAGTACGTGCGGGACGCGTTTGCGCCCGTGGGCCTGATGATCGATGCGTGGGCGGAAGGTTATGGAGCCGGAAGCACCCATGAGTTTGCGGTCGTCGTCATCAACGACCTCTACGACGACTGGAGGGGCGTCGTTCGGGTGCGGCTTCTAAGAAAGGGAGTGCCTGTAGATGAGAAGGAGATCAACGCCGCGGTTCCCGCCCTGGGGAGGGTTGAGCTCGAGGCCGTTCTGCGGATGCCGGTGGAACCCGGGCCGTGCCAGGTGGAGGCGGTGCTCGTAGGGACGCCGGCCGGCGACGTGCGCAGCCTTCGGGATTTCACGATTCTGACCCGCTGACATCCCCCGTCCCTCGCTCCAACGGGGCGGGCGGCTTCCTCTGCCGGGCGCAGGCCAACAAAACCCAAGACCCCCTCTTTCGCTGCGGATGCCGGAAGACCAAGCCGAGGGGGAGGTGCCGGACAGCCGGCCTCTCCCCGCCTGCGGATTCTAATCAGAACCTGAACGTCGTCCCGACTGCGAACTCGTTGCCGGAAATCTCGGAGGTCAGGCTCGTCCCCGGCACGGCCCCGTAGGGCGTGTACCAGGAGCTCGACTGCGTGTGGGAAAGGCCCCGCGTGAACGACAGGTCCAGCGTCACGCCGGGTGACATGATTATCGAGGTTCCGATGGAGATGTGCTGCGCCAGGTGGAGCGGGGAGCCGACGTTGTAGAAGGTCATGTTGTCGGGGATGGGATCCGAGCAGTAGTTGTAGCCGACCCTCACGATGATGTTGGAGGTCAGTTTGTGCTGAATGCCGACCTCAAGCGTGTAGGAGTCGTTCCAACCCAGGCCGGCGATCGAGCCGTCGGCGCGGAAGCCGCTGTTGTCGAAGCCATTTGTCGAGCCGTAGGCGATGTAGCCGACGTCCGCGAGGAGGTGGGTGGATTCGGCAATGGCGTAGTTGATCCCGATCTGGGCGGTGAGCGGACGGTCCATCCGGAATGTGACCGTGCGCGAGCCGCCGGTCGGAACGGAGACGTCCCAGGAATAGGTGTGAAACCACGTGGGCGAGGAGAGCGAAATGCCCACCGAGAGATCCTTGTCGGCCTGCCAGCGAAGGCCGCCCTGGGCGCCCATGCCCAGCTGCATGTCCTGCTGCTGGACCGTGGCGTAGGCCGGGTGGCCGTTCGTGCCGAGGGCCGGCGGGGCGAACGCCGCGGGCGTGAACAGGTTCCTGCCGATCGAGGGAGCGAGCGCGAAGCCCCACGACCAGCCGCCCGGGCTGGTGCCGGCTAGCCCCAAGGGAAAGCGGACCACGTAAAGGCTCGAGCGGACGTCGCCGAAGCCCCCGAACTGGCCGCCGTAGGGATTCCCAGCGGCACCGGCCTGCGAGAAGAAGATCGGATTGGTCGCGGAGGTTGCCGCATGGAAGCTCAGGCCGGCCTCGCTGACTGCGCCCGCGAACCACGCCGTGTCCGGAGTCGAGCCCTTCCAGCTCGCCATGAGGGACAGGTAGGGCACGCCGTTGATCGTCGAGTTCGACGTTCCATTAAGGCCGAGCCCGGCCACGGAGCTGTCGATCCGCACGCTGGGAATGATGTCTCCGAAGACGATCGAGGCCGTGCGATCCGCGAACATGACGGCCGTTGCGGGGTTCTTGTAAATGCTGCCGATCAGATCCTGGTCATTGCCGGCGGTGGCGGCGCCGCCAAGCGAGGAATTCACGGCGCCAAAGCCCTGGACGAAATAGCCGTCCGTCGCCAACGCGTGAGGGGTGAGAACGGCACAGGCTGCGGCTAGGAAAGCGGCCTGGAGGAGGTGTTTTTGGGGGATCTTCACGGGGTTATTGGGGTTTGGATGGCGGACGAAAGCGGGTCGGTCCCTCTGCCGCGGCGGCATCAGGAAAAAGGACTCTGCCATCTGGATGGGCAAAGTCCTCTTAATATCCAGCTGTGAGGATGGGGACGTGATTCCCATTTTTCGAGCCAATTACATGGGCGTTCACATCCGAAAACTAATACTATGAAGTATTTACACTAATTGGGCCCCAAGGGCCGGACCCCGGTGGCCATCCGGGGCGGGCTTGAGCAGACCCATTGCATGGCCCAGGCTTCGGGCATGGACCAGGCAAGTTCCAGAGACCCCCTTCACGGAATCACCCTGGAGCGGCTGCTCACCGAACTCGTGGCGCAATTTGGCTGGGAGGAGTTGGGCCGCCGCGTGCCGATCCGGTGTTTCCTCTTCGACCCGAGCATCAAGTCCAGCCTGACGTTCCTGCGAAGGACTCCGTGGGCGCGGTCCAAGGTAGAGGAGATGTACCGGGCGCTCAGGCCAAGGGCCTGAAAGAAACCCCCGAACCGTTCGCGCCGGCGGCTGTCAAGGCAGCCACCGTTGAGCGCGCTGACCGAAGTCCTCCACCGATTTGACCCGCCCTGGATCGAGGTCGGACGGGTTTATCGGCGCATCTGCTTCCTGAGGTCGGAGGGGATGGCCGGCGAGGCGCAGTCGGTCCAGGAGACGGAGTTCGCCGAGGCGGCCGCAAGGGCCCGGAAGCTCTTTGCATCGGAATCCGAGGCGGAGTCGCTCCTCAGGGAGATGATGGCCGAGGAGGAGGGCCGGGTGGCCGAGGCGATCGTCTTTGCCGAGGTGCTTGTGCCCATGCTGGCCCGGCGTCTTGCGGTCCAACCGCCGGCGCCGCATTTGCGCGCCGCGCCGCCGGCTCCCAGGACCGGACCCGCGGAGGCGCGCGGGATAGCTGATTTCATCGACGAGATGCTGGCGCAGGATCGCCTGGGCTCCCACTGATCCGCCCGCCTGCTGCAACCCATTCCCCTCCACCATTCATGACAACTGCAACCATCGAGAAGCCACCCGCGGCGCCCGCCCAGCCGCTCGCCCCGCTGTCAGCACCCCCGGCCCGAACGGGTTCGGCCAAGTCCAGCGTCCTCCTCCTGGGGCTCGACTTGGGAACCAACAAATCCTGCGTCCTCGCGGGGCCGCCAGGCTCAACCGACATCACCGTGAGCAAGGTGCTCCCTTCCGTCGTCGGCTACGTCAGGGACGGCATCGTCGACGGCATCATCACGGGCAACGCGAGGATCCTCTACGGGGAGGACGCCCTTCGCCAGATGCTGCATGTCGAGCTCGTGGCGCCGCTCGCTGAGGGGGTCATCTCGCGCCCGGAGGCGGCGCGCGACTTCATGCTTCACATCCGGCAGCTGGCCGACCCGTCCGGGCGCGCCGAGATCCGCACCGTGGTGGGCGTGCCCGCGAACGCCGGGGAGCCTGCGCGCGAGGCGATCCGGCGCACGGCCCAGGGCGTCTTCGCCCGCATCCTGCTCATTCCCGAACCGTTCCTTGCCGCGCTCGGCTTCCGCGACGACTCCCGGGTCAGGCAGTCCGGCTACGTCGATCCCGTCGTCAACTCGCTCTTTATCGACATCGGCGGCGGCACAAGCGACCTGTGCCTGGTGCAGGGCTATTTCCCGACCCGGGACGACCAGATCAGCATCCCGTTCGCGGGCGACGCGATCGACGAGCTGCTCTACAACGAGCTCGGCCGGACCTATCCCAACAACGGCCTGTCGCGAATCACCGTCCGCGAGATCAAGGAGGCGCACGCCTATGTGGGTCCGAGCCGCAAGCCGCTTGACATCAAGGTGGTGATCGGCGGCAAGAGCCGCACGCTTGAGCTCGGGGACGCGATAGGGAGCGCCTGCAACACGCTGATCGACAGGATCTATCCGGCGCTCACGGCGCTCATCGCATCTGCCTCGTCCGACTCCGTCGTGACGCTGCTTCAGAACATCATCGTGACGGGCGGCGGGTCGCAGATTCGCGGTATCGACACGGTTCTCCAGAAGCGCCTGGCGGACGACGGCTACGAGTCCCCCAAGGTGCGCCTCGCCGGGCAGGACTTCCAGAGGTACGTGGCGATCGGGGCCCTCAAGGCGGCGCGCGCCGCGCGGGAGAACCAGTGGCAGGTGCTGCTCGAGTAGGGGGGCGGCGTCCTCCCGTCAGGCGTCGACCCTGATCGGCAGCACCACGAAGGGCATGCTCGACAGGAAGAACTGGCGCTGGAGCGTGAAGACCGTGTGGTTGTGCAGCCAGCGGGTCAGGTTCGTCTCGTAGGTGAAGAGCAGCTGGCCGGCGAAGAAGACCTGGTTCGGGAATTCGGCGGCCGCCTGGCGCGCGAGCTTCATCAGCTCGCTGGTGACGTCGTAGCCGATCGCCGTGTAGGCTTTCGACCCGTAGCCGCGGGCCTGCGCAAACTGGACATAGCGCTGCGCCTCGGCCTCCGTGTGCGCGCGCAAGGCGTCGATGTCCGCCGCTCCCTTGAAGTTGCCGGCGTCCACGGAACCCACCTGCACGAAGAGGAAGTTGCGGAAGGTGTTCCCGAACATGCGCGGCACGTTGAGGATCGTGTGAAGCCCAAGCCCGTTGAATCCGTTGACGAGGATCACCGCCGTGCGGGCCTTCGGGTCGGCCACCGGGGGAACCGCAGGCGCAGCCCTAGACTCCATCTCCGCGGCCTCGACAATGCTGTCGAGCCGGTTGAGCTGCGTCCGCACCCCGTTGTAGTGGCGCTTGATCGCGAACGCGGCGAAGACCAGGACCCCGGTCACCAGGAGGGTCGCCCAGCCCCCCTCGTTGAACTTGACGAGCGTCAGCGAGATCAGGATCGAGGTCGTCAGCACAAGCCCGAAGCCGTTGATCGCCAGCCTGTGCTTCCAGCCGACCGCCGTCGCGCGCTCCTGCCACCAGTGGCGGACCATTCCGGCCTGGGAGAGCGAGAAGGTGATGAAGACGTTGATCGAGTAGAAGATCACCAGGAGGTCCACGGAGCCCCTCGTCGCCCACATCATGATCAGCGCCGAGAGGCCCATGAGCAGCACACCGTTGCGGGTCACGAGGCGTTCGCTCAGGTTGGCGAACTGCGAGGGAAACCACCGGTCGAGGGCCATGTTCGCGAGGACCCTGGGGCCGTCGAGGAACCCGGTCTGCGCCGCGACGATCAGGAGGGCCGCCTCGGAGAACAGGGTGACGATGACGAAGCCGCTGCCCGCCGTGTGGCCCCATCCCGCCGTCATCTTCTCAAAGAGCACGGCATTGAGCGTCTTGTCCGGGTTGATCTGGACGTCGTAGAGCTGGTAGGCGACGAGGAGCCCGGCGACCGTCACGGCGAGGGAGACCCCCATGTAAACCATGGTGCGCCGACCCGTGCGGACCCGGGGCTCGCGCAGGATCGGCAGCCCGTTGCTCACGGCCTCGATGCCCGTGTACGTGCCGGCGCCCATGCTGTAGCTCTTGAGAAGGAGCGCCATCAGGCCGAACCACCCCACGCTCGCGCTCACGGAGTGTACCTCGTGCGAGGTGGCTGCCGGGATGCCGGCAAGGCCCGAGCCGTGCGCGATCATCGCATAGACGATAACGAAGATGTGCGTGAGGACGAAAACAGAGAAGATCGGCACCCAGATCAGGACGGACTCCTTTACGCCGCGCAGGTTGATGAGCGTGAGCCCGATGACGCCAACGATTGCAAAGAGGAGCTTAACGTTCTGCGCGGATTCCGGGAAGAGGCTGAAGAGGGCGTCGGACCCGCTGGCGACCGAGATCGTGACCGTGAGGACGTAGTCAATCAGCAGCGCGCAGCCCGACACCACGCCGGTCGCCGGTGAAAGAAGCTTGCTGGCCACCAGGTATCCGCCGCCGCCCGTCGGGAACAGCGAGATGATCTGCGAGTAGCTTGCGCAGATCGAGATGATCGTGACCACGCAGGCGAGCGCCACGAAGAGGCTCAAATGGGTGCTGCTGCCGAGCGCCTTGAACGTCTCCTCTGGGCCGTAGCACGACGACGAGAGCCCGTCGGCGCCCAGTCCGACCCAGGCGAACACGGCGATCAGCGAAATGCTGTGGAACAGGTTCCGGTCCGTGAGGGATTTCGCCCGGCCAAAGAGAATTGATTTGAGCGACATGGGTGGCGGCAGCCGCGGGCTAAAGCTGAAACCCCTTGGCGGCCACGTGGACCGAGGGACGATGCGACGCGCAGCGCCACGGGCAAGAAAGACATGGCGGCTCCAATCGTAACCATCTTATATACGACGATTAATGCAGATTTAATGCCAATTTAACGGAAGGTCAGCCGCTTGACAGTCAAGGCCCGAAAACCCTAATTCGGGGGCGCGCATGGAGGCAGCCCTCGAACAGCCGGTCCTCGTCCTGAACCGCCTATGGCAGGCGGTGAACGTGATTGGTGCCAGGCGGGCGTTCGGTCTCCTGGCCCGGGGCCACGCCCACGTCGTCCACCAGGAGGAGGACGACTTCAGGATGTTCTCGATGATGGACTGGATCGACTTCTCCGAGAACAACCCGCCCATGGTCGAGCTCGAGACGGTCCACACACCGACCCGGACCATCCGTCTGCCGCGCGTCATTCTCCTCACGTTCTTCGACAAGCTCCCGTGCAAGGAGATCAAGCTTACCCGCAACAACGTCTTCGAGCGCGACAAGAATTCATGCCAGTATTGCTCGCGGGTCTATCCGCGCGAGCAGCTGAACCTCGACCACGTGATCCCGCGCGACTACGGAGGGAAGACCACATGGGAGAACATCGTCTGCTCCTGCATCAGGTGCAACACCCGCAAGGCCAACCGCTTGCCCCATGAGGCTGGCATGCGCCTCATCCGCAAGCCGTCGCGCCCGAAGTGGAGGCCGGTCATCTCGATGGTGCTCGGCAACCAGCACCGCGAGATATGGAAGGACTTCCTCGACATCGCCTACTGGAACGTCGAGCTGGAGGAGTGACCGTGGCGGCCTAGCCGCGGACAAGCGGTATCGTTATCCGAAAGGTCGTTCCCGCGGGGCTCGAGCCGACGAGCTGTATGTCGCCGTGGTGGCTCATGAGCACCCGCTTGGCGATCGCCAGGCCAAGCCCTGTCCCGTCGGGCCTGCCGGTCAGGAATGAATCGAAGATCCGCCCCTTTATCGCGTCGGGTATCCCGGAACCGGTGTCCGAAACGTCGATGACCGCGTGGCCTCCCGTCTCCCTCGCCTCCGATGCGAGCCTTAGGGTGATCACTCCGCCCCCGGGCATCGCCTGCATCGAGTTGATCAGGAGGTTGAGGAGCACCTGCTGCAGTTGCCCCTTGTGCCCCTCGACGACGATCGACTGCGCCGGGGCCTCAAACAACACCCGGATGTTGCTCTGCGCGAGCTTGAGGCGGACCAGGACGAGCGTGTCGGCGACGACCTCGGCGACCTGGTGGCGGGCGTGCAGGCTTGTGGGCGCCTTTGCGAAGTTGAGCACCCGGGTCACGATCGACTCGAGCTGGTCGAGCTTCTCCCCGATGACGCGCATGTCGGTGCGCCTGGGATCGCCCTCCGCGAAGTCCAAGCCCAGGCCGCCGTGCAGGAGCTTGAGCACCGTGAGCGGGTTGCGGATCTCGTGGGCGATCTCGGCGGCCAGGAGGCCGAGCGTTGTCAGCCGCTCGTTCTTGCGGAGCGACTCCTCGCTCATGAAGACGCGTGAGTAGAGCCGGGAGTTCTGGAGGGCGACGGCGCCGAGGCTCGCGAGCGCGCTGCACAGGCGCTTCTCATCGTTGTCGAAGATCCGAATTCTGTCCATGAATACGACTAGGACGGCCAGCACCTCGGACTCGAACATCATGGGCGTCGCGATCACCGATCGGAGCTCGGGGTCCCGGGGCAGGTCAAGGAGGTCGCGGTACTCGGGCGACTGGATGTCAACGAACGAGACCGGCCGCCTCGTCCTGACGGCCGATGCCGCGAGGCAGTGGCGGAGAGGCAGCTCCCCCTCGGGCGCCAGTGTCTCAGGGGCGCCCCTGTAGGAGGCGAGCTGCAGGCCGTCGGATCGGGGGTCCACGAGGAAGAGCGCGCAGGCCTTGGCCTGCATCATGGCTGCGGCGTCCCGGGTCAGCGTGTCAAAGAGCTCCCGCTGCTCGAGCTTGCCCACGAGCGCCTGGCCGGTGGCGATCAGCGTCTCCAGCTGGCGGGCCTTCTCCCGGAGGTGACGCAGGTCCCAGAGCCTGCGCAGAACACGGGCCGCCACGTCCGAGAGCCTCACGAGGCAGTCCAGGTCGCCGGAGCCGTACGCGCCGGCCGTGTCGCGGCTCACGGCGAGCACGCCGAGTACGTGGCCGTCCGCGAGGAGCATCGGGACCGCCATCTCGCAGCGGGTCTGGCTGCGGACCGGCCGGCTGCGGGCGTCCGCGGGCGTGTCGGGCACGAGGACGGGCTTGCCGTGCCAGGCGGCCCATCCCGGGATGCCCTGGCCCGGGGCGAACGAGCGGTCCGCATCAGGCGGAAGTCCGAGGGAGGCCTCGATCTCGAGCCTGCCCGTCTCGGGATTCTGGAACGCGACGACCCCGGCGTCGGAACCGAACGCGCCCAATGCGATGGCGAGGATCTCCCGGGTGGCCGCTCCCGGGTCGTCGGTGCCCGAAGCCAGGGACGAGATGGCGTGGAGCGCCTTCAGTTCCGCGTCTTCGGTCATGGAAGGAAGTCGTGCAGGCGCGGGGAGCGCGTGCAAGGGAGAACGCGGCTCGTCAGGCTTCCTCTGCGACTTGAACCGGGGCCGGCGTTATCACCTCCGAAAGCGCCGACCGGAGCTTCTGAAGCCTATCCGGGTCCTCGACGGGCTCGTGGTTCGCACTCTCGATGTAGAAGGTGTCGATTGCGACACCCCGCTCGGTCCCGATCCGGGCGAACGTGATGTCGAACCCGAAGTCGGAGATCGCCTTCGCGAGCCGGTAGAGGAGGCCGATCTGGTCCCTGGCCTGCACCTCGACGATCGTGCGCTGCATCGAGATCTCGTGGTAGACGTCCACGGTCGGCGGGAACGAGCTGTGGAGCGTCTCACCGCCCTTGGCGTAGAGGTAGCGGGTTGCGGCGATCTTCTTGGCCTGGGCGAGTATGTCGGGGTAGAGGTCCGAATTCGACATGAGCGACGACTCGATGATCTTTGCAAACGATTCCTGAGCCGCAGAGTTCTGCACGACGCCGCGCCCGGGCTCCACGACGTAGAACGTGTCGATCGCGATGTGGTCGGTCCTCGAGATCACCTTCGCGCCGAGGATGTTCAGGCCCGCGACGCTGAACGCGCCGGCGAGCTTGTAGAAAAGGCCGGCCCGGTCCCACGTGACCACGTTCACGACCGTCAGCGAGCGGTTGAGGTCGTCCTTCCAGTCGATCACCGGCTTGAGCGAGCCGACCGAGTCCGTTGCGGTGATCGATTTGAGCAGCTTGTTCACCATCTGGATGTGCAGCGTTATCTCGCTCGCATCCGTCAGGATGAAATAGCGGTCGGGCAGAAGGCTGAAATGGGCGGCGATCTCGTCGTCGCTGATGCCCGGGATCCGTTTGGCGATCAGTTCCTGTTCGGTCATTTTGCGTTTTTCCTCAAAGCTTGCGTCAACGGCCGCCCCGAGCCTCAGGCGCTCGAGGGTGTTGCGGTACAGTGTAGTGTGAAGAGTGTCCTTGTAGCTATTCCAAAGATCGGATGAGGTGCCCCGCGCGTCGCAGAACGTGTGTACGTAAAGGCACCGCAGGCGCTCGGGATCCCCGACCAATTCGGCAAAGCTGGCTGATGTTTTTGGGTCATCTACATCCCGCTTCTGCCAGAATCGTGCCATCGCGAGATGATTCTTGATAACAAATGAAACAAGTTCGCGACCCCGCTCGGAGACACCCAGCCGCTCCATCGTAGGCCCGGCCAGCCTCATGCCGGATTCGGAGTGGTTTTTGATGCCGACGGCCTTGCCTATGTCGTGGAGAAGGAGGGTGAGGTAGACCAGTGCGGAATCCTCCACCTCGTGCAGGACGCTCCGGTATTTCATCTTCATCGGCTCGGCCTCCGTGAAGATCAGGTCGAGCTCATTGATTGCATTAAGCGTATGTATATCAGCGGTATAACGATGATAGAATTCGTGCTGCACGAGGCATGTCAGGGCAGCGAACTCGGGGATGTAGGCGCCCAGGACGCCGAGCTCGTGCATCTGCTGGAGCACGGGGTAGACCGCCCCTGACTCCGAAAGGATCGCCCTGAAGGCCATGGCCGAATCAGGGGAGTTCATGATGCCGGCCATGAGGGGGAGTGACTCCCGGATCAGCTGGGCCAGATGGAAGTCGAGCGTGCAATCGAGCTGCTGGCAGTGCCTGAACACCCGGATCAGCCTCACCGGGTCGGCCCTGAAGACGCCAGGGTCCTCCGCGGCGAGCTCGCTGCCCCGGACGACGAAGCCGTCAACCCGCCGGGACCGGCGCAGGCGGGCGATCTTGAGGGCCTCGCGGATCGGGACCTTGGCTCCGCTCGATTTCCGGCCGATCGCCAGGGCAAGCCTGCTCTCGACGGTCTTCGACGTCTGGAAGATCGCCTGAGCGCTTCGGTAGTAGTCCTGCATGAACGCCTCCACCCGGGCAAGGAGGGCCACCTGGGTGTAGCCCAGGTTGAGGGCCACCCGGGGCTGCGAATCGAGGTTCAGGATGTCGGTCGGTCGGGCGCTCTGGAAGTGCAGGTCGTTGCGCACGCGCAGCAGGAAATCGTAGGACCGGCTGAACTCGCTCACCTCGGCGGGACTCAGGTGGCCCTCCGCGGTGAGCTCCTCCATTCGCGTGATGCCGAGCTTCACGCGCGCCATCCAGAGCGTGTTCTGATAGTCCCTGAGGCCGCCGACCCCGTTCTTGATGTCGGGCTCCTGGTTGAAGACCGTGTTGCCGAACTTGGCGCGCCGGGCGGACTGGTCCTCGAGCCTCGCAAGGATGTATCCTTTCGGATCGTCCGACGTGTAGAAGTTCCTGTAGGCGAGTTGGAAGGAGTCGCACAACGCCGCAGACCCGGCGACGTACCGCGACTCGAGGAGCGCGGTCATTGTCTGGATCTCCTTCTCGGCCTGCGCGAACACCTCGTCGACCTTGCGCGTGGAGTGGCCGACCTTCAGCCCGCAGTCCCAGAGGGGGTAGAGGACCTCCTGGGTGAGGTGCGCCTGGAACGGTTCGACCTCCGCGGGCTTCGATTTGGTGGGGTAGAGGAACATGACGTCGACATCGCTCCAGGGCGCGAGCTCGCTTCGGCCGTAGCCCCCCAGGGCAAGCATTGAGACGGCGGCCGGAGTGGGGCCCTTGGCGCTCGCGTACAGCGCGATCGCGTGGTCGAAAAGACTGGATATCAGCGCGTCGATGATCGCCGAACGGCCGTGCTCGACCTCGAGTCCTGAGGCGCCGTGGTCGTGACGGGCGCGCAGGTCGGCCATGGCCTCCTTGAGGAAGCCCTTGCATGCGGCAATGCGGTCGGCCCCGCTCGTTTCCCGGGTGAAAACGAGTTGCGAGCGCGCCTGCTCATCGAGGGTTTTGGGCATTGAAGGAGCCCATTGAAGGGCACGCCCGGCCGGATTCAATCCCCGATGCCGCTCACCCCGGACTTGCCTGCCGCTCGCCCAGCCGGTTTGCTAGCGGGTCTTCATGCCCGAGATCACAAAGAGCTACGAGCCTCGCGAGGTCGAAAAGAAGTGGTACGCCGCATGGCTGGCGGCCGGCGCCTTCGCGGGGAAGGCTTCGGCGGGCAAGGACGCGTACTGCGTCCTGATGCCGCCCCCCAACGTCACGGGCGTCCTCACGATGGGGCACGTTCTCAATGACACCCTCCAGGACATCCTTATACGGCGGGCCCGCCTCGAGGGCCTCTCGACCCTGTGGATCCCGGGTCTGGATCACGCGGGCATCGCGACCCAGACGGTCGTCGAGCGCGAGATGCGAAGGCAGAAGAAAACCCGCCACGACTTCGGCCGCGAGAAGTTTGTGGAGCGGGTCTGGGACTGGCGCAGGGAGAAGGGCGGAAAGATCCTCGAGCAGCTCCAAAGACTCGGCGCCTCGTGCGACTGGAGCCGGACCCAGTTCACGATGGATTCGGCGTATTCGAGGGCCGTGTTCAGGGTGTTCACGGACCTTTTCAAGCGCGGCCAGATCTACCGCGGCAAGCGCATGGTCAACTGGTGCCCCGCGTCGCTGACCGCCCTCTCTGACGAGGAGGTGATCATGAAGCCCGTGAACAGCACGCTCTACAAAGTGCGCTACGAGCTGGTCGACGCCCCGGGGCAGTTCATCCAGGTCGCGACGACCCGTCCGGAGACCATTCCCGGGGACGTCGCCATCGCGGTCCACCCCGACGACACGCGGTATGCGGGGATGGTCGGGCGCAGGGTCTGGCGCCCGATCAACCGCGCAGAGATTGCGGTCATCGCCGACTCCGCCGTGGATCCGAAGTTCGGATCGGGTGCGCTCAAGATCACACCCGCGCACGACAAGGCGGACCACGAGATTGGCCTGCGCCACCGGCTTCCCATCCTGGACATCCTCAACGCCGACGCCACGCTCAACGACCTCGCCGGGCCCGAGCTCGCGGGGATGGAGCGCTTCGCCGCCCGCCGGAAGGCGGTGGAGCTGCTGGCGGCCTCCGGTGCGCTCGTCGGCGAGGAGGCCTACCAGAACAACGTGGGGTATTCCGAGCGGGCCGACGTGCCCGTCGAGCCCCGCCTCACCTGGCAGTGGTGGCTGCGCTACCCCAGGGTCGAGGAGGCCAAGGCGGCCGTCGGCCAAGGACTCATCCAGTTCCATCCCGAACGCTGGGCTAAGGTCTACCTGCACTGGCTCGAGAACATCCAGGACTGGTGCATCAGCCGCCAGCTCTGGTGGGGCCACAGGATCCCGGTCTGGTACCGCAAGGGCCTCGACCGCGACAACCTGACGGAGGAGGACCTGAGGGACCCCGCGAAGGTTCACGTCTCCGTCGACGGGCCTCCCGATCTGGGCAACTGGGAGCAGGAGGGCGACGTGCTCGACACGTGGGCCTCTTCATGGCTCTGGCCGTTTGCCACGATGGGATGGCCCGATGAACGAGACATGGCGAAGGCGGGCTTCGATCATTTCTACCCGACGAGCACGCTGGTCACCGCCCCGGACATCATCTTCTTCTGGGTGGCCCGCATGATCATGGCAGGGCTCGAGTTTGTGCGGCCCGGCGAGCCGCTCGAGCGCAGGATCCCGTTCAGGAACGTCTACTTCACGGGCATCATCCGCGATTCGCAGGGCCGCAAGATGTCCAAGTCGCTCGGGAATTCGCCCGACCCGCTGGACTTGATCGACACCTACGGAGCGGATGGGCTCCGGTTCGGGATCGTCTCAACCGCTCCCCAGGGGCAGGACATTCGGTTCCAGGAGGAGCGGATCGAGGGCGGAAAGAACTTCTGCAACAAGCTTTGGAACGCGTGCCGGTTCCGGCAGATGAGCGGGCCGGCCGGCGACAACTCGTCCCCGAGGGCCATCCTCGGGCGCATCGATCCCCGGAAGTTCGATGCCGACGACCATGCCATTCTCGACCGCCTGCTCTCGACGACGCGGGAGGTCGACCGCTTCTTCAGCTACTACGAGTTCAGCGCGGCGGCCCAGGCGCTCTACGGATTTTTCTGGAACGACTTCTGCGACTGGTACGTCGAGGTGTCGAAGACGAAGCTCCAGTCGGAGGACACGAAGGCGAACTGCCTGGCGATCCAGGACCTGGTGCTTCGCCAGACGCTCCTTCTGCTCCATCCCATCATCCCGTTCATCACGGAGGAGCTCTGGTCGCTCCTCGGGTACTCGGGGCCCCGCGGGGGGTTCATCATGGACGGCGTCCTGGAGAATGCCTCGCGATGCGCGGCTGAGCTGGGCGTCCTTGGGGCGAAGCCCGACCGGGACCAGGCCACCTCCGTGGAGCGGATGAAGCTGTTCGTCACACAGGCCCGCGCCCTGAAGGCCGAGCACAACCTGGCCAGCCGCCGCGACGTGAAGCTCCTTCTGATAGCGAGCGACGAGGACTGGGCGACTGTCGAGCAGAACCTCGCAAAGCTGATCCGCATGGCCGGCGCGGCCGAAATCACCCGCCGTGAGAAGGTGGACGGGGCCCCGGCCTCGGTGACGGCGCTCGGGACGCTCTATCTCGACCTGGCGAGCACCGTTGATGTCGCGGCCGAAAGAACACGCATCTCCAGGGAGATCGAGGCGCTCGCCAAACACACCGCGGCCACCGAGGCGCGGCTCGCGAACCAGGCCTTCGTCAGAAAGGCGCCGGCCTCGGTCCTCGAGGGTGCCCGCAGGCAGCTCGCCGAACAGCAGGCAAAGCGGGCCGAGCTCGAGCGCCTGCTCAAGTCGCTTGGATGAGCCCTCCTCTGCCGATGTCCTCCCCCACAAGAATCCTGGCATTTGCCGGCAGCACGCGGCGCGAATCCCTCAACCGCAGGTTCCTCTCGGTTGCGGTGGGGGCCCTGAGGGGCGCGGGCTGTGAGGTCACCGTGGTGGACCTCGGTGAGCTCAGCCTGCCGCTTTACGACGGGGACCTGGAGGATCGGGAGGGCCTGCCTGCGAACGCCGTGAAGCTGATCGGACTCGTAGGCTCCCACCACGGGCTCTTGGTCGCGTCACCCGAGTATAACTCGATGATCACTCCGCTTCTTAAGAACACGATCGACTGGTGCAGCCGCGCCGATTCGAACCCGTTCGAGGGCAAGGTCGCCGCGGTCATCTCCGCGTCGCCGGGAGCGCTGGGCGGCGTCCGGTCGCTGCAGATGGCGCAGCAGCTCCTCCTGAAGCTCGGGTGCCACGTCGTGCCCGGGCAATGCTTCCTGCCCAGCGCCTCAAAGGGGTTTGACGGGGAGGGGCGGCTCGTGGAGCCCCGCGTGCAGAAGAACGTCGAGGCGCTCATGGCGAGGCTCGCCCTCGTCTGCGCACGCCTAGCCGTCTGAGGGGCCGCCACGGTTCACCGCCGTCTGCGGGCTTGCCCGACGGGTGGCGCATCCCCTTAACTCAAAGGTCCATGAAGAAAGCCCTCATCACCGGCATCACGGGCCAGGACGGCTCGTATCTCGCCGAGCTCCTGCTCGAGAAAGGCTACGAGGTGCACGGCGTCATCCGCAGGGCCTCCACCTTCAACACGAGCCGGATCGACCACCTGTACAGCGACCCCCACGTGAACGGCGTCAGGCTGTTCCTGCACTACGGGGACCTCGCCGACTCCGTGCAGATGGTGAAGCTCCTCTACGAGCTCCAGCCGGACGAGATCTACAACCTGGGCGCGCAGTCCCATGTCCGCGTTTCGTTCGACATCCCGGAGTACACCGGCGACGTCGACGCCCTCGGCGCCCAGAGGATACTTGAGGCGATCCGGGAGGCCGACCTCGTCAAGAAGGTCCGCTATTACCAGGCGTCCTCGTCGGAGATGTTCGGGAAGGTCCAGCAGGTGCCCCAGACCGAGAAGACGCCCTTCTGGCCGCGCTCCCCCTACGGCTGCGCGAAGGCCTACGCCTATTTTCTCACGGTCAACTACCGCGAGAGCTACGGCATCCACGCGAGCAACGGCGTCCTCTTCAACCACGAGTCCCCCCGGCGCGGCGAGACCTTCGTCACGCGCAAGATCACGAGGGCCGCGACCCGGATCAAGGTGGGCCTGCAGGAGTCGCTCTACTTGGGCAACCTCGACGCGCAGAGGGACTGGGGCTACGCGAAGGAGTACGTCGAGATGATGTGGATCATGCTCCAGCAGGAGAAGCCCGACGACTACGTCGTCGCGACGAACGAGACCCACAGCGTGAAGGATTTCTGCGCGGAGGCGTTCGGCCTGCTCGACCTCGACTGGAAGAGGTACGTCAGGCACGACAACCGCTACGAGCGCCCCGCCGAGGTCGACCTGCTGATTGGTGACCCGGCCAAGGCCGCCCGGCAGCTGGGCTGGAGGCCGAAGGTCCGGTTCAAGGAACTGGTGAAGATCATGGTGGACCACGACCTCGAGCTCGCGAAGCGCGAGTCGCAGATCGCAAAGCTTCCCCGTCCGTGACCAAGCTCTTCATCGCAGGGCACCGGGGGATGGTGGGCTCGGCGCTCGTCCGCCGGTTCCAGAAGGAGCCCGGTTTCCAGCTCATCCTGAGGGACCGCAGCCAGCTCGACCTCACGAGCCAGTCGGCGGTGACGGCCTTCCTTGCGGCCGAGAAGCCCGACGCCGTGATCATCGCGGCCGCAAAGGTGGGCGGCATCCACGCGAACAGCGCCTATCCGGCCGATTTCCTCCACGTCAACCTGGCCATCGCGTCGGGCACGATCCACGGCGCGTGGTCCGCCGGGGTGGAGCGCCTGCTCTTTCTCGGGAGCTCGTGCATCTACCCCAAGCTCGCCGCGCAGCCCATGACCGAGGAGTGCCTCCTCACGGGCGCGCTCGAACCCACGAACGAGCCCTATGCGATCGCGAAGATCGCGGGCCTTAAGCTCTGCCAGTACTACCGAAAGCAGCACAAGGTTGTGTTCCACTCCGCGATGCCGACGAACCTCTACGGCCCGGGGGACACCTACCACCCTGAGAACTCCCATGTCCTGCCGGCGCTCATCCGGCGCTTCCACGAGGCCCGGGAGTCCAGGACGAGGGATGTGGTCGCCTGGGGCTCGGGCACTCCGAGGAGGGAATTCCTGCACGTGGACGACCTGGCGGACGCCTGCGCGTTCCTCCTGGAGCAGTCAAACCCGCCCGACTGGATCAACGTGGGCACCGGGACGGACGTCACGATCCGTGAGCTTACGGAAATCGTCGCGGAGGTGACGGGTTTCAGGGGCAAGGTGAGGTGGGATGCGTCAAAGCCCGACGGCACGCCGCGCAAGCTCCTGGACGTCTCCCGGCTGACGGCCCTGGGCTGGAAGGCCCGGATCGGGCTGCGCGACGGGATCGCCGCCACCTACCAGGCCTTCCTCGAGGAGAAGAAGTCGGGCAGCCTGCGCCTTTAGCCCAACCGCCCCGTGGCCGAAGAGATTCCAACGGTGGCGGCCGAGGTCGAGGACACGGGCCCCAAGAAATCCTTCTGGGGCCACCTCAACGACCTGCGCAACGCGCTGATCCGCTCGGCGATCGCGATCGGGGTCGCCCTGATCGTGTGCCTGTTCGCCAGCCCCTGGATTGTGGCCGTGCTGATGGGGCCCCTGCGGCACATGCACATCTTCGAGAAGCCGAAGCCGACGGTGACGCTGCAGATTGGCGACTCGAAGATAGGCCCGTTCGAGGTCACCCGGGAGCAGTTCCCGGGGCTTCCCCCGGGCGACGCCCCGAATGTCGTGTTCCGGGTCGGCACGGCGCAGGTCGGAAAGGAGCAGGTCGCGACGCTGACGATGGAGCCCTCCGCGGGCGGCGCCGACCTGATCGACATCCGGCTCCACAACTTCAGCCCCGCCGAGTCGTTCATGGTTGCGTTCCACGTCGCCCTCTTCGCGGCGCTCGCGGTCTCGTCGCCCTTCTGGATCTTCTTCATGGGGGGATTCATCCTGCCTGCCCTCAACCTGAAGGAGCGCAGCGTGATCTTCAGCTGGCTCGGCTGGTCGGCCGCTCTGTTTGTCGCCGGCGTCCTGTCCACCTACTTCGTGCTCCTGCCGATCGCGCTGCGGGCCTCGGTGCAGTATTCCAGGGTCCTCGGGTTCTCCGCGCAGGACTGGAGGGCCGACGAGTACATCAACTTCGTCTGCAAGTTCATCTTCGGGATGGGACTGGGCTTCCAGTTCCCCCTGATCGTCCTGTTCCTCGTCAAGATCGGCGTCCTGACCCACGCCCATCTCACCAAGTTCCGTCGCCACGTCGCCGTGCTCTCCCTAATCCTGGGCGCGGTGCTGACGACCCCCGAGGTGGTGACCCAGGTGGCCATGGCGATCCCGCTGTACCTCCTCTATGAGGTCTGCATCTGGATCGCGTGGTACTGGGAGCGCAAGAAGCGAAAGGCCGCGGCGGCGGCCCAGGCCTAGGCCTGGGTCCCGGGAAATGTGGAGGCCGCGCGCGCCATGACGGACTTCGAGCACGCCCTCCTCCTGCTCTTGATCGTTGCCGGCCTCAGCGTCGCCGGCCGCTGGCTGCCGTGGCCGCCGCTCATCACCTACCTGATGGGCGGGGTGGGGGCGGCGTTCCTGCCGTGGCTTCCCCGGTTCCAGCTGGATCCGCAGTTCTTCTTCCTCTGCTTCCTGCCGCCGCTCCTCTTCTCGGACGGCTGGCTGATGCCCATCCGCGAGCTCCTGCGCGCCAAGCGCCCGATCCTCATGCTGGCGATAGGCCTGGTGACCTTCACGACCGTGGCCGTGGGCCTCGTTGCGCACTGGCTCGTGCCCGGCCTTCCGCTCGCGATGGCGTTCGCCCTCGGCGCCATCGTCTCCCCCACCGACGCGGTCGCGGTCAGCTCGGCCACGGAGAGCCTGCGGATCCCTGCGCGGATGACGACGATCCTCAACGGAGAGAGCCTTATGAACGACGCCACGGGGCTCGTGGCGTTCAAGTTCGCCCTGGCGGCCGTCATCGCGGGCGGCTTCTCGCCCGGGATGATGGTGCTGGAGTTCTCGCTGCTCTCCGTCGGCGGCTTTGCGATCGGGCTCGCGGTCGGCTACGCGGTCGGCCGGCTCCGCGATCTCCTGCGGAGCCTTCGCGTCGGCGACATGCTGATAGAGACGACGCTCTCCCTCATGACGCCCTACGCGGCCTACCTCCTCGCGGAGCACCTGCGCGTTTCCGGCGTGCTGTCCGTCGTCGCCGCGGGCCTCTACTCGGGCTGGCGGGACCCGGTGCGCATGGACGCCGAGGCGCGCCAGACGGCGTTCGGCGTCTGGTCGCTCGTCATCTTCTGGCTGAACGGCATCGCCTTTGTGCTGCTGGGGCTGCAGTTCCCCGGCGTCTTCTCCGCCGTGAACCACCAGTTCACGGCGCCCCGCCTGCTGGCCCTGACGGCGGCCGTCGCCGGCACGGCGATGGCCGCGCGCATGATCTGGGTGTACCCGGGCACGTACCTTCCGTTCCTTCTGCCGGGCGTCCGGGCGAGGGAGACCCCCTCGCGCCCGGCCGCGGTCTTTGTGGTGGGCTGGGCCGGAATGCGCGGCACGGTCACCCTTGCTGCGGCGCTGTCGATCCCGCTCCTCTTGCCCGACGGCTCGCCGTTCCCCGGCCGCGACATCGTCATCTTCCTGGCCTTCGGGGTGATCGTGACGACGCTCGCCGTCCAGGGCACGACCCTCGAGGCGCTCATCAGGGCGCTGGGCATCGGCGAGGATGCGGACCGGCCGAAAGAGGAGCGCCTGGCGCGCATGACGGCGGTCGAGGCCGGCCTGGCCGCCCTCAGGGAGATGGAGCCCTCGGCGGCCACGGAGGACCAGAACGCGGCGCTCGGCCTCGTCATCGCGGAGTACGAACAGCGGCTGTCGGTGCTGACAGCCGAGGGGGAGACGCAGAAAAGCGCGCGCCGGCGCAGGCACGCGGGACACCACTACCGGATGGCCGCCCTCAAGGCGGAGCGCCATGCGCTGGACGGGCTCTGGCGCAGCGGCGCGATCATCGACGACGTCTACCGGCCGCTGCAGCAGCTTCTCGACCACGAGGAGTCCCTGCTCGAGGGATCGGCGCCCTCGGCGCAGGAGTGACGCTACCGGTTCACGGCCTGCATGCTTTGGGCCGGGTACCGGTCGCCCGAGGTGGATCCCGCCGGAAGGACGCCGTCGATCCGGCTGAGGTCGCCGTGCGAGAGCCGCACGCCGAGCGCGCCAAGGTTCTCCTCGAGGTAGTGCAGCCGCTTCGTGCCCGGTATCGGGACGATGTCGGCGCCCTGCGCGAGGACCCAGGCGAGCGCCAGCTGGCCGGGCGTGCACCCCTTGGACCTGGCGAGTTCCTCGATGCTCCTCACCAGGTCGAGGTTCCTCTGGAAGTTCTCCCCCTGGAACCGCGGCGAGTTGCGCCGGTAGTCGTCGGCCGCCAGGTCCTCGAACTTCCGGATCTGGCCGGTCAGGAACCCCCTACCGAGCGGGCTGTAGGCGACGAAGCCGATGCCGAGCTCGCGGACCGTCCGCAGGATCTCATCCTCGGGGTCGCGGCTCCAGAGCGAATACTCCGTCTGCAGGGCCGCGATGGGATGGACGGCTGCGGCGCGCCGAAGTGTGGCGGGGGCGGCCTCGGACATGCCGAGATGGCGCACCTTCCCCGCCTTCACGAGCGCGGCCATGGCGCCGATGGTCTCCTCGATCGGGACCTTGGGGTCGACGCGGTGCTGGTAATAGAGGTCGATAACGTCGACCTTGAGCCGGGACAGGCTGGCCTCGCAGCACTCCCTCACGTAGTGTGCGTCGCCGCGGACGCCGAGAAACTCGCCCTTGGGCCCGCGGACGTTTCCAAACTTGGTCGCGAGGACCACCCCGCCGCGGCGGTCCGCGATGGCCCTGCCGACGAGGACCTCGTTGCGGCCGGTGCCGTACATGTCGGCCGTGTCAAGGAAGGTGCCCCCCAGGTCGAGGTACCTGTGGACGACGCGAACCGACTCGTCGTCGTTCATCTGTGACGGGCCGTAGAACTCGCTCATGCCCATGCATCCGAGTCCGATCGCCGAGACCCTTAGCCCGCCGCGGCCCAGTGTACGTTCAGTCATGGTTGGATGAGTTTCAGGAAGGCCGTAAGATCGCACAGTCTCCCCGTCCCGCAAGCGGCCGTGCCTTTTGGGGCATCGGCTCGCCAGCCGGGATCTTGGGCGCGCCGGGAAACCGCCGGTCCGTCTGGGGTGCCGGCAGGCCGCCTTGTCCGCTTGCGGTCGGGCCAAGTCGGGCTTCTATTTGGCGCTTCACATGATCTCAACCGAGACGCTAAACCACATCGAGAGCATCAAGAAGCGCGCAGGCCACCTGTGGAGGTTTCTTTGACGTCGACCAAAAGCGCCGCGAGATAGAGGCGATGGAGGCCGAGATGGGCGCGCCCGCGTTCTGGGACAACAACGAGCGCGCGCAGAAGCACATCGCCAAGCTGAACACGCTCAAGCGGGCCATCCTGCCCGTGATCGCCTTCCAGAAGAAGGTCGACGACGCCGGCGTGATGCTCGAGCTCCTCGAGGTCTCCGACGCCGCCGAGCGGGAGACCCACGAGAGGGAGCTCCAGGAGTCCGTCGCGGCCATGGCCGAGGAGCTCGACAAGCTCGAGATAGCGTCGTTCCTGACGGGACAGTTCGACAGGAACAACGCGTTCCTCTCGATCCAGGCGGGCGCGGGCGGAACCGAGTCATGCGACTGGGCCGACATGCTGTTCCGCATGTACAACCGCTGGGCCGAGCGCAGGGGCTTCGAGGTCGAGGTCCAGGACGTGCAGGCGGGCGACCAGGCCGGCATCACCAAGGCGACGCTTTACCTGAAGGGCGAGAACGCCTACGGCTACGCCAAGGCGGAGCGCGGGGTCCACCGGCTCGTGCGCATCAGCCCGTTCGACTCGAACAAGAGGCGGCACACCTCCTTCTGCGCGGTGGACGTGATTGCCGAGATCACCGAGGACATCGACATCGCGATCCCGGATAGCGACATTCGCGTTGACGTCTACCGCTCCTCGGGAAAGGGCGGCCAGGGCGTGAACACCACGGACTCGGCGGTCCGGGTCACGCACATCCCGAGCGGGATCGTCGTCGTCTGCCAGAACGAGCGCTCGCAGATCAAGAACCGCGCGAGCGCGATGAGCGTCCTGAAGGCGAGGCTCTACGAGAAAAGGCTCGACGAGCAGCGCAGCGAGATGGAGCGGTTCTACGGGGAGAAGGGCGAGATCGGGTGGGGGAGCCAGATAAGGAGCTACGTCCTGCAGCCCTATCAGATGGTCAAGGACTTGCGCACCGGCTACAGCACGAGCGATACGCAGGGCGTCCTTGACGGCGAGCTGGACAGGTTCATCACGGCGTGGCTGCGCGCCGGGAGCCCGAGGCAGCGCAACAAGGACATCCAGATCGACGACTAGCAAAGGCCGGATGCACAAGCTCCCGTACGACATTCTGAAGGACGCCTTTGCCGCGCAGTCCCTCTTCGAGGACAAGACGTGGCGGCTTTCGCAGGACGCGTGGCCGATCCTTCCCGCGCAGGCGCAGGAGTTGGAGGCGATAGGCGCCGCGTGCCTTGAGTTCCACCAGGCGCTCGAGACGCTCTACCTGCGCTCCGTCGCCGGGAGGAACCTCCTGCGGAACAAGCCCCTTACCGCCCCGTGGGTCGCCGACTACCTCGATCGAGGGAAGCCCCAGGCCCTCGTCGCGCACGCGCGCAGCCCGAAGAACCGCGGGATGTTCCCGAACGTCCTGCGCCCCGACCTTCTGCTGACCGACGAGGGCTTCGTGATGACCGAGCTCGACTCGGTGCCGGGCGGGATTGGCCTGACCGGCTTCCTGAACCGCCTTTACCGCGAGACCGAGGGGCTTCTTGGCTCCGACGACGCGATGATCAGGAATTTTCACGCCTCGCTTGCGGCGCGGCGGCCCGAGACCCGCAACCCCCTGATCGCGCTCGTTGTGAGCGAGGAAGCGGCGACCTACAGGCCTGAGATGGAGTGGATCGCCCACCAGCTTCAGGTCGCCGGGCATCGGGTCTTCTGCATGAGGCCGGAGGACCTGTTTCCGTTGGGCGGGGCGCTGTTCTTCGACGTCGAGGGAAACCCCGAGAAGATCGACGTCATCTACCGCTTCTTCGAGCTGTTCGACCTCCCGAGCATAAAGGCCTCGTCCTTCATCTTTGACGCCTGGGAATCCGGGGACGTCTCGGTTGCGCCGCCGATGCGCACGTTCCAAGAGGAGAAGCTCGCATTCGGCCTCTTCCACCACCACCTGCTCCAGGACTACTGGGAGGAGGCGCTTGGCCCGCGCCCGCTCAAGCTCCTTCGGGCGCTTATCCCGCCCACCTGGGTGATGGACCCGGCGCCGCTGCCGCCGGGCGCGGTCCTTGACGGGCCGAGGGCGGGCGGTCGGGAGCTTGGCGACTGGCGCGACCTCATCTCCGCGTCGCAGAAGGAGCGCGACCTGATCATAAAGATCAGCGGGTTTCACGAGACCGCCTGGGGTGCGAAAAGCGTTGTCCTGGGAAGCGACTGCTCGCGCGAGGAGTGGCAGCAGGGCGTCGAGCGCGCCCTGGCACTCGCCCCGGCGAACCTCCATGTCCTGCAGGCCTACCGCAAGCCGCGCAGGGTCCGGCACAGCCTCTACGGGGCCGAGGCGCCGCACGAGGCACGCGAGGCGGACGGCCGCCTTCGCCTATGTCCGTACTATTTCGTTGTCGAGGGGAAGGCGCGCCTCTCCGGCGCGCTCGCGACATTCTGCCCGCCGGACAAGAAGATAATCCACGGGATGCAGGACGCGGCGCTGCTCCCGACCCGGGTGCGGCCGGCCTAGGAAGACCGCTGCGCCAATCCGATCAGCTCTTCGGCGCCTGAGCCTGGAGGTCGGAGAGCCGCTTCTCGATTTCGTTCTCCTTGTTGACCAGGTCCTGCTCGACCTTCTTGCGGTCGTTGCTGGTGATGATGCTGAAGCTCGCGGCGTCCTTGACGACATTGGCCGGGAGCATGAGGAGCCGGGTGACGATGCCCTCGTCCCTGAACGTGCTCAGGTAAAGCGCGGTCAGTTCGTGGTTGAGCTTGAGGGCGTCATCGGCGGCGGCCTGCGTCTCCTGGAGATTGTTGTTGAGCTTCTGATTGCGCGCCATCTCCCCGGTGAGGGCGGTCCCCACCTGGTCCGAGATCCTCTGGGAGTATTTATCTATTGATGCGCGCGTGAGGTTCTGATCCTTCGCCATTTCGGTGAGGATCGGCTGGATCTTCAGCTGCAGCCTTGAGGAGACCTTGTCGACCTGCTCGTTCTGCATCTTCTCGGCTTCCTCCGGGCTCTTCGGAAGGGGATTGTACGGCTGCACCTTCTTTGCGATCGCCTCAGCGAGGGCGTCCATGCGCTCGCCGTTCAGCTTCTGGATCTCCTCGTCCGTGCGGAACATATCCGCCTCGCGCTTCGAAATTGCGTCCTTGAGCAGCTTGTTTGTCGCCTCGATCGTGCGCCTGTTCTCCTCCGCGGAGGCCTTCAGGGCGTCATTTTGCTCACGGAGCGGGACAAGGTCCGCTTCCTCCTTGGCAATCATCTCGGAGACAGTCTGTGTGTGCAACCAGAACGCCGCGCCGGAAATCAGGATGGCGGTCAGGATGATAGCAGGGAGTTGTTCTTTAAGTTTTTGCCACATGGGTTGGGGTATGTTACTTTTGCGGAATAAGACGCTAACCACGAATAGCCAGCAAATGCAATGCCATGCTGACTATGGGTATTACGGTTGTTTTTTACAATAACTGCAGCACGTTGCTCCCATGAGTCTCAACCGGAGCGAGCAGATTCTGTACGATTACATCCATTTCCATAAGGATGAGAGACAGCATCTTCAGAATAAGGTTCGGGCAATTTTGGCCGCATCGGTGGAGGCCCACGCGGCCGTCGCCCGGATCGATGCCGAGCTCTGGCGGTACTTCGAGGAAAGAAGCGCCGTGGCGCCTGTCTTTGTTGCCGCCGCCGGCTCCTACGGCCTGAAACGCACCAGCATGAAGAACCTCGCGGAGCTCCTGGTGCGGCTTTGGACCGATCCGAAGCCCAGGAAACCTGCCCCTACCGTGCCGGAAGCCGGCTCCTGACGGCCGGAGGATCCGGGGATTGTGCGTTCCTAAGATGATATCAGTAAATGAAATGTGAATTATTCACGGAACGGGTGAAACCATTTGCCCCAGTCGACCGTCTGCCCTGATTGAAGCTGATGTGTCCAAACTCAGAGCTGGAACACGTCGCTTAGGGTAAAATAGGGTAAGTCAGCACAGTAAACGGGCCGCCTGGGGTAGGCGGCCCGTTTCATTGTGCGCCCGGCAGGGCGCACTTGCTAGACAGTGAACATGAATAAACACCACGTAAGTCTGTCGACCGCCCTGCAGAGGGAAGGTCTAGCCGAAGGCAACCGCGGCGCCGCGAGGTGTCCGTGGGAAGGAAGCCCTAGGCAAAACGCTGGCCTGACGAACAGAAACCACATACGAGGCGGACGCGTCGGATGAGGAGGCAATGAACTCCAAAGTCCAAAATCTGTACGGACGGCGCGCACGTAGATGCGGCGGGCATAAGCGGGAAAGCAGGTGCGCATTACCCGGGGAGGCCTGCGATCACGCCCGCGAGGGCTACTGTCGCCAAAATGCGGCAGGAAATGATGGCAGGAGTCAGCAGAGGCCATAGTAGCCCTAGGAATCATAGGGCGAAGGGCCGAACCGAAAGAGGACGATGGAAACCAACTCCATGACACCGCGTGGGGAAGCAGAAGGGAGCGAAGTCAATCGCTCCGCCCGTACCATGGGAGCCGGCCGGAATGCCGGAAGTAGTGCGACGGGTGCGACAAGCGCGGCATCGGAGGAAGGTCACTGCATCGGGCAAGGAGAAGGGCAGATCGAGCAGATGATCGAGCGCGGTAATTTAGACGCCGCGTGGAAGAGGGTCAAAAGCAACAAAGGAGCGGAGGGCGTGGACGGCCTCGACATCGAGGGGACGGCCGCGCTCATACGACGGGAATGGGGCGCGATCAAAACGCATCTGCTCGCCGGGACCTATAAGCCCCGGTCGGTGAGGCGCGTCGAGATCCCGAAGACGAACGGGGGAACCCGCAAGTTGGGAGTCCCGACGGTACTGGATCGGTTCGTTCAGCAGGCAGCGCTTCAGGTGCTGTCTCCGCTGTTTGAGCCAGGCTTCTCGGAGCAGAGCTACGGGTTTAGGACCGCACGTAGTGCTCACCAAGCGGTGATTGCTGCGCGCGACTACCAGAGGACCGGGAGGCGGTGGGTTGTGGATCTGGACCTCGCGAGCTTCTTCGATGAGGTGAACCACGACCTCTTGATGGCAAGAGTGCGACGCAGGGTGAAGGACGTGCGAATGCTTAAACTCATACGTTCGTTCCTCAACTCTGGGGTGATGGTCGGAGGGGTAACACAGCCGACGGAGAAGGGTACGCCGCAAGGCGGCCCGCTCTCGCCGCTGCTCTCCAACATCCTCCTAGACGACCTCGACAAGGAACTGGAAAAACGGGGACACCGCTTTTGCCGCTACGCAGACGACTGCAACATCTACGTCGGCAGTCGGCAGGGCGGCGAACGCGTAATGGACTCGATCACCCGCTTCCTCGAAGGGGAAATGAGATTGAAAGTAAACCGAGAGAAAAGTGCGGTTGCCCGACCATGGGTCCGCATCTTCCTCGGCTATAGCTTCACGCACCACAGAGATCCCAAGATCCGCGTACCGCAGAAGACATGCATGAAGATGCGAGCGAAACTAAAGCAACGCTTCCGGCAAGGCCGGGGACGCAACGTCGAGCGATTTATCCGCGAAACGTTGAATCCGTTGCTGCAAGGCTGGATGAACTACTTCCGGCTCAGCGAAACTAAAACCTTCGCCGAGGACCTGGATAGCTGGATTAGGCGGCGCTTACGCGGCCTCATCTGGCGCCAATGGAAGCGACCCGCGACCCGACTACGGCGCCTGCGATGCCTTGGGCTTGAAGAAGCCCATGCCTCACTGGGCGCCCGAAACGGACGTGGGCCATGGTTTAACAGCGGCGCCTCGCACATGAATGCAGCCTTACCCGCTCAATCCTTCACGGCTTTAGGTCTAATTAACCTGCACGATATGCTTGTCTCCCTTGCTAACACAACCCCTTGAGGAACCGCCGAGATACGGAACCGTACGTCCGGTGGTGTGAGAGCTGGGGGAGGGCAACCTCCCCTAGCTACTCAATTGTGTGCGCCCGGCAGGGCGCACCCGCTGAACAGTGAACATAGTCACACATGTAAGTCTGTTGATCACCCTGCAGAGGGAAGATCTAGCCGAAGGGCAACTGCGGCGTCGCGAGGCGTTCGTGGGA
>Ga0265338_10000340_pt1 | contig 85032 bp, 79 predicted proteins | sample 42126metaG_FD_193579 | JGI IMG/M metagenome (GOLD analysis project Ga0265338, IMG submission 193579) | Rhizosphere microbial communities from Carex aquatilis grown in University of Washington, Seatle, WA, United States - 4-21-26 metaG | ecosystem: Host-associated > Plants > Roots > Rhizosphere...
GCGCTGAAAGCATATTAAGCGCGAAACTGACCTCAAGATTAGATTTCCCCAGAGACCCCTGAAAGACTATCAGGTTGATAGGCACTAGGTGTAAGCGCGGCGACGCGTTCAGCCGAGGTGTACTAATAGGTCCATTGACTTTTTACGATACCCTGAGAGGTTCTTTGATAGATCCTTTCAAGGTAAAGTGCTTGACTAGCTATTGGTAATTAGCAAGCAGTTACCGTTTGTCATTTGAAAATCCGTGCAAGGACGCCGATCCTAGGCCTCTACAGATAGAAGGTTGGGATCGGTGCCCATGGCGCTGGGGAAACACCTGTTACCATCCCGAACACAGAAGTTAAGCCCAGCAGCGGTTACAATACTTGGGTTTTAGCCCTGGGAAAATAGCACGGTGCCGAATTATATGAGAGGAGCCCCCAACGGGGCTCTTTTCATGTCTTTATGTAAATATTTTATTCAGTAATTTTGAGGTGGTTGTGGATAAAAAATATCATTGATGTAGCATTCACTACGGTTAGTTCACCTCTCACTGTCCCGGATTAATAGGGTAAATTGAACAAACTTGTTATAAAAAATGCTACAAAATAGAGTTAGTTAAGCGGGACAAATAACCCCTTAAAAGTCCCACCTTTTCTCCTTGACTTTGTCCGGGTAAAAAACCATAATCATAAGCAGTTAAACGAACAAAAAAATTAACAAAAAAATGGCACGCCAAAAAACTAAAATTTGCTTATCATGTCAGCGAGTTTTTCGTGGGCGCGCCGATGCGCGCACCTGCAGCGAACGCTGCCGGAAGAGATTACAGAGGGCTAAGGCGTCCGTAGAGTCCGAAGTTGAACACATTGAGCACTCAGCCAAGGAGGCAGTTGAGGGTCTTGAAGCACATTTAACGTCTCATGCTACAGAAGAGGGTTTCGCCGCCGGCATCGGTTTGCCGATAACTGCGCCATCTGTTAATCCGCCCCTAACACCTCCAGCATCGCCTGCCACCACTTATGCGCCGCCTGCTAGCGAGAGTCTAGAGAACAATCAGCCAGCTCCATTAGTCCCTGCGCCTAGTACTCAGACAACCCTCTTGACTCAGACTCCTCCTAGAGCTGCTCAGCCTGAAGTAGCACATGCTCCTGGCGCGGTTCTGGCGCCTGCCACTTCGGGCCCATCGGTAATTCAGCCAACTACATCTGCCGCTCAACCTTCGCTCACAGCCGTACCGCTCGCCCCCGGGCCGCTTACCCCGCCCATAGGGCCATCAGTTGAGGTTCCAAAACAACCACGTTTCCAAAGACATCTATTCCGTTTGCCAGCTAGCGCCAAATTTGCTATATCGGGAGCCTTTGTCGTCTCGGTTGTGGCTATAGTCATGTATCTGTTAGGCAACCAGTTTGCGCATAATCAAGCAGGATCGAATACTAACGTAAATGCGCCAGCAGCAACCGCTAGCTCCGAGCTATCAAATTCTGGCGGTTCGACGCTACAAATCAACCGGACGACAATTATAGCCGGCGGTAACTCCCTAACGGTAACTGGGCCATTAACGGCCGAACAGTCGATCACGGCCAATGGTCCAGTTACGATTAAAAACCAAACCAATTCAACTAGTGCCTTCAGCGTTCAGGACGCCAATGCGAGCGGCGTGCTGACGGTGGATACGACCAACCGAATAGTTGGCATCGACACCACCCCCACCGCCGGAGGCTCGAGTTTACAGGTTGGCGGCAGCGTAAATATATCCGGCCAGTATCTGGTCAACGGCCAGCCATTGGGATCATCCAGTCTGGCAGACTTTTCCAACATTACTCGTATGGGCAACACCTTTAACGGGCCAAATGAACTGGTTGAGCTCAATAGTTCAGGTATCTTACCGGCACTTGACGGCAGCTTAGTGACAAATGTAGACGCCATAACACTTCAGGGCAATGGGGCAAACTATTACACGAATGCCTCCAACATATCCTCCGGTACCTTGGCGGACGGTCGTCTGAGCTCAAACGTGGCATTGCTCAACGCCAATAACACCTTTACTGGCAATAACATCCTGAACGGGAACAATACGTTTAGTGGCCAGAACACATTCAACGGCGTGACGGTCCAGAATGGCAACTTTTTGTTCCAAAGCGCTACCAACGCCACCAACGCTTTCCAGATCCAAAACGCAGCCGGCAATGATAACCTGCTAGTTGCCGATACGATTAATACCAGGGTGGGTATTGGCGTACAGCCGAACTACACACTGGACGTTAACGGAGACATTAACGTTAGCGCCGGCAGCACGTTTAGGATCAACGGAGCCAGCATTTGTAACGCCTCGGGTTGTACGCCTTCCTCCAGCTCGGGCAGCTTTATCCAAAACAGCACGGCTCTCCAGACCAATGCAAACTTTAACTTCCAGTCGGCGAATGTTAACGGTGTCGGCGGCATTATTCGCGGAGCCTCGGGCCAAATAGCCGATTTGTTCGAAGGGCAAACCAGCACTGGCTCGCAAGTCTTCACACTTGATCCGTCTGGAAACGTAAACATTACTGGCCAGTACGAGATAAATGGCGCGCCAATCTGTACGGTTGGCGGCTGTACGGTGGCTTCTGGCTCCGGCAGCTATATCCAAAACGGCATAGCTTTGCAGGCCACAGCTAACTTCAACATCGAATCGGCCGGTACGGGCAACGTGGTTGGTATTTTGAAAGGTATAAGTGGCCAGACGGCCGACATTCTGCAGGCCAAAGATGGCAATGGCGTGGTAGTGTTTACGGTCGGTAGCCAGGGGCAGATCCTGCACAAAGACACGTCCTCTGGTTCGCACACCTTCTTCCAAATTCAGGACTCCTCTAGCCAGTCGTTGCTGACAGCAGATACGATTACTGGGCAGGTTCTATTCCCGAATGCGGACCTAAGCTCTACGGCATTACTACTGGGCGGAGACGCGAACTTGTATCGCAGTACAAACAGCACGCTTAAAACAGACGGCAACTTGATAGCCGCGGGGAACTTGACTGTGAATGGGACTGGTTTGTTCAGAAATACTACCGATTCTACGACTGCCTTTCAGATTCAAAATGCAACAGGTACTAGTAATTTATTAGTTGCTGATACAAGTCATACGGCGATAGGTGTTGCCATGGTACCTTTGGCGAATGTGGCATCTTTACAGGTTACGGGCGGCATTGATCTGGCAACCACCAATACCGTTAACAGCAACACCAATTCGCTCGTAGGTATCTACAATGACGTCACAAACAACGGTGCAGGCAATGCCGGAATGCAAGGTTTCTATGCGGACCTTAACAATAACTCTACCGGAACATTGGTATGGGCTCGCGACTATGAGGCAAAAATCAGAAATAACTCAACGGGTACGATTACTGATGCATATGATTTTTATGCTAGGTCTCCTTCCAATACCGGAGGAGGAACCATAGTTAGTGCTTACGGAATCTACTTGCAAGGGAGTAATACCACTGGCGTCACAAATGCCTACGGTGTTTATCAAGCTGGTACCTCCGACACCAACTTCTTTAATGCCAAGACAAATACATTTAAATCAGGCTCTAACACGACGACCGCTTTCCAAATTCAAAACTCTGCCGGCAGTAGTATCTTTAATGTTGATACAGTCGGCTCTATCCTTACTCAATCGCCAGTTAGCCCAACTTATGTAGGCGGCACCGACTCGGTCAACGCCGGTAATGGGGTCAACGGTCCCAGCGACATCACTGCAGTTGGTAGGTATGCCTATGTTGCTAGAACAGGTAATGCCGGCACCTGTTCTAGCACCGACCGTACCGGTTGTGAACTACAGATCTACGACATAACGGATCCCACCAACCCCGTTTATATGGGTGGGGCTGATTCAGTTACAGCCGGTAACGGCACAGATGCAATGAATGGCATAGCCGTAATCGGCCACTATGCTTATGTCGGCAAAGTTGCTAATGCCGGCACCTGTTCCAGCACCGACCGTACCGGTTGTGAATTACAGATCTACGACGTGGCTAACCCTACCAATCCGGTTTACGTGGCTGGTGCCGACTCAGTTAATGCCGGTAACGGAAGTAAAACAATCAACGGCATCTTTGCCGCCGGTCGCTATATATACACTGCCGCGGACGTCAACGCCGGCACCTGTTCCAGCACCGACCGCACTGGCTGCGAGCTACAGATTTACGACGTGGCCAACCCCACCAACCCCGTTTATAAGGGCGGGGCAGATATAGCCGGCAATGGCGCAAGACTGTTTGTGGCGGGTAACTACGCCTACATCACAAATGCTACCGGTAATTCTGGCACCTGTTCTAGCTCTGTATCTACCGGCTGTGAGCTTTTAATTTACGATATTTCTAATCCCACAAACCCCGTATATAAGGGTGGGGCTGACTCGGTCAACGCCGGTAACGGCACCAACGTATTCATAGGGGTAAAAGTCTCTGGCCGCTATGCCTATATTACAAAAGCTGGCAACTCCGGCACATGCTCCAGTGCTGATCGCACCGGTTGTGAGCTACAAATCTACGACATCTCTGACCCCACTAATCCTATCTTCAAGGGTGGGGCTGATACGGTTAACGCCGGTAATGGCACCGACACTGGGCGCTACGCTGTTGTGGCCGGGAAGTACCTCTTTTTCACTAAAACAGGTAATGCCGGCACGTGTTCTGGTACCGACCGTACCGGTTGTGAGTTGCAGGTCTATGATATAACGGACCCGACCAATCCTGTCTATAAAGGCGGCGCCGATACAGTTAACGCAGGCAACGGAGCCGATTCGATGCAAAACTTCGCAATATCTGGTCATTACGCTTTAGTTGGCAAATCTGGCAACGCTGGCACTTGTTCCGCTGCTGATCGCACCGGTTGTGAGCTACAAATCTACGACATTTCCGGGATTGATGTGGTTTCTGCCTCGGTTGGCACTCTTGAAACTGGCAGTATAAGCGTTCAAAACAGCGCCAGCATAGCTAACAATCTAACCTTAGGTGGCAACCTAGGAGTGGGGCAGAGCGTCGGCATTCAAGGCGATCTAGGGGTTAGTGGCAACGCTGAATTCCAAGATAAGACCAATTCAACCACCGCTTTCCAAATCCAGAACTCTACCGGGACTTCCATATTGACCGCCGATACCACTAAAGGAGTCTTAACTCAGTCTGGCTTTGGCGGTAGTTACGTCGGTGGTGCCGACGCCAGTGGTCTGACCAACTCTGGTACGGGAAATAGCACATTCAATGCCACCTTTACATCCGGGAAGTATCTCTACGCGGTTAAGAACGGTGATGCGACGGATTGTAGCACCGCAGGCAACCACATCGGCTGCGAACTCCAGGTTTACGACGTCACAAACCCCACTACGCCAACTTACATCAGTGGTGCCGACGCCAGCGGTTCAACCAATTCTGGTACAGGGAACAACAGCTTCTTAAATGTTTATGTCACAGGACATTATGCTTATATAGGCAAAGCCTCAAATACTACGGCCTGCTCCCAAACCGCCGGTTTGGCTATTGGCTGCGAACTGCAAGTTTACGACGTCTCTAACCCAGCTGTCCCGACTTACGTCGGTGGCGCTGATGGCAGTGGTTCGGCCAACTCTGGAATAGGCGGGACTAGTTTTTCTGGCGGAATCTATGCCTCCGACCGTTATGTTTACATATCCAAGGCCGGCAACGCCACCGCCTGCTCCCAAACCGCCGGCTTGGCTATCGGCTGCGAACTGCAAGTTTACGACGTCTCTAACCCAGCTGTCCCGACTTACGTCGGTGGCGCTGACATAAGCGGCTCCAGCTCTGGCACTGGCTCCGACAATAGCAGTGGCATATTTGTCTCTGGCCGGTACGCCTACTTTTCTGCTGGTGGCAACGCCACCGCCTGCTCTCAGACTGTCGGTTCAGCTATAGGCTGCGAACTGCAAGTTTACGACGTCTCTAACCCCGCCACGCCTACCTACGTCGGTGGCGCCGACTCCTCGGGCTCCACAAACTCTGGAACTTCCGTAGATAGATCATTCGCGCCATATGTGTCTGGTCGATATGTTTATGTTCCTAAGACCGGCAACGCCACCGCCTGCTCTCAGACTGTCGGTTCAGCTATAGGCTGCGAACTACAGGTTTACGACATCTCCAACCCGGCCACGCCAACCTACGTCGGTGGCGCCGACGCCAGTGGCTCGACTAATTCTGGAACCGGAAATAATACGTTTGACTCGGTGTATACATATGGCCGCTACACATATGTGGCTAATAGCGGCAACGCCACCGCCTGTTCCCAAACCGCCGGCTCAGCCATCGGCTGCGAACTGCAAGTTTACGACGTCTCCACCCCTGCCGCGCCAACCTACGTCGGTGGCTCCGACGCCAGTGGCTCTACCAACTCTGGTACAGGCAATAGCAGCTTCAACCTAGTTAATGTTTCGGGCCGTTACGCATATGTAGCTAACAGTGGCTCAGCCACCGCCTGCTCTCAGACTGTCGGTTCAGCTATAGGCTGCGAACTACAGGTTTACGATGTCTCTGGCATAGATGCCGTTTCGATTAGCACAGGCACGCTGGAAACTGGAGACTTAAGTGTTCTAAACAGCGCGAGGTTTTCTAACGATGTTTCCCTACAAGGTAGTTTAAGTGTCGGCCAAAGTGCCGTCATACAAGGTAATCTAACGGTTGCCGGCTCTATTAAACTGCAGGATAAGACCAATTCAACCACCGCTTTCCAGATCCAAAACTCTAGCGGTACATCAATCTTGACAGCTGACACCGTCAATCAACTGGTTACGGTTGCTAACCTACAATCTACCGGTACTATAACTCTTCAAAATGGGCAGGGTGCCGGCATTCAGCTACGTACCGTCAGCAACTCCTCTCCTGGCAACGCTATGACGTTCTCTGGTAATGAGATTACAGACGCTAGTCGCTCTGTCGCAAAGCAGGGCGATGGCCGCCAACCACCAGATAGCTCTATGGGTATCTGGGAACCAGCGACCAACCTAGTAACTAACGGCGGTTTTGAGACTAATGCAACTGGATGGACAAGCGACGGTGGCAGTGTGACAACTGCCAAGGATACAAGTACGTCTTACTTTGGTGCCGCGTCTTTGAAAATTACTACTCCAGCCACGGCCAATGACGGAGCTAACTATAACCCTGGTTCCGGGCTGAGCGGGAGCCAAACTTATACCTATTCTGTATGGATGAAAGGAAACGCTACGGTGTACTTGTACTTCAGCGACGGTGTTGCAGCGACCCAAGGTTCTAATATAACGCTTACTAACACATGGACGCGCTATACACTGACCAAAACTGTAGCTGCTAGCCCAACGGGCCTCAGACTAGAAATATTAACTGGTACGGCCAGTGCCGCAACCTTCTGGGCGGACGGCGTACAACTGGAGCAAAAAGCCATCGCTACGCCATACGTAGAAACCAACGGTGGTACGGTCACTCGTAACGCGGCCAGTATTTCCGTGCCCACCAGCGTGATTAGCAGTTCTGCTGGCTGGATAGCAGCTCGGGTCAGAATGGGGGATGCAAGTAGTGTGCAGGTAACTGGTACTAGTCAGGTTGTTGCTTCCTGGGATGACGGTACCACCAATAACCGCTTACAAGTGTTTTGGGACTCGGCAAACAAGGTCTGGAAAATTAGAACCGTATCCGGTGGTACAGCGGGAAGCGACCCAACTATATCTGACACCTTCAACCCGGGAGACCTACGGACGATTATCGTCAAATGGGATGCTTCTAACACCTATGTTTCGTTGAACGGGAGCACTTTCGTATCAGCATCTAACTCCTTAAGGCCCACTAGCCCCACGGAGCTTCTAATCGGTGCTTCCGGTCTTGGCCAACAATTTGACGGCGACATCCTCTGGACGGCCACCGGTACCGGTACTCTATCTAGCGCCGATGCCCTAAGCCTCTACAACTACGGCAACTCTGATCCAACCTTAGCTAGTCTGAACACTATCGACCCTGCCGCTACTCCATCCTTCGTCTGGGATGGTGAATCTACCCAGTACTCTGGTACTAACAACGCCTTTACCAATGATTCTCAGATCTCTATCGACGACGTTAATCTAACCCACACATCAAACGGCTCCATCACTATCCAGGGAGGCATCAACTCCACAACTGCCTTCCAGGTGCAAAATGCTGCCGGCACTACCATATTCAACATTGATACCTCTGGCGGTATAGCCGCTGTTACCGGTACTGCTACAGTCAGCACTTCTCTAGGAGTAGGCGTAACACCAAGTAGTGGCCGGTTGCTAATGGTTCAAAGCTCTAACGCTACAGAGTACGCTGGATATATTGAAAATACTTCGACCAACGGTAGCGCGGAGGGTTTGTTCGTCCGGGTTGACCAAAACGGTAGTGGCAATAACATCTTGACGCTTCAATCCGGCGCTTCGAATATAAAATTCCAGGTTGTTGCCAACGGCACGGTAAACGTCGGCTCGACTGGGTCCAATAGCACAACTAGCAGCATCCATATTGCCGACACTACAGATGGGACTGCTGTTCAAGCCGTAACGATAGGTTCTAGCGCTAACGCATCCAATTCCGTAACCCTAGAAGCTGGGACTGGAACGACCGCTTTGTTTAACGGGGCAACTAACCACACCATCCAGCTGGCTACTGGCGCAGCTGTTCAGGCTGTCACCGTGGGCTCTCTCAACACAACCTCCTCTACAACAATCCAAGGTGGAACGGGGGCTAGTGCAATTCTACTGACGCAGGGCAGTGGCGGCACAATTACCATAGGTATAACTACTGGCGCCAGCGGCGTAATCATCCAAGCTGGCACGGGCAGAATCACTCTGACAGGCCAGATTAAAGTCGCCCAAAGCGGCACGGCTTTGAGCGGGACTAACCTAGCAGAGTCTGGGGGCGGAACGGCTACGCTTGGCGCCGGCTCAACAGATACAGCCGGTTCGTTTACCACCTCTACCACCTCGCATACCACTATTACGCTGACCTTTGGTGCCACTATGACCAACGCGCCTTTCTGTGTGGTGACCTCGGGTAACGCCGCCGCCGCGGCTATTGCCGGCAGCTCTACCAGTTACTTTGTGACGACAACCGCCACTACCTTGGTAGTTAATACAGCTGCCGACACGACTGCCGCGCAGTGGATATACCACTGCTTTACACGCTAAAAACCTCAAGCGGTGTGTTGACATGAGCGTCTTGAAGTGATACCATAAGCATAGTTCGAGCGAACCAAAGAGAGGGCACTGAGGCCCTTTTTGTTTTGCTCCGAAACATTAATTTAAGGAGGTGAACTATGCCTGGAACTAAACTCGGCGGCATGAAAGCCGCTGCTACCAACAAATCCAAGTACGGCAAAGATTTCTATGCCCGAATTGGTAAAATTGGCGGCCAACTAGGCCACACCGGCGGTTTTGCCGCTGACCGTGAACTAGCTCGCGAAGCCGGCCGCATGGGCGGTCGCATTTCTCGCCGCACCAAAAAAGTTGCCTAAGAGTTAAAGCTTAGCTGATTTTTCAAAAAACACCTGTTTTCAGGTGTTTTTTGTTTTAAAGAGTCGGCGATAAGCCCTTACGAAGCGGCCGCTGGTCACCGACCACTCAGTCTGGCAGTTGAAACAGCGGTATTTATGCGGCGAGGCTTGCAAAACATGTAAACCACAGGTAGGGCACATGCTGCGGTGATGCAGCCAGTCGCGGTAAGTATCGAGGCAATTCTGGATGTGGTCTTCACTAATAATCACGTCGTATTTTCGACCGATCTGTGCGGCCTTATGCCAAGCTTCGCTCTCCAGTTTCAAAAGCTCAAAATCACTGGTGTAGTTGTGATGGCCCAAAAGGGCATGGGACAACTCATGGAGTAGACCGTATTGTAATTCTGGCAACGATCGGGTGGAATTGTAAATTATAGTATTGGACCCCGGCGACCAATAATCCTGACGGCCGTGCTCAAACTTAAACTGCGGATAGTCAGACTTAAGGCTGTCTGTAAAAGTCTCAGATTGTTTGCTCAATAAGCTCGTAACACCCATAAATTACTGCTTCCTCCGGCCGCTTAGCGGCAATTATTGGCGGCATCTCGACCATTTTATTCTCGTACTTTTTTAGCTCGTGCACAAGAAAATGTCCAAAACGGTCGAAATATGTGCCGACGCCACCGCCGATAATGACGACATCCGGTTTCAGGGTGGCTACCAACTCGTCGATACCTTGCGCAAGACCCTTAACATAGTCGTGCCAGACATGCTCATCGGTAATCTCGCTAGCCAGCTTACCGTACTTGGTTTTGATTGCTCGCCCGGAAGCGAAGTCTTCCCATTTTTCGAGCGATCCGTGGTGTTCCAACATCATTTGACCGGCCTCGCTATCGGCCATGGCCGGGTCTATAACGCCATTTATGATATATCCATCACCAATACCGGTGCTTATAGTTAGGTAAAGTACTTTTTTATACTTGTTTTTGACAAGTACGGCCTCACTTAGCCCCGCCAGCTTGGCGTCGTTCTCAATGAGTACAGGTACTTCACCCGCTATCCCAACCAAATCGCCTCTAATCGGAACGTGACGCCACGGTAAGTTACCAAACGATAGCCCAACACCGTTTATACGATCTACTAGCCCGGGAATAGCACAGCAAACGGCCTCGATTTTTTGGTCTACCGCTAGCTCGCGGATAGTTGCAGCCAGTTCTTCGATAAATTTTTTATAATTCTGAGGGGTTTCAAAGCGCTTATGTTGTAAGATTTGCCCCAGTTTATCGAAAATAGCTACCAAGGTCTTGCTGCCGCCAACGTCCACCGCCACATACATAATTAAAATTATACATGAACCGCACTTACTAACTTCTCTTTACATGTGGCTCGCTACTCCTTATAATAAGAGCTAATCTACTGGGTATTAACGATAGAGCGCGCCCAAATTTTATTAGCAGACGCTCTCTTTTATTACCATCACGTGGAAATAGTTTTCAATAAGGAGTACTCAGTTAGTTATGCCCAAATCTGCCCTAACAATGGATGAACTTCTCGCTACAAGTCCGGCTAAAATCAAAGCCGGCGATGTGGTCGAAGGCACAATCAGCTCAGTCCGCAAACACGAAGTTTGGGTGGATATGGGCGCTAATGGTATGGGTGTAATTTTTCGCCGTGAAATCGGCGGCAATGAGTTAAAAGAAGGCGAGACTATAACCGCTAGCGTAGTTGATCCAGAGCTAGACGAGGGCTACGCCCTACTGTCGATGAAGCGGGCTGTTAAAGATCGCGGCTGGGGCGAGCTGCAGAGGGCTTTTGATAGCCAGGAGACACTCGAAGTTAGCCCATATGACGCCAACAGAGGCGGTCTGCTGGTCGAGCTCGAAGGTATCCGAGGCTTTTTGCCGGTTTCGCAACTGTCTGCCGAGCATTACCCGAGAGTCTCTGATGCTGACAAAGATCAAATCCTAAGCAAACTAAACGCTTTGATCAATCAAACAATGCGGGTTCGCATTTTGGACGTCAGCCGCAAGGATAATAAGCTGATATTTTCTGAAAAAGAGGCGGTCCGTGATGACGTTGCCGACCGTCTAGAGAAGCTCAAAGTTGGTGACGAAGTGGAGGGCCTGGTGACTGGCGTGATCGATTTTGGTGCTTTCGTGAATGTCGATGGCATAGAAGGTTTAGTCCATATCAGTGAAATCTCGTGGGAACGAGTGGAAGATCCTAAGAAGTACGTCAAAGTTGGCGAAAAGGTCAAAGCTAAGATTATCGCCATCGATAAAGACCGTTTGAGTTTGTCTATCAAGCAAATGAGTGATGATCCTTGGATGAGCGAAGTCAAAAAGTTCAAGAAAGGTGAAATTGTCGAGGGTAAGATTACCCGCATAACGCCATTTGGAGCCTTTGTACAGCTCAGCCCGGCCGTTGAGGCTCTGGTACACGTTTCGGAGATGAGTGACGATGAGACTATCGACCCGGAGGAGCTCTTTAAGCTTAATGAGAAGAAGAAGTTCAAAGTTTTGGACGTTGATACCGAGAATCGCAAGATCGCCCTGAGCCTAAAAGATATTAAGAAATAAGATGGGTCGGAAAGGAGTAAACCTGTGGCAAGAACTATCGAACTCGACGAGTTTATCACTGTTGGCGCGCTGGCTGAGCTCCTGGCTTTGCCCGTCAGCCAATTAATCGCCGAACTCTTTAAAAACGGTGTCATGGTCACCGTTAACGAGAAAATCGACTACGATACCGCTCAAATTTTGGTCTCGGAGCTGGGATTAGATGTCGAACTTAAAAAGAAAGAGCAAACTTCGGGCCTAGCTCACACCAAGAGACAACCCAGCGACAAGGCCACGTTACGGCCGCCGGTCGTAGCCATGATGGGGCACGTTGATCACGGCAAAACCTCTCTGCTGGACGCTATCCGAGGTGCGGAAGTCGCCAAGGGAGAGGCTGGTGGTATCACCCAACACCTGAGCGCTTACCAAATTAAGCATGCTGGCCGGCTTGTAACGTTCTTGGATACGCCTGGACACGAAGCTTTCGCCGCCTTGCGAGAACACGGCGCCCGACTGACTGATCTGGTAGTCATTGTTATTGCTGCCGACGACGGCATTAAACCGCAAACACTTGAAGCTATACGATTTGCCAAGCAGGCCGGTGTCAAAATCGTTGTTGCAGCTAATAAAATGGATAAGTCCGAGGCTGATCTGAACCGCCTGAAGCAACAGTTGTCAGAAAATGAACTTATACCCGAAGACTGGGGTGGCGAGACCATTATTATGCCAGTCTCGGCTAAAACTAAAGCCGGCATTCCAGAACTTTTAGACATGATCCTCTTGGTAGCTGATGTTGAAGAGCTTAAAGCCGACCAGGCGGGTCCAGCAGCGGGGCTAGTGATTGAATCGCACATGGAGCAGGGCCGCGGGCCTTTGGCAGTGGCTTTAGTAGAGCAGGGTACCTTGCATGCTGGCGACTTTGTAGTCATTGGTACAACATATGGTAAAGTTCGAACGCTGGAAGGCACCGATGGCAAGACGCTGGTGGAAGCCGGTCCATCTACGCCAGTTATCATTACCGGCCTAAAGCATCTACCGAACTTTGGAGAGGAATTTGAAGTGGTGGAGTCCGAAAAAGCTGCCCGTTTGCTTGCCGAATCGAATGCCCAGAATACCCACAGTGGCAATGTAACCACTGCGAATTCGAGTAGCGAGCTACTGCGATTAATTAATCGCCAAGATAAATTGACCGAACTTAATATCGTAATTAAGGCCGATGTCCAAGGCTCGCTGACCTCTGTAATAGATAGCCTAAAAACGCTCGATACGGATGAAGTCGCAACACGAATAGTTAGCTCCGGAGTGGGGGTTATTACCGAAAATGATATCCATACCGCCTCTACAGCTGGTGCGATTATCTACGGCTTTGATGTGGACCTGCCGGTGCATGTTAAACGCCTAGCCTCCCGCGACAAAGTTCCAGTCAGGATATTCAGCGTGATTTATGAGTTAATCGACGATGTTAAGCGCGAGCTAGAAACTCTACTAGCGCCCGAGATTGTCGAGAAGGAGCTGGGAATACTCAACGTTAAGGGTATTTTTAAGATCGCTAAGACCGAAGTAATTTGCGGTGGTGAAGTTACCAAAGGCAAGCTATCAATTCCGTCACTGGCCCGGGTTCTTAGAGCCAAAAAACTTATAGCCGACAACCTAGAGGTCATCAGCCTCAAACGCGGACCACAAGAGGTTAAAGAGGTCCTGGAAGGCGAGATGTGCGGCCTAAGCTTTAGAAGCGACAAGCGCGTCGAGGTGCAAGAAGGTGATCGGATCGAACTATTTACACGTGAGACCAAAACTCGTACCTTATAAGTACAGTGTTTAGACTTGACGATAATTTACTTCAGGAACTTGGCTTAGGGGCACTCCCGGCTGCCGATAAGAACAAAATGCTGGCTCATATTTATGAGACCCTAGAGCTTAGGGTCGGAATGCGCTTGGCCGAGCAGATGAGCGATGCCCAGCTTGATGAGTTCGAAGGTTTTATAGATCGCGATGACGAACCCGGCGCGCTTAAGTGGCTGGAGTCTAACTTTCCAGACTATAAGCAAGTTGTTGCGGACGAGCTGGAAAAGCTAAAAGCAGAAATTAAAAGCCAGGCACCGACGATCGTCCAGGCTACTTTGGCCGACCAGCCAACTGGGCCAGCCACTCCTGCGACTCCTGACGCTAGTTTTTAGCGTATCCCCGTAAAAATTCTTGGCCGCTAATTAGTTTGCCCGAGGGGGCGATCAATTCCTGGATCTCCAGCCAGCCTTCACCACATTTTTGAACCAGCCAGCCATCATCAGCCGCGGTGGCCAGCCGCACCTTTGTAATTATTACATCAAAATCCTTAAGCTTGGCCTGGCTTTTAGGCCAGCCAAGGTAAGCTCGGACCTCGCGCTCCAGGGCTTCGGCTGGTTTGCTCCAGTCAACTATCCCATCTGATTTCTTTATTAATTTTGTATAAGTTGCCGGTTTGTCTCCTTGCGGGGTAGGCTTCTTCGATCCATCTAGAATGCCGGGAAGTTGGGCTAACATCAATTTGGCGCCCAAATCGCCAAGCTTATCGGCTAATACCTGCTTGCTCTCACTGCCGTCCAGCTTGAGACGGCTCTGAGCGTAGACCGGTCCGGCGTCCATGGCCGCCACAATCCTCATCAATGACACTCCCGTTTCGGCTTGACCATTCAAGATGGCAGTTTCAATTGGGGTAGGACCACGCAGATCCGGCAAAAGCGAAGGATGAAGGTTGATAATGCCTTTTGGGAATAGATCGATAACTGATTGAGGAATAATGCGGCCATAAGCCACCAAAACAGCGGCCTGCGCCGGGTGGCGTCTGACTTTATCGACTAAACTTATCTTTTCGCCGGGCAGAATAACGGGTATGCCGTGCGCTTGAGCCACGGGTCCGATTTCGAGATCTCTTTTTTGACGCGAGACTGGATCGGCGTGACTAGCGAAGACGGCTGCAACTTCGTAACCGGCGGAGATAAGAGCCCGCAAGACTGGCGCGGACGTTGTAGCGGCAGTGGCCAGGCGCTCGTTACCGAAAAATACCAGCGGCTTGGACTTTTCCATAAGCTAACTTCTCTAACTTTCCATCGTCAGTTAATTTGTAAAAGCTGTTTGGTTTATCTTTGATGTGATCAACAAACATAACACCGTTGGTGTGATCGACCTCGTGCTGGAAGATACGCGCCAAAAAGCCCTCGGCCTTAACCCTAACCGGCCAACCATGCTCGTCCATAGCCCGGATACGGACTTTGGTGTGCCGAGGCACCTTGCCATAAATGTCTTTGACGCTTAAGCAGCCCTCATAATCTTCTTCGATTTCGCCTTCGAGCTTAATGACCTCGGGGTTTATAAAGACGCTGAATGATTTATCATCCTTGTTATCAAAATCGTTTCTAATAATGACGATGCGGTAGGGCTTATCTATCTGGATAGCCGCCAAAGCAACTCCTAGCTCGTGTTGGCGGTGCGCTTCCCAGTCTAAAGTGGCGTCCTTCATAGACTCGATGACCGCTTTCAACTCTGGGGTAATGGAGCCAAGGCGCTTAGATTTCTGGCGCAGATGCGGGTGGGGTAATGCAATAATGCTATCTTTGGTTGACATCTGCCTCAAGTATAAGCTGCCCCTGTTATTTTCCCAAGTACTGTGCGGTTAAAGGATCTAGAGAAGGTCGAGAGGATCCAGATCAACTTGCCACTGTGCCGGGATGGCCTTGGCCGCTTCTAGGAGAGCTGAGCGTTGTTTAGACTTAAGAACCAGCTGGTAACTATAGTGTTTGCCCCTGCGGGCATAAAACGACGGTGTCGGTCCGATAATCTCCATAGGCAGCTGCAGTTTGCCTAAACTAGATATCATTTCTTCGGTTGCTAATTTTGCGCTTTGTGCAGAAGTCCGCCTGATTTTAGCCTGGAGCAAGTAACTAAAAGGGGGAAATCTAAATTGCTGGCGCTCCGCCAGAACCTTATTGTAGAAGCTCTGGAAATCACGCTTTGTTGCCGAGTGGATAACGGTGCCGTCCGGATCATAAGTCTGGATTACGACCTTGCTTCGGCCATGGCCACGCCCAACCCGACCAACTACCTGGTAGAGCAGCTGAAAGGTGCGCTCCTCAGCAGTGTAATCAGGCAGGGCCAGTGAAGTATCCGCGGCAATAATGCCGACAAGACCCAGTCGGGGCAAATCTAACCCCTTGGCTAAGAGTTGGGTGCCAACTAAAATATCTATCTCGCCGCTGGCAACCTCTTTAAATCTCTCTTGAAGCCGCTCGCCCGGCAGGCTATCACTATCAAAACGGGCGATTTTGGCATCGGGAAGTAGCTTTTTTAACTCCTCGGCAACTGATTTGGTGCCGATTGAAATATAAATAATGTCCGGCGAGCCACACTTCGTACAAGCTGTCGGCGGCTTGGTCGAGTAACCGCATATGTGGCAGCGGGCTAAATGCTCGTCGCCATGGTAGGTCAAAGGTACATCGCAGTTTGGGCAGACCAGATTCCAGCCGCAAACACGGCACAAGATCACACGGGCTGAACCCCGCCTATTTAGATAAATTAACACCTGTTTTTTGGCTAATACTGTTGACTTTATTGCATCAATAAGAACGTTCGATAGGTACCTGTTTTGACTGAATAAACTTTTGTCTTTTAGGTCCACGAGCTCGATCTCCAACTCCGTTTTAACGGGGATAGCAGGTTGGCTCATCCGTACAATGGCGTTTTTTTGCTTGGCCAGATAGTAGCTGGCTATTGAAGGCGACGCGGTTCCTAGTACGACCCTGGCGCCACAGATGACCCCCAGCTGGCTGGCTACCTGTGCCGCTTGATAACGCGGGCTCGACTCTTGCTTATAGGCTGGCTCATGGGCTTCATCTAGAACAATCAAACCCAAGTTTTTCAGGGGGCTAAAAAGAGCCGAGCGAGGGCCTATGACTACAACCGGCTCAGTTGCCTCCAGAAGTTTTAGCCAAATTTTTTTACGTTCGGCCTGGCCTAACTGGGAATGCAGGACAAAGACTTGAGTGTCTAGAAATTGTTTAGCTGATCTTGCCAGCTGGGAGGTTAGAGAAATCTCGGGGGTCAGAATGATCACGGATTGCCCAGACTTAAGTGTCTGTTGGGCTAGTTCTAGATAAACCCGAGTTTTGCCGGTACCAGTGTCTCCGTGTAGTAGAACGGTAGTGCTAGGCGCCGACGTTATCGATTTAATAGCCTGCCTCTGCTCCGAAGTCAGAGGCGATCGCAGTTGGGTTTGGCTAATCTCTTCTGCTACTACCTCAGCTGCCACAACTCGAATGGTCGGCTTAGAAGGCGCAAACTGTCGCAAGGCCTCTCCTAAACTGCTGTGATAATAAACTTGCATCCAGCGGGCTAGTTCTAGGCAATGAGACGGTAAGACCGACTGAGAGACGACCGTTTTAATTGGCCTGACCTTAAAGCTTGGGGCTTTAGTCTCGCCTACGACAAACCCGGTAACTGAACGATCCTTGAGGGGAATAGTTACAACACTCAGCGCGGGAAGGGCCTTTTCTGAGCTGTAGGTTAGGGCAGAATCCGAGCGGTAGCGGTTGTCGGCAGGGAATACCTCGTAGTAACGCATAGCCTTATTATAGATGGTAAGGGTGTTGCAAAGATATCAGCACCTGCGCTATACTTTACGTTGTGGCAATAACAATAAAGGTGGTGCGGTGTTAGATACATTTATTACTTCTAGAGTCAGACGCAAAATAATCGTGGTCTATGCTAAGTATCCCGATTTTAAGACTCACGTTCGTGGCCTGGCCAAACTCATTAAGGAAGATGCTGGCAATATTCAGCGCGAGCTAAAGCGACTGGAGAAAATCGGCTTTTTGATTAGCGAGAAACAAAGTAACACCAAGATCTACTACACAAATAAGAACTTCCCAATATTCAAAGAACTACAAAGCATCGTATTGAAAAGCCAGCGGGCTGCAGCCGCTCAAAAACGCCCTCAAATTTAACGTCTGGCGCTTATTTACATCTGGTATAGTTCGACAACTTAAGGTAGAATAACTCCTATGATTCAAGTTGTACGCAAGGACTCCAAAGAGTCGCTAGAAAATTTATTGCGTCGATTTAGCCGCAAGGTAGCCCAAAGCGGCGTTTTGTCGACTGCTAAACAGGGCCAATATTTCGAAAAACCGGTGAGCAAACGCGATCGGCGGGCCCGCGCCATATCCAGGCAAGAACGCAAAGCCGCCAAGATTAAAAAACTCAAACTCGGAAGGTAGTATGCAGGAAAAGATCGAGGCGGATCTGAAGTCAGCGTTACTCGCCGGCGATAAAGCCAAGGCGGAGACTCTGAGAGGTCTAAAAAGCGCTCTTCTAAACGAAGTAATCGCCAAAAATGCCCGAGAAACTGGGCTAAGCGATGAGCAGATGCAGCAGGTTCTGAGCCGCGAAGCCAAGAAACGCCAAGAAGCCGCCGATTTATATAAACAAGCTGGGGAAGAGCAACGAGCGGCCACCGAGCTATCCGAAAAAGAGATCATAGACGTTTATTTACCGGCCCAGCTCTCCGAAGAGGAGATCAGCCAGGCGGTCGAAGTGGCTATCAAAGAATTGGGAGCTAGCTCGCCGGCTGACCTCGGAAGAGTTATCGGGGCTGTACGAGCCAAACTGGGGCCTTCGGCCGAGGGCAGTACCATCGCCCGTTTAGTAAAAGAGAAGCTGCAATGATAAACGTGCTGGGGGTGGCGGGCTCCGGCAAAAGTACCCAGGGGCGGCTATTGGCGGACAACCTACATTGTCCTTGGATTTCCATGGGCGGCTTGCTTCGAGCACACCTAACCGGTGAAGCCCACAAAGAGATGCTACAGGGAAAGATAATCGACGATGACACGACGCTGAGCCTGCTGGGCTTAAAATTAAAAGCCGAAAAGGCCGACAAGAACGAATGCGTGGTCGATGGTACGCCACGGACTTTGGCTCAAGCTGAATGGATGGTCGAGAAAGCCAAGGATGGCGAGATTATGATGAGCGGTGTCATCCATCTGCAGATGGATCAAGCGGCTGCTAAGGAGCGGTTATTGAAGCGCGGTCGCTCAGACGACACCGAAGAAGCTACGGCCAATCGTTTTATAGAGTACGAAGAAACTGTCTTGCCAATTCTGGCTTATTTAAGAGACCAGGGTATAGCTGTCCATGAGGTTGATGCTAATGGTACAGTCGAAGAGGTTGCTGGGCGTGTCCGCCAGGCTCTGGGAGTGGACAGATGACTCCTAAAACTCCTCAAGAAATCAAAATTATGCGCAACGCCGGTAAACTGCTGGCCAAAATGCTTAGCGAATTAGCGAGAGAAGTGCAACCAGGCAAAAATCCAAAAGATATCGCCAACTTGGCCGCCGAAAAGATAAAGGCCGCCGGTCTTACGCCCATAGTTCTCGGTTACGAAGGTTTTAGCGATGTGATTTGTATATCCGTTAATCAAGCCATAGTCCACGGTGTTCCAAGCAGTGAAGCCTTTAAAGAAGGCGATGTGGTTAAACTGGATCTAACGCTAGCCAGCAAAGGTTTGGTCGTTGATTCTGCTATCACTGTTGTAGCTGGCGATAAAGAACCTCCATCGGACACCAAGCGCTTGCTAGAAGGCACCAGAAGGGCTTTAGAGGATGCTATTGCGGCTATTCACGGCGATGGTACTAGGGTCGGCGATATTTCGGCTGCGGCTCAAAGCACGTTAGAAAAGTATGAGCTTGGAATTATCCGCGACTTGGTCGGGCACGGAGTCGGGCACGGTATTCACGAGCCACCTAATGTGCCAAATTACGGTGTTGCTGGCACCGGCCCGGTGTTACACGCCGGGGCAACGATCGCTATTGAGCCGATGGCATCCCTCGGCGATTGGCATATAAAAATTGCCAAAGACGGCTGGACGGTAGAGATGGCCGACGGCTCTCTCGGCGCCCATTTCGAGCACACAGTTTTGATTACCGACGATGGCGCAGAAATCCTTACTCAAGCCTAGATTGACTTCTAAACATAAGTATAATAAATTCAAAGTAGTTTAAAAAAAATAAAAAATGAGCGAAGAAATACCAGAAATTCCCGCAACTGTTGATGAGTTAGTCGGCAAAATCGACACAGCAAAGGCTGAAAAACCATCCCCAGAAACAGTAGAAAAATTGAAAAAGCTTGCCCGAGAAATGACTGCCCGAGAGCCGGTTCTCGACGAAGATGGCGATGGCTATGACAGAGCTAGACGAGAAGCTCATTATAAGCTGATTGATGAAAAAGAAGCCCACATTACAACCTACTTTCATAGTTCTGGGGATGAAACTGACACATTAATATCAACAGTCGAACGCATAAAAGATAAAAATGACATGACTCATGCAATCAGAAGGAGTTTTTTTATAAGAGGAGACGAGATGGAAGTTAATACCCATTCATTTATGGAAGTTGATGGGAATAACATCAGCGAGGCAGACGCTGATGCTGGATACGAGGATTCGTCTCTTACCCAAGAAGAGGCTGAGGCGGCTCATAGATATTTATCACAAGGCAGAGAAATGGATTGGAAGATGGGCATGTATGATGTGTCTAACGAAGAGATCGTTAACCTAATGAGGTTGCTTAAAACTGCCGAGCCAATCGTCCGCCAAGAATCTTAGGCTCCTTGCTTGCCTTAACCTCTAGCGTTATACTGCAGGTGTATAGTTAAAACATAAAATGTCAGAAGAAAAACACAGCTACTTTATCGGCTTAGACATCGGTACCGCGGCGGTCCGGTGCGTGGTTGGCGAGTTAACCGGCGACAATAGTCTCCCGAGCATTATTGGTTTTGGCAAAGCCGAGAACACCGGCATGCGCAAGGGTAATGTTTCTCGCACCGAGGAAGTCGCGCAGGCAATCGTTAGCGCTGTTTCGGAGGCTGAGCGGATGAGCGGCCGCGAGATTAAAGCCGCCACGGTCAATGTCAACGGCTCTCACGTGCAAGGGCTAAATTCCAAAGGCATTATTGCCATTAGCTCGACCGATCGGATTATAACTAATGAAGATCGGATGCGTGTTGAGGAAGCGGCGGCTATTGTTAATTTGCCGCCCAACTTCGAGATCATCCAGGTCTTTGCCAAGAACTATCACCTTGACGGACAAGAGAATATCAAAGATCCCGTGGGTATGCACGGCGTACGCCTAGAAGTTGATACCCATATCCTGACAGCGTCTACGCCGGCATTACGTAGCCTGGATCAGGCCTTGGAACAGGCTGAGCTTAGCGCTTCTCACCGCACTGTTAGCAGTTTAGCGGTGGCCGAGGCGGTCTTAGACAGAAAACTCAAAGAATCAGGGGTGGTCGTACTAGATATAGGTGCGGCGACTACCAATATGATAGTGATCGAAGACGGCGAAGTAGAGCACATCGCCGTGATACCGATGGGCGGTATCCATATTACGAACGACTTAGCCATTGGGCTTAAGACTGATCTGGAGATTGCCGAAGAGGTTAAGATAAAGCACGCCTCCTTGTCCAAGAATGCTAACGGTCAAGTCAGCTTGGTCCAGGGCGGCCAGACGCACCGCTTCGATCGGGACATGATGCGCATTATTATCGAAGCCCGGGTTGAAGAAATTTTGGAATACGTTGACAAAGAACTTAAGAAAATTCATCGTTCCAAAAAGTTGCCGGGCGGAGTGGTGTTGGCGGGTGGCAGTGCCAAGCTGCCGGGCATAGTGGAATTCACCCGCGACACACTAGAATTGCCGGCTCGGCATGGTTCGTGGAAGCACATAGCTAGGGTCGTCGATGGTCTGGATGAGCTGGAGTTCGCGCCAGCGGCTGGCTTGATGTTACTGGATATGTATCTTGGCCCAGCCCAACCAGTGGCCTTCATGGAGGGCACGAGCGGCCTAATCCAATCTGTTAGCGAGCCTCTGAGCAGTTTTATTAAGCGCCTGCGCAGACCAAAGAAGCAATAGCCACAAATTTTATTCAATAAAATGAAGGCCAATTTAAGCCCGAGTATTAATTGCATTCAATTCGGCTTGTTGCTTATAATGAATGCATAATTTAAGTGGAGTGTTTTTAGGCTATGCCGCAGGTTGAACCCGCGATCGAAACGTTTGCCAGAATTAAAGTAGTTGGCGTGGGTGGTGCCGGCGGGGCGGCTGTTAACCGCATGGTTGATGCTGGCATAACTAGCGTCGATTTTGTCGCGATTAATACCGATGCCCAGGCGCTCCATTTTTCCAAAGCTAACGAGAAGATTCACATTGGCGAGAACACCACCCACGGTTTGGGCGCCGGAGCCGACCCGGAGCTCGGCGAAAAAGCCGCTAAAGAGTCTATCGATGAGATCAAGAAGGCTGTTGAGGGGGCCGATATGGTCTTCGTAACTATCGGCGCCGGCGGTGGAACAGGCAGCGGGGCTGGCTATCTGGTCGCTCAAGCCGCCCGCGAGGCGGGAGCACTAGTGATTGGTTTCTCCACTAAACCATTTGCCTTTGAAGGCGAGAAACGCCGCCGTAATGCTGATACGGCTATCGAGCGGTTACGCGCCCAAGTCGACACACTGATTGTTATTCCCAACGACCGTTTGCTCCAGACTATCGACAAGCGGACACCTCTATTGGAGGCCTTTAAGGTAGCTGACGATGTTCTACGCCAAGGAGTGCAGGGCATATCGGATCTGATTACTGTCCACGGCCTAGTCAATCTAGACTTCGCTGATGTTAAGACTGTTATGGCTGACGCCGGCTCCGCTCTAATGGGTATCGGTCGTGCCAGCGGTGAAAACCGGGCCGTCGAGGCTGCTCAGCAAGCTATTGGCTCGCCGCTATTGGAAGTATCAATTGACGGCGCCCGCGGCGTCCTATTTAACGTTATTGGCGGCTCGGATATGAGCATGCACGAGATTAACACCGTGGCCGAGACCATTACCGCCGCGGCCGATCCAGAAGCCAATATTATCTTTGGCGCCAGCATAAATCCGGATCTGGAAGGTGAAATAATTGTGACCGTAGTGGCCACTGGTTTTGAGGCGTCTTACTTTGCTAGCCGAGACCGAAAAACCGCGGAGTTAATCCGCCAGGCTACCGAAGAGCCAGCCGTACCTGAGCAGAAAATTGATGAGGAAACTATGGCCGGCCTCGATATGGATATTAGCGAGCCAGTAGAAACGACTGCCCACGACTTCCATAGCGACGAGACCCCCAATATCTGGACTCTGACAGATGATGTCAACGGACCTGCTGGTGACACCGAAGCCGAACAAGATTTGGAACGTCCATCGTTCCTGCGCCGGGCATTTGGTATCCGCCCCGGCGGCAGTCCTAAATCCGATGACCTATCGCACGCTAAGGTGGATGATGACCAGCAAGAAGGCGAGCCTGACCAGTCTGAGAGCGAGAAACCAGATGAGCCCAAGCATCATTCCGAGTCTAAAAAATCAGAATCCGAAGAAGAAAAGTAACTTTGTTACAGTTTAAAATCTTTGTTAAAAGTACAGCAGAAAATGCTTGCGCTTGCCCAACATCTGGGGGTACTATTGAACTTACGAACGCTACATATAGCGACCGTACATTAAAACAAATGCTTGGTAAGGAGTTCTAAAGAGCAGCTAACAAGCCAGGTTAGCCGAGGCAAATTTAAGATGAAATGTCCCGATTGTCACTCAATTGAAAACAAGGTCATAGAATCACGCGATGTGGCTGACGGTGAAGCTATCCGCCGCCGCCGCCAATGCCTAGCCTGCGGTTATCGCTGGACGACCTACGAGCGCCTAGAGCGCCCGAGCCTGGTAGTCGTGAAGCGCGATGGCACCCGACAGCTTTTCAGTCGCGAGAAGCTTATGTCCGGCTTGCATCATGCCACTGAGAAAACCAGCGTCACCAGCGTGCAGCTAGAAAACTTTGTCGCCGGCATCGAGCGCGAACTTTACGATCGCGGCGAACCGGAAGTAACTAGCACTGACATCGGTGAACTAGTCATGGCTGGCCTCCCAACACTCTCGGAAGTTGCCTATGTGCGTTTCGCAAGCGTATATAGAAAATTCCGAGATATCTCCAGCTTCGAACGCGAACTTTCGCGGATCCGAGAAGGCAAAACCGAAGCCGCTCCCAAACCCCCTAAAAAGCAAGTCAAGAAAAAATAAAATAAGCTAAAAATCAACCGATTTTCTATGTTGCTTTAGGCAATCCGCAATGCTTTAATGAAGATTGTCTAGAGGAGCAAGGGTGGTGTGTTTATACATCCCGCTAGCTCAAAGATAAAAACTTTAAAAAAAATTAAAACAATAAGCCAAAAGAGAGGGCAGTTACTATGGCGCAGGCAACCAAAGGTAGAGTTCGTAGACTCTTTACCAAACCAAACACTAAAGCATACGACGCATTGACATGGGTCAAGCGTGATTCGCGGATCGAAAATCCGATGACCAGCAAGCCGGTTTTCGAACAAAAAGATGTCGAATTTCCGGAAGGCTGGAGCCTGAACGCTATCAATATAGTTGCCCAGAAGTACTTTAGCGGTACACCCGGTACAGCCGAACGCGAAGCCTCTCTACGCCGGTTAGTCGACCGGGTAGCCGATACAATCACCCGAGCCGGTGTGCAGGAAGGCTATTTCAGTGCTGACACCGAAGCGGAAGATTTCCGTGAGGAACTCAAGTACATTTTGGCTACTCAGCGAGCAGCTTTTAACTCGCCGGTGTGGTTCAATATCGGCGCTCCCGGCCGATCCCAACAGGCTAGCGCCTGCTTTATCTTGGCTGTAGAAGATACTATGCCCTCCATCCTTAACTGGTACAAAGAAGAGGGAATGATTTTTAAGGGCGGATCCGGTAGCGGTATTAATGTCAGTACTTTGCGCAGTTCCGAAGAGGCTCTGGGCAAAAGCGCTGGTACGGCCAGCGGACCGCTATCTTTCATGCGCGGCGCTGATGCCTCAGCCGGAGCCATCAAGAGCGGCGGCAAGACCCGCAGAGCCGCTAAGATGGTTATTTTGAACGTCGATCACCCTGATGTCGAAGGCTTTATCTGGTGCAAGGCTATCGAGGAACGTAAAGCCCGAGTGCTGGAGACCGCTGGCTTTGACATGACCCTGGATGGCAAAGACAGTTTCAGCGTCCAGTATCAGAACGCCAATAACTCGGTGCGCGTAACAGATGATTTCATGCACGCCGTGCAAAACGATGAAGACTGGCAGCTCAAGGCTGTCACTAGCGGCAAAACTTTAAAAACCGTTAAGGCTAAGGAGTTATTCCGCCAACTAGCTGAGGCGGCCTGGGAGTGCGCCGACCCGGGCCTACAGTTCGATACCACTGTTAACCGTTGGCACACGGCGCCGAATGCTGGTCGCATCAACGCTTCTAACCCCTGTAGCGAGTACATGCACCTTGACGACTCAGCCTGCAATCTGGCTTCTATTAACCTACTAAGGTACTTAAACGATGACTTCAGTTTTGATATTGAAGCTTTCAAGCATACCGTTGAGATTGTCTTTACAGCCCAAGAGATTCTGGTTGGCTATAGCGAATATCCAACGGAGAACATTACCCGCAACGCCCGAGCTTATCGCGAGCTGGGGCTTGGCTACGCCAATCTTGGTGCTCTGCTCATGGCTCAGGGCTTGCCATATGACTCCGATGAAGGGCGCGCCCAGGCGGCAGCTATAACCGCGCTTATGACTGGCCACGCTTACGTTACCAGCGCTCGGATGGCTAAAAAGGTCGGACCATTTGCCGGTTACCACAAAGACCGTGAAGGCATGAATAAAGTGCTCAGGATGCACCGCGGCGAGGTTAAGAAAATTAATGCTGCGTACGTCTCTGAAGAGCTGTTAAGCGCCGCCGCCAGTACCTGGGATGAGGCCGTTGAGCTGGCCCAGCTGCACGGTGTCCGCAATTCCCAAGCTTCCGTCCTGGCGCCGACCGGCACTATCGGCTTAATGATGGACTGCGATACAACCGGCATAGAGCCGGATCTCGGGCTCGTCAAAGTCAAAAAATTGGTTGGCGGCGGCACGATGAGTATCGTTAACCAGACCGTGCCACGAGCGCTCAAAGCTTTGGGCTATAACCGTGGCGAGGTCGAGGATATCGTTACTTACATTGATGTAGAAAAGACAATTATCGGCGCTCCACACCTTAAGCATGACCATCTTAACGTCTTTGCCTGTAGTATGGGCGACAACGCCATACATTATCTGGGACACGTCAAGATGATGAGCGCCGTTCAGCCGTTCATCTCCGGGGCGATTTCCAAAACAGTGAACATGCCAGAAGAAGCAACCATCGAGGACGTCGAACAGCTGCACATGGATGCTTGGAAAATGGGCCTCAAGGCCGTAGCAATTTACCGCGACAACTGCAAAGTTGCCCAGCCGCTGGCCATGGCCAAGAAAGAAGGCGTTGCCCAAGACAGCCCGGCAGGCGTCATCCAGGCCATCACTGACCAAGTCATGAGCGCTAAAATGCCAATTCGCCGTGAGATGCCCAGGGTTCGTAATTCTAAGACCTTTAGTTTCCGGGTTGGCGACAGCAAGGGCTTCTTTACTGTCGGCGAATTCGATGACGGAGCCCCGGGCGAACTATTCATCAGTACCAGCAAGCACGGCTCTACTCTAAGGGGACTGTTTGACGCCTTCGCCATCTCCATAAGCTACGGACTTCAATGGGGCGTGCCGCTGAAGAGTTACGTCCGTACCTTCAGCCATATGAGCTTCCCGCCCACGGGGGTCACAGACGACCCGGATGTTCCGACCGCCAACTCAATCATCGATTACATTGTGCGCAAGCTGGCTAACACCTACATGTCGTTTGACGATCGGCTGGAAATCGGCCTGGCTAGCCTGGACGATATGCCAGGGAACCAGACCAGTCTGCTAGAGGTCGATAATATCGAAGACGCCGAGGAAGTCAAAGCCGAGGCTCAGATCGAAGAACTACCCCAGTCGCTTAGTGCTAGTACGGCGCCAACCGAACCAGTTATGGTTGAGAAAATACGGTCCTCTTCCCTGGCAACAGATACCAAAGACGACACCGCGCCGATGTGCTTCAACTGTGGTAACCAGACCCAGCGGGCCGGTTCCTGCTACGTCTGTACCTCTTGTGGCTCGACCACCGGCTGCTCTTAAAACTACGTTAGTTTATGGCTAAACGCACCAAAACTTCAGATGCTACAATTAAGCCCATGAGAGTGCTGATACTCTACAGGCCAATGAGCGAACACGCTGCTAAGGCGGAGGATTTCGTCAACGGCTACGTTAAGCACTACCCAAAGCACCCGATCGAAGCACTTAATATCGATAGCCGCGAGGGTAGTGATCTAGCCCAACTTTACGGCATCGTAAGCCATCCGGCAGTGATTATTATTGGTACTGATGGCTCGGCCATCGAAGTCTGGCAGGGCGAGCAATTGCCGGATATCTCGGAAGTAAACTACTACTTCCGGCTAGCCTAGCCGCCCAAGCCGATTTTCGGGCCCCTGTTTTTGGGGTACAATTAAAACCAATGGCCACCCCTAAAAAACATTTTATAGCTGATATTGAAGAGCAGATGATCGGCCTGTGGACTAAAGAACAGACCTTTCAGAAAAGCCTAAAAGAGCGTGATGGCTCGCCGCACTTCGAGTTTTACGACGGGCCGCCATTTGCTAACGGTTTGCCGCACTACGGTCACGCCGTCGCTAGTATCTTAAAAGACGCTATACCCCGCTATAAGACAATGCGCGGCTTCCAAGTACCTCGGCGTTTTGGCTGGGACTGCCATGGCTTACCGGCTGAGATGAAAGCCGAACGCGACCTCGACCTTGGCAGTAAGGCCGCCATTGAGCAATATGGTGTCGACAAGTTTATTAATTATTGCCGTACCTCAGTTACGGAATTTACCCATGAGTGGCAAAGCTATATCACGCGTCTGGGCCGATGGGTTGATTTTGAGAACAATTATTACACCATGGACCAGGACTATATGGAGAGCGTCATCTGGGCTTTCAAACAGATGTTTGACAAAGGCCTGGTGGCTGAGGGGTTCAAGGTCATGCCGTACTGCCCGGTTTGCGAAACGGCTTTGTCCTTTTTCGAATCACGGCTCGACGACTCCTACCGCGAGCGCGTGGACACGGCCGTAACGGTCAGGTTTCCGCTCAAAAACGGCCTGACGCTGCTAGCTTGGACAACTACCCCCTGGACCTTGCCGGCAAACCTGGCTCTGGCCGTAAATAAAGCCCTCAAATACGAGGTATGGGAGGGGAACGGTGAAAGACTCGTCCTGGCTCCAACCGCCGCCGAAAAGTACTCTACGGAGCTTAAGGGCTATAAAAAGGCCGAGACTCTAAGCGGCCAAGAGCTAGTCGGCCAAGCCTACGAGCCACCTTTTAATTATTTCATCGGCCACAAGAATGCCCATAAGGTGTTGCACGCCGATTTCGTTAGTGCCGAGGACGGCACCGGCATAGCCCATGAGGCCCCCGGTTTTGGTGAGGAGGACCAGGTGGTTTGCGAAGCTAACGGTATTGAGATCGTCGTGCCGGTTGATAAACAGGGCAATTACACCGATGCAATAACAGATATGGACGGCGTTAACGTGTTCGATGCCAACAAGCTAGTCGTCAACCACCTGCTGAGCCAAGGCAGGTTATTCCACCAAGAAGAATACGCTCATAGCTATCCGCACTGCTGGCGGACTGATAATCCCTTAATCTATCGCGCGGTGTCTAGTTGGATGATCAAAGTGCCCGAATTGAAAACTGAGCTTATCAAGAATAACCAAGACATTAACTGGGTGCCGGCTAACATCAAAGAAGGCGCCTTCGGCCAATGGTTGGAAGGTGTGCGGGACTGGAACGTCAGCCGCGACCGTTACTGGGGCGCTCCAATACCGGTCTGGAAAACAGACGATGGCGAACTGCTAGTCGTTGGCAGCCTAGAAGAGATCAAAAAAAGGGCGGTTGATCCCAACAAAGTAACCGATTTGCATAAGCCAGCGATTGACCAGGTGGTCCTAAAGACCGATTCGGGCAAGCTAGCGCACCGGGTAAGCGAAGTGTTCGACTGTTGGTTTGAATCTGGATCGATGCCATTTGCCCAGCATGGCTATCCATACAAAGCCAAAGACTTCAAACATCCAGCGGACTTCATTGTCGAGTACATTGGCCAGACCCGCGGTTGGTTTTACACCTTGCACGTAGTCTCGACCATTCTTTGGGACGAGCCGGCTTTCCGCAGCTGCATTAGCCACGGTGTTATCTTGGGTACCGATAAGCGCAAGATGAGCAAGCGCATCGGCAATTATCCAGATTTGAATTTCGTCTTCGATACTTACGGTGCTGACGCTTTGCGTTTTTACCTCTGTGAAAGTCCGGTAATCAACGGCGAAACGATCGCTATAGATGAAAAAGCTATTTTAGATACCCAGCGCAACGTCTTCATGACGCTTTGGAACACCTTTAAGTTCTTTAAGACTTACGCTGAGGTTGATGGCTGGCAGGCGCCAAAAGAGCTGGTTGAACCAAAGTCCAGCGATGTTCTGGATCGATGGATACTAGCTCGGTTAAACGAGACAATTTCTACGATGACCGAAGAGGCTGACGCCTATGAGGTGCAACGGGCGGTTCGGCCCCTGCGGGGCTTAATAGACGACCTATCTAACTGGTATGTTCGGCGTTCGCGCCGCCGCTTCTGGAAGAGTGAAGCCGGCAAGGACAAAGACCAAGCTTACGCCACTTTGCACTACGTTTTAGTTCGGCTCACACAGCTAATGGCACCATGGACACCCTTTATGAGCGACTACATCTGGCGGGACATTACCAAGGGTGGCGGGCTAGCGCAATCAGTGCACTTGAGTGATTGGCCATCTGTTGATAAGCCGGATAAGGCTAGCCAGAAAGTGCTAGCTGATATGCATCTGGCCAGGCAAGTTATCGCCGACGGCCTAGCGGCCAGGGCCGAAGCCAAGATCAAAGTCCGCCAGCCTCTAGCTAAAGTTGTAGTTGGGCTAAGTAAAGACTTGGAAGGGGACTATTCCTCGATCGTTAAGGAGGAGCTTAATGTTAAAGAGGCCCAGTTTGGCGGGCAGGGAGCTGAACTGGTTCTAGATACTAAGATTACCCCTGATTTACAAGCCGAAGGATACAGTCGGGACATTGTCAGGACGATCCAAAATGCCCGTAAAAATGCCGGTTTAGCGGTCGAAGATCGTATAAAACTCGACGTGACTTCGCCATCGCCCGAGCTTAGCCACGCCATAACGAAATTTAAGCGACAAATCTTCTCTGAGACCCTCGCTACGGAAGAACTTAGTGGAGAAGCCGGCCACGAAGAAAAGGCCAAGATTGACGGCCAGGAACTAATGGTCCGACTAGCCAAGGTCTAGCAGCGTCTTTACACCTTAGCGCTTATCTGTTAATCTCTATAAGTAACTTTATAAATTACTATGAAAAAAGCAGTTATAACAAGCGGCGGCAAACAGTATCTCGTCACTGAAGGCGAGGAAATTGAGGTTGAGGCAGGCCCAACCAGCAAAACTGTTAGTTTTGAGCCGCTACTGATAATCGACGACGAGAAGACCATCGTCGGTAAGCCGTTGGTGGCCGGTGTTACCGTAACTGCCGACGTTCTTGAGCAGGCGGTGAAAGCTGACAAGGTTATAGCTATTCGTTATAAGGCCAAAAAGCGAGTACACAAAGTTAGAGGCCATCGCCAACTGCACGCTCGACTGAAAATTACCAAAATCGCTTAAGTTATCCACAGCCTACTTGAGGCCTTTTTTGGGTAAGCAGGAGCCTTATCGAGGTTTGGTAGGGGTTATTCTGGAAATGTGGAAAAACGTCACAAAATTGTTACGTTCGCGTCACATTTTGTCACGTTTTTACTCCTTGACTGCATAGGCAATCTACCTGATAATTCTCTATAGCCGTTTCGAAACAAAAAACCAAAAAAATGGCCCTTCAAAAAACAAAAACCTGTGTAGTGTGTAACCAGCCGTTTTCTGGCCGGCCTAACGCTAAAACATGCTCGGCTCGTTGTCGAAAACGACTGCAACGGGCCAGGTCTCTACTGGCGAGGGAAGCTCACCAGGTAGAGATAGCTGAACACAAAATCGAGAAGTGGGCCGAAGAGGTTGTTAAGAGCCTCGAGTCCAGAGTACAGTCGACTGCGACTGAAGAAGGTTTTGCCAGCGTGCCGATGCCGGCAGCCGCTCCATCTACACCGTTTCCGTCTACGCCAAACATGCCTCTTTCGGGTTTGCAGAGATTATCAACTCCGGCCCCGACAATGCCAACAACTCCTTCGCTAGGTCCCGTGCAGACTCCAATACCTTCACCTACTCCTATGGCGTCGCCGCTTCCGGCTGCCACGCCGACAATCTCATCAACGAGTACAGTACCGTCGGCAGTGCCTACCACGACAACCCCATCTGTTATACCCCTAGAGTCCCTGGAACCTTCGTCTCGGCCGGTATCACCTACGAGTCGGCTAGCCAACTTCTATACTCCACCGCCAGTAGTGGCGACCAACACCTCTCAGCCGTTGACGAACGCCGTCTCCGCTACCGGGCCAGTGTCGCCCAGTCCATTGCGGTCTTTGGTTAAGCGACGCTATGTCAATATGATGGCGGTTGTCTTCCTGCTTGGCGGTATTTTCTTCGCTGGGGGCATCGCCTATCTGATCAGCCAAGAGAAAAAGCAGAACGCTCAGGTTAATCAGGCGGCTTACTCGTCGACCGTAAACTTAACTAACAACACATTGCAGAATTTTTCCAGTGGCTCGGCACTAACGTTTAATGTCAACACGACAATTGGCAGCGGCAAGACTTTTACGGCGACCGGATTGGTGGCTATCCAGAACGAGGCTGACTCGACCCATGCATTTAGCGTCCAAAACGCCGCCGGCGACAATCTAATAGTCGCCGATACTCAGAATCAGCGGGTCGGCATCGGCACTGCGCCCACCGGCAACGCTACATTGCAGGTGTCCGGAAATATTTCGGCTAGCGGCGGGGCGACCTCTTTAGGCAACGGCGGCTTAACCATCAATTCAGTGCTGGTCTGTACGGCGGCCGGTTGTAGTGCCTCGACTTTGGGCGGTCAGCCAGCCGGCTTTTATACCAACGCCGCCAATATATCGACCGGTACATTGAGCGATGCTCGCTTGAGCGCCAATGTGACTCTGCAGGGAAACACTTTTAACGGCGCTAACCAGCTGGTCCAAAATAATTCATCAGGCGATTTGCCGGTGCTGTCGGGTATAAACCTGACTAACTTGAATGCCAGCCAGTTAACGGTCGGTACGGTTAACAATTTACGGCTTTCACCTAATGTAACTTTGCAGGGCAACACCTTTAACGGTGCCAGCCAGCTGATTCAGACCACGAACTTATCGTTCTATCCGGCGCTCAATGGCTCGCTAATCACTAACCTGAACGCCTCTAATTTGGCTAGTGGTACAGTGAACGACAACCTCTTAAGCTCCAACGTGGCCCTTTTGGGTGCGTCTAATCAGACATTCAGCGGCAATAACACCTTCGACAATATTCTTAACGCGCCGGGTTTGGAGACGACTAACTCAAGCCATATAATTGCGGTCGGTTTCAGTGGTAGCGCCACAGGCGGTTTAAACTATAACTTTGATAACACGGCCACTCCGGGAACATATACAATCTGCACGACGTTTGGCAACTGTGCCGGTTCTGGTGGCGGCGTGACCACGCTGGGCGGGACGATCAATAAGATCCCGAAATTTACTGGTCCACAGACCCTGGGAAATTCCTTGATATACGACAATGGTACAAATGTCTTTATTAACCAGATAACCGGAACGTACCCGTTGGATGTGGCCGGGGATATCAACTCGACTACCGGGCTTAGGGTAGGCGGTAATCTGGTCTGCACATCAGCCGGCTGTGGGGCGTCGTCCGGCAGTGGTTTTTATATCCAAAACGGCACCGGCGTCCAGACTGGCGCTAACTATTACATAAGGAGCGCCTCCGCCTCGGCTGTTACAGGTGTTCTGGAAGGCGCCAGCGGCCAGACGGCCGACATCTTGGATGTCCAGGGGTTCAACGGCGGCAGTAAATATCTGGCGGTCACCACCAGCGGAATTAGCGTGGTTGGCAACGTAAACGCTAGCGGTCAGTATCAAGTTGGCGGTGTGCAAATTAGTAGCGCGAATCTTTCCAACGATGCCAACCTGGCTAAGTTATCGGCTAACCAAACATTTACAGGTAACAATACTTTTACCGGAACCTTTACTATTCAGCCGGCCGTCGACTCTACAAGTATCGCCGTGTTCCAAAACCATGCCGGCAATTCCAATCTTCTAGTAGCTGACTCAACCGACACGCGGATTGGTATCGGTATGCTGCCGGGCTATACGCTGGATGTAAATGGCGACATTAATATTGCTACAGGCTCGTCGTATCGGATTAACGGAGTGCCTATTTGTGGACCGAGTGCCACTTGCGCGCCAAGTGCCGGGTCCAGTAACTATATCCAAAATAGTGTTGGGTTACAGACCAATGCTAACTTCAATATAGAGTCAGTCAACTCCAGTAGCGTAGTGGGAATCTTGCGCGGTGCCAGCGGCCAGACGGCTGACCTGCTGCGTGGCCAAAACGGGCTTGGCAACAATGTCTTTACCGTGGACCCAAGCGGCAATGTGAATATCGCCGGCAGTTACGAAGTCAACGGTTCGCCAATTTGTAGTTCCGGCGGTTGTACGCCGGCCAGCGGTTCTAACGCTTATGTACAGCTGCAGGGTTCAACCCCAGGGGTTGTCCAGACTGGTAATACGAATATCTCCGGCACGGCTATTTCCGCCAATGTGCAGACGGCGACCCTTGACCAATCCGCTTCCGGAGTACTAGGAATCGGCCAAGCTAACGCCACCTCCGTGGCAATCGGCAATACTTCGAGCAATATTGCCACTAATATAACCGGCACAGTCCTGGTCAAACCTTCGACCGGCAATGACAGCACGACGGCTTTCCAGGTGCAAAACGCCGCAGGCACTACGACCCTGTTGGGCATTGACTCAGTCAATAACAACATAAGCCTAGGCAAATTAACGGCCGGAGCACTTGCGGCCTGGATCACAAATGCCAATGCCCTACCGTCTGGGCGTTTGATGACAGGTTCTTTTACGGCCAACGGATATGTTTACGAGATTGGCGGTAGTAGTGACAACGGTTCCACAGCAACGTCTACGGTCTACTATGCCAAACTCAATGCGGACGGCTCTGCCAGCGCCTGGAGTACGAATGCTAATCCCTTACCGGCAGCGAGAGAATGGATAAAGCCTGTAGCTGGCAATGGTTATGTTTATGTGGCAGGTGGATCTAGCGGAGGCAGTTCGGCGCAATCGACGGTTTATTACGCTAAGTTAAACTTAGACGGATCTATTGGTCCGTGGAATACTAATGCCAACGCTTTACCGGCTGTCCGCGAAAAGCAGACGTCCATATTCAATAACGGCTATATATATGTGATGGGGGGCGATAACGGAACGAGCAATCAAAATACTGTTTATTACGCAAAAATAAACACTGACGGCTCAACTGGTGTTTGGAGTACGAGCGCGAACAATCTACCCTCCGTCGAAGCCGAAGCCACTTCTATAACTGCCAACGGTTATGCATACATAACTGCGGGTCTTAATTCGTTAGCATCTGTTTGGTACGCCAAATTGAATAGCGATGGCAGTACCGGCACCTGGACCACCAATGCGAACTCTCTGCCTCAAACAATTCAAGACGCCACATCCGTAACAGTTAACGGTTACATGTACGTCTTGGGCGGGTTTAACTCTGGAAACCAAAGCGCTGTATATTATGCGAAGCTTAACACTGATGGTTCGACGGGTACATGGGCCACCAATAGTAATACCTTGCCACAGACTCTTCGGTACGCTTCGTCCGCCATTAATAATGGGTATGTTTATATCCTTGGTGGTCTGAATGGAACCGCTCAGACCACCGTGTATTATGACAGCGTTCAAGGCATGACCAGGAACTCAGGGCAGGCAAGCATTAACGACCAATTGACAGTCGGCAATGGGCTGACCGTAACTGGTCTGGTAGCTATGCAAGCTTCAATAGATTCGACCAGTTTATTCAGTCTCCAGAATGCTACCGGTGGCAGTTTAATAAATGTTGATTCAGTGAATTCAATCATTGCCTTGGACGGGAACACCTCCGGTCAGCTGAGTAACTGGACCACTAGTGCCAATAGTTTACCGGCTGCAAGATCTATTGGAAGCGCTGTATCTGCTAGCGGATACATATATATGGTAGGTGGACAGAATGCCGGGGTTCCTCAGTCGACTGTTTACTATACCAAGCTCAATGCTGATGGCTCGACCGGTGCTTGGAGTACCAATACCAACGCGCTACCTGCTGTGCGCGCGGATGCAACTTCTATCGTCGCCAATGGTTATATATATGAGATAGGTGGTGTATTCACCGGTGGTAGCACGGGTAAAGTGTCTACTGTCTATTACGCTAAGCTGAATGCCGATGGTAGCACGGGTGTTTGGCAAACGAGTGCCAACCCTCTGCCAGTAGCCACATCTGACGCTTCTTCCATTACAGCCAACGGCTATGTCTATGTTATGGGCGGTATAGTAAGCTCCACAACCCAGACTATCGTCTACTACGCAAAACTAAACGCTGATGGTAACACCGGAGTCTGGCAAACTAATGCCAACGCTCTGCCTTCAGCGCGGCAAAATGCAACATCAATCGTGGCCAACGGCTTTGTGTATGTAATAGGCGGCTGCTCCAATAATAGTTGTGCTGGCAACGAGGTCAACACCGTCTACTACGCCAAACTTAATTCCGATGGATCCACTGGTACGTGGAGCACTAATACAAATAACCTTCCTCAGGTACTAGGGCTAAGCACTTCTGTCGTTACTGATGGTTATGTATATGTGCTAGGCGGAGATAACACTAATGTATCCCAATCTGCGGTATACTACGCAAAACTCAATAGTGACGGTTCTACTGGGGTCTGGAGCACGAATGCAAGCGCTCTGCCACAGGCGCTCCGGCGCACAAATAGCGTGGTTGCCAACGGCTACGTGTATGAAATAGGCGGTCAAAACACCGTTGGGACGGAGCAGTCAGTCGTCTACTACGCCTCAACTGCTCGTATCCAAGTAGGAGCCAACCTGGACCTTGTTGGTTTGCAGGGCGGGACATTGAGCGATCCCGGCGATCAGTCTCTTGGCTCCGTTGGTGGCTCATTGACCGCCGGTAACGGTCTATTCGTCGGAAGCTTACAGGTGCAGGGCAGTACAGCCTTGGCTCAAGGCTTGAGCGTGGGCGGCAATTTAACGGTCAGTGGTTCGGACTATTTCCAGAACTCCTCTAACTCCGCTACCGCTTTCCAGATAAAAAACACCGCTGGCAGTCAGGCTCTTAACGTCAATACTTTGACCACTCCCAACCTAATATCTAACGGTGATTTTGAATCCACAGCCAATGGCTGGAGTGGCAAGGGCAGCGCTACGATTGCTAGAAATGACACTACGGCCGTTGGCGCGGCTTCTGGCTCGGGTGCACTAGCTATTGCTACCACTGCTGTGGCTAATGACGGGGCTTTCTTTAACTACAGCTTTGCGGCTTCTACCCAATACACACTGAGTCTCTACCTCAAGTCCGCGAACTCTAGCGCTACGGTCAGCATTGGCCATCAAGATGTAGCCGGTACAGATATTGATTGTTTAGCATCGCAAACCATAGTCAACGCCGCTTGGACCAGGTTGAGTTGCAGCTTCACGACTGGTTCTACTATAACTTTACCGACTCAAATATACGTAAAACAAACAACCACATCAGCACAAACCCTGTACGTTGATGCTGTCCAGCTGGAACAAGCATCTTCCGCCTCCTCCTTTCAGGCCAATCTGGCGGGGCTGCAAGTCCAGACGGTCACAAGTAGCCTAATATTAGACGGTGGTAATACTGGCAACATTGGACCGTGGTCGACCAATCCAAACAGCTTACCCTTCCCCCAAAATAATGGCGTCTCAGTGAGTTTGAACGGCTATGCCTACTACATAGGCGGTCAAAGTTCGGCCCAGGTAAGTGTGGCCAAGTTGAACGCTGATGGTACGACAGGGACTTGGAGCAGCACTACGAACATTCCTGCACAGCGGGCTTGTCCGGGCGGAGTAACGGCCAATGGTTTCATCTATATTCTGGGTGGTAACAATAGCGTCGATTGCGGCAGTACTGGAAATGCTATGTCGTCAGTATATTACGCTAAACCAAAATCTGATGGCATGATTACCGCATGGACAACCAGCGGTACGACCCTGCCATCAGCATTGTTCGGTTTAACGTCCATCACCTCTAATGGCTATATTTACGCCATGGGCGGCTCCAACGGAACTACAGGGCAAACGGCTGTTTATTACTCAAAGCTGAACGCCGATGGCTCAATTAGCAGTTGGACCACTAATACCAACGCCCTGCCTAACGCCGCGGTATGCGCCAGCGCAGTTTTATCCAATGGCTATGTTTATGTACTGGGCGGAGAACTCGGTTCAACCTGTAGCGGCGTAGGTAGTACGGTTTATTACGCTAAATTGAATGCGGATGGTTCAGTAGGTACCTGGAACACCAATGCTAGTACCTTTACGGGCAGGGATATGCACACATCGGTCGTGGCAAATGGCTATGTATATGTGATTGGCGGCTGTTTTGCTAACTGCGGGCCTACTTCGACAGTCTTTTACGCCAAGCTCAACCCAGCCGATGGCTCCCTTGGAACTTGGACGACCAGCTCTTTTGCCCTTCCCGATGCCACAGATGCCCAAGGTACTGTTATCGCCAACGGCTATATATATGTGATTGGCGGTCGGGGGTCGGCAGGGGGCACCACCGCCGTATATTATGCTTCGGTTGCCCGCGTACAACTTAATGCCAGCCTCGACCTCGTAGGCCTACAGGGCGGTACGAGCGACCCAGGGGATCAGTCGACTGGCTCATCCGGCGGGTCCATAACAGCCGGTAATGGATTATTTGTTGGCTCGTTCCAGGTGCAGGGTAACGCCAGCTTTGCCCAAGGGCTATCCGCCAACGGCAACCTGACTATTGGTGGGTCGGCACTGTTCCAGAATGCTGCCGACTCGACGGTAGCTTTCCAGATTCAGAACGCCGCTGGCAAGAACTTCTTACTGATTGATACGACCAATACGACTGTCTATATCGGCATAACTGGCTCGACCAATGTTAACTCCACGGTTCACATAGCTGACAGCTCGGCTGGCGTGCAGACGATTACGATTGGCTCAACCAGTAGCTCATCAGCGGTCACTATCCAGGCTGGAACCGGCGATATAACACTTACTGGGCACATAAAGTCTACGGGTACTGCGCCAGGCGCCGGTACGCCGAGTAACTGTGGTACCAGCCCGAGCGCAGCAGTCACGGCCGGCTCAAGCGACAGCGCTGGCTCATTTACTATCACGGCTGGTACGGGCAGCCCAACCACCTGCGATACGGTAATAACTTTCAATGCAACTTACACTACGGCACCAAAGTCCATAGTTATCACGCCGACATTGGCCGTCGGCAGTGCTACCAATCAGCGGGAAGGGTACATATCGGCCATCAGCGCCACGACATTTACGGTAACGATTAACCCTAACTTAACGGGCAATACACCGGCTGCCAGTGAAAAAATGAGCTTCTATTACTGGGTGATTAAGTAGATATGCTAGGCTTAGATAAGATAATAGGTAAAACAAATAGTGGCTAACATATTGGCGGTTTTGAATCAGAAGGGCGGCGTGGGCAAGACGACCACGGCTATAAACCTAGCTTCGTATTTGGCCAAAGACGGCCGGTCGGTGCTGGTAGTTGATATTGACCCGCAGGGCAATACCACCAGTGGCTTGGGTGTTGATAAGCAGGGGCTGAGCGTGACATTGTACGACGTGCTGTTTTCGCGCGCTGAGGTAAGCAAGGCTCTTAAAAAAATTGGCAAGGATAAGTTATTTTTGCTGCCCAGCAATGCCCAGCTAGCTGGCTCCGAAATTGAGCTAGTAGAGTTGCCCGGCAGAGAGTATTACTTAAAGCACGTTCTGGAAGGCTTGAGCTACGACTTTATAATCATCGACTGTCCGCCAAGCCTGGGGCTATTGACGGTCAATGCCTTGAGTGCCGCCACAGACGTGCTGATACCGGTGCAGGCTGAATATTACGCCCTGGAGGGCTTAAGTCAGCTCTTGAGCGTGATTCAACAGGTTCAGGGCGGCCTCAACCCTAATCTCAATCTGTTGGGTCTGGTGCTGACGCTCTACGACCCCCGCAATAGTCTATCTGACCAGGTTAAAGACGAGCTATCCAAGCACTTCGGCGACAAGTTATTCGAAACAATCATTCCGCGTAACGTCCGGCTGGCTGAAGCGCCCAGTTTCGGCAAGCCGATAATGGAGTATGATAAATGGAGTAAAGGCGCCAGGGCTTATAAGGCGTTGACCAAAGAGCTGGAGGGTAAAATATATGGCAAATAGTAGATTAGGGCGCGGCTTTGACGCATTAATGCCCAAGGACCTGGACGTAGCAATACTAGCGGACGATGGTTCTAGAGTACAAAAGTTACTCATCACTGATATTGCACCAAACCCAGAGCAACCCCGCCGCGAGTTTAACGACACCGCGCATGGCGAACTAGTGGCTTCAATTAAGCGGCACGGAGTGCTGCAGCCGATTATAGTAGTACGCTCTAAAAGCCCCAGTGCCTATCGGATAGTGGCCGGAGAGCGCCGCTGGCGGGCTGCTAAGGATGCCGAGTTGACTCACATTCCGTCGATTGTCCGATCCTTGCAAGAGCTGGAGGAAGTAGAGCTATCTTTGATCGAGAATATTCAAAGAATTGACCTATCGCCACTGGAGCAAGCTTTGAGCATTTATAAATTACAACAGCAATTTAATTTAGGGCTAGAAGCGATCGCTCAAAAGCTTGGAAAAGCGCCTAGCACCATAAGCAATATGACCCGTTTACTACAGTTACCTAGCGCAGCGATGCAGGCACTTAGGGACGGCAAGCTAACCGAAGGACATGCCCGGGCTATCTTGGCCCTAAAGGGTATGGACGCCAAGCAAGACGAATTACTACATTGTATTTTGAACAATGGCTGGACGGTCAGGCAAGCTGAGCAGTTCGCCGTGGCGGCCAAAAGGGGTGCCGACAGCACCGCGGCTAAGAAAACAACGCTTAGCGAGACCGACCTGACTCGCCAGGTGGGTACCAAACTGGCTGCCAAGGTTCAACTTAAGCACACGGCCCATGGCGGCCAACTTATTATCCACTTCAAGAGTGAAGAAGACTTGCAGCGGATCGCTAAATTTCTTTCTAAAGACACTGAGTAAATTTTGTAGTCAAGCGCTAGAAGTGCTGGGCTTTGCTGATTGGAAAGATCCTGAACGATAGCTTCCCAACTATTTGGTTCAGGTTGACCGCACCAAAATAGCGAGAATCTTCTGAATTGTTGCGGTTGTCGCCCAGGACGAATACTTGGTTGGACCCAAGCAGCGTATCGGTAGAGCCCATAACGGAGGTTGTACTGGGGTGGTAGTTCAACGTAAAATCCGGATCAAACCCTTTAGGGTCGGCCTGGTTGTAGATGCTTAACGTATCGTCCTTGATAACTATCTGGTCGCCAGGCAGGCCGATAACCCTTTTAATTAACTGTTTTGAGCCAGTATACCCAGGTAGGTTCGATTGGTTAAAGATAATGATATCGCCGCGCTTTGGTATGTAAGCGCGGCCGTCGATACGGCCGAAAGTACGGGGCAGCTTGTCGACTAGTAAGCGGTCGTGGTCCGACAGAGTTGGTTCCATACTTTGACCGTCAACGATATAGGGTTGGACCAAGTAAGACTTAATCAAAATAGTCACCAGAATTACGCCAACCAGAAGTAGTATTAGCGAGGCTGCCTCAGTCGTTTGTTTACGAAAATTAGAGATTGGAGCAGAGGTAGCTGTCTCAGCTGCCGATGGTTTGGCGGCTGGCTTAGATCGTTTTAGCGATGGAAATTTCATCTGTAAAACTATTATACGGGCTTGCGTAGACATAAACAATTTGGGTGCTCCGGCACCCCACGGCCAATGGTATACTAAAACGTGAATTATGGACGATCGTAAGGACTTTCGGAGGGGCAAAAAGTCCCTACCAATAGATGGTTTTGTGTCTGATGGCCGGCAGCTGGGCCTGCCAGCTAGTAATAGCGCATTCCGGCCAAAACGAGGCCACACCACCCCTTCGCTGGGCTCGGTGATGAAGTTGACAGACGGCTTTTACCCCATGAGAGCCAGCCAGGGAGGAATTAATCCGACTCCAGAAGTTGATGAAGCAGCTCTGCTCGACTCGCCAATAGTGCTCGATAGCAATTCCATACCCAAGAAGAAGTACCGCTTCGGTTTTGCGCGGCCCAAACTGCGAAAATCTCTCAAACGCACCGGACTAGTTTTAGCCTCGCTGGTTTTACTGCTGGGCATGTATTTTGCGGTAAAAATTTATGTCACTGAGCGTCATCTTTTTCGCGGCGGCGGTAAGGCGCCGGCGCTGGCGGCCAACGTCGACATTAATCAGCTGAGAGGCGAGGGCGACGGGCGAGTCAATATACTGCTTCTTGGTATTGGCGGGCCGGGCCACGACGGCCCAGATTTAACAGATACTATTATGGTTGTCAGCATTGACCCAATAAACAATAACGTAGTTATGCTAAGCATACCGCGCGACCTGTGCGTCAAGCTGCCGTGTAGCGCTAACCAGAAGATTAATGCCGTCTACGCACTAGCTAAAGAAGCCTCTAGAGCGAAAACGCTGGCTGGGCAGGAGCAGGATGGCCTTAAAGCCCTAGACGATACCCTAAGCCCGATTATTGGCGTCCCGATTCACTACCACGTAGTCGTCGATTTTACGGCCTTTAAGGACGTTGTAAACAGTTTAGGCGGCGTAACGGTCAATGTCCCCGACGAACTGTACGACCCGACAATCGCCTGGGAGAACGGTTACAACCCCGTTATTGCTAAACCCGGCGTACAGACAATGGATGGCCAGAAAGCTTTGCTCTATGCCAAATCGCGCGAAACCAGTTCTGACTTCGCCCGAGCCGAGCGCCAGCGGCTGCTTCTCGTAGCCATGAAAGACAAAACGCTGAGCCTTGGTACTTTCAGCAACCCGGTGAAGGTTAGCAGCTTGCTCAATAGCCTTGGCAATAATGTTTATACTGACTTTTCGGTCAACGATACGACCCGCGTCTACCAAATCGCCCAAAAGATCCCTTCCAACAAAATAACCTCGCTGGATTTGGTCACCCCGCCTCACGATTTTCTGACAACTGGTACGGTGGACGGGTCGACTTCGATAGTCGAGCCGAAAGCCGGGCTTCTCGATTACAGCGATATCCAAAACTACGTTCGAAACGTTATGCGCGATAGCTTTATAGCCAAAGAGAACGCCAACATAGCAGTCTATAACGCTACCGATATAGCGGGTATGGCGACCAGTAAAGGCACATTGCTGAAATCATACGGCTACACGGTGACTACAATCGCCAACACGCCAAGCGTTAGCAACCCAGCGACTACAACGCTGGTAGATTTGACCAAGGGCAAAGATAAATATACGCGCCATTATCTAGAGGAGCGCTTTGGCGTGACGGCGGTTTCGTCGGTTCCTAAATCCGCCGGAGTGACGCCGCCGGCCGGCACTAGCTTTGTTATAATCTTAGGCAGAGATGCTGCAACTTCCGGCTAAAATTAAGCCAACTAGAGGGTTCTCGCACGTTACTCATATAGCGCTCAAGGCGCTGCTGCCGATTTTGGCCTATATTTTGATCAGGACTAACTTTGTTTGGCCGGCCATTTTGCTGGTAGTTCTGAGCAAATGGCGAATATTCGCCGTTAGGCCGCGTTACTGGATTGCCAATGTGACATCGAACGGCGTCGATATCATAGTTGGAGTGTCGGCCATCTTGTTTATGGCCTCCACGGCCACTACCTGGTGGCAATTGTTTTGGGTTGTCCTATGGGCCGGGTGGCTAATCTATTTGAAGCCGCGCTACGATGCCTTAAGCGTTTCTGTCCAGGCTATGATTGGGCAGCTGGCTGGACTGTCGATTTTTTATCTAAAATTCGGCGATGCGTCGCTGCCGGTGTTGGTCGCCGGTACTTGGCTGATCGCCTATATTTCGGCTCGGCACTTTATGACCAGCTTTGAAGAGCCATATTCAACGCTGCTGTCGCACGTTTGGGCATTCTTTTCGGCGAGTCTGGCCTTTATATTGGGCCACTGGCTACTGTTTTACGGTTCGATCGCCCAAATTATCGTTATTCTGACAGTTGTAGGCTATGGCCTGGCGGCGCTTTATTATCTAGAGGCTAATGACAAACTGACCGTTATGTTAGAGCGGCAGCTGCTCGGGATTATGGCGGCGATCCTTCTGATCGTACTTGTTTTGTCCGATTGGAGCGGGGCAACCATATAGGTTTTCAGCAAGTTTTAAGAAACCCACGGCAAAATACCAGAAGATGAAGCCAGAACTAGACAAAAATGAATCGTCCACCGCTGTTTATTCAACTCGTCCCCAGCGAGGGGCGGGGGGCAAGAAATCGACTTTAGGCTTTGTCGATAAGGCGCGTCGCTTCGGCTGGCGCTATCGGATTGCCACCATAGTCGTTTTAGCTTTCTTTATATTAGGCCTGGGCGGGGGCTACCTAGGCGCCTGGCTATATAATCGCGGTCATCACAATACCAGCACCGCCGCTAAACAGCAGTATGTGTCAGACGAGAGCGCACTGATAGATCAGATCGCCAAGAATGTCGGCCAGAGCGTAGTTAGTGTTGATGTCCAGAGCCAAGCTAGCGCCACGGATGTCTTCGGCTTTAGCCAGACCTTTGCCCAGCAGAGCGCTGGAACCGGCTTTATCATTAGCCCAGACGGAGTTATTGTGACCAACCGCCACGTAGTGCCGGCCGGGACGACCAGCGTCAGTGTAACTCTGGCGGATGGAACCCACTACGACAACGTCCAGGTAATCGGCCGCAGTCCGGACTCCAGTTCGCAGGACATTGCCTTTTTGAAAATTACTAACTTAAACGGCAAAACCCTAGTGCCGGTTACGTTGGGAGACTCCTCCCAAGTCCAAGTTGGCGACCGCGTCATAGCTATTGGCAACGCCCTCGGCCAGTTCCAGAACACGGTGACTAGTGGCATAATTTCTGGCTTCGGCCGAGATGTGACTGCCGCTGACCAAAGCAGTTTGACGGCTTCCGAAAACTTGGTCGATCTGTTTCAGACAGACGCGGCCATTAACGAGGGCAACTCCGGCGGCCCATTAGTAAATATTAACGGCGAAGTTATAGGCATCAACACAGCGGTAGCCAGCAATGCCCAGAATATTGGCTTTGCTCAGCCGATTAACGATCTTAAAGGCGCGATTACCAGCGTACTCACCAGCGGCCAGCTACAACAACCATATCTTGGCGTTCACTATGTTTCTTTGACCAACGATCTGGCCAGTCAATTTAACCTGAAGGTTGACCGCGGCGCTTATGTGATATCTAACGACAGTTCGCCGTCTGTCGTTCCGGGCAGCCCAGCGGCTAGCGCTGGTATCCAGGATAAAGACGTAATCACCAAGATTAATAACATTACAATCGATGATAAAACCAGCCTGACGGCGGCTATCAGCCGCTTCAAAGTCGGCGACAAGATAGCTTTGACGGTAGTTCGTGGCGGCAAAACCTTGACAGTCCACGCCACACTGGTCAACCAACCACAGTAATTAGGCTTCGAAAATCTGTATGAAGTCTTCGCTCTGGCGGAGCTGATAGCCACCGTCGGCGGCTATTTCGGCTAGCGTTGGGTGCTGGGGCGGTAAAGCCTCAGTTAGGACGAATTTGGGTCGACTCGCGATAGTTTCCAGTTGGCCGAAAAAGCGTCGGTAGACATCTAGCCCATCTTTACCACCAAAAATGGCAATCCGAGGCTCCATGGCCGCGGCGTCGTTGATTTTCCAGTGGTCGGGCACATAGGGCAGGTTCGCCAAAAGCACGTCGTAGGCGCGGGCAGGGCGATTCAGGAGGTCGCGCTTATAGGCGTGGAGGTGAAGCTCATGCATCACGGTATTGTGGCGGGCAACCGCCAGGGCATAGCTGTCGATGTCGTAAAGATCGACTGTCGTTTTATGAATCTCTAAGGAGGCGGTGATGCCGATGGCGCCGCTGCCAGTCCCGATGTCGGCAATCGCCGGCTTGTCTGGCAGGGGCAGGTTTTTTAAGAGTTCGATCATGGTCTCGGACTCTGGCCGGGGCTCTAAAACATGCCGGTTGATTTTAAAACGTCGGCCATAGAACTCCGTAAAACCACGGATATAAGCTAGCGGTTCGTGGTGAGAGCGCCTGTCGATTTGCCGTTTTAATTTGCCTACCTGGGTGTTATTGAGTGCAGTTTCTTTATGGGCCAAAATCCAAGCTCGGTCTTTTTGGAGGGCGTCCTCCAGTAATATCAAAGAGTCCAAATGGGCTGAGCCGATGTCGACTTTAGCTAGTTTGGCACCCGCTGTTTTTAGCCACTGGTCAATTGTCATTTTCGGCCAATTGACGTTCGGCAGACTGGAGTTTCTCGATCAAATCGTCGATCTCACCGTTTAGCGCTCCGGGTAGATTGGAACGTGAATAATTGATGCGGTGATCAGTGATGCGGTCCTGCGGAAAGTTATAGGTGCGGATTTTTTCAGCCCGGTCGCCGGAGCCGATTAGCGAGCGGCGTTTATCAGAAAGTTGCTTTTGTTCCTCCTCGAGTTTAGTGGCCAAAAGGCGCGCTCGTAGCACGCTCATAGCTTTTTCGCGGTTTTTGATCTGGCTTTTTTCATCCTGCTGGCTGACGACGATGCCGGTGGGCAGGTGAGTGATGCGCACGGCGCTATCCGTAGTGTTGACGCTCTGGCCGCCGTGGCCGCTGGCTCGGAAAACATCAATTCTTAGATCCTCTGGCTTAACATCTATGTCTGTTTCTTCGGCTTCCGGCAAAACAGCCACAGTCACTGTGCTGGTATGGATTCGGCCCTGGCTTTCGGTGGTTGGGACGCGCTGAACCCGGTGCACGCCGGCTTCGAACTTGAGCATTTTATAAGCCTCTGGCCCATGGACTTCGAAGCTGATTTCCTTATAACCGCCGGACTCCGAAGGACTTTGGTTGAGTAACTCTATTTTGTATCCGTGAGTCTCGCACCACCGGGCATACATCCGGTAAAGGTCGCCGGCAAACAGGGACGCTTCGTCGCCACCGGCCGCTGCCCGGATCTCGACTATAGCATCTCTTTCGTCAGTCGGGTCTTTAGGCAGTAGAGCCTCGACTAGCTTGGCTTTTACGCCAGACAGTTTAGTATCAAGGTCTTGGGCCTCGTTCTTGGCCAGCTCAGCCAACTCAGCATCACCACTGTCGGATAATTGCCGAGTCTCGACCAGCTGACTCTGCAGTGCCGCCAACTCGTCAAACAGGCTCAGAATCCCCTCTAATTGGCTGTGGCGCCTAGCCAGGGCGGGATAATCTTTAGAAGAATAAATAGCTGGATCCTGAAGGCGAGCCTGCAGATCCTGATATTCACTTCGTAGCGTTTGCTGCTGGTTGTCCATAGTCACTTTCTTTAGTATATAAAAACTCCCCGTAAATAAATGGGGAGTTTGGGTCAGGGTAGGCTAGTTACTCTTGGCCGGATTTGGTAGCGCCCAGTTTTTGGGCATCGGATTTTTGGGACTTTTTGGCTTTCGGCTTGGTAGCGACGCGTTTTTCTTGGGCTTTAGCTGCGGCCGCTTGGCGAGCCTTGAATTTATCAACTCGGCCTTCGACATCGACGATCCTCTCCTCACCGGTGAAGAAGGGATGCGAAGCGCTAGAGATGTGGACTTTGACAAAAGGATATTCTACGCCGTCAAGCGTAATAGTCTCGTCGGTAGCTACCGTCGAGCGGGTAATAAAAGTCGTGTTGTTGTTGCTATCCGCAAAAGCAACTGGACGGTAATCTTTAGGGTGAATTTCCTTCTTCATAACCCGGACAGTATAGCCGTTTTACCCCTATGGGTCAATAAGGTGTTGCCAAAGCTTGTTATCAGGGGTACAATTCTTGAGGAAAAATTAAACAGCGAGGTCGTTAGTCCTCCTAGGCCGTTTCCGTGCAGGATAGGCCGGGTAAGACCTTGCGAAGAGAAAGGATTAATAAATTGGCAACAACTGTCGATATTAAGAAGTTATTGGAAGCTGGTGCGCATTTCGGGCACCAAACCAGTCGTTGGCACCCGCGGATGGCCCCCTATATTCATAGCAAACGAGAGGGGAGCCATATTATTGATTTAACAAAGACTGTCGAGGGTCTGGACAAAGCCCTAGCTTTTTTGAGCGAAGTAGCTGGTTCCGGCAGGCAGATTCTATTAGTTAGTACTAAGCGGCAGGCGAAAGACAAGGTTAAAGAGGTGGCTCTGGCTACCAACATGCCGTACGTTACCGAACGCTGGTTAGGTGGTATGCTGACTAACCAAGCTACCATCAGCAGCCAAATTAGGCGCGTGAAAGACCTTGAAAACCGTCTGGCGACCGGCGAGCTAGAAGCTCGTTATTCTAAGCTGGAGGTTCAACGTTTTAACGAGGAAATCGCCGCTTTGAACCAGCTTTATGGCGGTATCAAAGAGATGCCGGCCAAACCCGGAGCGGTATTTGTGGTAGATGTCTTAACTAATATCAACGCCGTACGGGAAGCTAAAAAATTGCATATCCCAGTAGTCGCTTTGGTTGATACTAACGTTGATCCCAGCCTGGCAGACTACCCGATTCCAGCCAATGACGACGCCACTAAGACGATCAACCTGGTTCTAGACTACGTCCAGGCGGCTATCGAGACAGGTAAGGGCAAAGCGAAAAGACCCGCCGACAAGACAGAAATTGAACAAAAAAGTGATTCAGAGTCTGCAGCTAAGGAGAGCAAATAATGGCAAATATTTCGATCGAAGAGATCAAAAAACTACGCGAGCTTACAGGGGTCGGCATGACTGACGCTAAAAAAGCCTTAGTCGAGGCCGAAGGAGACTTCGACAAAGCACTAGAAGCCATGCGAGCCAAGGGGTTGGCGAAGGCCGAAAAGCGAACGGAGCGTGAAGCCCGATCCGGGCTGGTCGGTACCTATTCTCACGACGGACGCATCGGCGTAGTCGTGGAAGTCAATTGTGAAACCGATTTTGTCGCCAAGACAGACGAGTTTAAGGAGTTAGTCAAAGATTTGTGCTTACACATAGCGGCTAGCGAACCTGCTGATCTAAAGGATCTTTTGGAACAGCCATTTGTTAAAGACCCTGAGCAGTCAGTTAGCGATTACATTAAAGAGCACGTAGCTAAGCTTGGCGAGAACATCGTGGTTAGGCGTTTTGCTCGCTTAGCTCTAGGTGAAATTGAATAAATACTAAAGAATGGCGGCTCTACGATCCCAGATGATCTATAATGGTTGCATATGAATCCTAGCCAACTATTAGCAGAGTTCAAGACTAAGTTAGGTAGTGCTACCGAGCACTTTAAAGCTGAGCTGGGCAAGATTCGCACTGGTCGGGCTCACCCCTCAATGCTCGACGGAGTTATGGTTGAAGTCTACGGCCAGCAGACGTTGCTTAAAGCGGCCGCCGGAATTACGGCCCCAGAAGCACAACTGCTGCAAATTACTCCTTTTGACCCTAACAATCTAAAAGCAATTTCGGATGCTATTCGAGCCAATGAATCTCTGGGGCTTAACCCCGTTGATGACGGCCGGGTAGTACGCATCCAAGTTCCGCCACTGACCACCGAGAGCCGGGCAGCTATGGTCAAAATTCTCAACCAAAAAATGGAAGAGTGTCTGATTAGCGTGCGCAACGCCCGCCACGAGATCTTTCACAAGGCGGAGGAGGCAGAGAAAACCAAGCTGATTAGCAAAGACGACCGCTTGCGCTTTGAAAAGCAGGTGGATGATCTGGCTGGGGCCCAAAAAGCAGATGTCGAAGCCTTGGCAAAAACCAAAGAACAAGAGATAATGACCGTTTAGATAGACCCTTATTCCAAAGAGTATTGAATTTATGACTAAAACTGAAAACCATGCCATTAAGCCGACCCACGTCGGCGTGATTATGGATGGTAACCGCCGCTGGGCAAGGGCCCAAGGCCTGCAAACTATGGAGGGGCACTTCCGCGGCTACAAAAACCTGCGCGACCTAGCAATCTACGCGCTAGTCGAGAAGAAAATACCTTACATTTCGGCATTCGTTTTTTCTACCGAGAACTGGTCTCGCGCGGAGGAGGAGGTTGGCTATCTAATGAACCTAGTCCTGCGCGCCTTAACGGAGTACTTAGATGAATTTCACGAAAAAAATATCCGGATTGTGGTTATCGGCCAGCGGGACAAACTAAGCGCCAAAGTTATTAAAGCAATTGAGACAGCCGAGGCCAAAACCAACGATAACACCGGGGGCACACTGGCGCTCTGTTTTAATTACGGCGGCCATGCCGAAATTGTCGACGCGGCTAAAAAGTTGATTGAGCAGGGTATAAAAGCAAACGAATTAACTGATGAGGTTTTTGCCAGCGCGCTGTATCATCCAGAAGTTCCGCCGCTCGACCTAGTGGTTCGTACCTCCGGCGAGGAGCGCATAAGCGGCTTTATGCTCTGGCGAGCAGCTTACTCAGAGCTCCTATTTTTAGATAAACACTGGCCTGACGTGACGCCTGCTGATATTGATTTTTGCTTAGACGAATTTGCTAAGCGCCAACGGCGCTTCGGCTCCTGAACAGATAGCGTGCTAAACTAAAGCTTATGCAGGTTGCTCTGTTCATTTTGGCTTTTATTCTGTTTGTCGGCCTGATTTTGGCCCATGAGTGGGGTCATTTTATTATTGCCAAGCGGAATGGGGTGGTACCAGAAGAGTTTGGCCTAGGGTTCCCGCCGCGAGCCTGGAGTAAAAAGCTCAAGAGCGGTTTAATTTTGAGCCTAAACTGGCTGCCGATTGGCGGTTTCGTAAAGCTGCGGGGAGAGCATGATAACGACGAACGACCCGGCAGTTTCGGCGCTGCCAGTTTGCGGGTTAAGACCAAGATCTTGCTAGCTGGCGTGACCGCCAATTTAATCACTGGGCTTATAATCCTGACAGTTCTGGCGGCCGTAGGTATACCGGTTCTAATAACCAAAGACTTTAACGGCATCGACCAGTTTAGCGTCAAAAGCGACACCAAAATTGCTCGCCAACAGCTAGAAGCTGGCTTTATCGAATCCGGATCGCCCGCGACCAAAACGACTGATATGTCGCTTGATGGACCGTCTGACCCGCTACGCTCGACCGATCTAATTGTTGGCTTAGCTCCACTTGGGGCCTCTCCAGCGGCGGTCATTAAAGCACCCCAGCAATTATCCGAGCTAACTTCAAAATATCGAGGCCAGCCGATCGATCTTTATATAACCCGGGATAGTAAGCCGTTGGTTCTGGCTACTCATTTGCGGCCAGCTTCAGAGGGAAGGGGCTACCTTGGCGTAGCGCCCAACCAGCTAACAATACAGCGCTCAACCTGGAGCTCGCCGATTGTGGCGATTGGTTTGGCGGGCCAGTTCGTCTGGCTGACGCTGCAGGGTCTTGGACACGCCTTGGGCGGTTTGGGGTCGCTGATCGCTGGCGTTTTTAGCGGCAACCACGCGGCTCAGACTAATGGCGCGGCCCAGGCTGAGAGTCAGGTGGGCGGCCCGGTAGCGATCATGGAGGTGCTATGGCACAGTGGCGATCTTGGCCTTAATTTTACCCTGGCATTTATAGCCGTGATCTCTTTAACCTTGGCGCTTATCAACATCTTGCCACTGCCAGCTCTTGATGGCGGCAGATTACTGCTAAGTATTATCTCGCGCCGACTAATGCGCCGGCCTTTGAGCCAGGTGGCCGAAGAGCGCATTGTCGGAACTGGCATGGCCGTTATTTTTCTTCTGATAATTTTAATTACGATTGTCGATGTCAAAAGGTCTTTTTAAATGGCCGTCCGGAAGACGGACATCAGTAAGTGCCAAAGCCGGTTCTACGGGCCTCGGCACGTCATATAGAGTCATTTTTAATACGCTGCTGATTTTCATAGCTTCGCAGTTAATCGCTGCCTTTTTGGTGGAGCTAATTTTAGGATTAGCCCACCAAGGAGAACATGGCGCCAATCTTTTTAATCAATCAATTACTGCCCAATTCTTCTACGTGCTAATTGCCGAAGGTCTGGCCGCCTATTTCGTTATTGGCTTGGTTCGACGACGGGGAATGAAGCTTTCGGCCATCGGACTAGGCCGCCGGCCAGTTTGGAATGATGTATGGAGGGCGGCTGGCGGTTTTGTTGTATTCTACGCGTTGCTAATAGTCGCCGGAGTATTGCTTAGCCTATTAATCCCAAGTTTTAACACCAACCAGACCCAAGATCTGGGCTTTAACAATATAAACACTAGCTCGCAGAACGTGCTGGCCTTTATCGCGTTGGTTTTGTTGCCACCGTTAGGCGAGGAGCCACTAGTGCGAGGTTATCTATATTCGGGGCTGCGCAAGCATTTTACCTTTAGGCGAGCGATGATTTTAACTAGCTTGTTATTTGGCCTGGCTCATCTGGAGTTTGGCAACGGCGGTCCGCTGGTTTGGGGGGCTGCAATAGATACGTTTATCCTCTCCGTGGTCTTGGTTTACTTGCGTGAAAAATCCGGCGCGCTGTGGGCCGGCATGCTAGTACATTTTCTGAATAACCTTGTGGCTTTCGGCATCCACTTTAAATAATGTAGAATGAGGCCAGAATATGCGCCGCTCTGAACTGTTTATAAAAACCCGCAAGCAAGCGCCGGCTGATGAAGAATCACGCAACGCTCAGCTGTTGATTCGAGCCGGTTATATTCATAAGGAAATGGCTGGCGTCTATAGTTATTTACCGCTAGGCAAAATTGTAATCGATAAAATTAGCCAAATCGTCCGCGAAGAAATGAATCGTATAGGTGGCAACGAGGTTCTAATGAGCACCTTGCAGAACAAAGAGCTATGGGAAGCTAGCGGCCGCTGGGACGACAAAGTGGTCGACAACTGGTTTAAATCCAAGTTAGCCAACGGCGCCGATGTCGGTATAGGCTTGACTCACGAAGAACCGCTGGTCAATGCTCTAAAAGCCTTCGTTAGCTCGTACAAGGACTTACCGATTTATCCGTACCAAATCCAGACCAAGTTCCGCAATGAACTGCGAGCCAAATCGGGCTTGCTCCGGGGACGCGAATTCTTAATGAAAGATTTATACAGCTTTAGCCGCAGCTCAGCGGAGCACGATAAATTCTACGACGAAACAGCACCCAAGGCCTACATGGAGGTTTATGGTCGCCTAGGCCTGGGGGATATAACCTACAGAACTTTCGCTAGCGGCGGTTATTTCAGCAAGTACAGTATGGAGTTCCAGACTCTCAGCGATGTCGGCGAGGACACTATTTATTTGGACCGCAAGAAGAATCTTGCCGTCAATAAAGAAGTCTACACGGACGAGGTTTTAGCAGATTTGGGTCTTAGCAAAAACGAGCTCGAGGAAGTAAAAGCTGTAGAAGTTGGCAATATTTTTCCGCTTGGCAGCAAGTACTCAGATATCTTAGATCTGTATTTTACAGATAAGAAAGGCCAGCGCCAGTCAATCATAATGGGCAGTTACGGTATTGGAATCAGCCGCCTGATGGGGCTGCTAGCCGAGCACTTTGCTGACGATAAAGGCCTGGTGTGGCCATCTGCTGTGGCTCCGTACGATGTTTATCTGTGCCGTTTGGGCGATGAAGCCGATGTTAAAAAAGCGGCTGATGATACCTACAAGCAGTTGGAATCCGACGGTATAAGCGTGCTTTACGACGACCGCGGGGATCGCCCAGGCGAACAGTTCGCCGACGCCGATTTGCTGGGTCTGCCATGGCGCGCAGTAGTGAGCTCTAACTCCTTAAAAGCCGGTGGCGCCGAACTCAAGAAACGCGGCTCTGAAGAGGTTAAAATCGTGCCCACAAAATCTATTAAAGAAACACTAGGCAAGCCAACCTAGGACTGCTATAATCTACCAAATCTTCTAGAATTTCTCGTGGGGAGAAGGTATCAACGTAAATTCAAGGATTCGCTTAAACAGGTCTATGAAAAAACAATTCCATCTAACTCAAGCAGGACTTGACGAAATCAAGCAAGAACTCGACAAGCTGTTGGCTCAACGGCCAGGCATTGCCGATCGGATTAAATCTGCCCGCGAACTGGGCGACTTGAGCGAAAACGCTGAATACCAAAGTGCCCGCGAGGAACAAGACCGATTGGAAAGCCGTATCTCCGAACTTGAACACGTGGTGGCTAACAGCCAGATTATTAAAAAGCCGAAAGCTAACGGTAGTGTTCGCTTGGGTTCGATCGTCAAGTTGCGTAGTACCAGCGGCAAGACCCAACAATTCCAGGTTGTCGGTACCATGGAAGCCGATCCACTGAACGGAAAAATCAGTGACGAATCGCCAATCGGTAAGAAATTGCTCGATAAGACTGTCGGTGATAAAGTTGTCATCAAGAACTCGCCGCCCACCGCCTACAAAATTACTGAAATCGCCTAAGCACAGCTAGCCACCGAAACCTAAAAAATATAAACTGGGTTTATGCAGTGGTTGAACGATATTGTCGATGAAGCAGTTCGCAGGCGTCCGGAAGGTGAAATTATTGTCTCTTCTGGGGTTTCGCCGTCGGGGGTTTATCATCTCGGCACACTGAGAGAAGTGATGACGGCTGAAGCGATTGCCGCGGAGCTTATTCGCCGGGGCCGCAAGGCTCGCCATCTTCATATTGTTGATGACTTGGATGTGCTAAGAAAAGTGCCAGCTGGCATATCCGCCGACTTTGAGAAGCAGCTGGGCAAACCGCTGTGCGATGTGCCGTCGCCGGACGGAAAAGCAGCCTCCTACGCCGATTATTTTTTGAATGACTTAGTTTTGGCCGCCAAAGAGCTGAAGCTAAAAATGGTTATTGTTCGCTCTCACGAGAAGTATCGAGCTGGTTTTTTTGTGCCTGCCATTGAAAAAACCCTAGAGAGCCTAGACCAAATTAAAAAGATCTTAATCCAAGTTTCTGGACGTTCGCTGGATGAACAATGGTCGCCAGTCCAAGTCATAGAAGATGGCTATCTTAAAACCCGTCAATTTGTCAGCCTGGATAAGGCTGCCCAGACCCTTGAGTACCAAGATAACGAAGGCAAGAAAAACTCGATTGGTTACGCCAAAGGCGACGTAAAGCTCAACTGGCGCATAGACTGGCCGGCTCGCTGGTGGTTGCTCAAGGTGGATGTCGAACCCTTTGGCCGAGATCACGCCACCAAGGGTGGTTCTTACGACACTGGCGCGGCAATTGCCCGTAAGGTCTTTGGCATCGAGCCGCCGCTGCCACTGCCATACGCTTTTATTAACAGGACCGGTGAGACAAAAAAAATGAGCAAAAGCGCTGGAGATACGATTACGGCAGCCGAACTTATGAAAATTTTGCCGCCAGAGGCAGTCTGGTATTTCTTGCTTCGTTACGCTCCGGATAAACAATTATTCTTCGATTCTGGCCCAACCTTAATCCGGCTGTTTGACGAATTCGCCGAACTTTTGAGTAAACCCAAGAAAACTGCGGATGATGAGCAACTTATCGAACTATGCACGGGGTCGGTAGCCAAGCTGACCATCTCGACTATACCGTTTTCGCATCTGGTGGCTTCCTACCAAGCGGCGCTCAAAGATCCTGAGCTGACGCTTGAAATTATCGGACGTAGTGAGTACTCCAGCGCTGCAAAGGAAGAAGCCGAAACGATCAAAAGGGAACTTAAGTTTATTGACCGCTGGCTAGAAGCCTACGCTCCAACGGAGGCTAAATTTGAGCTAAGCGAGGCGGTCGACAGTGGCGCTTTTACAGATGTACAGAAGGACTACTTGAATAAATTGGCCGACAAAATTACCACCGCTCCCAAAACCGCCGACGGCGAATGGTTCCATAAAGCTATCTATGGCTTAGCTGAAGAAGTAGGAGTAGTGCCAAAGGATCTCTTCATGGCGCTTTACAAGGCCTTAATCGGCCAGTCTAGCGGCCCGCGAGCCGGCTGGTTCTTATCGATCTTGCCGCGCGAGTGGCTAATTTCACGTTTGCGTCTCGAGGGCTGACATGAATAGAGGCATAAATGGCTAAAACCGACACTGCAATTTTTGCGGGTTCTGTGGGTTTGCTTACAATTTATGTGTGGACATGCTTGATAATAGACAGGCGTAGCTGGAACAGGGAAAGCGGAGGCGAGTGCAACGGAGGCAGGCGCAGTCGGATCAGACGCAATTGAAACGGATGCGGACTGCTGAACCAATTTAGTTTTTTAATCTCAGGTTCATATCTATAGCCCAAACCAGCACACGCCAATAAGCTGCCCAGGCCGACGATAAAAATGTAATCCAGCGGCTTAATAATATTGAAGAGAGCGTAGTCCAAGCTCTGCATACTTAGACCAGCTACACCTAAACCCAGTAGAGCGGCCGCCAAACCAAGATACAGATGGCTAGTAGATCGGCGTTGGATTCTTCTTCCAAATGCTAGTTTTATCATTAGGCCAGCCAACACCAACCGGGCGGTGGCCGTGACAACGTTAGATGACACAATAAAGAAATATGGGTCATTCGGCCACAGCCGACTAGTTATAAAAAGGCCGGCAGACACTAAACTAACAACAAAAGCTGCGATTTTTGTTGTCATAGGTGCCTCCCAAATACCATTATAGTCCTTTTCATTGCTCCGGACTCACACCGCATAAGCCTATATGTTTTTAAATTGCGTAGCTGTGGAGCGGCTCACACGAAGCTCGCGAACAAACTAACAAGTGGAGTGTGAGTAAACGCACAGTTCTCCTGAGCAAGCACTTCCAGCCCCGCAAAAAAACATCATTAGTAAGAATCACAACAGGGGTTAAGAGGTTAGTTACGGTCCGCTCGCAAAAAGGCGTGGATTATTGTTGAAAATTTGCTGAAGCGAGCATATCATGAGCTTATTAACAACTAACGGAGGACCATATGGACTTCTACAAAGTAAACAAGGACATGGTCGGAAGATCAGTCGACATCTTTGTCGGCTTAGTCGAACTGTTGCTTGCGCTTCGCGTAGTCGTGCAGTTCTTCTTCACTACAGCCGGCGGCGGCTTTGTGCATTGGGTGTTCTCAACCACCGATGTGCTTCTAACGCCATTCCGCGCGGTGTTTGCTGGTGGTACAGTCGCCCCTGGCAACTGGTACATCGACTGGGTAGCCTTGTTCGCGATGGCTGTCTACATGGCTGCTGGTTACATCCTTTTGGGTGTCGCTGGCCGCTGGGCTCGCAAGTAAGCACTAGATTCTAAGACAAACACCTCACAAAAAGATTAAGCACCCGCTAACATTAGCGGGTGCTTCTCGTTATATAATAGGTGTAATGGCATACGAACGAAGCCCAGCTTACAAACCGGGTCAAACCGAAACTTACAAACTCAGCCGGAGTAGGATTGAGAATTTTGTACGTTGTCCACGCTGTTTTTGGCTGGCTCAGCGTCTCAAAATCAATCAACCCAGCAGCCCGCCATTTCTCATAAATAGCGCCATAGACGCTCTTCTTAAGACTGAATTTGATACTTACCGCAACAAAGGTGAACAGCACCCCTGGCAAATCGAATTTAAAGTTAATGCTAAACCTTTTGCCCATAAAGATTTAGAACGCTGGCGGCATGTCTTCACGGGTGTCCAGCACCTCCACGAGCCGACCAATTTGCTAATTTCTGGCGGCGTCGATGATGTGTGGGTAACGCCAGATGGTGAGTTGGTAGTGGTGGACTATAAAGCCACGGCTAAAGCCAAAGAGATCACGGATCTAGAAGACACCAAGTGGCACGATAGCTATCGCCGCCAGATGGAGGTTTACCAATGGTTGCTTCGTGGCGAAGGCCATAAGGTCAGCGACACGGGCTATTTTGTCTACGCCAACGGTATTGCTGCCAAGGACGGCTTCTTTAATAAAGTAGAATTCCGAACCAACATTTTTCCATACAAGGGCAGTGATAAGTGGGTAGAGCCAACATTGGTAAAGATCAAGGAATGTCTAGAAGGCGACATGCCCAAAGAAGCGGCTGATTGCGAATATTGCGCCTATGCCAGAGCGCGCACCCAGCTAACACTAGACGCTGTTGGCAAGAAAAAATAGAATGAAGACATGCTAGATATCCGCTACATCCGCGAACACGCCGACGAGGTCGAGAAAAAGGCCAAGCAAAAGGGCTATGACGTTGATATTAAGAAGCTAGTAAAGCTTGACGAGGAACGTCGAGTGCTCCGCACTAAGGCCGAAGAGATAAGGACAGAACGCAATCAACTTGCCTACAGTACCTCTCAATCTTATTCTGTGTCAGTCTCTCCGTCAGAAGCCCCACCTGAGGAGGCAGTGAAAGAAGGGAAGGAACTAAAGCAAAATAGTGCCCAGATTGAGAACGATTTGGCACTAAAGGATCAGGAATTTCTGGAACTCCTAAAACAAGTACCGAATATGCCGACGGACGATGTGCCGGTTGGTAGGGACGAGACCGAAAACGTCGTCACAAAAGAGTGGGGCGAGAAGCCGAAATTTGATTTCGAGCCGAAAAACCATGAGCAAATCGCGGTTGCTCTGGGGTTGTTGGATAAAGAGCGGGCAGCCAAAGTAGCTGGCAGCCGCTTTGCTTATTTATATGGCGATTTAGTAAGACTGCAATTCGCGCTCATCCAATTTGCACTGGACGTCTTAACGAACGAAGAAACTCTAAAAAAAATTATCTCCGAATTTAAACTGAAAGACGTTTCGTTCAAATCGTTCATCCCGACTGTGCCGCCTGCGGTGGCTAAAACCGAGGTTTATGAAGCTACCGGGCGACTAAACAAGCAGGAACAGACCTACAAATTAGAAGGCGAGGAGTTGTGGCTGAACGCTAGTGCCGAGCACACTTTGGCCCCAATGTTTATGGGAGAAATTTTGGAGGAGAAAGACTTGCCGTTGCGTTACGTTGGTTACACTACGGCCTTTCGCCGTGAGGCTGGCAGTTATGGCAAAGACGTCGAGGGCATCATCCGCCTTCATCAATTCGATAAGTTAGAAATGGAAAGTTTCACGTTACCCAAAGACGGTCTAAATGAACATTTATTCATGGTGGCCATCCAAGAATATTTGATGCAACAGCTCGGATTGCCATATCATGTCCTGACCAAATGTACTGCCGACATCGGTTTCCCGAACGCCCGTGGCGTGGATATAGAAGTTTGGCTGCCGGGGCAAGACAAATATCGCGAAACCCACACTGCCGATTTCATCAGTGATTTCCAGGCTGAGGGTACGAGAACACGCGTCAAGACTGCTGACAGTACAGTTTACGTCCATAACAACGACGCTACAGCTTTTGCTATGGGACGCACTATGGTAGCTATCATCGAGAACTACCAAACCAAAGACGGTAAAATCAAGATTCCCAAGGTTCTCCAACCGTATATGCATGGTCAGACCGCCATCTAGAGTTTGACCTCGGTTTAAGATAGAATATATAAGTCAAACGTTCAGCAAATAGGGAGTATTTTGGCTTTTAATACAAAGTTATTAAAACGTGTTTTAGGCGACCCTCAGGCCGCTACTATTAAGCGTCTTAAAAAACTTGTCGTCGAGATAAATAAATTGGAGCCAAAATACCAAGAATTATCCGACAGCAAATTGCGTGCCAAAACAGAAGAATTCAAGGCCCAGTTAGCCAACGGCAAAAAACTTGATGATATCCTGCCGGACGCTTTCGCGGTGGTCCGGGAAGCCTCGGTCCGAACTCTGAAACAGCGCCATTTTGACGTTCAGCTAATCGGCGGGATGGTCCTTCACGAGGGTAAGGTGGCCGAAATGAAAACTGGCGAAGGCAAGACCCTAGTGGCTACTCTGGCGATGTATCTGAACGCTTTGGAAGGCAAGGGAGCTCACCTGGTGACGGTCAACGATTACCTGGTTCGCCGCGACGCCGGCTGGATGGGCCAAATTTATGATTTCCTGGGGCTGTCCGTTGGCGTGATTATTCCAGACGAGTCCTATATATATGACGCTTCGTATCTCGATGAGAACCATAGCGACGCTCGTTTGCACCATCTCCGCCCAACTACTAGGCAGGAAGCTTATGCCGCCGATATAACCTACGGCACCAATAACGAACTCGGCTTTGATTATTTGCGCGACAACATGGTCCGAGAAACTGATCAGTTGCGCCAGCGCGACTTGCACTATGCCATCGTTGACGAAGTAGATAGTATTTTAATTGATGAGGCCCGCACGCCGCTGATTATAAGTGCGCCCAGCACGGCCAGCGGCGCGGCATACGCCCAGTTCTCAAAGGTTGTCCGCTCGCTGAAAGAGACCGAACATTATGAGAAAGATGAAAAACGCCGCAGCGTAGTATTGACCGATGCTGGCGTCGAGTTAGTAGAAAAGATCCTAGGCATCACCAATCTCTACTCCACGGAAAACCTTCGTACAATCTACCACCTAGAACAAGCTCTGAAGGCCCAAGTTCTATTCCATCGAGATAAGGACTACGTGGTTACCCGCGAGGGTGAGATCGTCATAGTTGACGACTTTACTGGTCGTTTACTGCACGGCCGACGCTATAACGAAGGCTTGCACCAGGCCATCGAAGCCAAAGAGGGCGTTGAGGTTCAGGAGGAATCAATGACGCTGGCTACCATTTCGTTCCAAAACTACTTCCGTCTTTATAAAAAACTGGCTGGCATGACCGGTACGGCCAAAACCGAAGAAGAGGAGTTTCACCAGGTCTACAAGATGGAAGTCGTCGAGATCCCGACCAACCAACCCATGGTTCGCAAGGATATGTCGGATCGGATCTATAAGACTGAAGCAGGCAAGTTCCGGGCGATCGCTGCCGAGGTCCAGGCTCTGCAAAAGAAAGGCCAGCCAGTTTTGATTGGCACAGTTAGCGTTGAGAAAAATGAGCACTTAAGCTCGTTACTAAAAAAATCCGGTGTTTCGCACGAGACGCTCAACGCCAAGAATAATGAGGGGGAAGCGGCGATTGTGGCCAAAGCCGGCCAAAAAGGCGCCGTAACGCTGGCTACCAACATTGCCGGACGCGGTACAGACATCGTACTGGGTGAAGGCGTCGTTAAAGCGGGCGGCTTGTTTGTGCTGGGATCTGAGCGGCACGAATCCCGACGCATCGACAATCAGCTGCGCGGCCGGGCCGGCCGCCAGGGCGATCCTGGCGCGACCCAGTTTTATGTATCTTGCGAGGACGACTTAATGCGAATTTACGGCGGCGAGCGTATCGCTGCCATTATGGACAAGCTTAAAGTCGACGACGATACGCCGATTGAAAGCAAAATGATCACCAAAAGCCTGGAAGGAGCCCAGAAGAAGGTCGAAGGCTTTAACTTTGATATGCGTAAAAACGTTGTCCAATACGACGATGTGATGAACCGCCACCGACGGGCAATTTACTCTATGCGCCGGGAAGTTCTGCGCGCTGAAGACATCAGCCCGCGCATCAAAAAGGTGTTTGCTGAAGAAGTGGAGTGGCTGACCAACCACCCAGACTCGACCTCGGAAATGTACGAATCAATCTTGACCGAGATTTTTCCGTTCGACGCCAAAACCTTGGACAAGCTTTTTGATAGCTCGGCTGAAAAATTCGGAGGCGAGCTGAACAAAGCTGTAGTCAAACTTTATGAGCAGCAAGAAAAAAGTTTCTCGCCGGAAGTCATGCGCAAAGTGGAACGCGATATTTTTCTGCAAGTTCTGGACAACCTCTGGATGCAGCACTTGGAGAATATGGATCATCTGCGCGAGGGCATCCATTGGATTAGTGTTGGCCAGCGCGACCCGCTGGTAGAGTACCGGCGCCAGGGCCAGCGCATCTTCGATGATATGCAGGAAACGCTTCGTCATGAAATCGTCAGAGCAATCACGCACGCCCAGCCAGTTGACGCTGAGGCAACACTAGGGCAAGCTGTTGATACTGAACTAACACGAGCGGCCAGCGGTTCGGTAAGTAACGCTAGCCAGATAACTCAGGCAGATGAGTACAAAGAAAGTGACTTTAGCGCTGAGCGCGAGGAGCTGGCCAAGCAAGCTCGCCTGCATAACGAGCGTAAAAAGGCTCGCAAATCGGAGCGCCAGCGTAAAAAGAAAAACACCCGAAAGCGCAAGCGTAAGTAATTTGAGGATGTATGCTAGTTAGAATGATATTGCCCACAGATATGTATTTCCTCGGGAAGAGAAGCCCGAGCGTCGGATTTATTCCGCGCCCGGCGCGATGGGAAACCCTTGATGTCGGGTGTCTTATAAGGCGGAGCGAAGCGTAGCCGCATGCAACACACAGCAACTGAAGTTGAACTAAAAAATGGTGCAAAGGGTATTTTGATTAACGTGCCCGGAGCGACTGTAATGGATTTTGAGTTCAATTTTAGGGCGGGTGAGTACCTGGTCGACAGAAAGCACTGGGAAGTCCCTCATCTTATGGAGCACGTCCTGTTAGGGGCTAACGATTTTATCCCAAAGGCCAGATTATTCCAGGCCGAGTTCGAGAAGAATGGCGCGGGCAATAATGCCAGCACCGGTTTCTACCATATAACCTACGAAGCAGAGTGCGCTGATTTCGAGTGGCAGCGGATTTTAAAGTTGATGCTGATCGCTATATCCAGTCCTAAATTTTTGGCCGACGAATTCCGTGCTGAGTTCGGCAACGTCAGGGACGAACTAACGGCTCGGTCTAACAACCATTTTCGGACGCTTAGTTTAACTGCTCGGGAGGCTCATGGGCTGCTCTCTATGACTGACCGCGAGCGGCTTAAACAGATTAAGAACGTTCGCCTCAAAGACCTTAAGGCGCACTATGCCAAAACCCACACTACTCGCAATATGCGTTTCGTAATTGCCGGCAATCTGACTGGCCGAATGGCCGAAATCAGGCGGATGATGGAAGCCGTCGGCTTGCCCATGGGCCGGGCCGAGCTAGCATTACCCAACGAAAAGCCTAAAAGTCTAGACCAGCCAATCTTTATACCACGGCCATCAGTCAAAAATGTTTATTTTGACCTCGATACTTTCGCTATGACACGTTTTGATGATCCAGAGATGGACGCCCTAGAGCTAGTCAACGGTATGCTGACGGCAACGCTTTACTCGCGTATTTTAGGCGAAGCTAGGGAACGAGGCCTAGTCTATAACATGGGCTCCGGCGTTGAAGTTATGCGCAACGCCACCGAATGGTGGTTTAGCGCCCAAGTAATGTCACGTAACGCCCCAGCCCTGTTCGACATTATTGTGCGTGAGCTAGCCAGAGTACGGGCCGGCGACATAACCGATGAGGACCTAGAATCAGCCAAGCAGTACTGGATGGGGCGTCATCAGCGCAGCGGCCAGACGGTGGCCGGTGTTATGGCCGGTTATACTGGGCGCTACTATTTTGACGGCATCGTTAACGACTACAATGGCATCCCGGAACGCATTAAGGCGGTCAGCCGTAGAACTATCGTGGAGGCCACCGAACGAATGTTCAGCGATGGTATTGGCGGCTTAGCCGTGCTGGGCGGCGGCAGCCGTAGCCGCGAGTTGGCCGATCGGCTCAATGAACAAGTCCGGCCACTCTGGAGTTAGATAGTGGAAGAGTTAACTAAACAGATTAAAGCCTTGCAGGCAGAGGTCGAGCAGGCGTCGAAACGGCTGAGGCTTGACGAGCTGGCGCGTGAGCTTGACGATTTACGGTCCAAAATGGCCCAGCCGGATTTCTGGCAGGACTCAAAGGAAGCGCAGAAAATCAGTAAACAAGAAGCCTCGCTAGATCACCGCGTGACCCCTTGGCGGGCTCTTAAAAAATCGGCCGATGAACTGGCCGAATTAGCTGCGCTAGGCGATCCCAAGATGGAGGCTGAATTAAAAACTCAGATCAGAACGATGGGGAATGAACTAACAGAAATGAAAAAGGAACTTCGTTTCCTAGGTCCCTACGATGATCACGACGTTATACTTTATATTTACGCTGGAGCTGGGGGCACAGACGCCCAGGACTGGGCTCAAATGTTGCTAAGGATGTATGTACGCTGGGCCGAGGCACATAAACTGAATGTCAAAACCATCAACCAATCATCTGGCGAGGAAGCCGGCATAAAAAGTACAGCTATTGAGCTGAGCGGCAACCACTTTCTATACGGCAAATTGGCTGGTGAACATGGCGTCCATCGGCTAGTCCGGCTTAGTCCCTTTAACGCTGACCATTTGCGCCAAACCAGTTTTGCTAAGGTCGAGGTTTTGCCCTTGATTGACCAGCCGAGCGAAGCAGAGCTGGACGAAAAAGATCTCAAAATCGATGTATTCAGAGCCGGTGGGCACGGCGGCCAAAGCGTTAATACGACAGATTCAGCGGTTCGCATCACCCATTTGCCAACAGGGATAAACGTGGTGATTCAGAACGAACGGTCGCAACTGCAAAACAAAGAAACGGCACTAGCCATTCTGCGCTCAAAACTTGTTCAATTGCAGCTAGAGCAGCATGCTAAAAACCTAGCCGATTTGAAAGGGCCCAGCCAATCAGCAGAGTGGGGTAACCAAATTCGCAGTTACGTTTTGCACCCTTATAAACAAGTCAAGGATAACCGCACTGGTTATGAATCAACAGAGGTTGAGAAGATTTTAGACGGCGACCTTGATCCTCTGATTGACGCCTGGCTTGAGCACGCCTAAAACGCCCGCGCAAGGGGTTTGCTATACTATTAAGTGATGATTTTGCTCGACAGGGTAACCAAAAGTTATAACCGCAAAGGCGACGCCCTGGAGCGGGTTTCCTTGCATGTCGAGCCCAAAGAATTTGTGATTATCGTTGGCCCGTCTGGCGCCGGTAAATCGACGCTTTTTAAACTACTGACCTGTGAGGAGAAACCAACAAGCGGCAAAATTATTGTTGGCGGTATTGATTACGACAAACTCAAAGATAAAGATGTGCCGCTGTTGCGCCGCAAAATCGGCGTTGTTTTCCAGGATTTCAAGCTGCTTACCAATAAGACCGTCTATGAGAACGTGGCTTTTGCTTTAGAGATCGCTGGTATCCCGGGCGACGAAATCAAACACACCGTACCAAGAGTCCTAGAGGTTGTTGGACTGACTGGCAAAGAGGGAAACTATCCACTGGAACTCTCCGGAGGCGAGCGTCAGCGCGTGGCCATCGCCCGAGCAATTGTCCGCCAGCCAAAAATATTGATTGCCGACGAGCCCACCGGAAATCTTGACCCCAAGCACGCTTGGGATGTTATAAAGGTGCTCGAAAAGGTTAATCGCTTTGGTACAACCGTTCTTTTGACCACTCACAATCAAGAAATCGTCAATGCGCTCAAGCGGCGAGTGGTAACCATTAAAGACGGCAAAATCGTTAGCGACCGAGCCGTGGGGCAGTACAAGGCCAGCTAATGCACTCCAAGCGCTATATAACGATTGAGCGGATATTTAAAAGCGGCTTTATTAATTTTGGCCGTAATATTTGGCTGGCTATTGCCGCTATCGCGATGATGGCAACGACCTTAACCATTTTGCTTTTTGCGGTTATCTCTAGCGCGACTTTCAACCATACCATCTCCGGCCTGACGAGCCATATAGATGTGTCGATTTATCTTAAAGACAGCGTCACCGATGACCAACGCAGCCAACTGATTAGCCAGCTCCACAAGGTCGATAACGTTCAATCAGTCACTTATATATCCAAGTCCCAGGCGCTCAAAAACTATGAAGCAGCTAACTCTACCAACACGGACTTATTGGCGGCAATCTCGGAAACCGATAACCCGCTGCCAGCATCTTTAACGATCAAACCAAAAGATCCCGACAAGCTCCAGCCGATTCGCGACTACATTAGCAGGCCAGCTATCCAGGCGCTACAATCAGATCCGAGCAATGATTCCGGCGACCGCCGCAAAGCTGTAGATAACATCACCCGGGCGACCCACTTCTTCCAGCAAGCCGGCGTCGTAGGCATTATTCTATTTATGATAATTTCGATGTTAATCATCTTTAACACCATCCGGATGGCAATCTTTAACCGTCGCGATGAGCTAGTTATCATGCGCCTGTTGGGCGCTAGCACAGCCTATATCCGAGGGCCGTTCGTGGTCGAGACTATGACCTACGGTGTCGTAGCCGCGGCTGTCTCGCTGCTAATTTGCTGGGGAATTTTTAAAGTCGCCAGCCACACCCTGCAGGCCAGCACGCTTGGCCTGCTAGACATTAAATACGCCGACCAGTTCTTCTCCTCTCATCTCGTCAAGATTTTGACCCTACAGCTCCTGGTTGGTATACTAATTGGTGCCGTTTCCTCTTATGTTGCGACCAGACGGTATCTTAAATTCCACAGATAATAAAAAGTTCGAATTTCTAATCTAATTAATTTCATCTCTTGGGAGGTTTTTGCTACGCCCTAGCCATCGGGGCAGCAGCTTGACAACAGATGAGGAGGGTATGTTACTATCAAAGTGTTAATGCTAAAACAAAAAGTACGGTTAAGAAATAAGATTAAGCTTGCATTTGTCCTGCCGGCGGCTGTTCTATTTATAGCCTCTTTGCCGACGCACGGTTTCGGCGTATTCGCGGCTAATTGTAGCTCTGTGGCTGACTGCCAAGCGCAGATCAACAACCTTAGTAACCAAAACAATCAGACACAGGCATCCCTGAATGCGCTGGAAGTGCAGGCCGGTAGCTACGAGGCCACCATCGATGCTCTTCAGGCGCAGATTAGTGGTTTGCAGCAGCAGATTAGTACCAACGAAGCCCAGCAAGTACAGACCCAGCAGCAGCTCGATCAACAGAAGAAGACGCTAGGCGAGAATATCAAGGCCATGTACCTAGAAGGCGATATCAGTACGCTAGAAATTTTGGCCAGTAGTAATAATTTGAGCACCTACGTCAATAGGCAGCAGTACCGTAATACGGTTCAGAATAAAGTTAAAGCTAGTGTTGATAAAATTAGCGCCCTAAAGGTGCAACTGGCTCAACTACACACAGCTTTAATCGGCCAGCAGAACCAGTTGGCAGCCACCGAGTCAGAACAAAGCCGCCTGTTGTCGCTTAACGAGGACCAACAAAGTCAGTTCAACTCCCAACTGGCCTCTAACAAGTCGGCTATCAACCAGTTGCGCGCTCAAATCGTAGCCCTAAACACGCCTGTTGGCTCGAACTTTACTTACAGCGGCAGTTGCGGCGGCGGTTATCCGGCCAGCGCCGGCCCTGGCCTCTGGGGCAGTACCTGGGGATGCAATTATGGCCAAGACAACACAATCGACAACTGGGGTATGTTTAACCGAGAGTGCGTTAGCTATACTGCCTGGATGGTTCACGAAGAATATATCAGTGGCGAGATAGCCCACGATATGCCCAACTGGGGCGGTGTCGGCAACGCTAACCAATGGATAGACGACGCCGAGAGCTACGGCATACCTGTTGACCAGAGCCCGCAATCGGGCGATATTGCTATTCGTCCAGCCAGCGGTATCAGCGGAGACGTCGGCCACGCCATGTATGTCGGGGCGGTCAGCGGCAACCAGATCTACGTTCAACAGTATAATGCTGATCTGCGGGGTAACTACAGTGAGGGTTGGCGCTCCAGCGCTGGGCTGTACTTCCTGCATTTTTCCCAGTGGCAGTAAAGTCCCGATGATATAATTAAGCGAACGTATTTAAAACCTTGGAGGGTGAGTTGGAAGAGCGGGCTGATACTCCTACGCACGGGCATCCCAGACGGCATCGTCGAACCTGGCCATTGAAGAAAATCGGTCTAACCATGGTGGCCGTGGCACTGATTTTTGGCGCCGGCGTCGTTGTCGGCCGCGATAATCCCAAGTCTCACCTCAGCGGCTCAGAGGCTCTCGACTACAGCTCTGTCGATCAAGTTTATAACTTGCTCAAAAAGGATTTTGACGGCAATTTGAACCAAACCGATCTGATAAATGGCGCCAAAACCGGTCTGGTTAACGCTGCCGGCGATCCTTATACGGAGTTTTTTAACCCTTCCCAAGCCAAAGATTTCAATAACGAACTAGCCGGCTCGATTACCGGTATCGGCGCCGAACTTGGGACTGATGACAGCGGGAATATTGTTATCGTTTCGCCGCTTTCTGGCTACCCAGCCGACAAAGCTGGACTTAAGCCCAAGGACATCGTTAGCGCTATTAATGGTACGTCAACCAGCGGTATGAGCGTTGATGAGGCAGTCTCCAAAATTCGCGGTATTCCGGGAACTAAAGTCACGCTGACAATTGTGCGGGGCGCCGCCGCCGCTTTTGATATATCGATTACGCGCCAGAAAATCACTCTGCCAAGCGTTCAATGGCACGAGGATGGCGCCATCGGCTACCTCGATATTAGCCAGTTCACCAGCGACACGTCGAGCCTGGCTCAAACAGCAGCCAAAGAGTTTAAATCCAAAGGGGTTAAAGGTGTCGTGCTCGATCTGCGTAATGACCCGGGCGGCTATTTGTCGGCTGCCGTCAATGTCTCTAGCCTATGGCTAAAACAGGGGTCAACGGTCGTATCAGAGCGCCGAGGCAGCACTATAGTGGGTACCGAATATGCCGCTGGCGGTAACGTCTTAGCGGGCTTGCCGACGGTTGTTTTAATCAACGGCGGTAGCGCCAGCGCCAGCGAAATTACCGCCGGCGCGCTGCGCGACAATGGCATCGCTACCTTGGTGGGCGATAAGAGTTTCGGCAAGGGCAGCGTCCAGCAGGTCGAAAGTTTGCCGGATGGCAGCGAGCTAAAAGTGACTATTGCCCGCTGGTATACGCCGGCCGGTAAAAACATCGATAAACAGGGCATAACGCCGGACATTAAGGTAGCTGATCCAACAGCCGATCAGGCTAAAGCCAGCCAAGACCCACAGAAAGACGAAGCCTACTCCTTAGTCCAGTCAAAGATACAGTGAGCTTGCCCCGGTGCGAGCCTTGGGCTACAATCGGACTAGCTATGGAGGCGATTGGTGCCGGCACCAAAAACACAGACTAAATATATATTCGTGACCGGGGGTGTTCTATCCGGTGTTGGGAAAGGTATTACTGCCGCTTCAATCGGAACCATCCTAAAATCTCGCGGTTTCAAAATAAACATCCAAAAGTGCGACCCCTATCTGAATACAGATGCCGGGACGCTCAATCCAGCGGAGCACGGCGAGTGTTTTGTGACCTGTGATGGCGCGGAGACTGACCTAGACCTAGGACACTACGAACGGTTTTTAGATATCGAGCTGACCACCGATAGCTCGCTGATGTCTGGGCGCATTTTTAGCGAGGTTATTGAGGCCGAGCGCAGTGGCAAGTATCTGGGCAAGACGGTGCAAATCATCCCGCACGTGACCAACCATATTCAGGCTAAGATTCTGGATTGCGGCAACGGCATGGACGTACATATCGTTGAAGTCGGTGGGACGGTCGGGGATTATGAGTCGCTAAGCTTTATCGAAGCCATACGTGAATTTTCACATAAAGTCGGCCCGGAGAATTGCTTATTCGTACACGTCGTTTATATTCCGTATCTCGGCGCTAGCGCCGAATTTAAGACCAAACCAGCCCAGAATGCTGTTCGCGAGTTGCGCGGCTTGGGCGTCGTTCCGGACGTTTTGATTGCCAGAAGCGAAGTCAAACCGCCGCGTTCAGTCCTTCCAAAATTATCAATGTTCACAGGGGTAGACGAGAAAGCGGTTATCTTACTACCAAACGCCGAGAGTATTTATCAGGTACCTCTGACTCTAGAAGACGCCGGAATCGCCGAGGTCATCGCTGAGCGGCTGGGCCTCAGAGCCGGCAAAGCTGATCTGAACAGCTGGCGGAAGATGGTTGATAGCGCGCTAGCTTCTTACAAAAAGACGGTTCGTATAGGCGTAATCGCTAAATATACCGCCAACCAGGACACCTATATATCGGTGTTTGAGGCTCTGCAGGCGGCCGGTTGGGCGCAAGATGTTCGAGTAGAGATTGTTTGGGTTAAAGCCGAGGCGCTCAACAAGGACAAAAAAGAGCAGGCAATTCTGCCGACTCTGGACGGCATGGTCGGCCTGGGTGGCTTTGGGCCGCGCGGCATAGAGGGCAAAATCCTGGCGGCGGGATACGCTCTGGATAAAAAGGTGCCGTATCTGGGTCTGTGCCTTGGCCTGCAAGTTGCCCTGATATCGGCCGCCCGTAAAGCCGGCCTGGGAGGCGCCAACTCGACAGAGTTTAACAGTCATACCAAATACCCGGTGGTGTCTACTATGGCTGACCAAGTTGGCAAAGAGAACACCGGTGGGACCATGCGCCTGGGCGATTATCCGTGCTTGTTAGTCCGTGGCACTAAGTCTCGTAAAAGCTATGGTGCGGAGCAAATTGTCGAGCGCCATCGCCATCGCTATGAAGCCAACAATGATTACCGCGACCAATACGAGAAGTGGGGGCTTAAAATCAGCGGGCTAAGCCCTGATGGCGGGCTAGTCGAAATGATAGAGGCCATTGACCATCCTTACTTCCTGGCCACCCAAGCTCATCCAGAGTTCCGCTCGCGTCCAGATCGCCCGCACCCGCTATTCGTCGGCTTAATAAAAGCCGTCCTGGCTAGCTAACGCAGAACGGCTAAATTTAGAATAAATTTTTTATTCGACTATAACTTCAGTGCGGGGAACACTACGGCCGGAGAAGGTCTTGACTCGGCGCTGCTTAAAATTAACGGTGCCGTCTTTCTTGGCGTGGATTGTAAAATCGCGACTCATAAACGTACCAGGCCCAGAACGCTTGGTCTGGCCGACCTGCCGGACGAGCACATCGCCGATCTTGACTTTTTGGCCACCAAACGCCTTAAGGCCGAGCCGTTGACCCGGACTATCCTTGGTATTTTTACTGGTGCCGCCTGCTTTGACATGTGCCATTTAAGTTATACTTCTTTACGCCTTAGTTAATCTTAAAAGTTGCCGGGCGACGACCTGATCTTCTCGATAGTAGATAAGCTGGTTTCGCCGCACGTGTTTTAAGTCCAAATAAGCATACCCCATATCTGTTAATTGGTCAATAAGCGGTAGTTCAATTAGCTGGCTGCTGCTTGAGCGCCAAGCAGGGACCGCCAGGACGAGTCTCTGGCCGGTTTTTAGCTGTGGCGCCAGATTGCGCAGGAATTTTCTAAGAACAGTATTGGTGTCGTTAATTATCCCCTGGAGCTTATCCCGAGGCGGCAGAGTGCTGAGGGGCCGGCCAAGATACGTTTCGCTGGCTACCACGCTAAAACGCGGCCAGTGGTAGCTGGTGGCGTCTGCCAGCTCAATAGCAACCTGTGTCTCCAGCCCAGGGTGCTTATCAAATAGCCATTTAAGGTTTTGCTTCGCGTAGTCGACCATTCTCGGGTCATTATCTGTGCCCAAGGCGTGGTAACCCATTAGCGCGGCTTCTTGTAATATCACGCCGGTGCCGCAAAAGGGGTCAAGCACTCGCATCGGTTTGTCGCCGTCGGGCTGACCAACGGCTAAGTTTACGATGATTTGAGCCAGTTTAGGCGGTAGCATCCCGACTCGGGCGTCGCGCTTGGGACGGGCCTGGTCTCGAGCTCCGTAAGCCTCGATGTCTTGTACGAACAGCGTCTGGGCCACGATCGTTTTCTCGCCGTGCTTGAACAAGATCAGTTCCCAGCCGCCGCGGTGCGTAAGCTTGTTGTGCAAGACCTGTGCGCTGTTCAGGGTTAAAGTTTTATTCGGTACGATCCGGGCTGGTTTCCCCGTAGATTTAACAACCTTTTTGAGCGCCAAAGCGTCCTTGTTAAGTTGGTCCAGTGTCACGGCCACGCCATAAACGCTTAAGCCGAGAGTCAGTTTGCCTTCGACGTGGACCAGTTGCTCCGGAATAGCCTTTTTCAGATAGTTTAATGCCGATGGCCAATCGGTTGAGGGCAGGGTGGTCAAGATTCTGGCCGTCTTAATGACGCCGCCCAAATGCTCGAAGTTTATATCCGCTGCGGCTACGTCCAGCAAGGCTCCGCCGTCGGCTGGCTCCAAGTTATCTGCACCGTACAAGCTCTCCAACTCGGCTACGCCGAGGGCTGGCTGGCGCCCCAAAATACATAAAGTTTTATATCTTATCACTAACCTTAAGATATAATACCTGGGAAGATTATTCTATGGAGACTTCAGACCTAAAAAAGGGCTTAAATTGGCGCGTTATCCTAACGACGTCCACGTTGGTCGCCCTTGCCGTGCTGATTTACACTCTTCGCAAAGACATCGCCCAAGTCATTAAAAACCTCGGTAAAGTCAACACGCTGGCACTACTTTTAATGATCCCATTCGAATTTGTTAACTACGACGCCTATGCCCGTTTCTACATGTCGGTCTTCAAAACCTTGGGCGAAAAAGTAGGCTACTGGGCAATGTATAGGCTCAACTTGGAACTTAATTTTGTGAACCACATTTTGCCAAGTGGCGGCGTTTCGGGGATTAGCTATTTTACTGTCCGGATGCGCAAAGAGCACGTTAGCGGCGCTAAAGCGACGTTGGGCCAAGTGGTTAAGCTATTCTTGCTGTATCTGAGTTTCCAGCCGCTGCTGATTATCGGGCTGCTGCTGCTGGCGGCTCGCGGCCACGTCAACAATCTGGTTATGGTGGTGGCTACTTCTCTGATTACATTATTGGTCACCGGTACACTGGTGGCGATATACGTCATAGAAGACCGCAACCGTATAAACACTTCTTTGACGGTTGTTGCCAAAGCCCTTAACTGGATCGTCCATCTTTTCCGCCCGTCCGTGCCAGAGGCGATTCACATTGAAGCTGCCCAAAAGACTTTCCACGAGCTGCATGATAATTACCAGATCCTAAAGTCCAACTGGCGGGAGCTTAAAATGCCGTTCATCTATATGACGCTGGCTAACATTACGGAGATCGGTGCGCTCTATTCTGTTTATATCGCCTTTGGGCATTTAGTTAATCTGGGCGCTGTTATCCTGGCTTATGCCGTGGCTAATTTTGCCGGCTTGATATCCGTCTTGCCCGCCGGTATCGGCGTTTACGAGGGCCTGATGACGGCAGTGCTGGTGGCTACAGGCATTCCGGCGGACTTGTCGATCCCGGTGACAATCATGTACCGCGTTATTAATATGACCATTCAACTGACGCCCGGCTACGTGCTTTACCAGCGATCGCTAAAGCGTGGTCTCGCTCCGCCTAAGCTGGCATAATGATTATCTTTTGGGTAGTTTGGGCGGTTGGGCTGGCACTGATACTGGCTTATGGCGCGGTCCTGATTTACGGGGCGCCGTACTTCCCGACGCTTTCCAAGGAAGTTGAAGCTAGCCTAGATTTAATCGATCTGCAGCCGGGGCAGGTAATTTATGACCTGGGCTGCGGTGACGGCCGCTTACTGCGGGCGGCGGCTCGACGCGGTATAAAAGCCGTTGGTTACGAACTTAACCCATTCATGGCGCTAATTAGTTGGGTCGGCACGCTGCGCTACCGGCGGTTGGTCAAAGTGCGCATGCTAAATTTCTGGCTGGCCGATTTATCTGAGGCCGACGGTGTTTTTGTCTTCCTGATAGGCCATTTTATGCAACGTTTAAGCGACAAATTCGCAGAAAATCTAAGACCGGGAACCAAAGTGGTTAGCCACGCCTTCCAAATCCCCGGCAAAAAGCCCATCAAAAAACACGGCGCCCTCTTTCTTTACAAATATTAGTCAATCTGATATAATATAGGTAAATGGAAACTCTTGCTAGGCCAGAAATGGACAAACCTATTATCGCTGAGCCGTTAGGCGGCTTAGCCGTAGAGCAGGCTGTTGAAGCTTTGTCGCCTCGATTGGCTCAAACCCTCGACCTCCTCTCTCGGGGCTATAGCAACATTGAAGCCGGCAAATTATTGTACCTGAGCGAAGAAGCTATCAGAAGCCGCCGCAGGAAGATTGTCTATAAGTTGCACGTTCCTAGCATAGCGGAAGCCGTCAGTAGGGGGTTCGAAGCCGGCATTTTGACATTCGAGGATAAAAGTGAAGAGTTTGAAGGAGAACTTACATCTGCCGAGCTTCACATACTTAGGCTCGCTTCTCGTGGTCTCTCAGTCCAGCAAACAGCGGACACCAGGGGCACTGCTCGTGAGACCGCAAAAACTCAGCGCAGGAATCTATATGCTGAGCTGGGCGCTCATAACCTACCACATGCCATTCGCTTGGCCTACGAGTTTGGAATCTTGAAATTGCCCGAAACCGCCTCGGACTGAGTGAGTTTTACAACTAACTCTTCTTAGCCCGCTAGCGCCGGAGTATAATTCGAATATATTCGGCGGGAAGAGAGGGTGCTGATGCGACAATTTCAGCGTGGTTCGGACGGGTTAGCCCGGGAAAGGGCGCTCCTGGTAGCTCTGGCCGGGGATCTATCGCTGCCGCTTGTACACGTCAAATCAGCGCTGGAACTTATAAACGCCGATGAATTCCGCAAAAAAACGGCTCGTGAACAATCTAACGAAATGCAGTTGTCCGTTGAGGCTGGCTTGCAGTTGGTCGAAGCCTACCGTCTGCTCCTGCGCTCGAACGAAATCTTAAGCGCGCCTTTTCAGCCGGTGTCCATTGGTGCTGTTTTGGAAGAGGTGGCGCACAGGCTTTATCCTTACGCCAAACAATACTCCACTGATATCACTGTCGATATTCAGGGCCGCTTTGCCCCGGTGCTGGCGGACGAGGCCAGCTTGAGCTCCGCTATGGAAGTCTTAGGTTTTAGTATCATCCGAGCCCAAGCCGCTCAAAGCCAGCAGGACAAATACCAGTTAGTGCTAGGCGCTCACCGCTCGGCCGAGAACGTCATAGCGGCCGGAGTTTTTAGCAATGTCCACGGCCTCAGCGACCGCAGCTTACGAGCTGCCCGTTCGCTGGCTGGCCAAGCCCGCCAACCGTTGCCAGCCGTCCCTCCAGGCACCGCTAGCGGTATCTTGTTGGCCGATATGCTCTGCAGCGCGCTATGGCAGCCGCTGCGCTCCGCAGCCCACCGCAACCTAGGCGGTCTAGCTACCAGTCTGCCTACCTCTAAACAATTGCACTTCGTTTAGTCATGCAGATTTTATTAATCGAGACCGACCGTTTCTTGGCCCGCAATATCCAGCGGGCTTTTAAGCGGGCAGGGCACAAAGTGGAATGGTTGATAGACTTGCAGTCTGCCATCAACGCTGCCGATGCCACTGTCCCGCAGGCGGTAATTCTGGATCTGCTTTTGGCGGATCGTTCTGGCATCGAGTTTTTGTATGAATTTCGCAGCTATCCGGAGTGGAGCGCGGTGCCCATAATCGTATATTCCAATATTCCTTCCGCCGAGCTAGAAGAGTGCGCCGGGTCCTTTGCCCAGCTGGGCATTAAAGATTTTTTGTACAAACCCACTACCGCCTTGAGCGATCTTGTCAGCACGGCCGAACGCTCGTCGCTGCTTGTACCAGCTATAATCCCCGAATGAATCAGTGGCTTTAACGGGATGAACTCCAAGCGTTTCAATACCAAGGCCATCGTTTTGGGCCGGACTAACTTTGGCGAGTCCGCCAGGATTTTAACTTTGTTGACTCCCGACCAGGGCAAGTTACGAGCAATGGCTCGGGGCGTGCGCAAATCCAAAAGCAAGCTGGCCGGCGGCATCGAGCTATTTAGCGTTAGCGACGTTACGCTGCTGGCCGGCCGGAGCGACATCAACACCCTTATGTCCACTCGGCTGGATAAACACTACGGCAACATCGTCAAGGATTTGGATCGGACTAGCGCCGCCTACGATTTTATTAAGGTGCTAGATAAACTGACCGAGGAGAATACCGAGCCGGCCTACTTCAATCTGCTGAAAGGCGCTTTCCAGGCACTTGATGACGTCAGCCTCAACCTGGACCTAATCAGGCTATGGTTCGATGCCCAACTGCTCAAACTAACCGGCCAGACACCAAACCTATTTACGGACGAATCCGGAGCCAAGCTCTCGCTGGCTAAGACTTACGTTTTTGATTCCGATGCCATGGCTTTCAGCCCGGCGCATCATGGCGGGCGCTATAATTTTGCCGCCAACCAGATTAAGTTTTTACGCCTAATTTTTGAGAACCACTCTCTGGCCAGCCTCAACGCTATTGAAGGCTCGGCTGATCTGGTGCAGCGCTGCTTGCCGCTGGTCCAGTCTATGCTTAGCAACTATATCCCTGTGTAATTAACAGCCCGCCGGATCGCTTGCAAAAAGTGCAGGGACTGATCCGTTCGCTCAGCCATTGCGCGTCTCTCTTCTAGAATCTGCAGTGCCATCTCTTCGCTTGTTGGCCACCCATCTACGTCATAAACGACTGTAATTTCCGGCTCAAGTTCTTTGGGGATGCGGCTTGGCTCGGAGCCGAGCTGAAGAAATGTACCAGTATCAAAATCCTGCGTGTCGTCTTCTCTGGCGAAATCAGCCGACTCGGACATAATCGTTGGATTATATCAAAATTTTATGTGCACAAGCTCTCTTACGAAATCTGAGCCAAGAATATATAATCTGTAGGTAATGAGTCCCGTTAGATTCCACATAACTTATAACCTTAGCTTAACGTCTGAAGACCAGTACTTGCTTCAATCGTCTTCTGATAGACATCAACTTCTTGGAGATCTAACGGGATGAGTAAACCGACGTTAGAGGATATTGTCAGCCTAGCCAAACGCCGAGGTTTTATTTTCCCATCTAGCGAAATTTACGGCGGTCTGGCTGGTGTTTATGATTACGGTCCGCTGGGCGTGGCGCTCAAGCACAATATCGAAAATTTGTGGTGGAGCAGTTTTGTTACAGCCTGGGAAGATATGTACGCTATGGACGCCGCCATCCTAATGAATCCGAAAGTCTGGAAAGCCAGCGGCCATGTTGATACCTTCACCGATCCGCTAGAAGACGGCTCCAAGTTTAATACCATGTTCAAAACTTCAGCTGGCGTCGGTAAAGAAGTCTCGACTACCTATCTTCGGCCGGAAACCGCGCAGGGCATGTTCGTGAACTTCAAAAATGTCGTGGACACATTTAGCCCCGACTTGCCGTTCGGCATCGCCCAAATTGGCAAAGGCTTCCGTAACGAAATCAGCCCGCGCGACTTCTTGTTCCGTCTGCGCGAGTTCGACATGATGGAAATCGAATACTTCATCCACCCAGATAAATGGGAAGAAGCTTTTGAGCAGTGGCGTGTTGGCATGCAGACTTTCTTCAAGAAGCTTGGTCTGCATAACGTTGGCGAGCTGGACGTGCCGGAAAAGGAAAGGGCGCATTATTCTAAAAAGACCATCGACTTTGAATTTGATTTTCCGTTCGGAAAAAAAGAGTTGGCTGGGCTGGCTTACCGCACTGACTTTGATCTTAAAGCCCACCAGGAAGCTAGTGGCAAAAGCATGGAATACCGGCCAAAAGATAATTCCAAGCCGTTTATTCCGCACGTTATCGAGCCGTCGTTTGGCCTCGACCGCCTAGTGCTGGCTATTTTGACTGAAGCGTATTCCGAAGACGTGCCCACCAAAACTTCCGAAGGAAGTTTGGCGGGTGAACAGGGAGAGAAACGAACTTATCTAAAACTCCCGGCCGATGTCGCGCCGGTCAAGGTCGCCGTTTTTCCGTTGCTCAAAAACAAGCCGGAGCTGACCAAAAAAGCTCGCGAAGTTTATAAGATGCTCAAAGACGAACTTGGCGAAGTCATGTGGGACGATAATGGTAACATCGGCAAGAGGTATAGGCGCCAGGACGAAATCGGCACGCCACACTGCGTCACCATCGACTTCCAAGCTCTAGAAGACAACACTGTAACGTTAAGAAATCGTGATACTACGGAACAAGAAAGGGTTAAAACCGGTGAAATTCTTGATAAAGTCTAGTCACTCGGAGTTTATCCCGTCGCAAGCGGTAGCTTGCTATCGGGACAACCGCGATACCACCGAGCAGCAAACGAGTAAAATACGCAGAATTAAGCAAAAATGAGAGCCTTACTGGTTAATATCCCTTCCACGGTAGCTATTCCCTCTAATATCGAAGCGACCTTTTCTAATATGATGCTAAAAAGTCCATTCGGCTTTGATGTCATAGTAGTGGACCCAACCACCCTACCCGACGTAATGGGTGGGGGCAACCTGACAGAGCATGTCGATAGATGGAAGGAGTCTTTGGACAAATGGTTGGCTGGGCACAATAAACTCATTGTTTTATTAAGACCTTTTATGGCGCATGGTCATCTGGATAACTACTCGTGGTTGCCAATAAATATTGTTCGTGGCAATAAGATAGAGGACTGTGGCTTTAATAATTTTGTTGGCGATATAGTTACAAAAGAGCATAGGCTTAGAAACTATCTATCACTTCACAATTTGGTTGTCCGTGCTCATTTCAGGCCTAAGGTCGATGAAAATGACTTTGAGCCCGTGGAGCCACTCAGCCAGATCGACCCAGAGTTGTTGACTTCATTTGTTTGGAGCGATGGGGACAAAGAGATATTTTTTGTACCCAGTTCGACATTGGACAATATGTATGAACTTGTGAGTTCTTTTGGCGGAGGAGGGGGCTTATCTTGGGACACCACCGAGTCTCGTGATTTAGCTGGCAAGATAGAAGAGATAGACAGCCAGATGAATGAGCTCGAAGGCAGCAAAACAGCTCTGAGCGAGAAGCTTAACAACGCCTACTCAAAAGTCGATGGATTAATACAGCAGGATGTTTATCTAGAAAGGGCTATAAATTCATATAACTTAGCAAAGACATCCGAGAACCCCGACCCAGATAATTTCTATGAAGCGATCGAGGGTATAGAGAAAGCATTTCCGAGCGAAAGAAAGATGCAAGAGGAGCTGGGACTAACCAAAAATTTCATCGATAAAATCATGAGCCGCACAAATGAATTCAGACATGTGGCAAAAGACGGAAAAGCTCCACAGCCTCTCACCCAGGAGGAAGTTGAAGATTTCGCAGGAAGAGTGGAAAAAGTCATTAGTTCATACATACAATACCTTTACGATAAAAACTAATAATAGAAATATGACCAGAATTCCACCTGAAAAAAGATTCAAACTGATTTTGTCAGTTTATTTAATTGCCATCAAAGACGGCAAAGTTCTGCTTCTGCGCCGCCAAAACACCGGCTACGAAGACGGAAATTATGGTTTAGTCGCCGGCCACGCTGACGGCGACGAACCGGCAACCCTGGCGACCTGCAGGGAAGTGGCAGAGGAATCCGGACTGATTATTAAGCCCGAAGATTTAAAGTTTGCTCACGTCATGCACCGCCGTCAAGACGACGAACGTATTGATATTTTCTTCACTGCCGAAAGGTGGGAAGGCGAGCCCAAGAACATAGAGCCAGACAAATGTGACGATCTGAGCTGGTTCCCACTGGACAATTTGCCACCCAATACTATCCCGTACATCCGCCAAGCTATCGAACTGTCTCAAAAGAACATTGGCTATTCCGAATTCTGGGAAGGGAATACTTAACTAGTCAAGCAATTATGAAAACATATGTAGTGACCTCAGCAATTATCAAAAACGGCGATAAATTCTTTATTGCCAAACGCGCTGGAACCAAAAAATTTGCGCCGGGGCACTGGGAGTTTGTCAGTGGTTTTATAGAAGACCACACATCTGCCGAGGAAACAATTATCAAGGAGCTTAAAGAAGAAATCAATACCGAAGGCACCATTGAGAGGACCTTAGGTTTCTACAAATTTGGTGATGAGCACGGTTGCTGGGTTGTTATACCATTTTTGGTCGGCGTCAAAGACGTCAATATTCAAGTTAATCCAAATGAGCACAGCGAAGGCCGTTGGGTAACCTGGAAAGAGCTGGAGCAAATTCCTCAGCCCGACCTGCAAGAACAAGTTGCTGAGCTGAAGAAGCAATTATGAAGAACGCGATTATCCTCCACGGGACAGCGAATACGCCAGATGGTAACTGGTTCCGTTGGCTTGAAAGTGAGCTCAAAAAGCAAGGCTATGAAGTGTGGGTGCCCCAACTGCCAGATTCGGAAATGCCTAACGCCCAAAAATATAACCAGTTGCTTTTGAGTAGCGGCTTTGACTACAACGAGAAGACTATAATGGTTGGCCACTCGTCAGGTGCTGTAGCAATCCTGAACTTATTACAAGAGCTACCGGAACAAGTAAGAATCAAGGCTGCGTTCCTGGTAGGTGCTTTCAAAGGTCCGTTGGGCAAAGAAACCAGAAGTGAACTTTTCCCAAAGCCCTTTGACTTCGCAAAAATCAAAGACCACTGCAGCGAATTCATTTTTATTCATTCAGACAACGATCCGTACTGTCCGCTGAGCGACGCAGAGTTTCTGGCCGAACAGCTCGGAGGCAAGCTAGAAATCAAGAAAGGGCAGGGACATTTTAATCTTGAGACCGGCCCTCAGTATAAAAGATTTCCGTATCTCCTTGAACTAATTAACCAAGAAACCAGCGTAAAATAAAACCATGAAAATTATCAAGCGCAGTGCCTCTAATATACACAAAGAAGAGGCTCACGGTGGTAGCGGCGCACGGAAAGTCTACGCCAACGCCGGCCACCTAACGAGCCCAAGCTTTGAAGCTATGACCCATGGCTACTTGCCTGCAGGCAAGTCCTTTGACTGGCATAACCACGAGGGCGTAGAGGAAATTATGGTCGTAGTGAAAGGGGAAGGGAAAGTCTCTGATGAGGACGGCGAATATGATTACCAACCCGGCGATGTTTTTATCTTTCCAGCGGATATCCAGCACAAAATCACTAACCCGAGTGACCACGAACACGAAATGATATTCGTGCGCATAAAAGGGAATACTTAGCTAGTCAAGCAATTATGAAAAGAATTAAAACTAAAAGCTTTGAATTGGCGGTTTATCAAAAGGGCAACGAGAGCGCCGATAAACTGGCATTGGTTTTACCTGGCCGTCTGGATAGCAAAGACTATGTAAGCATGACAGGCCTCGTGAATTACTTAGCTACTCGCGGCTATCTTGTCATATCTTTTGACCCGCCCGGGAGTTGGGAAAGTCCTGGTACGCCCGCAGATTACACCACAACCAATTACATAAAAGCGGTGAACGAACTTATCGAAAAGTTTAGTAAACCCACTTTTCTGATTGGTCACAGCCGGGGCGGGGCAGTGTCTATTCTGGTCGGGGCTCAGAATCCAAAAGTTGTCGCCATAGCGCCAATCATGGCTAGCTATGGGGGTGCAACCGGGCCAAGTGACAAAGATATCACGGCCGGTATCTACACTACTTTTCGGGATTTACCGCCTGGAACTTCCCGTACGGGTGATAAAAAATTTACTCTGCCGCTCAGTTACTTCGCCGACAGCGAAATGTATAATCCCGAAGCAGAGCTGAAGAAGTTCAAAGGCCCAAAGTTGCTTATTAGTGCCACGAATGACAAATACACGCCGCCAGAGAAGGTCAGAAAAGTTTTTGACGACTTGACCGAACCTAAAATGCTCGTGGAGCTAAATACTACCCACGACTACCGTTATTATCCAGACATGGTTGATGCTGTTAAAAATGCCGTCGGCAAGTTTCTCGATAAATATCTACCAGCGTAAAATAAACCCAAGATGAAAATTATTGATTTATCCATTGAGATCAACGAAGACACGCCAGTCTATCCTGGCGACCCGCCGGTTCGGATAGAGCAAGCTGGCGTATTCGCAAAAGACGGTTCTATCGACCACTTGCTTCACTTCGGGACACATACGGCAACTCATATCGACGCACCTCTGCACATGATCGAGGGCGGAAAGACCCTTGACCAGTTTCCAGCCGAACATTTTGTTGGCACCGGCAAGCTGATTGAAGGCTTTGAGTTTGAAGCGGTGAAGGAAGCGGGTATAGAGCAGGGCGATATCGTTTTATTCCACACCGGACTGAGCGATAAATTCTATATGCCGGAATATTGGGAAATCCGCGAAGCCATGAGCGAGGAGGTCACCAAGTACCTGGCAGAAATTAAGCCTAAGATGGTAGGTCTCGACACTGGAGGTGCCGACACAAAGGGTTCACCGAATCATGCAATACATAAGATCCTGCTTGGTGCAGAGATATTAATTATCGAAAACCTGACCAACCTGAACAAGTTAGCTGGCAAAGAATTTACCGTCTACGCTTTACCAATCAAGCTCCAGTTAGATGGCGCCCCCGCTAGGGTAATAGCCCAGTTGGCGTAAAATAAAACCATGATTGGGACTGTTGTTGAAGAAAGCCTGAAAGACAACCGGTTTATAAATAAGCTTGATGTAAAGTCGGTTCGAATCTCGGATTCCGATAAACCGGAAGACCGATGGCATCTGTACAGAGTAGATGTTACTGAAACTCAAATCCAAGAATTGGCGAATCAACTAAAACCAGAAAAATGGTACGCTCACTTCTGGGATGACCAAAATATACTTGCAGTCTTTCCGGGCAAGACGTTCAGATTTAGTAGGGCAGACAAATCCACCTGGAAGCCAGCTATCGAATACGGGAAAAGCATAGGCATCCCAATCGAACAGCTAGACTTTCTAATTGACGAAGCCAGGGCAGGGAATACTTGACTAGTCAAGCAATTATGAAAACTAATCCTGAAATTGTCGGTCCAGGCGCGCAAGACTTTGACCCCGCAATCGTTAAAGAAATTCTAGACAAATTCGGTCGCGACGACAGATACACCAAGGACGCTCGCGCTAATCTTACTCTAGCTCAGCTTAGGGCAGGGCTGAGTCCGCGCGAAAACGGTGTCATCGAAAGACTGATGTCCCTAAAACCTCGAGAGCTTGGTTTTCTGGGCCCATTTGTTAGCATAGAAGATCCACCGAAAGATTTGGTACAACTACCAAAACAAGTCTTCCATCGTGATGGCGAGGAGTCTCCGATAAAAAACCAATACTTACCGAGAGGCGTTTGGCAGAAATTCTTAAAAATGAAAGCGTCAATGAAGAAGGATATCGGTAGCGACTTGATGGTCGAGTCGGGCTACCGTTCGCCAGCCCACCAAGCGCTTGTCTTCCTAACTTATTTAGAGAAATTTAAATTTGATATCAAATACGTTGCCTCAGGAGTAGCCCTGCCGGGCTATAGTCAGCACGGCGACCCAATCAATACCGCCATGGACGTCATAAATCAAGACGGCGTACCCAACGATGAGCAGCCACACCTTTTTGCTAAAACGAAAGAATATGCGTGGCTTTTGAAAAACGCGGAAGAATTTAGCTTTTACCAATCTTATCCGGAGAATAATCAATGGGGCGTGAAGTTCGAGCCATGGCATTGGCAATACCGCCCGGAGTAAAATAAACCCAAATAATATAGATTACCTGCATCTAAATTTTTCTTGACCGCAAGCGTACAATAAAAGTACAAATTAGGAGGTGCCTGATGGCTAAATCAAATGAGACCAACACTCGTTTAGTAGGAACTGATGGAGCTGTGTGGGAGTACACACTAGGGCAACTGCCGCCGCTAAGCTTAATCTTGGATGATTCCGACGAATCCGCAACCGCTCAAGCGGCGCTGGATGAAACGGGTATACCATACCGGCTCGAGCTGAATGTTGATGTCCAGCAGGATTATTCGGCTCCGGTGCTTACGGTACACCATGATGAGCTCAGGCCAAAAAGGGCAGGTGCTAAACCAGAAGTCTTTAGCGGCGCTACAGGAATCGCCTTTTATTTTATGAGCCATCTTGTACAAGTAGAGCTTGTATCCGAGGCGGCATAATCTATAGCCTCAGCAAAGGGTAGGGTGAAGTCAGATGGGAAGCGCTATTGAGGTAAACTTAAGTCCTAGCTGTCGCGAGGGTGGTACCGACAGTTGCGAAGACCCATGCGGCCCGAGGTATTTTTTCGACGAGTATGGTCAGTTCATCAAAATAGCACCAGTCCCGGAACCAGAGCTCAACCCGGAAATTACTAAATATAGTAGGCTTCGTTCCCTAGGACGAAAAATAATGGATTCGTTGGCGTAAAATAAAACCATGACGGAGAGTCCGCGCGAATACAGCATAGAGACCCAGCAAAGGCTCATGGGCGACCATCAAGCTGGAAAGCACCGAGCTTTTTCGGTCGCAGGCTGTATGTCTTGCGAAACAGCGTCTCCCGAAGAAGCTCAAGCTATTCGCACAATACCAATCGGCCGTTTAATCGCTAAGGTATTGGACAAAGGAACAAGACCGAACCAACCAGCTGACCAGGATTCTTTAGGTCGGGAGTAAAATCTTACAGCTTATTGTGCTCTTCAAGTTATAATCTATGGAATATAAGGAGGGTCTATTATGCTTGGGAATAACAACGTTTTGAGCAATATCGCGGTTAAAGATATCGAAGAGTCGAAGAAGTTTTACGGTGAAGTGCTGGGACTAAAACAAGTCGGGGACAAAAGCCCAATGGGAGTTCTGTATGCTAGCGGTCCGCGCGGTGGAAGGATCTTTATGTACAAGGCGCCAACCGCCGGCACCGGCGAGGCCACGGTTTGCACGTGGGAAGTTGACGACATCAAGGCTGTCACCGACGAACTAGACAAGTACGACGTCAAATTCGAACACTATGAATTTCCCGGAGCTACCCACGACGGACCGGTACATGTCATGGGCGGCATGAAATCCGCTTGGTTCCGTGACCCGTCCGGCAACATTCTGGGTCTGAGTGAAGGGAGCATGTAGTTGAAAATTACGCGATACTTTCAAAGTTGCTTGTTGGTAGAGGAGGGAAATGCCCGCCTGCTGATTGACCCTAGCGGCCAGGAAGCCGAGCGTTACGACAACTTCGGCAAGCTTAATGCTGTTCTTTACACACACCAACACGGCGACCATTTTGACGCCGACCTGGCGCAGAGGTTTGCCGCCGCCGGCGTGCCGATTTACGCCAACGCCAGCACCGCTAAATTTTGTAAAACGCCACCTCTCGTCCTAGAAGACGGTAAAGAATACGACGTAGCCGGTGTCAAGATCAAGGCTATCGAACTGCCGCACTGTCCGATGGTGGACGGCAGCGCCGGACCGCAGAACACCGGCCTGCTTGTTAACGGCAGGCTTTTCCATCCGGGTGATGGGCGCGAGCTGGACGGTCTGCAAGTTGAAATCCTAGCTCTGCCAATAACCGGCCCGGACATTTCACTGCGCGACGCCAACGATTTCGCCAAACAGGTCGGAGCCAAAACCGCTATTCCGGTTCATTACGATTTTATCGGCACCAAGCCTGAGGTTTTGGAACGACTGGGCGGCGACAAGCCGTACCAAATCAAAATTCTGGGTATTAGCGAGAGCACCGAAATCTAGCCTTTTAAGATATACTTAAGGTGTGATCGGACGACACAAACCACAAATCTACGCCTTTATCGACAGCCAGAACCTGAACGTCAGCGTTCAAAACTATGGCTGGAAAATGAATTGGCGCAAATTCCGTGAATTCCTGGGCGAACGCTACGGCGTCACCAAGGCTTTTATGTTCATTGGCTACATGCCAGAGAACGAGGATTTATACGAGAAGATGCACGAAGCCGGCTATTCGGTGGTTCTAAAACAGATTTACGACATGACCCGCCCGCGCCCCGAAGAAAACGCTAACAGCAAGGACGACTATAAGAAGCCGGTCAAGGGCAACGTAGACGCTGACCTGGTGCTGTGGGCGATGAAAGAAATTCCGAATTACGACAAAGCCATTATCGTTTCTGGCGACGGCGACTTTCACAGCCTGATCGAGCACCTAATCCAGCGCAATAAACTTCTAAAGGTCCTGACTCCAACCGGGCATTATTCCAGCCTTTTCCACCAGTTTAAAGATTATATCGAACGGATTGACGAACATCGCCGCGAGCTGGCTTATTATGACAAGAAGCGCCGCAATAACCAGCCGGCCAAGACAGGGCAGAACACCAACTAGACGGGTCTATACGGCCTGTTTTTGATACAATTGGGGTGAATGCCAGAAGATACAAAACCGGAATTTCCGCCCGATTTTTTGTGGGGAGCTAGCGTTGCTGGACACCAAGTCGAAGGCGGCAACTATGACCAATGGACGGAGTGGGAAAAGAC
>Ga0265338_10000341_pt1 | contig 84990 bp, 72 predicted proteins | sample 42126metaG_FD_193579 | JGI IMG/M metagenome (GOLD analysis project Ga0265338, IMG submission 193579) | Rhizosphere microbial communities from Carex aquatilis grown in University of Washington, Seatle, WA, United States - 4-21-26 metaG | ecosystem: Host-associated > Plants > Roots > Rhizosphere...
TCATCAGTTTCTCCGAGACTATCCTGTTCTGCCAGGTCAGGATAGTCTCGGAGAAACTGATGACGCCGGTGATCGGCATCAGCGACGCTGGAATGCTCGATGCCGTTGCCTGGAATTGCGCGGCGGACGAACTCATGCCCAGCGTGAAGCCGCAACCTAGCCCCAGGTAGCCCGCTGCACCGGCCGCCCGGTAGTCGAGCCGCAAATCTGCGCGCCGCGCCATCTCGCGAACCAGAAGACCGGAAAATATCAGGCTTAAGCCCCAGTTCACCAACGATAAGGCGATACTGAGCACGCCGATAAAGACAATCGCGCCGCGCCCAGTACGCGGAATCTTGGCTAGCCGTCGCAAGATGGCGGCCACAGGCGGAGCCATCGCAAGCACATAGCCGCTGATTGCCACCAGCGCCATTTGCATGGTGAACGGAATGATGCTCCAGAACCCGTCGCCAAACGCTTTGCTGACAGCGACGGGGGAGCTGCCGTGCAAAATGGCGCCTGCTGCGGCGATGGCGCACGCTAGCACCACGAACACATACGCATCCGGGAACCATCGTTCGGCGAAGGCCACCATCCCTTGTGAAATCCTTGCTATGAAAGTGCTTTTCCCCTCGTCTGATAGGGGAGCCGAATCTTTAGCGGTAAACATGGTTGTTCCTTTTGGGTAGGTGGCCGGCGGATGACTAGCGTCTTAATACGATAGGGCTCAGGGGAACGGCTTGGCAGGTGAGGCATGCGTCGGGAGGGCCGTCGTAGGGCGATAAATGCGCGACTTCGCCGCTGACAACCTGCATGGCGCAGCTTTCGCACTGACCGACCCGGCAGCCGCTAGCCAAGGCGATGCCGGCTGCATCGGCGGCGTCCAGCAACGTGCCGGCCTTGGGCGTCCAGACAAATCGTTCGTCGCTGTCGGCGATGCGGACTGTCTGCGGTTCGAGCGTCGCCGGGATCTCGACCTCGGATGTAAAGGTTTCGCTGAAGATGTCGAACGCGGGTATGCCGCGCGCGATGAGCCCCGCACGCGCATCGGCAAGAAAGCTCGGGGCGCCGCATAGATAGGCCAGGGGGCGGTGCGCGACTAGCGCGTCATCGATCAGGTCGAAGGCCGAACCGCCGGCGCGATCATAGTCGTGGCCGAGCCGGTCGGTCGGACCCGGCGCCCAATACAGCGTGACAAGGGTGACGGTCGTTAGCCGACTCGCCAGCGCACGCAGGCGCGCGGCGAAGCCATGGTTGCGCTTGTCGCGACACAAGTTGATCAGGATGACGCGCGGCAATTCGGCTCGCGCCCCCTGGGCGGCGAGCGATTCGAGATGGCCGAGAAACGGCGTAATGCCTATACCGCTTGCCATGAGAATCACCGGACGGGGCCCGCTTACCGGTGGCGTAAATGCGCCGTTGGGTGCCCCGAGCAGGATCACGTCGTCGACATCGAGCCCGTGCAGATGCACCGACATTCTTCCGTGAGGCTTATCCACGGGAGCGACCCGTTTGACCGCGATGGACAATCGCGACGGATTCAATCCACTGCCCGTCAATGAGTAGGCGCGCGTGACACCGAGCTCCGCAGACGTCAAGGTCACGTGCTGCCCGGCAAGGAAGTCAGGCAGTGCGCCGCTGTCCAGCGGCGCCATTTCGAGGCTGACAATATCGTTAGCGGGCTCGCCGCGACCCACGATAACGAAGGCCCGTGTGCCATTCCATCGTCCCCGGTTCATGGCGTCGTCGCGCGCGATCTGGCAAAGCGTCGCGCGCAACGGGACCGAGCCGCTGACGGGGTCTCGCTGCGCATCGCTCAATATCGCGTTGATACTGGACGACGCATCGCCGGTAATCGGCGTGTCTGCGCGGCCCAGCGCGGTGCAACCCTGCCACCATCCGAACTCGGCGATCACTACGCGGTCGTCGAGTTTTTCATCGATGCGTGCACGCAATTTGACCAGGCCGCGGGGTGTCGAGACGCGTGTCCAGTCGCCGTTATTGATGCCGCGCGCGGCGGCGAGACCTGGTCCGATCTGCACCGTCGGATCCACCGCCTTCTTCCTAAGAGACGCGATATGACGATGGGAACTGTGGACGAACCATCCGCTCTTCGCCGTGGTGAGGACGAGTGGATACCGAGGGTCGGCATTGCTGCGCAAAGGGCTCGCGGCAGGTTCGACGAAAGCGGCGAAGGCCGGTTGCCCCAAGGCCAGCAGCGTCTCCGAATAGATCTCCACGCGCCGAGTGGGCGTCGCGAACCCGATCACACCATTGGGCGTGCCGTCGGGCTGTGCATATTTCTCGGTGCGCAACGGCTGAGCGAAACGGATGCCTTCCGGGCTTGCGCGCAAGGTGTCTACCGATATGCCCAGCGGCGCGAGTTGATGGTTCCAGCCGGCCTCGATGCTGCCGTTGAAGAACAGTGCGCTCATGCCTAGGCGAGTTGCCAGACCGAAGACGATGTCGTAGTCGGCTCGCGCGAGTTCGAACGGCGGCACCATGCGCTGGCGCAGTTGTACATGCTCCACGGCAGCCTGACTGATCTCGAAGCCGATCTTGAGCGCCTCGCGTTCCCAGGGCATGCTTACCGGCAAGATGATGTCCGCGCCTTGAGCTGTCGGATTCATGAACATGTCGATGTGCACGTGAAAATCGAGCGCATGCAGCGCTCGCTGGCTGCGAGCCGACTCGGCTTGCGATACGACCAGGTTGGTGCCGAAACTGAGCAGCGCGCGTACGGGGTAGGGCTTCTTTTCGAGCACGGCGGAGCAGAAATCTCGCGCGGTGATCCAGCCATGACGAGGCGGCCCCAACGGCAGTTCACCGAGGCCGAGCGCCTTGACTTGCTGCGACACAGGCAGCAACGCGTAATCGTTGACCGGGTTGGACGGCGGACTGATCGTCCAAACGTTTCCTCCGGGCCGGTCGCATGCGCCGGTCAGCGCGTACAGCGTGCCTATTGCGCGCTCCGTGAGCGTCGCATTGGTATGCTGACCCACGCCGGTCCAGGAATGGTAGACAAGTTTGGGACTGTCCTCGTATAGCGCATTAAAGCGTTCGATCAGCTCGGGCGCGATCCACGTCAACTCGGCGACATGTTCGATCGTGTAGGGCGCTGCTTGCTCGGTCAGCAATTCAAAAACCGTAGTGCAACGATGCGAGCGGCCGCTGAGATCGCAAAGCGTAAGCGTCGCATGGAGATCGACGGCATGTGCGTCGGCCAGAGGACGCCCGGTGTCGTAAGCGCATACGCTCCCTTTAGAGTTGTAAACTAAATAGGTGTCCTGATCTGAGTCGACCAGAAAATCACTGCCCCGAGCCAGCAGACCCGTGTCTCGATCTACGAGCATAGGGGCGTTGGTCCAACGTCGCACGAAATCGCTGTCGTAACGTCGGGATGCGATCAAATGACGAATCGCGCCCAACGCGAGCGCGGCGTCTGCGCCTGGCCGAACCCGTAGCCATAGATCCGCTTGTTGCCCGGTGCCTTCCTGTTTGGGATCGACTACCACCACTTGAGCGCCGCGCTGGCGCGCCGCGGCGATGCGTGACGCTTGCGCAAGCCAGGTCCGCGCCGGATTGTGGCCCCACATCACGATAACGTCGGCCTTCTCGAAGTCCGGCGTGCCGATGCCGCGTCCAAAGGTGAGGGCGTGCGCGTGATCCTTGTGCCAACCGCAGATCTCGACCGCATAGATCAGGTTAGGGCTGCCAAAACAGCGAGCGAAGCGCTCCACCCATTCGAAACTGTCGACCATTGGCGTTCCGCTGGGCGTGGTTACCGCAAACCCCACGGCTTCGGGGCCATCGGTCGATCGGATCGCTTCCATGCGGGTGGCGATCTCATCCAGTGCTTGGTCCCATGAAATTTCAACCCAGCCGGCATCGGCCGCATCGCGCGGGCGAGTGCGTTTCAAGGGGCGGCCAAGGCGCGCGGGACTGCCGAGCAGTTCAGGCGCCGCACGTCCTTTGGCGCACAAGGCGGCGCCGGTTGGATGGCCCGGCAAAGGGGTGACCATGACCAACTTGCCGTCCTCCACATGGTTGATCGAGCCGCAACGCGATCTACACAGCGTGCAATAGCCTGCTAACTGCTCCACAATTGGTTCCCCAGCTTAGGTAGTGCGTGACGCGTTACGTGAAGTATAGTGTGTCACGCACTACTGTCAAGCGATCATATATACTAGTAAACACCGGATAAACACTGAATCAACTCCCGGTTGGAGACGATGTGAAATTGCGAGACGAATTAGAAGAGAGCGCCGACGAGAGCGCATGGGATTTGGAAAAACAGGACCCGAACTTGCGCTCGACGGTGTTGCAGCGGATACGCTTGGACATCGTTTCAGGAGCAACGAAGCCGGGGGCGATTTTTTCCGTGCCCACGCTGGCGAAGAAATTGGGAACGTCCACCACGCCAGTACGCGAGGCGCTGCTCGAGCTCAGCGCAAGCGGGCTGATCGAGCCCTTGCGCAATCGGGGGTTTCGTGTGGTGGAACCGTCTCTGGCGGATCTGCGCGAGTTGTTTGCGCTCAGAGTGCAGCTTGAGGTATTCGCGCTGACGACGGTCGCCGCGGCAGGCTTGACCGAGACCGCCGAGTTATCGCGCTTGGCAAAAGCCATCGCTCATGCGGTGGAGACGGGCAACACCCATGCTTACCTTGCAGCTGATCGCGCCTATCACCGCAAACTGATCTCGTTCGCCGGCAACCGGCGTTTGACCGAGATGGTGATGCACTTACGCGACAATATGCGGCTCTACGGGATGGAGTCGCCGGCAGGTATCAAGCGTCAAAACAATTCGATCGACGAACATTTTCAGTTGATCGAGTTGCTGGAATCTGGTCAAAGCGCTGCCGCAGTGCAGTTGTTGACCCATCATATTTTGGATTGGGAGCCGGTCTTTTCTGCCGAGATTTCGGGCTCGACCGGGGCGGCGCCGGCGTAGCCCGCACCGAACAGCGCTGCAATGCTCGGCACCGAGCCAAACATCGCGGCGCCGTCGTGGCCGACCCCAGCGATTTCGAACGCGCGGTGCTGCACATCGGGATGCCTCGAGCGCATGTAACGCATGTAAGCCAGGCCACGCGCTAACCGATGCTCGCCCTGGGCCCGTGCCGCGCATGAGGTATCCAGCGCGGGATGAAAAGGATCGCAGTCCTCATCACCCAGTAATATGATTACCTCTCGCCGCATGTAAGCTGACTCGAGCGTGGCCGCAGAGTGCTGGCCATTGCCGGCGCGTACATAGGCCGGCAGGTCGTCCAGCCCATATTTCCAGCGATTGAACTGCGGACAACTCGCCTCGTCGAGCGCTGCGAAATCACCCGATGCGCGCGGCCGCTGTTTGTCGAAATACACATACGACGACGGATTCGCTACCACGTAACGCACTGCAATACCGCGCTCGACTAGCGGTGCTTCACCGCGAGTCACCACCGCGTAGCGCTGGGCCACTTGCGCGCCACCCGAGTGCCCGGCGATCACCACGCTGGACAAAGCGGGAAAGCGCTCTCGCGAAGCCAACGTCTGCAAGATGGCATCGAGTGCGTCGAACGAACTGATCGCAGCCGGTCCTAGCGCGTTATCGCCGCCCATCCAGCCGACCCAATCCCAATGCAACGTGGACGGCGGCAAGCAGTGTGCCTCTATGTCGGCGCTTGCGAGAAACTGCGGCACGATCAAGATGGTATCGAGTGCGTCACGGCCCGCCTCGGCCCGTGCCCGATGTCCGAGATTGAAGTAAGCGTCGGCGTTGCGCAGGCGGCCGTGGACGACGCATCCCCATTGTCGCGAAAGAATTGCCGCACCGAGACGTGCGGGGCCTTGCCGGTCTGGCTGCGCAGGCGCTCGAACTCGGGCGACTCCGCGACCCGGTGGCGTATGTAGAAGCCCAGCGGTCCCGCCAGCGCACCGAGCAGGAACGGCAGCCGCCAGCCCCAGCTGACGAGCTGATCGTGGCTGAGGCGGGTGGTCAGCACATAGCCGACCATCGACGAGAGCAGCAATGCGAACGCTTGCGACGACATGTTGAAGCTGCCGTAGAACATCTTCTTGCCCGGTGGTGCGTATTCGACCAGCATCGCCGATGCCGTGGCGAATTGGCCGCCGACGGAAAGCCCCTGGAGCAACCTGGCCAGCACTACCAACAGTGGCGCCGCGATACCGATGCGTGCGTAGCCCGGCGCGAGACCCATCAACAACGTGCTGGCTGCCATCGCGATGATAAGCAGCGACAGCGCGCGTTGTCGCCCGAGGCGGTCGGCGTAGATGCCGAACAACACGCCGCCCAGCGGGCGCACAAAAAATCCCAGCGCGAAGGTGGCGAGCGTGAGGGTGATCGATACGAAGTTGTTGTCGGCAGGAAAGAACACCTGGGCGATGATCTTTGAGAAATAGCCATAGATCAAAAAATCGAACCATTCGAGTCCGCTGCCGAGCACCGAGGCGAAGATCGCGCGGCGCACCATCTGCGGGCTCAGCCGCGTAATGCCGGCTTGCACGTCGGCGCTAGCCATGTCCGCGTGGTTCATACCGTGTATCCGCCGCCGCGCGAGGACGCTGCCAGCGGGCTCGCCATTGCGAAAAATGTGTTCACCTCGGTCTCCTTCATCTAGTTATTTTGTGATGAACGGAATCGTAGGTCCAACTCTGCCAAATGTAAAATACTTGATTGGGGCCTCGTCCATATTATTAAAATATGGGTCATGCGGGTCGCGTGCGAGTTGAGCCGAGGCGCGCGATAGGCTGACACGTGAAGCGACAGGCCATGCCGGGGACCGCAAGCATACTCACTGAATCACACTACCGCCGTCTCGAAGATGGTTCTGAGCCATTGGGCAAAAACGCGTACACGCGCCGAGAGCTGTCGATTCTGCAAGTAGAGTACGGACACCGGCAGCGGTGGAGGGGGCGTATCCGGTAATATCGCCTTCAGCCGTCCGCTCGCGAGCTCGTCGATTACTCGATAGCGCGGCACCTGGGCGATGCCCAGGCCCGCGATCGCCGCTCCGGTATAGAGGTCCGCGCCCGTTACCGACACGATGGCGTCGAGCTGCACGTTAGTGGCCGTGGCGGCCCCCGGCTCCATGAATTCGAGCGGTACCGCTTTGCCTGTCGCGCTCGACAGATAGTTGATTGCGCGATGTGTCGACAGAGCGTCGATACTCAATGGCTCGCCGTACTTCGCCAGATAGTCCGGACTGGCGCAGCTCACCTGCGGCAGCAGCGCGACACGCCGTCCGACCATCGATGAGTCCTGCAGCGTACCGGCACGCAACACGCAATCGACTCCTTCGCGCACCAGATCGACCAGCCGGTCGTCTTCGCCGATTTGCAGTTCGAGCCCGGGGTACTGCGTCAGGAAGCCCGGCAGCGCAGGCATCACGAAGTACCGTGCCAGCGTGCCTTGCAGATTGACCCGCAACAAACCCTTGGGCGCTACGTCACGGAACGAATTTTCGGCTTCTTCGATATCCGCCAGCAGGCGCACACAACGGCGGTAATGGGCATCGCCGTCCTGCGTTGGGCGAACCTGGCGCGTGGTGCGCTCCAGCAAACGCGTGCCCAACCGTTGCTCCATCCGTTTTATGGCATTGGTCACGGTCGCGCGCGGGATCTGCAGGTCTTCCGCGGCTTGCGTAAAACTGCGCCGCTCCAGGATGCGGACAAAAATTTGCATTTCCTGTATGCGATCCATGGTCTAGCGCTCGAGCCTGATTGTTAATGTGAATGGAATGAACATGTCAATTTTAGGATAATTATCTATCTTTTGGAATGATTCATGATTCATCTCACCAACCATTCGATGTGAGGAACGAATCATGAGCACGATCACAAACACCCAAGTGGCACTCATCACAGGCGCTTCACGCGGCATCGGCGCAGCGGTTGCGCGGCGGCTCGCCCAAGACCGCTTCGCCGTGGCCATCAACTACGCGACGAGTTCGACCCAAGCCGATGCGCTGGTCGCCGAATTGAAGGCCGGCGGGCACACTGCCATCGCGGTGCAGGCCGACATTGCGAAGGCTGACCAAGTGCGCTCGATGTTCGAGGCAACAGAACGGCAACTCGGCAAAGTGGATGTCCTGGTGAACAACGCCGGCGTGCTCAAGACCGTGCCGCTCGCGCAAACCAGCGACGCGCTTTACGACCAGACCTTCGATGTCAACGTTCGTGGCACGTTCAACACATTGCGCGAAGCGGCGACACGCTTGAACGAGGGCGGGCGCATCGTGAATTTTTCGAGCACCACGCTTGGTTTGAACATGCCCGGTTACGCGATCTATAACGCCACCAAGGCTGCGATCGAAGCGTTCACTCATGTGTTCGCAAAGGAACTGCGCGGACGCAACATCACCGTGAACGCCGTTGCCCCGGGCCCGATCGCCACCTCGCTGTTCCTCGATGGAAAGACTGAAGAACAGATCCAGACCTTTGGAAACATGGCGCCGTTGCAACGGCTCGGCCAACCCGACGATATCGCCTCGGTCGTGTCGCTGCTCGTGAGCGCCGATGCCGGCTGGATCAACGGGCAGATCCTGCGTGCGAATGGTGGCATAGCCTAAGTCCGGCTTTCCCACCTGCAGCACGAGCGCCGGACCCATGCTTGACAGTCATTTATCAAATGACTTTGATGATATCGCCATGCTGATCGTGTGAGCAGACAATGGACTCAACGCGGCAATGAGTCGCTTCAACGGAGATCGAAATGTTTGCTCTTACGGGTATTACGGGTCAGGTGGGCGGCGTTGCTGCTCGCGCTTTGCTTGCCGCGGGACATGACGTCCGCGCAGTCGTTCGCAATGTGCAGAAGGGGGCCGAGTGGGCCGACCAAGGCTGCGAAGTCGCCATCGCTGAAATGGAAGATGCCGCCGCGTTGCAAAAGGCGTTCACCGGCGCCGAAGCCGTGTTCGTCTTGTTGCCCTCGAATTTCGATCCGACGCCAGGCTTCCCCGAAACGCGGCGCATTGTCGCCGCGCTGTGCACGGCACTGGAGGCGGCACGGCCTGCCAAAGTGGTGTGTTTGTCGACGATAGGCGCGCAAGCCACGCAGCCCAATCTGCTTAATCAACTGCAGATTATGGAGCAGGAGCTAGGTCAATTGCCGATGCCAGTGGCTTTTTTGCGGGCCGCCTGGTTCATGGAGAACGCGTTGTGGGATGTCGAGGCTGCCCGCACGGCGGGTGTGATCCCGAGTTTCTTGCAGCCGCTGGACAAGCCGGTACCGATGGTGGCGACTGCCGATATTGGACGCGTGGCCGCGGAGCTTTTGCAACAGACCTGGCAGGGGCACAAGGTTGTCGAGCTCGAAGGTTCGCGTCGCGTCACGCCTAACGATATTGCCGCGGGCTTTTCGCGTCTGCTGGGTCGCGACGTGCGCATGGAGGCCTTGCCACGTGAAACCTGGGAATCCTTGTTCATCTCGCAGGGAATGAAAAACCCTACGCCGCGCATCCGGATGCTCGATGGTTTCAACGAAGGGTGGCTGGAATTCGAAGCCAAGGAAACCGGCTCGACCAAGGGCCGCGTGCCGTTGGACGCCGTCTTGCTATCGTTGATCGAGCGCACGAGCTAGACGGACTCAGTACGCCTGAGCATCGGCGGGGTCGGAAAAATGCCACATCGGACAAGGGGAGCAGTTACGGTGGCCAGTTAAGGCGAGCTCTTAAAGCGAGCTCTCAGAGGCGAGGGTTGTGGCACAATTCGCCACACTTCTTTTCCCTGACGGAGCGTAGATCCGAGCCCATGCGACACTCGAACGACGTGTCCGCTTCGCACATACGCTTATTGCCGTATGTCGTCGCGGCCACCTTCTTTATGGAGTATCTGGACACCACTGTGATCGCAACGGCGCTGCCGCAGATGGCCCACACGTTTGGCGTAGGTGCGAACACGCTAAGCCTGGGCATGACCATCTATATGCTCGCCCTGGCCATCTTCATCCCGGTCAGCGGGTGGGCGGCGGATCGCTTCGGCTCGCGCACCGTGTTTTTCAGCGCGATCATTGTGTTCACTTCGGCGTCGATGCTGTGCGGCTTGTCGAACAGCGTGGGGGAATTCACCGCCGCGCGCCTGCTGCAGGGCGTGGGAGGCGCGATGATGGTGCCGGTGGGCCGGCTGATCGTGGTGGGCACCACGGAGAAGAGCCGCTTGATGCAAGCGATCTCGACCATCACTTGGCCGGGAATCGCCGCGCCTGTGGTGGGACCGCCGATCGGCGGCTTCATCACGACCTATGCTTCGTGGCGCTGGATCTTCCTGCTCAATGTGCCGATGGGCATCGCGGCGCTGGTGGCGGTGGCTGCCTTTGCGCCCAACCTACGCGGCACCACGCGCAAGCCGCTCGATGTGGTCGGCCTGGTTTTGAGCGGCGCGGCGTTGACGGCGATGTTGTACGGCGCCGAATTCGCGAGTCAGCCCAACTCGGATCCCTGGATCGCGATTGCGATCGTGGGCGCCGGTTTTGTGTTCGGCTGGCTGACGCTGCGCCATTCGAAATCGCACGCGCATCCGCTGATCGATTTCTCGACGCTGAAGATTCCGACATTTTCTGTGACGGTGGTGACAGGCTCGCTCACGCGCATCGGCATCGGCGCGGTGCCGTATCTGATGCCGCTGCTGTTCCAGATCGGTTTCGGACTGTCTGCGTTCAGTTCGGGCATGTTGCTGCTGGCCAGCGCGCTCGGTAACTTCGGCATGAAGGCGCTGACCACGCGCATTCTGCGGCGCTTCGGCTTCAAGCTGGTTTCCATTGTGGACGTAGCGGTCGCATTCGTCGCTATCGTTGCGTGCGGCATGTTGACGCCACAGTCGTCGCTCGCCTGGGTGTTGATCGTGGTGTTCGTCTATGGCCTCGCGCGCTCGATGCAATTCACCACGCTGGCGACGTTGGCCTACGCGGACGTCGAGCCCGCTCAGATGAATGGGGCGAGCACCTTATGGAGTTCGGCCGCGCAGATGACGATAGGGTTGGGCATTGCGTTCGGCGCCGTTTCGCTACGAGCGGGCGCGTTTCTGAACGGAGGGGCGCAACAGCATGATGGCTTGCATTTCACGCTGCCGGATTTCCGGCTCGCGTTTCTGTTCGCCGGTATTCTCACGCTGATGTCGATATTCGGCTACCTGCGCATGGCCGGCGATGCAGGGCAAAGCCTCGGAGGGCAGGCCAGCCGGCAGAGCAAAACGTGAAATCGATACGGTAAGGCTACCGTATCGAAGTCAGGGCTCAGGTGCTGAAGCTCGAAGTACTTAAGCTCGTGCGCAGTGCCTGAGCGGGTCGTACCCCGCGCGTCGTACCTGGCGAGCCGCACCGCGCGAGCCGTACCTCGTTTGTCGCATCTCGCTTGCCGCACCTGAGCTTGTGGCGCTACGGCTTACTTCGACAGATGTTCGAGCCGCACGCCGTTGCTCTTCGGACCCATTACACCGACCATGACGACAATAACGAGCATGGCGGAAGAGATCAGTATGAAGACAGCGGGCACGCCCGAATGCTTCAGCAGCGCTGCCACCCAGAAGCCGACAAAAATCGAACTGACGCGGCTCCAGCTGAAAACAAAGCCGACCGCGCGGGCACGGATGCGAGTCGGATAAAGCTCGGCCTGGTACGAGTGGAAAATGCCGATCAACCAGTTGTTGGCGATCGTGACCAAGCTACCGAACACGAGAATCAGCGCGGGTTCGCGCACTTGCCCGAACATCAGACCGGCTGCGGCCACCACGACAGCGCAACCCACCAGTTGCCATTTGCGCTCGAACCGCTCCGCACAGATCATGGCGCCGACCGCGCCCAACGGCGTGGCGAACGCGATCACCATGGTGTAAAGCAGCGAGTGAGTCAGCGTGATGCCCTTGGTGAACAGCAGAACTGGCACCCAGGCGCCAAAACCGTATACGCCGAAGGTCTGGCAGAAATTGAAAACCGAGAGCATCACGGTGCGGCTCAGATAGGGGGCTCTCCACATTTCCCACCACGAACCTTGGTTCTGTTCGAGCGGGTCTGCCTGGGTGGCTTCCGGCTCGGGCAATGGACGTCCCGTTTCGGCGATCACGCGCGCCTCGATCTGCGCAACGATGGCGCGTGCTTCCTCAACACGGCCTTTGCTTTCCAGCCAGCGCGGCGACTCGGGCAAACCACGGCGCAAAAACCAAATCAGTATGGCGCCGGCCGAACCAATGATCATGACCCAGCGCCAGCCGTCCAGGCCCAGGATCTGATGCGGCACTAGCAGATACGACAATACGGCGACCACGGGCACGGAGGTCAGAATCACCAGCATGCTGAATGCCATGTAACGGCCGCGCGAGCGGTTCGGTGTCAGTTCCGAGATGTACGTATCGACGGTAATGAGCTGAACGCCAATACCTATCCCGGCGAAGAAACGCCAAAGGTCCAGGGCTTCCGGGGTCGTTTGGAACGCCGCCACGAAGGTTGCGACCGAGTAGATCAGCATCGCTGCTGTAAATACTGAGCGCCGGCCGAAGCGATCGGTAAACCCGCCGAGCGCCACGGTGCCGACGAACATGCCACCGAAGAACGAGCCAAGGAAGCTCGCAAAGCCGTTCACGTCGAACAGACCTGTGGTGGTCGCGCGGTATAGACCGCTGCTGATCAAACCCAGCGCGACATAGGCCGCCATGAACATTTCGTAGAACTCGAACCAGCCCCCTGTCGCGATGCGCGCGACCAACCCCTTGAAGTAACGCGTCGGCGGCAAGCGGTCCAGCCGCGCCGACACCGATGGCTCTACCGACTGCGCCATAGGCAATATTTTTTCCACGTACATCCTGTCTCCCTTGCTTTGATAAAAAACCTCGGTCGTGCATACTATATGTCGACACTTTATTCTATTTTATTGTGTATTCAGGCGTTTTAAAAGTTAACTCTAATTAAGTGTATACATTTAGCCGGTGCCGCTCGGTTCGGTCCCCTTTGGAGGGGAATTCGCGCCACAAGGGGGGCTTCGCGTTGCGCGCCCTTTGATAAAATGCGTGCCCATGCCCGACACCGTCGGGTTCGTGTTCAAGGACAAATATGAGCGAGCGGTTCGATGAGCGCAGCGTCGGCGCTGTTGGCAACGTTGGCAATGTTGGCAATGTTGGAGAAGACAGCGATTTGTCAGCGGTCGAAGCTATCGTCGACTGGGTGGCGCGCGGCATCATCGAGGGCAGGCTCGAAGCCGGTGACGATCTGAATTCGGTCGATCTAGCCAAACGCTTCAACGTAAGCCGCACGCCGGTGCGCGAGGCCTTGTTCGTGCTCAGCCATGAAGGTCTGGTGGACTGGTCGCCGCGCCGGCGCCCGCGTGTCTCTGCGATGGAGCTGAAGGAAGCTCAGGAGTTGTATCAGCTGCGTGCAATCTTATATGCACAGGTGTCGATGGCGATCGTCGAGCGTGCGACCGCCGACGACATCAACGCCTTGTGGCGCGCGCACAAATCTTTGGCCGACGCGGCGGCGCGCAAGGACGTGGACGGCTACTTCTGGGCGAACGTCGCGTTTCGTGACGAAGAACTGCGGGTGAGCCGCAACGGTATATACAAGGAAGTGCTCGATTCGATGCGGCTGCGTACCAATCGGCTGCGACACTTGAGTACTTCGCTGCCGGGCCGTCTCGGCAAGTCTTGCGCCGATCACGAACGCTTATGTGAGGCTTACGCCGACGGGGACGGCGTGCTGGCCGCAGCGTTGAATCGTTCCATCGTATTGAGCGCATTGCAGGCAATCGAACTGGCTTGGGGAAAGCCGACGCGCTGATGCCCGGCGCGCGATACTGATACGCTTGCGAGGCGCCGGTCCGTTTCGCCACCCTTGCGTGCATCGGCGGTGTGCATGTCCACGCAAAATGCGCAGCTGTCGATTTGCGAGGCACGCAGGCGTACCAGCTCGTCGAGAGGCTTTTCTACTCCGGATTTGGCGATTCGATCTTCAAGCCCAAGCAGGGCTTTAATAGCAGACGGACTGGCCTTGTAAAAGTCGAGACGCGGTTCCATGTCGAGCTCCTTCAAGTTCAATTCGGGCTAACAGAAAGCCGGATAGTGCCAAGCATGGTCCCCATAGTGGATTTAAAACATAGCCACTAACGCGCATCCGGCAACGGGATCCGGCTAGTCGCCTTGACTTCGCGCAAGGCCAGGCTTGACTGAATCGACAGAATACCCGGCTGCTTGCGCAAAACCTGCTCGACAAACGCACCGTACGAGTCGAGGTCGATGGCCAGCACCTGCAACACGTAGTCCGCGTCGCCGGTAATCTTGTGGCATGAGAGTACTTCAGGCAAATCGCGTACCACTTGCTCGAAACGGTCGGGGGTTGTGTCGGTATGTGCGCCAAAGCGCACGTGCACGAACGCGAGGACGTCGAAGCCCAGCATACGCCGGTCCAGGTTGGCCTGATAGTCCTTGATGAGTCCTTGATCCTGCAAACGCTTGCGCCTGCGCCAACAGGGCGTCACGCTCAACGCCAAAGTCTCGGCGAGCGCGGCATTCGACAGGGCGCCGTCTTCCTGGAGCAGGCGCAACATCTCTCGATCCGTTGCATCTATTCCAGAATTTAGTCTGTTCGTTCCCATATTTCGATATATTTAAACGATTTTTGCGCAATTATAGGAGTCAGCAAGCTGACAAAAGCAAAGCAATTTCGGGTGCGGTGAGTAGACTGGAGGCTGTTCTTGCCACTGACAAACTTTATGCTTACTGTATTCAACCCGGGCCACCGCCTGCGTCACGGCGTCGAGCTAAAGGATGGCGCATTGACGCCATCGTTCGAGAGTCCGAGCCGTGCCGATACGGTTCTTGCTCGGGTTCATGCGAGTGTGCTTGGCGCGGTGATCGCCCCCGCCGAGCACGAAAGATCCCGCTACGTCAAAGCGCATAGCGAGCGGTATGTGCGCTTTCTCGAGACTGCCTGGACGGCTTGGGCAGATACAGGTAGGAAGCATGATGCACTGCCGCTCGTTTGGCCAGTCCGTGGACTACGCGACGATATAGAGCCGTTTTCGATAGATGGGAAGCTCGGTTTTTATGCCATGGACGCCGGCGCACCGATCGCCGCGGCCACCTGGGACGTCGTGCGAGGCAGCGCCAACGTGGCTCTGACCGGTATGGATGCACTGGCCGCAGGCGTGCGCGGCGTGTTTGCACTGTGCCGGCCGCCCGGCCATCACGCGGCGCGCGAATACATGGGTGGTTATTGCTATTTGAACAATGCGGCGATCGCTGCGCAACGGTGCATCGACGGTGGCGCCAAACGCGTCGCGGTGCTGGACGTCGATTTTCATCATGGCAACGGGACGCAGGACATCTTTTATGAGCGATCCGACGTGCTGTTCGTCTCCTTGCATGGCGAGCCTGCCGTCTCTTATCCGTTCTTCTCGGGCCATGCGGACGAGCAGGGCGCGGGAGCCGGCCGCGGTTTCAATCTGAACTTTCCCTTACCCCAAGGCACCGCTTGGGATATCTACGGCGCGGCGCTCGCCGAAGCGTGCCAGCGAATTCGATCGTACGGGCCCGATACGCTTGTCGTATCGCTAGGCGTGGACACATTCAAGGACGATCCGATCAGCCACTTCAAGCTCGAAAGCGGCGACTTTGCACGCATTGGCGCAGCGATTGCGGCGATCGGGGCACCTAGCCTGTTTGTGATGGAGGGCGGGTACATGGTCGACGAGATCGGCATCAATGCAGTCAACGTATTGCTCGGCTACGAGGGGCGCGCCTGACCTCCCGTATGGGAAAGCGAGCCGCACGCGAGCACGCGATACAGCGCAACAACACAAAGAGAGCAAAGCAAAGACACGATATGTCGATGGGAGCGGCGTAGGCACACTGATCGCGAACTGGGCGAGGTGTCAATATGTAGCCCCGGTATGCAAAAATGCGGCAACCAAAGAAATCGCTATTTTGGATGAGGCTTCAAAATGACCGACACAGACGATTCGGCGGCACCGGCCAGCGCTGACGTGCTCGACGAGACGATCTCGCGCAAGCAGATGAGCGCGCTTATCGCCAAGGCAGCCAAGCCGCTCGTTTTCGAGGGATGCGATTTTGAAGGGGAGGACCTGTCGCGGCTCGACATGCGCGGGTTTGTGTTCAGGAACTGCACGTTCCCGGAAACCGCATGGTATGCGGCGATCTTGTCGCAAAGTATCTGGACGCGCTGCCGCGGCCGTCAAGCCAACTTCGAAGCCGCCGAGCTGGTCGATGCGCAGTTCGAACGCTGTGACCTGAACAACACGAACTGGCGACGCGCGAAACTGGCCTCCGCTTCCTATAAAGGGTGCAAGCTCACCGGCGCGAGCTTCGAAGAGGCGGCGTACCTCGCGCTGTCGTTCGAGGAGACGCTGCTGGTGGGCGCCGATCTGCGCAAGATGTCGTTTCGCAAGATGCGCCTGAAGCAGCTCGATTTTTCCGACGCGGACTTGTCGGGATGTGATTTTCGCGAGACGGTTTTCGAAGGCGGCAGTCTGCGCGATGCTCACTTGAAGTTGGCCCGTTTCGATGGCGCGGACCTGCGTGACGCAGATATCGGCGGCCTCAAGTTGCTCGATGCCAAGCTGTTCCGTGGGGCCACGATCTCCCATCAGCAAGCCGCCGAACTGCTGGGGGAACTGGGTTTGACGGTTGCTTGACGGGTTGGGCACGTGGGCTTCGTCGAAAACGTCCGCCGGGTCAGGCGGTGTGCGGCGAGTTTTTGTTCCGACCTTTATCGCGGGTTTTGCCGCGGGTTTTTTCCCGGGTCGTGAGTGGCGTTGTGACCCGCGTTGTGACCCGCGCTGTGACCCGAGTCATGTCCAGCCCGCAGGTGCTCCACCAGCAAGCGCGCCGCGACCGGCAACGAATCGTAAGCGCGCACGCAGATCGCCAGCTCCCGCTTGGCCCACGGTTCAGCCAACGTAATGCCGCGCAGCTTGAGCGCCTTCAGATACAGGCTTGCGCTCTGGCGCGGGAGCACCCCGATCCCCAGTCCCGCTGCGACCATCAGGCATAGCGCATCGTAGCTGGTGACCTGGATGCGCATCCTCAGCGGCAGGCCCGCTTCCGAAGCGGCACGCCCGAGCGCGTTATTGATTGAACTGCCGGTGTGGGCTCCCACGAATTCATAGTGCAACGCTTCCTCGAAGCGGATCGTGCGCTGCTTCGCCAGCGCGTGCCCGGTCGGCACCACGACCATCAGATTGTCCTGATGATAAGGCAGGTACTCCACCTCTTGGCCGTAATCGCCTACCGCGATCAGCCCCACATCGGCGTTGTTCTCGGCCACGGCCTTCACGATTGCCGAACTGATACGTTCTTCCAGTCGCACTTCCACCTGGGGATGTGCAGCCAGGAACGACTCGATCTCGTTGGGAAGGAACTGCGTAATGGCCGAAATATTGGCAAAAATGCGTACATGGCCACGCGTGCCAGACGCGTAGCTGCGCATCTGTAGCGCTATTTCGTCGAGATCCTGCAGCACGCCGCGAGCCATCCCGACCAACGCATAGCCCGCAGCGGTGGGCGCTATGCCACGGTTGCTGCGGCTGATCAGGCTCACGTTCAGCGCCGCTTCAAGTTCACTGATGCGCTTGCTTACGGCGGAGGTCGCGAGGTACTCGCGCTGAGCCGCATCGGCGATCGAGCCTTCTTCGATCACGGCGACGAAGAGTTTCAGCGAGATGGGGTCCAGTTTCATACGGTCTTCCCGGTGAGCAAGTGGATGGCGCTCAATGACCGGCGCAACAGCCGCGAGCCATCGAGGCACGGCCGCTTTCGCCGTTGCGGTAGCCATCGCAAAATGCGATGGCAGGATCGTATCTTACGGCTTTACACCGTTTTATGCAGCCGGCATTGTGCCGATATGACAGCGCCACGCACTCACGCGATGGTTCCGCTGCAACTCAATAGCCAATAGAAATTCAGTATCGGGAGACAGGTTTTGTCTACACAGGAATTACCCCTCAAGGGCGTCAAGGTCGTCGAGTTGGGCACCCTGATTGCCGGCCCCTACGCCGGTGCGTTGCTCGCGCAATTTGGTGCGGAAGTCATCAAAGTGGAGTCGCCGGGAATCGGCGATCCGCTGCGCAAATGGCGCAAACTGCACAACGGCACGTCCTTATGGTGGTACTCCCAGAGCCGCAACAAGAAGTCGCTGACCCTCAACCTGAGGTCGCGAGAGGGACAGGACATCGTCAAGGATCTGGTCAAGCAAGCCGATATCGTGATCGAGAACTTTCGGCCCGGCACGCTCGAAGGGTGGGGCTTGGGTTGGGAGCATCTGTCGATAATCAATCCTGCGCTCGTCATGGTGCGCATTTCCGGCTACGGGCAGACGGGTCCATACAGCGATCGGCCCGGTTTTGCCGCGATTGCCGAGTCGATGGGTGGGCTGCGTTACGTATCGGGCTACCCGGATCGACCGCCAGTGCGCTCGGGAGTGAGCATCGGCGACACGCTGGCGTCGCTCTATGGCGTGATCGGCGCGTTGATGGCCATGCATCACCTGAATCAGAATCGCGGGCGCGGCCAATTTATCGATGTCGCGCTGTATGAATCGGTATTTGCGGTCATGGAAAGCCTGATCCCTGAATACTCGCTGTTCCAGCATGTGCGAGAGCGTACCGGGGCAAGCCTGCCAGGCATTTCGCCATCCAACACCTACCCCAGCAGCGATGGGCAGTACGTCATCATCGCGGGCAACGGCGACGGGATCTTCAAGCGTTTAATGCTGGCGATCGATCGTCCGGACCTGGCCGACGATCCGCGTCTAGCCCACAACGACGGCCGTGTTGCCCACAACACGATGCTGGACGACGCGATCGGCAACTGGACGCGCAAGCACTCGCGCGACCACATCCTGGCGGTGCTGGAAAAAGCCGACGTGCCTTCGGGAAAGATCTATACAGCACAAGACATCGTCGAGGATCCGCAATACAAGGCTCGCGAAATGATAGAGCGCGTGGCGCTCGACGACGGCACACCCGTTGATTTTCCTGGCATCGTGCCCAAACTTAGCGAGACGCCGGGCGCAACGCTCACACCAGGGCCCGCGCTTGGCCAGCATACCGACGAGATCCTGGCTTCGCTGGGCTACGCGCAGGAACGAATCGCCGCGCTGCGCGAACGTAGTGTAATTTAACCGGAGTTTGAGCATGCTCTTTTCCCCGCAGGGACGGCGTGTCTTCATCAACGACGTCGCAGTGCGCGATGGCTTCCAGATCGAAGCCAATTTCGTTCCGACCGAAGAAAAAATTCGCCTCATCGATCAGCTCTCGCATACCGGCCTCAAGAAGATCGAGATCACGTCCTTCGTTTCGCCCAAGGCAATTCCCAACCTGCGCGATGCCGAGGCGGTCGCACGCGGGATCGAGCGGGTGGCAGGCGTGACCTATGTTGCGCTGGTGCCCAATGAACGTGGCGCCGAACGCGCTTTGGCATGCGGGCTGGATGAAGCGAATCTAGTGCTCTCGGTCAGCAAGACGCACAACCTCGCGAACATGCGCATGGAGCCGGCGCAATCGCTACGGCGCTTCAGGAATGTGATGGACTTGCTCGCGGGTAGTGCGCTCAAAGCGCATGCCACGATCGCAACGGCGTTCGGTTGTCCGTTCGAGGGCGCGCAAAGCGAGCAGGCCGTGCTCGGCGTTGCGACCGAGTTACGCGAGATGGGGATTGCTTCGATCACACTGGCCGACACCACCGGAATGGCAGCGCCGTCGCAAGTTTATGCGTTGACGCGGGCATTCATCGCAGCGTTTCCTGACGTCGCGCTGACGCTGCATTTTCATAACACGCGCGGTATGGGACTAGCCAATGTAATGGCCGGACTTCAGGCCGGCGCCACGAGCTTCGACGCATCGTTGGGTGGCCTGGGCGGTTGTCCGTTCGCACCGGGCGCGACCGGCAATATATGTACCGAGGATACGGTGCACATGCTACATGCCTGCGGCATCGATACGGACGTCGATCTCTCGCGCTTGCTGGCAGTGGCCCGGCAGTTGCCGGCCATCGTCGGCCACGACGTTCCCGGGCAAATCATCAAAGCCGGCACCAGCCAGGATACCCACCCGGTACCTGCTGGCGCGCTATGCGCGTAACACCTAAAAAGTCAGGCTTGGGGTGCCACCTCGATCTCGCCGGAACCTGCTGGGATTTGTTCGCACATCGCTGCGTACGAAACATATCCCGAAGCCTGTGCCATCAACTCCAGCGCTTCGGCCTCCGACGAGGCCTCGAAAGACCCCAGTACCGTGCCGGTGATAATGTTGGTAATCGTGTACATCATGTGCGTCCCCTTGAATTCTTCGTTGTCGGTATGTGAGGTATAGACAACGATTTACGGTGAGAGTTACATCCACTTGCTTGAGTAGGCATACCGATGCCGCAAGCATCGACCGGACAGACGCGCGATCCCCATGACAAGCGCGAGCACGGCGATGCCCGTGATAATGCCCATCAGGCGCTCGAAGGCTAGCGCCAGGTCGGATGCCCAAGGATGGTCCTGTACAAACACCATTATGAACGCCACGGTGAACTGGGTGCCGATGTAGCTGGTTTTCACTGGGCCGGTTTGTAGATAAGAGCCCAGCCAAACGCCCCCGGCCAGCATGACCAAGCTCCACCACGGGTAAGGTCCGGCGATATGCAGCAGCGCGAAAGCCAGCAGGCCCGCCAGCAAACAGCCCAGAAAGCGGTGCATCATGCGCGTGGTCACCGCGCTGGTGATCGCATCACGCACCGCTTGCAGGGGCACGATGAGGACGGCGATTACGCTAACCATCGCTTGCGGGAATATGCTCAGGCGCAGGTAAATCGAGAGCAGCGATAGCACCACCACTGCGATCGCGGCCTCAGACGCAAGCAGGGCGCCCGCGGCATACTGCGGCGAGAGTACACGTTGATCGGTTTTTTGTGTGGCAGAGGACGAAGTCTCAAAGTTCGCAGCGGAGGGCGTGGTAGCAAAGTCCGCTGCTGCAGAGTCTGCAATAACGAAGTCCGCAGTGGCAGAGACAGCAGCAGAAGTCGCAGCGGGAGACACCGTCGAGCGGCCACGAGCCCTATGTATAAAATCGCGAACCTCGGGATCGAAAACAGCCGCGACAACGACACAGGTGAGCGTCCCCACGACGACGTCGACGACGCGCGAGATCGCGAAATGTGAAAGTGCGGTCGTGTTGCGAAATCCCTCGAAGAAAATCATCACGAACGTGACCGTCATGAGTGTCCAGCCATAGCCATAGCTGAAGATCAACGACGCGAACATGCCGGCCCAGGTGGCCACGCACAGCACTACGACGAACCCGAGAGGATGGCCAGCAGCCCATGGCGCGATCCAATAGCCGAGCAACGCGCCGCACACGGTGCCCACGACGCGATGCACGCCGCGCTGTACGGAATCGCTCCAGCCGCTGCGCATGACCATGAAAGCACTGATGGCCACCCACCATTTGTCGTCGCAATCCAGTAGATGCGCGATCGCCACGCTCAGCGTAACCGACAGCACGCGTTTGATCGATTCAAGCGTCACGAATCTGCGCCAGACGATGCCACGCACGCTGCGAATCAGTACGGCACCGGCCTTAAGCGCAAACCCAAGCAGTGGCATCGGTTTCTCCATCGAGCGGCTCATTGCGCGACATCAGGTGGCACAGGTCCGGATTCTTGTGTCCGAAATCGACCTAGCCCAACGCGATGGCTTTGCGGTGCGCTTTGTTGACGAAGCTAACGAAGTTCTTCAGCCGTGGGTTCCACCAGCCCAGGCGGCGCGAGTTTCTTTCTGATCGGATAATTGGCGAGCTCCGCTCGCCGACCCAGGCTCCTCACTGCTCAGATACTACACGAGCAACAGTGGAGTGCGAGTGCCGCTATGAGGTCGGTGCGGGTTGCGCTTCGGGGAGCGCTGTATCTCACGCCTTACGCCGCAGTCTGCTGCCCAGCTTGCAGCCAATACGCGACACATGCGCGCGCGAGCGCGCGATTCGGATCTACTGCGATCGGCAATAGCGTCGAGCCGATGCGCTTGAGTCCAATCGGGACCTCCGTACAGGCAAGCACAAGTTTTTTCGCGCCTCTATCGACCAGACGTTGGGCCGCCACTTCGAGCAACCGACCGCCGACCTCGAATTCGCCTCGCTTGATCGCATAACACCCTGGCGTGAACAGCGAATCCATTTCTTCGTCGGTATTGGTCAGCGTGCGCATGCCGTGTGCTTCGAAGCGGCCTTGATACAACCCCGCTTCGAGCGTGCCGCGTGTGGCGATCAAACCGACCGCGCCATCGCCGGATGGGGATTGCGTCAGGACGTCGAGCGTCGCATCGGCGATATGGATGATCGGCGCGGCGCTGGCGGCGCTCAACGCATCGAACCAGTGATGCGCGGTGTTGCACGCGATGACGATGCGCGTAGCTCGCACCGCGTTCAGTTGGGCGATTCCTTCGAGCATGGCCGCCAGCGGCGACGGGCCCGTTGCAGCAAGCGCTTGTTGCCGGTCGGGAATTTGCGGCACGTTCCAGGCGACCACCGGCACGTGATCCTGATCGCGCGATGCGATCGTTTCCTCGATGATTTTTTCCATCAGATCCACCGTCGCCAGTGGTCCCATGCCGCCCAGAATTCCAATCAAAGGTTTCATTAAGTTAACTATCCATTCTTTCAGTCGCAAACCTATAGCCGCATACCTTGTGCTGGCCAAACAGGCCAGCACAAACGCCAGTATGCATCAGCGCTTCAGAATGCGTGAAATATGCCCAACTCGACGCCGAGCTGGTTCTGGCCCGGCAGGGTATTTCCGCCGGAATCTACGGCGAGCGTGCTGTTTGCTGAATTTTTCACATAGCTGCCGTTCGCATATAGGAACGTGCTTTTGGATAACAGATACTTGACCTCCACCACGGAGCTGAATGGCTTGACATCCTTGCCCGGCACGACGGTCTGGTAGAGCGCTCCGACCAAAGCCCATTGGGTGGAAACCTGCTGCCGGAAGCCAGTCCAGAAGAGGTTGGCATTGATCGAATTGCCGGCGTAGTTGACCTTCAGAAGGCGATAGCCGGCGTAGAGGGTGGTTCTGTCGAACTTATAGCTGGCAGTGGCGATATAGCGCTGTGCCCGGTCTGCGGTCGTCGAAGGCTGTGCCGTCAGCGTGGTGTCGATCGCGGTCAAGCCGGTTCCGGCCGCGGCTAGCGGGCCATGCAAATTGTCATACAGGAACTCGTAGCCGATCGAGGGGCCGGCGTAATGCACCGCAAATGCCAAGTCCTTGGCTTGACTCGACGCGCCCGACGTACCGCCGATCGGTGCGCCGAGCGTGTCGTAGCCGAGGCTGTAGAACGCATCCACTGTGAATTGGCCAATGATGCGTTGATAGCGGATCGCGTTGTCGCCTCGCGCCGATACGCCCGGATCCTGGGTTGGCAGCGAATACAACCCATAGGAGGCCGGGTCGAACAGATGCCCCATCTGGTACATCGGGTTGTATTCCCGGCCTACCCATAGTTCGTTGCCATTGCCGCGAAAGCCCACCGTCGCTTGCCGCCCGTATTCGCGGCCATTGAGCGCCAACGTGCCGTTGCTGGGACTGATGCCGGCCTCCAGCGTGAAGGTTGTGGCGTATCCGCCGCCGATATCCTCGACACCTTTGATGCCCCAGCGTGACGCCTGGATGTTGCCCGATGACGATTGGATCAACGCTTTGTTGGTCTTGTTCGCGTTGGTCAGGTACTCGACGCCGGTATCGAGAAGGCCATACAAGGTGACGCTGCTTTGCGCGTGGGCCGGGAGTGTGGCGCAGCCCAAGAAGAGGGCGCCCGCTCGGGCAAAGGTGCTGAATCTGGCGGCTTTCATCATATTCACCTTTATAATTAGTATAACTATATATAGACAAAATATTGCGTCATGCTGAAACCGAGGATGCGAGGGTGTTTCTTTATCTTCGATTTCGAGCCCGATCTCGATTCACGCAGGATGCGTCTTGACCCAGCGTGCTACGTCCTGGTGCTTGGCAAACCACACGCCCGGAAAACTGGAGGCCGCCTTGATAATTTCCTCGAGAATCCAGATCCTAGAACGGTGACCGATGATGTGCGGATGTAGCGTCAGTTGGAACAATCCGCCGTCGGCATAGGCGCGCTCGAACTCGCGGATGAATATGTCCAGAACGGTTTCCGGGGAGGTATAAGGCCGCAGCGAGGCAAAGCGATTCATCGCCAGATAGGGGGAGTCATCGCGGATCCATTCCACCGGTATTTCCACGATCCCCGTGGGCACGCCCGCTCGGTCCAGTTCATGGCAATCGTCGTCCGACATCAGCGACGAGTCATACAGCAAATCCATTTCGACGATGATGTCGAGCGTGTGGTCGCTAAAATCCCACGACGGCGTTCGCACACCGACCGGACGTTGGCCGCAGATCTTGGTGAGCGTGTCGCTGGCGCGCAGGAACAGTTCGCGTTCGACGGCATAGGGCAACGTCGAATTCAATTCGTGGATCCAGCCATGCAAGGCGATTTCGTGTCCCGCGTCGGTAAGCTGCCGCTGTTCTTCGGGGTGCAGGCTCGCCGAGACCGCCGGCACAAAAAAGGTCGCGGGAGTCGAGTAGCGCTCCAGCACCTCGACGATGCGCGGCATCCCGACGCGGCTGCCATAGTGGCCGGCACACAGGCGACCGATCGAGCGGCCTCCCTCGCGTAGTTCGCTGGTTTCATGGTCCGAATCGAACGAGATCGCGACCGCGCATCGAGCGCCGCCTTTCCACGCGCGTGGCCGCAGCGAGCGTCCCGCCCTGACCCGATGTACGAGCCCCTGCCAGTGTTCGTCCGTCCATTGCCATGGTTGTACCGCGGATGCTGTCATCAAAAGTCCTTCTGTTGGTTTCGGAGGGTTAATCAGCGCAGATGCTTGAGTCCCGTCTCGGGCAAGCTCGCCAGCGTGAGCATCGAAACGACTGCCGCCGCGATGACACAAAACACGGGCGAAATCGGCGAATGCGTTTGTTCGATCAGTAGTGTGGCGGCAAACGGCGCGAAGCCGCCGAAGATCGCCACACCTATGCTGTAGCCGACCGACATGCCCACCGAGCGATTGCGTGTCGAGAATATTTCCGCAATCGCGGCCGGCGCCGGCCCCGAATAAGCGGACAGCACGATGCCGAACACGATCTGCACGGCGATCACCGCGCCGAACGAAGCGCCCGATAGCAACACATGTACAAGCGGATAGGGCAGTACGATCAGCATCAGGCAGCAGGCGATCAGCAGCGGCTTGCGGCCGATGCGATCGGACAGCGCGCCTGTGAACGGGATACAGACGATCAACACCAACAAGCCTATGCTGTCGGACCACAAAGCCTGGCTGCGCGAAAGATGCGAATACCGGACCAGATAGGTGGGCATGTAATGAAGCAGGATGTAATGCGAGACCACCCAGACCACGGTAAAGCCGATTGCCTGCATGATCTTCTTCAACTGCGGTTCGCGATGCTGCGGGGCATGCTCGAGGGTGGCATTCTCGACGACGTTGCGGCGCATATAAAAGCCGATCGGACCGATCAGGCCGCCGATCAGGAAAGGGATGCGCCATCCCCAGCTCTCGAAGCTCGAAGAAGACAGTGCACTGCTAAACGAGGCGGCTACCGCCGAACCCAGCAACGTGCCGCCGACTGTGGTGACCTGCGCAAAGCTTGCGTAGACACCGCGCCGGCCATTGGGAGCCCATTCGACGAGGAACGCGTTTGCGCTGCCCCATTCGCCGCCGGCGCTGAATCCCTGCAAGAGGCGCGCAAGCAGCATCAAGATCGAGGCGGCGATGCCGATGTCTTCATAGGACGGGATCAGACCGATCGCGATCGTGCTGAACGCCATCAGAATGATGGTCATTGTCAGCGCACCCTTGCGGCCCCGGGTGTTGGCCATGTGCCCGAACCACAGGCCGCCGAGCGGGCGCATCAGGAAGCCGACACCGAAGATGGCGAACGTGCCGAGCAACGCGGTCAAGCCGTCGCCCTTCGGAAAATAATGGCGCGCCAGGATCGGTGCGACAAATGCGTAGACCGAAAAGTCGTACCACTCAAGGATATTGCCGATTGCCGCGGCAAACACGGCGTGCAGTGCCGCCTTTTTTTCCGGTTTCGAGATGCGGACATCGAGCGCCGCATTGGCAGGTCCGTGCGGCGAAAGAGAGTTCTCGTTCATGTACGCGTTCTCGTGAGGGCGCTAAAAAATGAGCTAAATGGGGGGCTGGGAGCAGGGGGGGAATATTGCGCGCTCACTCAAGATCGGTGAGCAGGCGTGTCCAGAAGTCCAGGCGCGGCATGACGCTCGATGCCAGGAAGAACTCATTGAGCGTATGGGCGCCACTCCCGTCGACACCAAGTCCGTCCAGCGTAGGCACGCCAAGCGCGGCGGTGAAGTTGCCGTCGCTGCCACCACCGGTCAGGGGAACGTCTTCGAGTTCGAAACCCGCTCGTCTGGCATGCAGGCGGGCAATGTCGAGAAGGGCGCCGGTTTGCCCGCTCTTCTCGTACGGTGGCCGGGTCACCACGGCATCCACTGCGAGAGACACGTCCGGATTCCTGCTGCGCAAGCCCCGCATTGCCGCCAGCACGGACTGCCCGGCATCTGCGCTCGCGACACGAAAATCCACTTGGAGCGTGCAGGTATCGGGCACCACGTTGGCGCCGGTGCCTCCGGCAATGACACCGACATTGACGGTGGTCTGCGCCGCGTAGTCCGTGAGCGCTTCGAGCTCGATAATGTGGTGCGCCATTTCAGCGATCGCGTTGCGCCCACGTGCGTGGTCGATGCCGGCATGAGCGGCGCGTCCAGTGACGGTGATCGTCGCGCGTCCCACCCCTTTTCTACACGTCACGCATTTTCCGCCATTGCGCGCCGGTTCGCAAACCAACGCATAACGTGCGCGCTTGCCGAACTCGATGGTTGTGTCCCGCGAGAACTTGCTGCTTATTTCCTCGTCAGGAATAAATAATATTTCTACCGGCACTCGCGTGCCCGATCCATTCAAGGTGGCTGCGAGCGCACGCAGCGCTAGATAGGCGCCACCTTTCATGTCGTAGCCGCCCGGGCCGTACACGCGGTCGCCCTCGATGCGATATGGCGTGCGCGCGAGGGTGCCGTGCGGGTGCACCGTATCGACATGGGTGAGCACCAATATGCCGTCGCGCTCATCGCCCGCTGCGCGATTCGACACGACCAGGACCGGTGCACAGCCTTGCCTCAAGGCGATTCGACGAACGCCGAGGCCCGCGTTCAGCGCTTGCTCGGCGATGATGTCCTGCAAGCCTTCGATGGCGCGGGCGTCATGCGATGGCGATTCATGACGTACCCAGCGGCCGATGTCGTCGAGCATGTCGGCAAGCGTGGCGGGGTCGCGAAGAGACTTCATAGAGAACGGTCCTGGATCGAATGCGTTGATTATTCAGGTAGTCTCGTAGGTGAACAATGCGTCCAAAAATAACTTCCGTATAAATGATATTTATGTTTTCATCGAGCACGAGGCATCCAAAAGCACACACGACCGCGCCCGGCTAGGCCCCCGATGAAGCACAACGATCTGAACTTACTCACGTATTTGGACTTGCTCGTCAAGCACGGCAGCGCGACACGTGTAGCGGAAATCATGGGCGTGAGCCAGCCCGCGGTGAGCGCTGCAATCCGCCGGCTTCGTGCGATGGCGGACCACCCTTTGTTCGTGCGTTCGGGGCGCGAGTTGACGCCGACGGCCTACGCGACATCGCTGCAGGAACAATTTGCGCCGTTGTTGAAGCAGTGGAACCTGCTGGTCGCAGGCAAGGACGAGTTCGATGCGGACAGCTCCGGGCGCGGGTTCACCATTCTCGCGTCCGATTACACCCAGTACCTGTTTCTTCCCTTGCTGGCCCGGCGGCTCGCCCGCCGAGCGCCCGGCGTAACGCTCAAGGTGATTCCGTCCAATCCCTACCGCGGAGTGCAACTGGTCGAGCAACAGCAAGTGGACATGGGGATCGGCTATTACCGTAGCGTGCCGCCGCAGTTGACGTGTCGCGCAATTCTGGAAGAGCAGGCGGTATGCATCATCGCCAAGAGCCACCCGGCTTTGGATGCGTTCGATGCGCTCGCATACACCGCATACCCGCATATCGCCATCGCTTCGGAAAATGCTGCCTATAGCGCGACGCTGGAGCAGGCATTGGCCGCGCATCGGATCAAGCGTCGCGTCGCCATCGTCATGCCAAGCTATGTTTCCGCAGCGCATATCGTCGAGCAGACCCAGTACATCGCGACGCTGCCGCGCAGCATCGCCGAGGTCGCTGCGAAGACCAGCGACATCGTGATTCGGCCCTGTGCATTTCCGCTTCCGACGCTCGATTTATCGATCCTGTCACATTCCGAAGCGCATACGGATGCGGGGAATCAATGGTTTCAAGGCCTGGTCGCCGAATGCGCGACAGAGATCTCGTCGGGGTGGGCGACGAGTTTTGGTGGTGCCGATGCGCAGGCTTGATGCCGCGCTCGAGCCACGGTGTTGACGCTCGGGTTGAATGCCCAGGCTTAAGGCTAGAGAGCCTGAGGCGCTTCAAGATCACGAAGAACGACCATGCTCCCGCACCCGCCGTGGAAGCTTGTCCTCGATCAGCTCGGGCGCTAGCCCGGGGCTGAAGATATACCCCTGGATCTGATCGCATCGCAGCAGGGTAAGCAGGCGCGATTGTTCCTCCGTCTCCACGCCTTCCGCGACCACCTTCAGTTCGAGCGAATGCGCCAACGAAATCAGCGTTGACACGATGGCCAGATGTACCGAGCTTGTGGCCATGCCCTGGATGAAGGAGCGGTCGATCTTCAGTACGTCGACCGGCAGATGCATGATGTTGCTCAGCGACGAATAACCGGTGCCAAAATCGTCGATCGCCACCGTAATGCCCATGGCGCGAAGCTCGGCAAGTTTCGCGACATTTTCGGCCATGTTTTCCATAAAGAGGCTTTCGGTAATCTCGATCTCGATGTCCATGCCTTCGTCCTGCACCCAGTCCAGGGTGCGCAGGAAGTTGCTCACGAAATGCTTTTGACGGATTTGCAGTTGCGAGACGTTCACGGCGATCCTCGGCGGATCGATGCCGCGCGAAACCCAATCGCGGTACTGTTCATGCACGCGGGCGATCACCCAGTTGCCGACATCCACGATGAATCCCGTTTCCTCCAGAACGTGGATGAACTGACCCGGCGCCACGAGGCCAACGCCAGGCTCATTCCATCGGATCAGCGCTTCGAGTCCGACAATCTCGCCACTCGCCAGATCGATCTTGGGCTGGTAATGGAGAACGAATTGCTCCTCGTTCAACGCGCGCCGAAGGCGGTTTTCGATCGAGAGCTTCTCGGCGACCTGCGCGTTCATCTCTGCCGTGTAGAAGCGGTAGCGCGCTTTCCACGTCTTGGCGTCTTTCAGCGCGGCTTCGGCATTGCGCAATAGCGTATCGACATCGGTGCCATCGGAGGGAAAGAGTGCGACGCCGGCTCTCACGGAAATGCGTATGTCCTTGTCCGCCAATTTCACTGGTGTGGCCAAGCAGGTGGTGAGGTTGCGTTCGAGCAGGTTGGTGACTTCAGCGATGCTCCAGCAGTCCTTCACGACCATGGCGAAGCAGTCCGCGTTGATGCGCGCCAGGTAACCGGGGTCCAGGATGGCAGCCTGGATGCGGTTCGCGACCTCGCGCAGCAGTTCGTCTCCTGCGCTGCGCCCCAAGGTAGCGTTGATGTTCCTGAATCGCTCCAGGTCGATCAGCACGATCGCAATTTGCCGGTGCCCGAAGCCTGTCTCCTGCAAGATCAACTGGCCGAGCCGGTCCTGGAACAGCGCACGATTGGGCAGGCCGGTCAGAGGATCGAAATAAGCGAGGTAGTTGAGCTGTTCGTCCTTGTCGAAATGGTCCAACGCGAACGAGATGTCTTCGCCCAGTTCGGTCAGCAGCCGTTGCTCCTCGTCATTGAATACGTCGAGGCGGGTCGCGCAAAAACAGAGTACGCCGATGACATTGTTCTCGACAAGCAGAGGCACGACGAATAACGACCGATAGCCTTGTGCGAGATAGAAGTCGTGCCAAGGCGACGACTGCTCGTCATCGAGCAGATCGTTCGACAGCGCGCTGAGCTTGCTCCTCAGGGCGGTGGCTGCGACGCCGCGTCCTCGCGCAATCTCCTCGTCGATGTTGAACCGGATCGCCTCCAGGCCCGCGTGCCGCACTCCTGCCCACGCCTGCGGCGCGACCTCGCGCGTGGCAGGATCGAGCATGCCGACCCAGGCGGCGGCAAAGGGGCCGTTCTCGACTGCGATGCGGCATGCTTCATCGAGAAATTTCTGACGGTCGCGAATCCGCACGATCGCCATATTGATGCCGCTGACTACGGTGTGAATGCGGCTGAGCCGAGCGAGCTGCTCTTCCTGCGCCTTGCGCTGCGAGATGTCGCGGATCACGCTCGACACCCACAGGCCGGTTTCGGTCTTGAGCGGACTCAAGCTGACTTCGGCCGGGAACTCGGTGCCGTCCTTGCGCTGACCGCAGATCTCGAACCCGGATGGGCGACGACCCGGTTCGGACAAGCTCTTGTCGTCGCCGGCCATCAAGTCGTGCCATTGCCGAAAGCGCAGCGGAATCAGCATTTCGCTCGGCGCGCCGATGATCTCGTTGCGTTCGTAACCGAACAGCAGCTCGACCTGCTCGTTGACGATCTCGATGCGGCCTTGCTCATTGACCACAACCATGGCGTCCGGCGCGAATTCGATCAGATCGCGAAAGCGCAATTCGGCCTGGCGACGCGCGGCTCGCACACTGACGTCATTGACTGCGCGCCGCACGGCAGGGCCCAGGCGCACCAGATTCGATTTGAGGACGTAGTCGGAGGCGCCTCCTTTTAGTGCTTCGATCGCGGTTTGGTCGCCGATCGTGCCCGACACAAAGATAAACGGCAACTCCGGATAATGCCGGTGCGAAAGCGCCAGTGCCGACAAGCCGTCGAACTTGGGCAACGTAAAGTCGGATAGCACCACATGCGGTTTGAACGCCTGGAGCTCAGCCATGAAATCATCGCTGGTCTCAACGCGCCGAGCTTCCACGAGCAAGCCGCTGCGGCGCAACTCACGCACGGCCAGTTCCGCATCGGTGGCCATGTCCTCGACGATAACTATTCTGATAGGTTCGCCCACGGTCGACTCCGGTAAAGCACGCTTCGCGTCATCTTGCGGTTCATCAGTGAGACAGCTTATTGACCAGCATCCAGTAGAGTCCGGCGTCGCTGACGACCTGGTCGAACTGTTCGAAGTCGACCGGCTTGACGATATAGCTGTTGGCGCCGAGCCGGTATGTGTCCACGATGTCGCGCTCTTCGGCCGACGACGTCAGCATCACGACCGGCACGAGGCTCAGTTCCGGATCCTGTTTGATACGGCGCAGTACTTCGATACCGTCTACCTTGGGCATCTTGAGGTCGAGCAGGATCAGTCGCGGCATGCTTTTTTCGCGAGTGCTGAAACTGCCTTCGTAGAACAGAAAATCGAGCGCCTCGCGGCCATCCTTGACCCAGATCAGGTTGTTGGCCAGGCCTCGTGAACGCAACGCCCGGATCGCCATCTCGGCGTCGGTCGTGGTGTCTTCGACCAGCAAGATATCGACTTGGAGATACTCAGCCATCTTTTCCTCATTTTTCTGGAAACGCGAAGAAGAACGTAGCGCCTTCGTCGATCGTACTGACGGCCCAGACGCGGCCGCCGAGTCGCACGACGATGCGATGCACGATCGCCAGGCCGACGCCCGTGCCGGGAAATTCATCGGCGCTATGCAAGCGCTGGAATACCCCGAACAATTTGTTGTAGTACTGCATGTCGAAACCCACGCCGTTGTCGCTGATCGAATAGACGGTCTCGGTTCCCAGGTTCTCTCCCGTGATGCGGATCACCGGCCGGTCCCGTTTGCCGCTGTACTTGATGGCGTTGGAGATCAGGTTGATCCATACCTGTTGCAACAGGGACCGGTCGCCCCAGGCAGGCGGCAGCGTATCGACCAGTATTTCGACTCGGCTGTGTTCGGTCCTGCGTCGTACGTCCTCGATGATGTGATCGACCACGCCTTTCATGTCGATCTCGGCAGCGGCGATCGGTTTGCGGCCAAGCCTGGAGAAGGTCAGCAAATCGTCGATCAGCTCGCCCATACGCTTGCTGTTATCGCGGATCACCTTGAGCAGGCGCTGCGCCTCGGCATCGAGCTTGTCGGCGCAGTCTTCCTGCAGCATGCGCGCATAACCGGAGATGGCGCGCAATGGAATGCGCAAGTCGTGCGACACGGAATAACTGAAGCTTTCGAGTTCCTTGTTGGTCGCTTCCAACTGACTTGCATGCTGAACGAGCTCTTTGTTCATCTCGAGCACGGCTTTGTCGGCCGATTGCCGTTGACGCACTTCGCGCAATAGCAGCCAGAAGGCACCGACCAGCATCAGGAATGCCACCGCGGTGCCGAACACGATCAGGACCTTGGTCTGATGCGCAACCTGTGCTGCCTCGCTCGAGCGTTGCGCAAGCAAGCCTTTCTCGACGTCCTCCATCACCGTGATCTCCGTTCGCACTCCATCGAGGATGGCGCGCGCCTGACTGGAGGCCACGTAGGCAATGGCTTGATCGGGGTCGGCGCTCTCCTTGCGCAGCTGGATTTCGGCTTCGAGATCGGAAAATACCGTCGCGATCATGGCTTCGAGCGTTGTGATATTACGCAACTGCTCTGGATCGTCCTCGAGCAAGTCGCGTAACGATCCGATGCGCGGCGGCACATCGCGTTTGGCGGCCGCATACGCCGGCAGGAGCGTCGGCTGGCCCGAAATGACGAAACCGCGCGCCGCGGTTCGGGCGTCTCTCAATACGGAGAGCGTTTCTTCCAGATTGGAACGGACTTGATAGGTGTGATCGACCCAGTGGGCGCGGTCCTGAAACACGTCGATGCTGATGAGCGAGAAACCCGTGATAACGGCCAGCGCGACTAACGCAGTGACAATACCGATTAACGGTATTTTGGATTGCCAGAATTGATGACTAGACGATACGATCGACTTCATCGGCCTCACCAGGTAGCGGCTGCTTAGTTGGTCTATTTATGCCGGAAATACTATCATAGGTATTCGTAATTAAAAGGGTAATAATTACGTGGCGACGTATTAAGAAAGTGCCGCAAACGCACGGCTAATGGCCGAATCCAGAGGGTGAAGAGAAACACTCAGGAAGCGCGGATTGGAAATATAGGGGTTTATAGGGAATTGACGTATGTTCGGCCGGGCAGGCTGGGCGGTTCGGATGTCAGCCAAGCTGAGGCAGAGGGGCTTCCAACAGGGATCAAGCGAAGTCCTGATTTAATCCAGGGCGCTAACTTGAATTCATCTGCTCGGCGACACCTAATCATGGACGCCGTCGCAGCGACGACGCCCATTTTTAGCGCATACCGATTTCAAATATGGTGCGTGAAAAATATGCGGGCCGCAATATAATTGGATTAAAATGTTCCGGCTCCAATAGGCCCGCTGCGTATATCCGCTCGAATATATCGGATCAGGATAGCGCCGGCTGTAGGGGTTTCTTCTGCGCGAGCCGCTCGCGGTGCATGATCAACAAGGTGATCACCGCGAAAATCAGCAAGCATGTCGCGGGAACCATCATCGGCACCCGCGTGCTGCCGCTGACTTGACGCGCCCACGGCACGATGTTTTGCGCAACGAAGCCGCCCACGTTGCCCAGCGAATTGATTGCGGCAATCCCGGCCGCAGCACGCGCACCCGACAGGAATTTGGGCGGCAGCGTCCAGAAGCAGGGCAGCAGCAGATACATGCAGGGCGCCCCAAGACACAGGGCGATGAAGCGCAGCGTGTTGGTGGGCAGCAGTACACTGCCCAGGAAGCACGCCATGCCGATCAGCGCTGCTGTCAGCATCGCGACCAGCGTGCGGTTGCCCTTTTGCAGATGCCGCGGCAAGAACACAAGCGCGATGGTGGCGAGCAGCCACGGCGCGATATTGATCAAGCCGTTGACGGTGTTGGTCACGCCGAAGCCCTTGACAAGCGTGGGCAACCAGTAGCTTACGCCGTACACGGACATCGACAGCATCATGTAGAAGAACGACATCCACAACACGCGAGGGTTGGCGAGCACGCGAAACGCGCTGCCTTCGTCGCCCGGCGAGACCTTCGGTTTGCTTTCCTCGATCTTCGCGCTCAGCCAGTTCTTCTCAGCGAGCGAGAGAAACTTGGCATGCATCGGCGAGTGCGGCAAATACCGCAACACCACCACGGTCAGCAGGATGGAGGGGATGCCGGTAATCAGGAATACCAACTGCCAGCCCTGCATGCCGAACAGGCCGGCTTTGTCGAGCAGATAGCCGCAGATCGGTGCGCCTATCATGTTGCCCAGGCTGCTGCCCACGGTAAAGTAGCCCAGCATGCGCACGCGGTGCTGGTGCGGGAACCACAGCGTCAGGTAATAGATCACACCGGGATACAGGCCCGCTTCCGATGCGCCGAGCAGGAAACGCAGCACATAGAACATCGTTGCGTTCTGCGTGTAAGCCAGTAGCACTGTGACCACGCCCCAGGTCAGCATGATCCGGGCGATCCAGCGCGGCGCGCCGTAGCGGTGCAGCATCACGTTGCTCGGCACCTCGAACAGCAGATAGCCGATAAAGAATAGCGACGCGCCAAGCCCATAGGTCACTTCGCTCATGCCCAGGCTGTCGAGCATCTGCAACTTCGCGAAGCTGATGTTCGAGCGGTCGATGTACGCCACCAGATAGAGCAGGCCCAGCAGCGGCATCAGCCGCAGCGCCAGTCGATTGATCAGACGTTGTTCGTTGACGGGTGTATCCACGATGTCTCCTGGTCACGCCTCGGTCATGTCGCCGAGGACGTTGTTTTATGTTTGGGCGTGAAGCGGCTGTTATCGCTGCTCGGCCTTCCATGCCGCGTAATCGGCGAGCGTCTTTTCGTTGGGCGGATACAGTCCCGGCAGTGCACCGCCGGCTTCGATGCGCAGCGTGACATAGGCTTCCAGCTGTTCTTGCTCCTCGGCGGCAGCTGCCACCTCTTCGGCCAAGTGATGCGGCACCACGACGACACCGTCCGAGTCGCCCACGATAATGTCGCCCGGATATACCGCCACGCCGCCGCACGCGATCGGCAGGTTGAGGTCGACCGTGTGATGGCGTACGAGATTGAGCGGAGCGCTGGCGCCCGCGCAGAACACCGGCAAGCCCGTGGCGGCTATCGTCGCGGCGTCGCGCACCGGGCCGTCCGAGACCATTCCCGCGACCTCGCGTGCGCGCAGACGTGCCGCCAGGATCGAACCGAGCGAGCCGACCGAGCGTTCGCCGCGGCAGTCCTGCACGATCACGCTGCCGGCCGGTGCGGTTTCCACGCCCTTGCGCTGTGGGTGATTGGGGTCCTGGAATACTCCGAGGTGGTCGATGTCTTCACGCGCCGGGATGTTGCGCATGGTGAAGGCCGGGCCGACCAGATTGGGCGTGCCGGGAGCCGGCGGCGTCAATGGCTTCACGCCTTGCAGGAATACATTGCGCAGGCCGCGCTTGAATAGTTGCGTCGTCAGCGTGGCCGTGCTGACGTGGCGCAGTTGCTGCAGCGCTTTCGCGCTGATTGGGGTGGAAGATGCGGTGGAAGATGCGTTGGAAGACGAGGTCATCGTAGATACCTTGATTGTCGTGATTGAAAAGCCGCGTGCTCGGGCGACGCTTAGTGGATCTCGGGTTCGGATTGGGGGCCGTCGGTGGCACCGACGCCTTGCTCGAGCGCCGGCTCTTCGAGGAAGTCGAAGTCGCAGCCGTGGTTGGCTTGCGTAACGTGAATCTGATGCATCACGCCATAGCCGCGCTCGAAGCGTGGCTTCGGTGCGGTCCATGCGGCACGGCGCAGCGCCAGTTCCTCGGGGCTGACATCGAGATGCAAGCGCCGCTGCGGCACGTCGAGTTCGATGAAATCGCCGTCGCGTACCAAGGCCAACGGGCCGCCGATAAACGATTCGGGCGCTACGTGCAGCACGCAGGCGCCATAGCTGGTGCCGCTCATGCGCGCGTCGGAGATCCGCACCATGTCGCGCACGCCTTGCTTGAGCAGCTTCTGCGGAATCGGCAATTGGCCCCACTCGGGCATGCCCGGCGCGCCGACCGGGCCCGCATGCTGCAGTACGATGACCGATTCGGCCGTGATATCCAGCGCGTCGCTATCGATGCGCTCGGCCATGTCGTTGTAATCCTTGAACACCACGGCCGGCCCGCGATGCTTGAGCAGGTGCTGTTCCATCGCGGCCGGTTTGATGACCGCGCCATCGGGGGCAAGGTTGCCGCTAAGCACGGCGAGTCCGCCATTGGGCACCAGCGGATTGGCACGGCGGCGGATCACGTCGTCGTTGAAGATCTGCGCGCCCTCGATATTCTCGCCCAGCGATTTGCCGTTCACGGTGGGCCGGCTGCCGTCGATCAATTCGCCGAGTTCGGCCAGCAATGCCGGCAAGCCGCCGGCGTAGAAAAAATCTTCCATCAGGTAGCTGCCGGCCGGGCGGATGTTACCCAGCACCGGCGTCTTGCGCGCCAGCTCGTCGAAACGCGCCATCGTCAGAGGAATGCCGGCACGTCGCGCCACGGCGATCAAATGCACGACGGCGTTGGTCGAACCCGACATCGCGAGCACCGTCGTCACGGCGTTATCGAACGATGCCGCACTGAGCAGGTCCGACGGTTTCATATCTTGCCAAACCATCTCGACGATGCGCTGGCCGGTGAGCGCGGCAAACTGAGCGTGCCGCGAATCGGCGGCCGGAATCGACGAGAAGCCGGGCAAGGTGAGGCCCAGCGCTTCGGTTGCGCTGGTCATGGTCGAGGCCGTGCCCATCGTCATGCAATGGCCTGGCGAGCGCGCGATACCGTTTTCGATGCCTTTCCATTCGGTTTCGGTGAGATTGCCTGCACGCAATTCGGCCCAGTACTTCCAGGTGTCGGAGCCGCTGCCCAGCGTGCGGCCGTTCCAGTTGCCGCTCAGCATCGGGCCGGCAGGCAAGTAGATCGACGGCAGGTCCATGCTGATGGCGCCCATCAACAGGCCCGGCGTGGTCTTGTCGCAGCCCCCCATCAGCACGCAACCGTCGAAGGGGTAGGAGCGCAGCAGCTCCTCGGTTTCCATGGCCAGGAAATTGCGGTAGAGCATCGTGGTCGGCTTTTGAAACGGCTCGGCCAGCGTCATGACCGGCATTTCGACGGGAAAGCCGCCCGCTTGCCAGATACCGCGTTTGACTTCTTCCACGCGCTGCTTGAAATGCGTATGGCAGGAATTGATTTCGCTCCAGGTGTTGACGATCGCGATGACCGGTTTGCCCAGGTATTCCTGCGAGGCGTAGCCCATTTGCGCGGTGCGCGAACGGTGGCCGAACGAGCGCAGATCGTTCACGCCATACCAGCGATAGCTGCGCAGCTGTTCAGGGGTCTTCCGGTTGGAGCTCAATGGGATATCCTCAAAAAAGTTGGGAATTTGGTAGCGTTACCATCTGTGCCTAAAAAGAAGCCGGACAGCACCGGAGCGGTGGATGGTATCGTTAACATTCGTGCGCCGGTAATTAGGGAAAGTGACTAGATCGAGCGGCTCCGGGGCACAAACAAGGACCAAAACGGGCACGAACAGCTCGAACGCTGCAAGACCAACGGCTCAGGTGGTGCCGCGCTCGATGAGTGCAAAGCCGACATCGAGAGCCGGCAAGCTACCTTCGCCGGCCAGGCGTGCAATCAGGGCGCGCGCGGCGCTCTCGCCGATACGTTTGCCGTCCACGCGCACTGTGGTCAGCGCCGGTTCCATCTCGGCCGCGAATTCAAGGTCGCCGAAACCGCACACAGCGAGGTCGCCCGGCACGGTGCGGCCGAGCGCCGGGGCTTGCCGAGCGACGCCCAGCGCAAGCAGGTCTGAACCGCAGAACACCGCGTCGACCTCGGGAGCGGTGTCCAACAAACGGGTCAACGCGGATTTGCCGGCGCTCACCGAACTTGGCGGTGTCCCCAGTATTTCCGGTACGCTGACGTCCGCACCGAAGTGCTGCTCCAGGCTTTCGACAAAGCCTGCGCGGCGCGCCTGCGCGCGCGTGTCGTTGGCTGAAATCAACGCTGGATGGCGTCGACCGGAGCGGATAAACGCCTGCGCTACCGCCGCACCGACCTTGCGGTGGGAGAACCCGACCAGCATGTCGATCGGGTCCGTCGTCAGATCCCAGGTTTCGATGATCGGTATGCCGATATTGGATAGCCGCGTACGCAAGCCCGACGTATGCGTGACACCCGTCAACAATACGCCCTCGGGACGGCGGCTGAGCATCGCGTCGAGTAGCTGGTCTTCGTTGACGTCACTGTAGCCGCTCAGCCCAAGCATGACCTCGTAACCTGCACGCGCCATCGCATCGCTGAACGCCTGGATGCTTTCGGAGAACAGCGAATGGGCGATGGTTGGCACGATCGCGGCCACCAACCGCGAGCGCGACGAAGACAGGCCGCCCGCCAGGCGGTTCGGCACATAGCCCAGCTGCGCAACCACGCCGCGCACGCGGGCGAGCGTATCGGGTGCGACGGTTTCAGGCTGATTGAAAACCCGCGACACCGTAATGGCCGACACGCCGGCAGCGGCCGCCACATCGGTGATGCGCACGCTCTTGGCGGCGCCGCGCGATTTGCCCAATGGCCTTTGCGCGGCAGCCTTCATCAGGCGTGGCCCAATTGGCCGTCCACGAGGCGCCACACGCCGAGCGGGTTGCCATCCTGCAACGCTTCGGGCAGCAAAGCGGCAGGCAAGTCCTGATAGCACACGGGCCGCAGGAAGCGTTCGATCGAAGTCGAGCCCACCGACGTGACGCGGCTATCGGAGGTGGCCGGGAACGGGCCGCCATGCACCATCGCATGACACACTTCGACGCCGGTCGGGTAGCCATTGGCCAGAATGCGTCCGACCTTGCGTTCCAGAATCGGCAACAACGAGCGCGCCAGCGCGGTGTCTTGCGCATCCAGTTGCAAGGTCGCGGTCAACTGGCCTTCGAGATGCTCGGCCACGCTCAGCATCTGCGCTTCGTTGGCGCAGCGGATCACGATCGACACGGGTCCGAACACTTCGTTATGCAGCCCAGGCTTGCTCAGGAAGGTCGGCGCATCGACGACAAACAGCGCCGGGCGTGCCTGCACCGGGCCGCTCGCGGCAACGCCTTGCGCTGCCGCGGCGCCAGCTTCCTTGCTCAGGCGTGCGACACCTTCCTGGTAAGCGGTCTGGATGCCCGCTGTCAACATGGTCTGCGACGGCTTTTCGGTGACGGCGGCCTTGGCAGCCTCGATAAACTGGTTCAAGGGCTCGCCTTCCAGCGCGATCAACAGGCCCGGGTTGGTGCAGAACTGTCCCGCGCCCAGCACCAGCGAATCGACATAGCCGCGCGCCATCGCCGCACCGCGCGCAGCGAGCGCCGCCGGCAAGGCAAATACCGGGTTGATGCTGCTCATTTCCGCGTATACGGGAATCGGTTCCGCGCGGGCAGCGGCAATGCGCATCAGCGCCAAACCGCCGTTGCGCGATCCGGTGAAGCCGACAGCCTTGATCGCGTCATGGGCCACCAAGGCGGCGCCGACCGCAAATCCGGCATCGACCAGCAGCGAGAACACGCCGGCCGGCAAGCCGCAATCGGCCGCCGCTTGTTGAATCACGCGACCGACGAGTTCCGAAGTGCCCAAGTGCGCCGAATGCGATTTGACTACCACCGGGCAACCGGCGGCCAGCGCTGCGGCGGTGTCGCCGCCAGCGACTGAAAACGCCAGCGGGAAGTTGCTGGCGCCGAATACGGCCACGGGCCCAAGCGCGATTTTCTGCATGCGCAGATCGGAACGCGGCAACGGCTGACGCGCAGGCAAAGCCGGGTCTATCGTGGCGTCCAGCCAGCGGCCTTCGCGCGCCAGCGAGGCAAACAGGCGCAATTGGCCGACCGTGCGGCCGCGCTCGCCTTCCAGGCGGCCCTTGGGCAAACCGCTTTCCGCCTGCGCGCGTTCGATCAGCGTGTCGCCGAGCGCCACGATGCCGGTGGCGATGGCTTCGAGAAATTGCGCGCGGGTTTCGAGCGGGGCATGGCGATATGTGTCGGACGCTGCGCGAGCCAATTCACAGGCGCGCGCGACCACTTCGTCGCTGGCACTGGCAAATTCGGGTTCGGCGATCTCGTTGCCGGTATTGGGATTGAACGCGCGCAGGGTTTTTCCGTTGCCGCGCAGCGCTGCGCCGTCTATCAGTATGTCGCCGGTAATTTGCATGATTTTCCTTGGGGGCGGTGGTGAGACGATTCTGCTGAATAGCCCCGGTTCAAAGATGAGGATGGTAGCGTTACCACGGGTTTTTGTCACCAACCTCGGTGTGGCGGGCCCGGTAAGGGCGATTTGCATAGGTGATTGCCGGCCTGGGAGAAGGCGAGATCAAGTGCCGGGGCTGAAACCGCGCGTCAGAACAGCATTAGGGTTGGACAGCAGCGGTGGTCGAGTCGAGAGGCGGGCTGAGAGGCGAGGCTGAGAAGCCGGCTGAAAAGCGGGGCTGAGCCGACAGATGGGCTGAACAGCGGCGTGGAGCTGTAGCGCCGGACTGCGGGCCGAGCAGCGTCGATGAGCGGTGTTTTTCAACCGTCCGCCCATTTCCCGGTCTTGACGACGCCTGCCCTGCGTTGAACTTATGGGAACGCTGGAATATGCGGTTCCACGCCGCAAAAGCGGATCTCGGGGTGGCGTTTGGTGATCAGCTCCTCGATTTCCTTGGTGCGGCGCAACGGCAGGTCGACGATCAACAAAACGCCACCATTCTCGACTTCGGCCACGAAGGCCTTGAGTCGCGAATTGGGGATTGCCGCGCCGGCCATGCCCGATACCCAGGCACCGAATAGTGCGCCGGCCAGGGCCGTCATCAAGATTGTCTCGGTGCGCAGTTCGAAGCCGCGGGGCGGATACAGCAGCATCAGCACGCCCCCGAGCAGCCCCAGTGCCGCGCCGAGCAGCATGCCAACCTCAGAGCCGTGTATCAGGTCGGTTTTATCGAGAAAGCCAGCCTCGGGGACATCCTTCAGATGGGTGTCATCGTTGGCCCAAAATCGCATGCGCTTTTCATTGACGCGCGCGAGCAATAGTTCGTCCAGTGTCTGATGCGCACTCGATGCGTCGGGAAGCAAGAAATAGAGTCGGCGTTTCATGATGACCTCATTGCGGACAATCGCCCATCTAGTAGCCTAGGCCATCTTCGTCAATTAGCAAGGCCTGCGCCTCGATTTGTCATACCGTCGTGGTCACGTTTTCTTGGGTGGGGCGCTGGTGCCGCGCGCGACCAGTTCGATCGGCAAACACTCGCTTTGCGGCGGCGCGCCGGTCGCTAGCCATTGCAGCAAGACCGTTGCGGCGCGCTGGCCGAGTTCATGCGTGGGCAAGTGTATGGTGGTGAGGCTAGGGGTGACTTGCGACGAGATCGGCAAATTGTCGCAACCGACGATCGACAACTCGCCGGGCACGTCGACGCCGATAGCACGCGCCTCGAACAAGCAGCCCAGGGCAAGCGCATCGTTGCCGCAAAAAACGGCAGTCGGCCGTGGATCCAGCCGCAGCAGCGCTTTTAGCCCGGCGTGGCCGCCCTCGAAGCCGAAGGGCTGTTCAAGAACGTACGCGTCGGGCAACGGGCATCCATTTTGCTGCAGCACCTCCCGAAACCCTTCAACGCGATTTCGGGCCCGATCGTTATGCAGAAAATGCCCGGAAATGACGCCCATGCGCCTATGGCCTAACGCCAGCAAGTGCAGGGCGGCGAGCCGGCCGATGAGGTGGTTGTCGAAACCGATCGACGGTTGCAGTTCGGTTTTCGACCAGGTGACCAGCAGCGGCACACGGCTTGCGTGGATCAATTCCCAGGTTTGCGGCGCATGATCCGTTCCCACGACCAACAACGCGTCGATCGATCGTTCCAGCAGCGCCCGGACCAGATCCTGTTCGGCGGCCGGATTATATTCATGTGCGGCAATCAGCAATTGATAGCCGGAGTTCGACAAGGTGGTTTGCAGACCCTGGACGGCCCGCGCGAAGATCGCGTTATCGAGGGTCGGAACCACGGCGCCTATCGTGCGGGCTCGGCCCGATGCGAGCGCACGCGCCGAGCCGTCAGGCACGTAGCCGAGCGCGGCGATCGCTTCGCGTATGCGCAACTGCGTATCGGGACGCACGAGCGCAGGGTTAGAGAGGGCGCGCGAGACGGTCGCAGTGGACACGCCGGCCCGCGAGGCGACATCTCGGATGCGCGAGCGTGGAATCATTTCGCGCCTGTCTGTATAGGGAACATCGATGTCACTGGTTTCATAATGGTAAGTACTACCGAGGGCATGCCTAGCGTAAACACTAGCTTGAGCATTAGGAAATAATGCCATACTTTGAATGAAAGCGGTTACATCGTCACACATACGCGACACCTTCTGATTCGATCGACAAGAGGCCGGCCGGTGCGAGTACTTAGCTATTCTCCACGTGCATGGGTCAGCGTCATGACGCTGGCTGGCGCGCTGTTTCTGTGGTTCGCCGCGACGAGCCTGACCGGTTGGATCAACCCTGTCGTCTTCCCTACGCCTTCCGAGACCTGGGCCTCGCTCATGCAGATTGCCACGACGGGCTATGCGGACGGACGACTCGACCAGCACATCGTGCAGAGCATCAAGCTCGTCTTGCTCGGGTTTGTGGCCGCCGCCATCGCTGGTATGCCGCTCGGTTTGTGGATGGGCCGTTCGCGCTACGCCGAGGCATTTTTCAATCCTGTGTTCACGCTGATCCGGCCGATTCCGCCGTTGGCGTGGATTCCGTTGGCGATAGTCTGGCTCGGGCTGGGCGATGCGGCCAAAGTCATGGTGATCTGGATGGCGGCAGTCGTGCCGGTGGTGATCAACAGCTTTGCCGGCGTGCGTTCGATACAGCCGCAACTGATCGAAGCTGCGGAAATGCTCGGCGTGCAACGCGGTCGTTTTGTGCGGGAGGTCATGATCCCCGGCGCGTTGCCGATGATTTTCACCGGCTTGCGGCTCTCGCTGCAATCGGCGTGGACGACGCTGGTTGCCGGTGAGTTGATCGGCGCCGTACGTGGACTCGGCCATGTGTTGACGCAAGGTTCGCTGGACATCTTTCCGTCGATGATCCTCGTGGCGATGCTAGCCGTGGCGTTCTGCGGCTGGCTGATGACGTGGGCATTGGGCCGGCTGGAAAAACGCGCGATGCCGTGGAGGACTGGCTCGTGAAAGGCGCGGACCTCGCCGGCCCCAAGACCGCGCCTGCGCACACGGACGCCAGGCGTACTCGTGCGGCGCGGCTCGACAACTATCCGTACCTGCGTCGCGCGCTTGGATACTGGGGTCTTTCCATCGTTGGGCTCGCCGCGTTTTTTGGCATTTGGTGGCTGGCAGCAGCGACCGGATTGGCGCCCCGGCAGTTCCTGCCGACGCCGCTAGCGGTCGCCGAAAAATTCGTGCAACTGCTGCATCAACCGTTCGCCGGTTACACGTTGCAGGAGCATCTGTGGTCCAGCCTGCAACGTTATTTGATGGGCTTCGGTCTCGCGGTCGCACTCGGCGTGCCGCTGGGACTGTTGATGGGGTGGTTCCGCTGGCTCGACTACGTCGTCGCGCCGCTGTTCGAAGTGCTCCGATTCATTGCACCGATCGCTTGGGTTCCGTTCGCGGCGCTTTGGTTTGGTACTGGCGTGGGCGGCCCGGTGTTGATCATCTTCGCGGGTGCGTTTCCGCCTTGCGTGGTCAATGCTTATCGGGGCGCAAAGTTTGTCGATGCCTATCTGGTGGAGGCCGCGCGTACGCTTGGCGCATCGAATCGCATGATTGTGCTGGAAGTGCTGCTGCCCGCGGCGATGCCTTCGATCATGGCGGGCATCAGAGTGTCGGCGGGCCTGGGTTGGATGTCCTTGGTCGGCGCCGAATTGATCGTGGCGTCCAGCGGCATCGGTTACATGATGGTGCAAGCGCAAAGCAGCATCAATACCGCCATCGTGATGAGCGGCATGATCGCGATCGGTGCTGTGGGAGGGGCGATAGACCTGTTGTTGCGCAAAATCGAAACACTGGCGATGCGCAATCGTCGCCGCGCAAGATGAGCCATCGTCGCCGCGGGGTAAAAGAAATCGTCGCCGCGAGGTAAAAGAAATCGTCGCCGCGAAATGAAAGAAATCGTCGCCGCGATTTGTCGCAAGCAAGCCATTAACGAGTATACGGGTCCAAGCCATGAGCAACATCGTGTTTGAGAATGTGTCTCGCGTCTTTCAGCGCAGCGGCAGCGACTTGCTGACGCTCGATGGAATCTCCCTGGAGATCCACGACGAGGAGTTCGTTGCCATCGTGGGTCCCTCGGGTTGCGGCAAGACCACTTGCCTGCGCATGGCCGCGGGCCTGGAGTTCCCTTCGTCGGGCTCGGTGTCGGTGGCCGGGCGGCAAGTGAAACGGCCGGGCCCCGATCGCGCCGTGGTGTTTCAGCAGTTCGCCTTGTTCCCATGGAAGACGGTGTGGGAAAACATCGACTTCGGCCTGCGCAGCAAGGGTCTGTCGAGCGAGGAGCGGCGCACCATCATCGAGCGGTACGTCCAGTTGATGAATTTGACCGGCTGCGAATCTGCGTTTCCGCATCAGCTATCGGGCGGCATGCAGCAACGCGTCGCGATCGCGCGAGCCTATGCGTTGGACCCGGGCGTGCTGCTCATGGACGAGCCGTTCGGGGCATTGGACGCCCAGACTCGCGTTGTGATGCAGGAGGAACTCGTGCGCCTGGCACGTGTGAGCCCGCGCACGGTGTTGTTCATTACGCATGCGGTCGAGGAGTCCGTGTATCTCGCCGATCGGGTGGTCATCATGACAACGCGTCCCGGCCGGGTGAAGGAAATCATCGATGTCAAGACGGTTCGCGAAGCTCACCATTGGGACCAGTACGCGAAGATCGAGGATGTCATGGATCTGGAGTCGTTCGTGCATTTGCGTACCCATATCTGGAAGTCGTTACGCGAGGAACATGCGGGACGCGATCATTGAACTGGTACTTTGAGTTGCACTGACTTGCCAGCATTGCCCGAGTTACTTGAGTTGCCTATAAACCAGTATAAAAAATCAGGAGGAGATCATGCGAATTTGCCGCAATCTGTTGGGAGGGGCGACGCTGTTTGCCGCAATAACTGTGACTTGCACTGCGGTTTGCGCCGCCGATCTGACGCCGATCAAGGTCAGCTACCAGCCCGCGCTGTATTGGGCGCTGCCGTTCTACGTTGCGACGGAAAAAGGCTGGTGGGCCGAGGCGGGCCTCAAGCCTGAGTTCTCGATCTTTCCGGCAGGCGTGCCGCAAATGGCTGCTTCCGTTTCGAAATCGTGGGACGTCGGCGGCACCGGATCGGTGCCGGCCGTACTTGGTTACCAGCGTTTCGGAATCAAGACGATAGGGCTGACCAACGATGAGTCGCAGGCCAACATGCTGGTGGTCAGCAAAGCTCGGTTTGCCCAGGTACAAAAGAACCCCGCCTTGCTCAAAGGCCAGACTATCGTGTTGACCTCGAATTCAACCGGCGATTACGCGGTGCAAGCGTGCCTCAAGAAATACGGTCTAGCGAAAAGCGACGTCACGCTGAAAAACATGGGACAAGCTGAAATCGTTTCGGCATTGTCTTCGGGTAACGCTGATTTCGGCGGTGTCTGGGCACCCAACGATTACACGCTCGAGGAGAAAGCAGGCGTGGAAACGCTGTGCACGGGCAAGGATGGCGGTGTGGTCGTGCCTGGCGCGCTGGTCGTGCGGGGCGACTACGCGAAGAGTCACCCCGAGGAGGTCGCCAAGTTTCTTGCCGTGTACCTGCGCTCGTGGGCGTGGATGCAGAGTCATCGTCGCGAGTCGATCGCATTGATGAAGAAATTCTACGAGCAAGGCGGCGTGTCCATCTCCGAGGCATCGATGGCCGAGGAGTTCGATACGCGCCCGACCTTCAACCTCTCGCAGCAATTGAAAGCGATGGACACGTCCAAAGGGACCTCGGACATGGATACGTGGTTCACCCATATCGCGGCCTTCATGCACGACTCGGGCTCGTTGAATACGGTGCCAGCCGCGCATGATTACATCGATGACAGCTTTATGAAGAAGGTACAGGGCGACCCGAAACTGGCGGCGTTTGCAACCCAGGCAAAGTGACTGGTCGATGCAACAGGGGGTAACGCGGACTACAACCGAGGTAACTGAGGGCCGGTCAGCCGGCCCTCTAAAACCCCGATGATGTAAGCGATTGCATTTTTATGGAACGAGGAGGGCGCCATGGCTGTGAGCTATCTGAAGAAAGCGATCAAAACCGCGGAAACGGAAACTGCGACCGCACAAAAGGTCGTGACCGAAATGCTGCACGAAATCGAAACGCGCCGCGAAGCCGCCGTGCGCGAATATGCGAAAAAGCTCGACGGATGGGATGGCGACATCATTCTGTCCGCGGCTGAAATCGAGCGCAGGACCCAGGCGGTGCCTGCCGGCGTGCGCGCCGATATCGAGTTTGCCGCGAAACAGGTCTATGACTTCGCGCTCGCGCAGCGCAAGTCGCTCGAAGAGTTTTCCGTCGAGCTGTATCCGGGCGTGACCGCTGGTCAACGTGTGATACCGGTGAACGTCGTGGGTTGCTACGCACCGGCTGGGCGTTACGCGCATATTGCATCGGCATACATGGGCGTGGCGACCGCAAAAGCGGCCGGCGTAAAAACCATCATCGGCTGCTCGAGCCCGTTTCGTGGCGCGGGAATACATCCGTACGTACTCTATGCGTTCCAATCGGCAGGCGCCGACGTGATCATGACGCTGGGTGGTGTCCAAGCGATCGCTACGATGGCCTACGGCCTGTTCACGGGCAAGGCTGCGGACGTGGTGATAGGTCCGGGCAACAAGTTTGTCGCGGAGGCCAAGCGCGCGCTGTTCGGCAAGGTTGGCATCGATGTGTTTGCGGGGCCCTCCGAGGTCGCGGTGATCGCCGATCACACGGCCGACCCCGCGATCGTGGCTAGCGATCTGTTAGGGCAAGCGGAGCACGGGCACGAATCGCCGGCATGGTTGCTCACGACGTCGCGAGCCTTGGCCGAAGAAGTCCTGAAACTGATGCCGCACATGATAGAGAAACTGCCACCGACGGCCCGCGACGCGGCCGGCAGCGCATGGCGCGATTACGGCGAGGTGGTGGTCTGCGACACCGTCGAGGAAGTGGCCGAGATCTCCGATCGCTATGCGCCTGAACACCTGGAGGTGCATGCGGAAAACCTCGACTGGTGGTTAGCGACATTGACCTGCTATGGATCGCTGTTTCTCGGCGAGGAGACGACCGTTGCGTTCGGTGACAAGACCAGCGGTCCGAACCATGTACTGCCCACCAAAGGCGCCGCACGCTATTCGGGTGGCCTGTCGGTGCACAAATTCATGAAGACGCTCACTTGGCAACGCATGACGCGCGACGCGACGCGACACATCGGCGAAGTCACGGCGCGTATTTCGCGGCTGGAGGGGATGGAGGCGCACGCGCGTACGGCGGACGACAGGCTGCATAAATATTTTCCGCAGGAGCAGTTTGAAAAAGGCGAGCCGGTCGTCGTGTGATTGGCTTGTACCTGCGCTGCCATCAATGAGAGACCTCGCCATGGACATACCCAAGCTATTCGATTTGCACGGCCGTACTGCGCTCGTCACCGGAGCCAATTCGGGTATTGGCGAGGCAATGGCTGGAGCACTGGGTGCGGCGGGCGCACGCGTGGTTCTGGCGGCGCGGCGCGTGGACGCACTCTCGACGGCGGTCGAACGTATGCGCGCGGCGGGCATAGACGCAAGTTTCATTGCCTGCGATCTGGCCGACCCCGAGCGCGCAAAGCAGTGCGCACAACGTGCATTGGAAATGAGCGGCACAGTGGATATTCTCGTCAACGCAGCCGGCGTGAACCTGCGCCTGCCGTTTTCGGAGGTGAGCGTTCAGGCGTGGAATTTGCAACTCGGGCTTCACCTTGGCGCGCCATTTTTCATGACCCAGGTGCTCGCACCGCACATGCAGGCGCGAGGCTGGGGCCGTGTCGTCAACGTGGCGTCGTTGCAGTCATATCGCGCCTTCCCTAACAGTGCACCGTACGGCGCGGCCAAGGGCGGTGTGTTGCAGCTCACGCGCGCGATCGCGCAGGAATGGTCGCGCTACGGGATCACGTGCAACGCGATCGGCCCAGGCTTTTTCCCTACTGCGTTGACCGCCTCGGTCTTCGACGATGCCGGGCTGGCAAACCATCACGCCATGCAGACATGTATCGGTAGAAACGGCGCCCTTGAGGATCTTTCGGGTGTCACGGTGTTCCTGGCGAGCGAGGCCAGTGCCTACATCACCGGACAGATCATCATGGTCGATGGGGGCTACACCGCCAAATGAAGGAGCTGCACATGAATGCGTTGAACATGCAGGCTTTGGTCTACACGAAAGTCAACGAGGTCGAACTACAGGAGCGCCCGTATCCGGAACTGATCGATGGCGAGGTGATACTCAAGATCGATGCGGTGGGCATTTGCGGCTCAGACATGCACGCGTATCACGGGCACGATCCGCGGCGCAGTCCAGGGCTGGTGCTCGGTCATGAGTTTGCCGGCACGATCGCCGAGAGCCGCGCACCGTGTTTGCCACCGGGCCGGCGAGTCACCGGCAACCCGCTGATCACATGCGGGTGCTGCGACTACTGTGTGCAAGGCCGTAACAACTTATGCGCCAACCGCACCATGGTCGGCATGACACGTCCCGGCGCATTCGCGCAGTACATGTCGATTCCCGCGGCAAGCATCGTCGAAATCCCCCAGGACATGCCGGCCACGCAGGCCGCGATTACCGAACCGGCGGCCACCGCCTTGCACGCGATCAACCTGTCGGCACGCGCGATGGCGCGACCATTGCCCGAATGCCGCGTGCTCGTCATCGGGGGCGGCGCCATTGGTTTGCTCGCCGCTTTGCTGTTGCGCTCGTATGGATGCACGCGCCTCGTGATGGCGGAAACCAATGCGTTGCGACGCAGCTCCGCCCAAATGCATGCCCATTGCGAAACGTACGATCCGCTCGAACGCGGACCCCAGGAGAACCATTTCGATTATGTGATCGACGCAGTAGGCGCCAAGCGCACGCGCGACGCGGCATTTGTTGCGATAAAACCGGGCGGCGTCATCATGCATATCGGCCTGCAGGATCAGGCCAGCGAAATCGACATGCGCAAACTTACGCTTGCTGAAATCACGTTGCTTGGCACGTACACATACACCACCGCGGATATGCGTGCGACGGTTGCCGCACTCTACAGCGGCGCATTCGGCGATTTGAGTTGGGTCGAGGAAAGGCCGCTGTCGCAAGGGGCCATGGCATTCATGGACCTCGACCAAGGGCGCACGGCGTCCGGCAAAGTGGTGTTGTTGCCGCAAGCGTGACGTCGAGTCCACGCCTGGCTCGGGCGACGCGATTACATCAGAATCCGAAATAATCCTTTCTCTTATGAGCGCTTAATCTTTGGTCATCGAGCACATACACTGGCTTCCATCGACGCAGCAAACAAACCGAGCGTCCTTGAAAACTTTTTAATCGATGATTGGAGAACTACCATGAAGACCAAACTTTTTGCCGCACTGTTGCTCTCGAGTGCTTTTATCGCTGCCCCGGCGTTTGCGGGTGGTAACTACGCTTCCGAGCAAGCGGGCGGGCGTTCGTACAATCAGGAAACGACATATCCGGTGCTGGCTCAAAGCAACACGCAAGCCGTGCCGCGCGCTGAAGTCAGGGCTGAACAAGCACAGGCGGAAACAGTAGCGGGGAATTCTTCGTACAACGGCGAAACAACCTACCCGGCGATCGGCGCGACTGCGAAAAGCGGTGTGGTAGTGGCTTCGAACAAGGGCCGGTTCTTTGGTTTTGGTCATCATGCAGTCGACTAAGCGCATGACGCTGCGCCGGCTGTTCTACCCAGGAGTAGAAGCCGGCGAAAGCTGAATGCGTCAAGCCTGTGCGCCTTTCTTTCCATCGAATGGATTGTCCGCGAACATCCGCATCAGGCTCGCAATACTGGCCACTCCCGCGAATACCGCGCCCGTCGCGAGCGCGAGGGTTGGACCGCGAGCGGCGGAGAGCGTGAAACACAGCGCCACCAATGCAGCACCAATGGTCTGTCCCAACAGGCGTGCAGTAGCCACGATTCCGCTTGCGCTTCCGCTGCGATGCGGCGGTGCACTGCCCATGATGGCCCTGAGGTTGGGCGCCTGAAAAAATCCAAAGCCCGCGCCGCAGATGCCCATACGCCAGACGATGTTGAACACGCTCGGATGGGGCGGCAGCAGCGCCAGCAACACCATGCCGGCGCAAAGCGCGCTCAAGCCTATGCCGCCCAATGCGGCCGGTGAATATTTGTCGGACAGACGGCCGGCGATCGGCGCCATCAACCCGACCACCACTGGCCACGGTGTCATCAGAAACCCGGTTTCGACCTGCGAGCGGCCCAATACCGTTTCGAAATAGAACGGCAACGAAACAAACGCGAGCCCTTGTGCCGCGAACGTGCAGACGGCGGTCACGGATGAAAGCGCGAACATCGGGCGGCGGAACAAATCGACCGGCAGCATTGGCGCCGGATGTCCGGACTGGCGGCGCAGCAGCAGCGTACCGAACACCAGCGCACCCGCCAGTTCGATCAGCACTGTTTTCGCATCGACCTGATGAGCGGCTTCGCCTAGCGCAAGAATCAGCAGGCTGAAGGTGCCCACGTTGTAGAACGCGACCAGTGCATCGAAGGTATGGCTCGCCCGCGAGGTATGAGGCAAGGCGCGCAATGCGAATATCAGCGAGATCGCGCCCAGGGGCACATTGATTGCGAACAGCCAGGGCCATGTACCCATTGCCAAGATCACCGAAGCAATCGTCGGACCGACGGCAAACGCGATGGCCACGACCATCGCGTTAAGGCCCATGCCTCGTCCCAGCAAGCGCCTGGGGTAGATAAAACGCAATAGCGCCGTGTTGACGCTCATGATGCCGCTCGCGCCTACCCCTTGGAGAACGCGCGCTGCGGTCAGGGTCGGCAGCGACCATGAAAGCGCGCAAGCAAGTGATGCCACGGTGAAGAGTGCAAGGCCGCCTAGAAAGATGCGGCGGTAACCGAGGATTTCGCCCAGCGCGGCGAACGGCAGCAGGGTGGCCACCATGGCCAATTGATACGCGTTGACCACCCAGACCGACGCCGCGGGGCTGGCTTGCAGGTCGCCGGCGATGGTGGGAAGCGCGGTGTTGGCAATCGCCGTATCAAGCGTAGCCATGCCAACCGAGATGGCAAGTGCTAAGACTGCCCAGCGTCGCTCGTTTGCGGGCAAACCGTCCGCGTTCGGTGTTGGGGCGGCCACGTTTGCCGTGATGGACATGCTGAGACTCTCCGCGAGCGCATAGAAAGCCGACTAGTCTAGCAGTGTGCGAGGGTTTTTGCCGCGATCGGGGGCGTGACCGGCAAGATCAAGCCCGGTGTATGCGCGAGGGTGGGCATACACCGAGGTAGTCGTGGTCGCCGAGAAAATTATTTTGCCGGGGCGTTGCTGGCGTCCGGAGCCGCTTCGGTGGGTTGGGCGGCGGGTGGGGCAGATTCGGCAGTGCTAGTGGCGAGCGTGGATGTTGTCGAAGATGCAGTAATGTCACTCGGACCGCTCGTCGCATTGGGCACGGATGTCGCGACTAAAGAGGCAGAAGCCGTGGGCGCAGAGGCACCGGCTGCGGAGGCGGCGGCTGTCGTCGCGGCGGAGCCAATTGCGGGAACGGCGGCAGCCGGTGCGGAGGCGTCCGTCGGAGCCGATGCCGCAGCAGGCGCGGAGGCGCCTGCCGGTGTGGCCCCTGAGGCGGACGCCGCGGTAGGAGCCGATGCAGCGGCCGGAACGGATGCGGTGACCGGAGCCGCGGCGGTGCCGGCCGGGCTCGATGCCGATTGCGCCGTCGCTGCGCTCGCGGAAGCCCCCGTCGCGGCGCCCGTGCCCGCGGAACCATGCCCAACCGTCGTGACGGGCGGTACCACGAACACATGATCCGGCGCAAACGCCGCACTCGCTGCGACGGGCGCAGCAGCAGGCACAGCGGGTATAGCGACAGGCGGTAGCGGCATCGGTGGTGTGACGGACGTGGGCGCCACCTGCGCAGTCGGCGCATGCGCGGGCTCCGGCGCTTTAACCGGTGGCAATGGCAGCGCCGGCGGCTTGGGCTTGGAAACGGTCGGATTCGTTTTGTCGGGTGCGGTATCCAGATAGAAGGTCAGCAGGCCGAAATAGCGGTCGTAGAAAAGGCCGGCCGGGATTGTCTCGCTGGCGACTTTGACCATGGCGTCGTCGCTCGAACCGATCGGCAACGACAAGGAACCGAACACGCTCAGCCCCACGCTTGCATTGGTGCTGCTCTTTTTCAGCACGTAGCGATCTTGTAATGCGTTGACATAAACGGTGCTGTGTTCGCTGACATCGCCCGGCGCGCAAACCACGTGAAATTCGATTACGACATGCGAGTCGTTGTCGGGCTGGAAGTTTTTGCTGCCATCGACCGCATCGAAGCGTGTCGATGTGGTGATATAGCCCTGGCTCAACAAGGCCCGCCGTGCCGCTTCGCAAGTTTGGGCCGGGGTGCCCTTGAAATCGTGCGCGAAGGGGCTAGTGCCGGTCGCGAACTGTTCCTGGCTATACAGCGGTTTGGGCGGAGTGGAGCAGGCCGCCAGCGTGCCTATGAGCAAAGCTGCGGAACCCGCGAGAGCGGTGAGAGAGAAGCCGAGTTTCATGTGCATGGGGGTAATTCTACGGGGTTCGGCAATTCAAATGGAAGTGGGTGATGAATGGGGTCATCGGCCGGCAGCTATCGGGGTTGAATCGTTATAGGGTGCACGCAAGAATTCACAGGCCTATTTGCCGGCTAAAACGTCGGCTGGGCCTCACTCTACACCCGCTTTGCGGCAGCAGGTCAAGGGTCGCATGGAGGGGCGCGCGCGCTCCTGGTGCATCGCCTGGCACATTATCGGCACACCGGCCTGCCGAATTATATTATCCAATGGGCGTTCAGGCGCAAAACGCCGGTGCGATGGTCCCGGAGCACGGTATTATCGCGATATAAAGTTTTACAATTGCGACCGCGGGGAATCCAAGTTGGATGCACAACAGCAGACGGTGCCAAACTGTACGAAATGCACACACTACTACATTACCCACGATGCGCATTTCCTGCACGGCTGCCGGGCGCACAAATTTAAGAGCAGACAACTACCCCAATACGCGGTGATCGCGGCCTCCGATACCGAGTGTCTTGCGTTTGCACCGAAGGCGGCTCGGCCCTCCTGTTGAAAGTACACGGAATTGAAAGCATGGCCCGGTATCATACGCGGCGGCTGTTTGTCGCTTGCTTGCAGTAACCATGAACAATCCAATTCGGGCGGTCGAGATTTGTGGAGGGGTTAGTGAAGCGAATCAAACATGCGACCACGTGCTGGCTCACACGTCGCGCACGGTCAGCGGTGATCCTGCTGGCGCAGTTGGGCTGCGGATGCGCTTGGGCCCACCCGCATGTATGGGTCGATTACACCGATGTGCTGCAAGGGTCGGGCACGCAGATACAGGCCGTGCAGGAAAAATGGGTATTTGCCAAAAGCTTCCCGGTGTCCATCGTGATCGATATGACCCACTTGCCGAGATCGGGGCCGTTGGATGCCACAAGCACCGCCGCGTTCAAGACCCAAGCTTTCAATTCGCTTAAATCGGCAGACTATTTCACGCATATTTATGTCGACGGCAAGCCGATCCGGTTCGGGGAGCCGCAGCAGTTCGCTGTCGCTATCGAGAACAGAAAGTTGGTATATACGTTCCTGCTGCCTTTGGTCGCGCCGGTCGACATCAGCCATCACGCGGTTGAACTCGGCATGTGGGACGAAACTTTCTTCGTCGACTATGAACCCGCCGGAGAGGCTATCAGTTTGGCGCCGAGCATGCTTTCTACGTGCGGCGCACAGCCGTTCAAAGATCAACTGCATCCGATTTTTGGCGGCGCGGTATTTCCCCTTGCAGCGAGACTGACGTGCGGCGCATCGAAATGAAAAAACGGCTGCGGCTACTGCTGCTGGGTTTCGGCTACCGCGGGGGCCGCATGAGCGGCCGTAAGACGCCCGGCATGGGCGCGTGCATAAGCGGGTACATAAGCGGGTACATAAGCCGGTACATAAGCGGCTGCATGCTGGCTTGCTGCGTGACCTGCATGCTGGCGTTGCCTCCGGCGGCTCACGCGACGGATGTCTTCGGTCGCGGCGACGACGGCGGCGCCGCGGTCCAGGAGGCGCCAACGCATGCGTGGGCGATGCCGCAGCCGCTGCGCGAACTGCTGGTCACGGGGATCCGGATCCAGGGTGTGTTGAACGAGAAGCTGGCCGATGCGCTCGAGGATGTCCGCGACGGCTCGAAACCTTGGGCGCGCTGGATCATCATCCTGGCGGCGTTTGCCTACGGCATTTTGCATGCATTGGGACCGGGACATGGCAAGCTCGGGGTGGCGGCATATCTGGCGTCGCACCGTGCCCGCGTCGCTCACGCGGCCTGGCTCAGCGCATGGGCGGCGTTGGCGCAGGCACTCTCGGCGATCTTCCTGGTGCTCGCATTCGGGCAATTTTTCCATAGCGAACTCAATACGGTTTTGACGCGTGCGGCCGATCTCGAGCTGGCCAGCTATATTGCGCTGTTTGCGGTGGGGTCCTGGACGCTGTGGAGCGTAGCCACGCGTCGTGATTGCTGCGATATCAGCGCACGCATGCAATGGCCCGACGCCGCGCGTTCGCGCGAACTCGATGCGGATGTGGCTGCGAATGGCGACGACGGTGCCGAGCCGCGACCTGGAATCTATCTCGCGCATGCAATGCGCCCGGCTGCGGTTCGTTTGCCGCAGCGGCCGGTTGGCCGTTCGGCCCGTTCAAGCGCGCTGCCGCAGCCCAGCGGTCGGATCTGGATTGCTCGGCAGATCTTTTTTACCGGCTTGGCGCTCGGTATTCGCCCCTGTGCCGGCGCCTTGTTCGTGCTGCTTTCGGCGCTCGCATACGGCGTGTTTCTCACCGGTGTGCTGGCCGCTCTGGCCATGGCTGTCGGGGTGGCGCTAACGGTATTGCTGATTGCGCTGGCCAGCCTCGGCGTGAATCGCGCGCTGACTTCGCGCGCGCAGCGTCGCGGACAGTCGGTCGAACGCGTGCGGCGTGTGTTGGCTTTAAGCGGCGCTGTCTTTATCGTCGGCTTCGCCGGGCTGCAAAGTTTTCTGCTGCTGGCGGGGATGGTGGCGCCGTCGTTGAGTTGAGTACTAGTTCACGTTGAAATGGACCCGTACGTCGAGTTGGTTCTCGACCGCGCGGCCGTTCTCTTGCGCCGCCACGAAGCGCCAGTTGCGCAAGGCCTGGAGTACCCGCTGGTTGAGCCGCGGGTTGGCGGTTGGCGTCAGCAACTGCACTTCGACGCTGCCGTCGACATGGATCTTCAAGCGCACGAGTGCAACGACCGACAAGCCCAGTTCACGCAGATCGTCGGGTACCTCGGGCAGCGGTTGCGCGAGCGGGTACGCCGCGGCGTTCTGCGCTCGCGTCGATGCTGCAGGTGCAAGGTTGTTCGATGACGTGCTCGGCATCGCGGCGGCATGGGGGGCAACCACGCTCGGGTGAGCATCTTGAGCCGCGGGTTTGACGTCTTGCGCGATCGGCTGGGCTGCTACGGCGGCCGGAGCGGGCGCTAGCTGCTGCAGCGGTACCATCGCGCCGCCACGCTTTTGCGGGGCAGCTGCAGCCGGCTTGGGCTTGGTGACGGGTCGTTGGGCGGGCGCCGACGGCTGCGGTACAGGCTTATACGATTGCGTTTCGCGCGCAGCAGCAGGTTGCGGTAACGCCGACGGCAACTCGAGCAGGCGCAGTTCGATAGGCCGGGCTGCGAGAGGGACAGCAGGCGCAGCACCGACGCGCGTTGGCGGGCTCGCCAACCGTACCACCTGAGCGAGTGCGCCCAGCCATACGAATGAACTGACGATCAGCGCCGCAACCCAATATCCGTGTCCGGCAAGCCAAGCGCGGCCAGGGCGTGCGGCCTTAATCGTCACGGCGTACCGCTATCATGAAATGCGCAACGCCGGCCTTGCGCGCTTCGAGCATCGCATTGATGACTGCGCCGTGGGTGGCGTTTTCGTCGGCGGCTATCATTACCGTCGCATCCGGACCCAACCGGCTCTTCAGCACGCTGGCCAATTTGTCCAGATCGACCGCTTGTCGATTCACGAATAGATGACCGGTGCGGTCAACCGACAACGTGGGCGGTAGTTCGCTTTGTGCCGCCTCGGCAGTGCCTTGGGGCAAATTCAGTTTGATGCTGTCCAGGCGCTGCATCGACAGCGAGGCGAGCATGAACGTTGCGAGCAAGAAAAACATCACATCGATCATCGGGATAATTTCGATGCGACCGCGCCGCGACGCTCGGGAGCGTTTGAACTTCATCATCGAGCGGCCACGCATTCACGGCCCAGGCGCTCGACATTGAGTCGATGGTTGCAGAACGATTCGAGTTCATCGATCAGGTTGTCGGTATGACGCGCGAGATAGTTGAAGGCAAACAGGGCCGCGAGCGCGATGACCAAGCCGACCGCGGTCGCAATCAGTGCCTGTGCCACACCGCCGGTTACGCCGGTCGGGTTGACCAGGCCATTGCCGCCGATCAACTGGAACGAATGCATCATCCCGACTATGGTGCCGAGCAAACCGAGCAACGGCGCGGCGGTGACGATCGTTTCCAGCACCCACAGACCGCGTTTGAGTTCGCGGTCTATCTGAGCCGCGACCGCCTCGATCCGGGCTTCTACCCACCATAGCGGCTGCTGCGCAGTGCCACGCAGCGTGGTCGCGATACGCCGGTAGACATGCGCGTGCGGCAAGTCGGAAAAATCGTCCGACGCAGTGGCCACGCTATTGCCGGTCGCGTGGCCGGGTCCGTCGTCGGCGCTATTGCCGGAGCCGACACCGGAGCTAAATTCAGCCAGATCACCGCCGCCAACCTCGCTGTGCGAGCGGGCGCTGCGCGGGACGCTGGCATAGCGCCGCAGCACCAACGTGCGCTCGATCGTAATGGCCAGCGCGATCACGGCGAGTGCGGACAAGGGATACATCACCCAGCCGCCCAGGCGCAAGGCCTCGCCGATGGTGTTCCAATCATGCATACAGGGGTTTCCGATAAAGACTGTTCAAAGTTGAGTCGCATCGACGAGGGCCGCGATAAGTTTCCACGCGGCCCGAAAGAAGATTAGAAGTGCTTGGTGATCCCGGCGTATACCGCTCGCTGCGGGCCGAATTGCGGCGCACCGACTCCAATGCCCGAGCCGTCGCGCAATTCATACACGCGTCCGAAGGTGTTGAGCAGCAGCAAACGGACATCGACCTTGCCAACCAGCGGCTCGTTGAAATGCCGGATCGCGCCGAGATTGACGCTCGCATAGAGCGGCAGCTTGTCGGTATTGGCAAAGCCGCTACGCAAGCCGCTGCCGACCACGCCGTCAAAAGTAAACGTGTTCTGGCCAATATTCCATGCGCCGCCGAACGACGCGGTGACGCGCTGGTCGTGGTCGAGATAGACCCAGTTATTGGCGATGAATGAGAGTTCCGCCGGCGTGAAGTTGAACTGCGCCGAGTCGATGTCTTCGCCCTGAGCCTTGCTGTACGCCACGTTCAAATAAGCGGAGACGTTGTCCTTCTTGTAATTGCTGGTCAGCTCGAAGCCGTAGACGCGGCCCTGCGCATAGTTGAAGGCGCTGAAAATCAGCGCGGTGCCGAACTGGCCTTCATCGATCAGATTGGTGGCCTTTTTATAATAGGCGTCTACCCCGATCGTAAATGTGGGTGTCAGCCGTTGCGATATCCCCAGATCGAAATAATGGCTGCGTTCCGGCTGGACCGGGTCGTTCTGCGAACTCGCGCTCTGGTTGGTGGTGCCGTTGAATTGACTGATGGTGCCCTGCGAAACGAGCTCCAACGGCGGCGGCGTGAAGTAGCGCGCATAGCCTGCATGTAACGTTGTCGACGAGGTCAGGTTGTACAGCAGGCTGGCGCGCGGGCTCAACTGGCTAGCTGTGACAAACTCGTCCATCCTGTCGTAGCGCAATCCGTAATTTAGCGTGAGGCGCTGATTGACCTTCCATTCGTCCTGCAGGTAAGCGGCATAGATCTGGCCGGTTTTGCCCGTAGCGCTATTGATGGTCTCGGGCTGATCGGACAACTGATTCCCGTCGCCGTCCACAGGGAACACTGAAACGCTGTCGCGAAAACTGGCCTGTTCCTGTTCCAGCATGATCCCGCCACGCAAGGTGTGGCTGGGCGTAAGCCGATAGGTCAAGTCGCTTTGAACGCCGAACGCCCGGTTACTGTGGAAATCTTGCGAAGCCACGCCATTGAACAGCAGGTCGCCGACTGGGTCGGGGTTGAATTGCGTGCGCGAGTAGCGCATGAAGGCGGCCACCTGATAATCGATCGCATCGCCGTCGGTGCCTTGCAACGCCAACACGGAGAAGTTGGTGAGCTCGGACTGGGTCTCGTTGAGATTGCCCGAGTCGAACGTCGAATTGCCATTCAGCGTGAAGCTGGTCGGCAGGCCCGGCGTGTTGGGCAACTGAAACTGGTTGCTGGTCGTGCCGAAGAGCAGACTGACACGGGTCAGCGGGTTGATCAGATAGGACATGTAGCCGAACGCATCGCCATCGCGGGTGTGGTCGTGGAGCGGGTTGCCGTTCGCGGTCGGTGCTTCGATGCCGAGGTTGTTCTCGCCGAGCGAGCCGCTGAAGTAATAGGACAGGGCGCCTTGGGAACCATACACATCCGTGCTCGTCGTGAGCGTCTGGTGGCTACCGCCAAAAACGCTGACCGATCCACCGTTGCCGGTATCGCCCGATTTGGTTCTGATGTCGACCACGCCGGCAGTCCGATCGCCGTATTGCGCCGGCAGCGCGCCGGTAAGCAGATTGACCTGATCGACGATGCGGGTGTCGAACGATTGACCGAAGCCGCTGATGGGCTCTGGAATGATGACGCCGTTGATTCGGTACTGAAGGTTGGCGTGATCGCCACGCACGTGCACTTGCCCGAACGAGTCGGCGGCGACGCCCGGCGCTTGCAGCAGCAACTGGTTCAGCGGCGTGTCTTCCCCCTGCGGTAACGCCGCGATGTCGGCCTGGGTAAAGCGATAGACACTGCTGCTGGCTTCCGGCAGTAAAGCGTTACGCGCTTGGTCGAGCCGGCTTGCATTGACCAGCACGTCCACTGTGTCGGGACGCGCAACAGCGGTCGGCGTGGGGGGCGTCGTGGGTGATGCCGCTGCGGCTGTTGCGGGGGGCACAGTGGAAGCAGGCGCATCGACAAGCGGATCGGCGCAAGCGTAGCTGACGAAGGCTTGAGCAGCTAGCAAAAGCGCGGCGTGGGTAGTAAGGCGGCGGTAGTTCACGGTTTGGACTTATCGGAAAGGAACGGTTCGATGAACCGCTACGGGCTCAAGGGTCGGATTGAGGTGAGAATGTTATAACATTACAAAATATGTCGCAAGCGCCTCGATCATTGCGCTGCGCGAAACTGTTTCAGCAATATTTGGCACGTCCGGGGCAACTATTGGTGCCAAATCCGCAATAAAAATCGATCGAGTGGGCCCATTGTTCGCTTGGGATGAATTATGTTTTCCGATTGAAAGGCTTTATCCGGTGTTTCGTAACCTGCAGAATTCGTCCCACTTCATCAAATGAGATAAATGCGAGCGGGTTGCGCGACTCCATCATGGCTGCAACATTGGAAATTGAAGAGATTCAGATCGACGGACATGCACAGCGGATCCCCTTGCGGGTGTATCGGCCGCTGCGCGCCGGGGAGAGTTTGCCCATCGTGCTGTATTTTCACGGGGGCGGTTTCGTCAAGGGCAGTCTCGCCGATGATGAAACCGCAGCCCAATACATTGCCGGGCATACCCCGGCTCTGGTTGTTTCTGTCGGCTACTCACTGGCGCCCGCTTATCCATTTCCGGCGGCATTGGAAGACGGGTATCTGGCTGCACAATGGGCACTGGCGCACGCTCATGCATATCGCGCGGACCCTCGCCGTCTCGGGGTGGCGGGCCATGACGCAGGTGGCAACCTGGCGGCTTGCCTGTCTCTGATGGTCAGGGACCGCGGTGACTTTGCTGTCGCGGGGCCAGCCATGCTTGCGCCACTGCTCGATCCGAGTATGACGCGGCTGGCCGATGAGCGGGACATGGTTTCGGACGTGGAGCTGTGCGAGTGCGCGCAGTTTTATCGCGCCTACCTGCCGAAGGTGTCGCAGCGTTTGCATCCGTATGCGGCGCCCATCGAGTGCCGGCGATTGGCCGGCTTGCCCTCTGTGATGATCGCCAGTGCCGAGCACGACATTCTGCATCTCGAAGCCGAACGGTATGCCCAGGCGCTGATCGCTGCCGGCGTGCATACGCAAATTACCCGCCACCGCAACGTCTCCCACTACGGGCTGGTTTCACATCAGCCCGCGCTAGATGACGTTGCGGTTTTCTTCAAGCGACGACTGGCCGATCCGGCGAGTGAAACCCATTAACAATAAATCTCCGAGAGGAACACCGACATGCTATTGAAACGCAAACAACTTTATGTCGCGGTCGCGGCAATCCTGATCCTGGCAGGGGCCGGTTCGTTGGTCGCGCTGCGTGACGGCGGCGATTTTGCGCTCGATACCGCGCACGCTGCGGTCGCGCCGCCGCCGGCCCCCGAGGTCGATGTCGCCACGGTCGTCTCCAAGAGCATCACCGATTGGCAAAGTTATTCGGGCCGCCTGCAAGCGGTTGACCATGTGGACATCCACCCCCTCGTGCCCGGCACCATCATGGCCGTGTACTTCAAGGATGGCGCGCTGGTGAAGAAGGGCGATCCGCTGTTCCTGATCGACCCGCGCCCCTATGTCGCCGCCGTCGATCAGGCCGCGGCCGAAGTGGCCGCCGCCAAGGCGCGCGCCAGTTTCGCCACCACCGATTTCGCGCGCGCGCAAAAACTGATCACCGACAATGCGATCGCCAAGCGCGACTTCGATCAGAAGTCCAACGACGCGCTCGCAGCCACGGCCAACGTGAAGGCGGCTGAGGCTGCGTTGGAAAACGCGCAGGTCAACCTCGGCTACACGCGCATCACCGCGCCGGTGTCGGGGCGCATGTCGCGTGCCGAGATGACGGTGGGTAACGTCGTCGCAGCTGGTGTGAGTGCGCCTGCGTTGACCACGCTGGTGTCGGTGTCGCCGATGTACGCGGCGTTCGACGTCGACGAACAGACTTATCTGAAGTATTTGAGCCACGACAGCAAAGCGGCGGTGCCGGTGCGCCTGGGGCTGGCCAATGAGACCGGTTACTCGCGCCTGGGCAAGATCGCCTCGGTCGACAACGTGCTCAACAGCAGCTCGGGAACGATACGCGTGCGCGCCACGTTCGATAACGCCGACGGTGCGCTCGTGCCGGGGCTTTATGCGCGCGTCGAGGTGGGGGGAGGCGCACCGCATCCGGCTGTGCTGATCGACGACCGTGCGGTGGGCACGGATCAGGCGAAGAAATTCGTGCTGGTGGTCGATGCGCAAAGCCATGCGCGCTACCACGAGGTGACGTTGGGCGACATGTTCGACGGCATGCGAGTGATCACGGCCGGTCTGCAACCTGGCGACAAGATCGTAGTGAGCGGCTTGCAGCGGGTACGCCCGGGCAGCGAAGTAAAGGCCAATCCGGTGCCGATGTCGGGTGAAAACTCAGCGGCACAGGGCGCGTGATCGATTCAGGCGTTAAAGCGAGACTCTCATGAATATTTCAAAATTTTTCATCGACCGGCCGATTTTTGCCGGCGTGCTATCGGTCTTGATTCTACTGGCCGGCATCATCTCGCTGTTCCAGTTGCCGATTTCCGAGTATCCGGAAGTGGTGCCGCCTTCGGTGATCGTGCATGCGCAGTATCCGGGCGCGAACCCCAAGGTGATCGCGGAAACCGTGGCCTCGCCATTGGAGGAACAAATCAACGGTGTGGAAGGCATGTTGTATATGCAGTCGCAAGCCAACAGCGACGGCAACATGACCTTGACGGTGACGTTCCGACTGGGCATCGATCCCGACAAAGCGCAGCAACTGGTGCAAAACCGCGTCTCGCAGGCGTTGCCGCGTTTGCCGCAGGACGTGCAGTTGTTGGGCGTGACGACGATCAAGTCGTCGCCGACGCTCACGATGGTGGTCCACCTTATTTCGCCGAACAACCGATATGACATGACTTATCTGCGCAACTACGCGTTGATTAACGTCAAGGAGCGGCTGGAGCGGATTCAGGGTGTGGGCGAAGCTCAACTCTGGGGTTCGGGCGACTATTCGATGCGCGTCTGGCTAGACCCGCAAAAGGTTGCCGAACATGGCATGACCGCGACCGATATCACGAATGCGATTCGCGAGCAGAACGTGCAGGTGGCCGCGGGGGTGATCGGTGAATCGCCGATGAACCCCAACGTGCCGATCCAGTTGAACATCAATACGCAAGGCCGTTTGCAGACCGAGTCCGAATTCGCCGACATCGTGTTGAAGACAGGACCCGATGGCGCCGTGACGCGTCTTGGCGATGTCGCGCGCGTTGAAATGGCCGCTTCCGAGTACGGGCTGCGCGCCTTGCTGGATAACAAGCAAGCGGTCGCCATTGCGATTAACCAGTCGCCGGGCGCCAACTCGCTGCAGATCTCCGATGAAGTGCGCAAGACCATGAAGGAATTGAAAGCCGACATGCCGCAGGGTGTCGACTATCAAGTGGTGTATGACCCAACGCAGTTCGTGCGCTCCAGTATCGAGGCCGTGGTGCACACCTTGCTCGAAGCGATTGCGCTGGTGGTGATCGTGGTGATCGTCTTCCTGCAGACCTGGCGTGCTTCGTTGATTCCGTTGCTGGCCGTGCCGGTCTCGATCATCGGTACGTTCTCGCTGCTGCTCGCGTTCGGCTATTCGATCAACGCGCTCTCATTGTTCGGCATGGTGCTCGCGATCGGGATCGTGGTGGACGATGCGATCGTGGTGGTCGAGAACGTCGAGCGCAATATTGCCTCGGGCCTGTCGGCGCGCGACGCGACGTATCAGGCGATGCGCGAGGTGAGCGGGCCGATTGTGGCAATCGCGCTGACCTTGGTGGCCGTGTTCGTGCCGCTCGCGTTCATGTCGGGCTTGACCGGCCAGTTCTACAAGCAGTTCGCCATGACCATCGCCATTTCGACGGTGATCTCGGCGTTCAACTCGCTGACCTTGTCGCCGGCACTTGCGGCCTTGTTGCTCAAGGGGCATGACGAGCCGAAGGATTGGCTCACGCGTGTAATGGACCGTATCTTCGGCGGCTTCTTCCGCGTTTTCAACAAGGTGTTTCATCGCGGCGCGGAGGGCTATGGTCGCGGTGTGACACGGGTCATCGGTCACAAAGGGCTGATGATGGTGGTGTACGCCGCGTTGCTGTGCGGTGCGGTGTTGATGGCCAGGGTGGTGCCGGGTGGGTTCGTGCCGGCGCAGGACAAGGAGTATCTGATCAGTTTTGCGCAGTTGCCCAACGGCGCCTCGCTGGATCGCACCGAAGCGATCGTGAAACGGATGAGCGATATCGCGCTTAAGCAACCGGGCGTGGAAAGTGCCGTCGAGTTTCCGGGGTTGTCGGTTAACGGCTTCACCAACTCGTCCAGCGCAGCCATCGTATTCGTGGCGCTCAAGCCGTTCGATCAGCGTCGTACCAAGGACTTGTCGGCGGGTGCGATTGCGAGTGCGCTGAATAAGCAATATGGCGCCATCAAGGGTTCGTTCATCGCCGTGTTCCCACCACCGCCAGTCTTGGGGTTGGGTACCTTGGGGGGCTTCAAGTTCCAGATCGAAGACCGCGGGGCACTGGGCTATTCGGCGCTCAACGACGCGACGCAGGCGTTCCTGAAGCGTGCCGCTCAAACGCCCGAACTGGGGCCGACGTTCTCGAGTTATCAGATCAACGTGCCGCAATTGAACGTCGACCTCGATCGGGTCAAGGCCAAGCAATTGGGCGTGCCGGTCACCGACGTGTTCAATACGATGCAGATCTATCTGGGCTCGCAGTACGTGAACGACTTCAACCGCTTCGGTCGGGTCTATCAAGTGCGTGTGCAAGCCGATGCACCGTTCCGCGCGCATGCCGAAGATATCGGCCTGCTTAAGACCCGCAATGCCAACGGCGACATGATTCCCTTGTCTTCGCTGGTCAAGGTGACCCCGACGTTCGGCCCGGAGATGGTGGTGCGCTACAACGGCTACACGGCCGCTGACATCAATGGCGGTCCGGCGCCCGGTTACTCGTCGGGACAAGCGCAGGCTGCTGCCGAGCGGATTGCGGCCGAAACCTTGCCGCGCGGGATGAAACTGGAATGGACCGACCTCACGTATCAGCAAATCATCACCGGCAACGGTGCGCTGTGGGTGTTCCCGATCAGCATCTTGCTGGTGTTCCTGGTGCTCGCCGCGTTGTATGAAAGCCTGACGCTGCCGCTGGCGGTGATCCTGATCGTGCCGATGAGCTTGTTGTCAGCGCTGTTGGGCGTGTGGTTGACCAAGGGCGACAACAACATCTTCACGCAGGTGGGCTTGATGGTGCTGGTGGGGCTGGCTTCGAAGAACGCGATCCTGATCGTCGAGTTTGCGCGTGAATTGGAAATGCAGGGCCGCAGTATCGTGCAGGCCGCGATCGAAGCCAGCCGCTTGCGGTTGCGCCCGATTCTGATGACGTCGATCGCTTTCATCATGGGCGTGGTGCCGCTGGTGCTGTCTTCGGGCGCGGGTTCGGAAATGCGTCACGCGATGGGTATCGCCGTGTTCTTCGGGATGTTGGGCGTGACCTTGTTCGGGCTGATGCTCACCCCGGTGTTTTATGTGTTGCTGCGCAAATTGGCCGGTAGCAAACAGATGGTCGACAAACACGGTCACAATCCGCATGTGCATGGCATCGACGAAGCGGGAATCTGAGAAACACTATGACAAATATATCCAAACGTTCTTTCGGTATTCCGGCTTTGCTGGCCTCGTTGCTGGTGGTGGCGGGTTGCTCGCTGGCGCCGGCTTATAAGACCCCGGCGGCGGCGAACCCGCCCGCGTTCAAGGAAGCCGCCGTGCTGACCCAGCAGGAAGCGGGTAGCTGGAAGCAGGCTCAGCCGGCTGAAGATATCGCACGCGGGGAATGGTGGAAGGTGTTCGGCGATGCGCAGCTCAACGACTACGAAACGCAAGCGCTCGCGGCGAACCAGAATCTGGCGGCGGCCGCAGCGCGCTTGAAAGAGTCACGCGCGATTCAACAAACTGCGAAGGCCGCGCTTTACCCGAGCCTGGGCACCGGGTTCGGCCCGGCGCGTCAACAGCTATCGCCGGGCTCGTTCGGCGTGGTCAATGGAGTAGGTACCGCGCCCCAGACGGTCTGGACCGCGCAGGCAAACGCCTCGTATGAAGTGGATCTGTTCGGCCGCGTAGCATCGACCGTGAATGCGGCCAAGGCCGACACGCAGCAAAGCGAAGCCCTGTTTCGCTCGGTGCAGCTCGCCTTGCAAGCCGACGTCGCCCAGAACTACTTCACGCTGCGTCAGCTCGACGCCGAGCTGGACGTGTTCAACCGCACGGTCGAGCTGCGACGTCAGGCCCTGGACTTTGTCCAGCACCGCTTCAATGCGGGGGATGTTAGTGAGCTGGACTTGGCGCAAGCCAAATCGGAACTGGCCTCGGCGCGCTCCGACGCGATGACCGTCGTGCGGCAGCGCGCCGCTTCCGAGCACAGCTTGGCAGTGTTGTTGGGCAAGGCGCCTGCCGAGCTGACGGTCGCGGCCAATCCGCTTACGCCGGTCGATGTGAAGATCCCGCCGGGCCTGCCGTCTTCGTTGCTGGAACGGCGCCCAGACGTCACCGCCGCTGAGCGTGCGATGGCCGCGGAAAACGCGCGCATCGGCATCGCCAAGGCCGCGTTCTTCCCCTCGCTCACGCTTACCGGCATGGGCGGCTTCGAATCGGCCAACCTGGGCAGCCTGTTCCTGTGGTCGAGCCGGACCTTCCTGCTCGGGCCGTTCTCGGGCACCTCGTTGAACCTGCCGATCTTCGATGGCGGATTACGTACCGGCAACCTGGCCAATGCGCGCGCGAAGTATGAGGAAGACGTCGCCAATTACCGGCAACAGGTACTCGTCGCGTTCCAGGAGGTCGAGGACAACCTCGCCAACCTGCGCGTGCTCGAAGACCAGACGCAGGTGCAGAATCAGGCGGTGCAGGCTTCGGCACGCGCCGCGCAGCTCTCGCGCACTCAGTACGAGGATGGCTCGGTCGCGTATCTCGAGGTGATCGACACTGAGCGCACGCTCTTGCAGTCGCGTTTGGCGTCGGTGCAGTTGCAAGGCGCGCAGGCCGTGTCGACCGTGAACCTGATCCGCGCGCTCGGCGGTGGGTGGGGCGATATGCCGGTGGCCGCAGCGAGTGCCACAGGTAGTGCGGCAACTACGGCGGTCGCGCAAAAATAGCACCGTGTGAACGGATTGCGACGCTGCGAGCACAACCTGGCGCTTTGTCTTCGCTTGGAAGACCGGGTGCCAGGTTTTTTTCGGGGTGGTGCGCGGTCCCGGCAGCGTCGCGTCAATGCGTGACAGGACAGACCGATAGCACGTGCCAGGATTGCTTGCCGACGCAGTCGCAACAGTATTCGATCTGGGGATGCAGTTCGTTTTCGGCGCACCATGCAGCGAAGGTGACCCAGACGGCGTGATAGGGATGACTGGGTTGGCTGATGCCGTTTTCACGCTTCCAGCGGTACGTTTGGAGCACAGCCGCGACAGCCTCGTTGTGGCCATTCCCAATCATGATCGGCTTGACTTCGATGCGCGCGAGGATGGAACTCGTGAACTGAGTCATGGCCGTATGAAAAAAGTCTTTTACCACCTGTAAATCGCGTTCGGCGCATATACCTTTTTCGGCGGCTCGCTGCTCCAACTGAAGCAGGCAACTGGCCTTTTTTCCGGCAACTTCGGTTCGAAGTATTTCGCCCAGGGATGGGGTGGACATGGCGACCTCCTGCTGATTCGGCTTGGATTTTAGTATAAACCGCCGGTTCCCCGGGAGCCACTGCGTAGAAACCCGCTGGGGCACGGTTCAAGGCACATAGTGGGGCGGCGCCCATCGCGATTGTTGTGGCGCGCCGAACGATCCTCACTCGCGAATTCATGATGGTCTTCTCGCGAACCTTCATACCGACTCATGGTTACGGGTTTTTGTTGCGAGTTTTGATCCAACAGGGGTCTTCCGACTCGTTGCGTGCGCTGCCGAACACAGTGCGGCTCTACGCACGCCGAGAATGATTTCTCCCAAGCGCCGATTTGATGCGCTTTCTGCGAGATGCGGGGGGATCATGCCAACAGTGAACTATAAGTATCGGGGCCATTCGATCATCATCAGCATGACCGAAGAAAGGTGCGGGCGGTGGCGGTGGGCCTACGCGATCGATGGGAACGGTTACTGGCAGTGTGCAGACCGTCCGCGTAAATCGTATCAGGCGACGCTGAATCTGGCGAAGCAGAACGCGGAGTTTGACGCGAGCCACATGGAATGGACGCAGCCACAATGAAGCGACTGGTATTTCGATTCTGTACTTCAGTTCCGCGTTGGAGTCGAGGGTCGACAATGGATGTTGGGGAGCGGGACCGAAGCCCGGCGCCAAAAGCAAAAAACCGCTGCAAGCTGAGCTTGGCAACGGTTTTTTATGCGGTGTTCGACTGAATTGGTTGCGGGGGTAGGATTTGAACCTACGACCTTCGGGTTATGAGCCCGACGAGCTGCCAGACTGCTCCACCCCGCGTCCGTCGAAGAGAAGATTATAGCCGTTTATAGAGGCTGGCGCAACCGGTACCGATCCCTGCGTGTGAGCGCGAGGCATGTGACTGCGATTGCCGGCCCTGATTTCCTAGCCTTCCTTGACGTACCGTGTCAACGTACCGCGTGCGTTATTGGTGGGCCCAAGTATCATCTCCACATCGCGCATTTGTTGGCGCACGCTTCGGAAGCGTTTTTGGCCGCGTTTTCGTGCCTTACGCCCGCACGTTCCACCGTCACGGTTACCGATGAACTCAGCGGACCTCAAGTACCAACAGCGTCTCAAAACGCGCGCTCGCATTCTCGATGCAGCCCGCACGATCGTCTCGCAGTCGGGCTATACAGCACTTAGCATGCGACGCCTGGCGCAAGCGGTGAATTACTCGCCGGCTGCACTCTATATGCATTTCGCCAGTCGTGAAGAAATTGCGCTGACCTTGCGCGATGAGGCGCGCTTGGCCCTGATCGACGCGCTGCTTGCGGCGTTGCCAACGGCAGCGCCAACGCCAATACCCGAGCCCAGGCCTGAAGCCCACTCGTCGGCAGCACCCCGAAGATCGCGACTCGGCGCTCCACTCGAAAGCACGCCCTTGCTACGTCTAGGTCATGCTTGGCTGGCGTTCGCGCGTACCTACCCGCATCACTATCAACTGGCTCTGCTCGAACCGCTCGCCGCGACGTCGCTTTCCACCTCGCTTGCCACCGCGGTAACCACTGCAACAACGAGCTCGATCGCCGGTTTGCTGCAGCCGATTCTGGCGGCCGTTGAAGCGTCGCCTGCGCTGGCCGCACATAAAACCCAGCGCCGCTCCAGCGTATATCGCCGCGCACTCCAGACGCACGCCGAATGGGCGATGGCAACACTGCACGGCATAGCCAGCCTTGCGCTGGTACAACCCGACTTGCTCGATCACGGCGCCGAGTCTTTGCTCGACGCGGTGTTGCCGGCTCTCGAACGAGGGCCGCTGCAATGGTTGCCCACTTGACGCTACGTCAAATCGACTTGGATGCAAGCCATTACAATACGGCTAGGTCCTCACATCCATTCCTTGCTCTCTGTCACGGTGACCCCGCATGAATCAGCCTGCTGATGTTTCAATCTGGACTTCGCGTCCGGAAATTTATCCATATCTTGAAAACGGTATTGGCTATCTCGCACTGAATCGGCCCAAAGCGCTCAATGCGCTATCCGGCGGCATGGTCCGCGCGATGAAAGACGCCCTGCAAGCCTGGCGCGACGATCCGGCGGTATTGGCCGTGGTGGTCTACAGTCCGCACCCCCGGGCTTTTTGCGCGGGCGGCGATATCCGGTTTTTATACGACATCCATCAGCGCGACGAACACGCTTCGATCGAGGCATTCTTCGTTGACGAGTACCGCATGAACCATCTGATCTTTACCTATCCCAAGCCCTACATCGCGTTGATGAACGGCGTGGTCATGGGGGGCGGCATGGGTATTTCGCAAGCGGCCGGGCATACCGGCGGCATGCGCATCGTCAGCGCGAGCGCGCGGCTGGCGATGCCGGAAACCAAGATCGGCTTGTTTCCCGATGTCGGTATCAGCTGGTTTTTGGCGCGTACCCCGGGCTGGCTCGGCACGTACCTGGGCGTGAGCGGCAATTTGATTCACGCACCGGACGCCGTCTATGCAGGGTTGGCCGACGTGCTCGTGCCTGACGAGGCGCTGCCTGCGTTGCTCGAGTCGCTGCAGGCCACGCGTTTTCAGAGCGCCGCCGAAATTACCGCGTACCTGCACGCGCAGACGCACGCGTTGAGCGCTGCGGGCGAATCCAATGCCGATGCCAACGCCAAGACGACAGGGTTCTTGCAGCAGCATCGCGAAGCGATCGACCGCCATTTTAGCCAGCCCGATATGCCTAAGCTGATCGCGTCGCTGGATCTGGCAGCACAGACCGGCGACACGTGGGCCGGCAAGACAGCCGCCGAACTGCGCACGCGTTCGCCCCTGTCGATGGCCGTTTCGCTGGAGTTGATCCGACGTGCGCGTAGCATGTCGATGGCTGAAGTACTGCGGACCGACCTGGATCTGGTCGCCACCAGCTTCTCCGAGGGCGACGTGATCGAAGGCATACGCTGCGTCATCGTCGACAAAGATCACGCGCCGCATTGGAAACCTCCCACCATCGAAGCCTTGGACCCGCAGATCCTGGAGTCGATGTTCGTGAGTCGCTGGGATGCAGCACAAAACCCGCTTGCTGCATTGAAAGATTAATCGATGGCAGGCGACGGGCAGGCGCTTTGGGATGATCTGCGGCAGGCGCGGTTGAGTCATCGGCAGCTACGATGAATAGCCGCGGGAGCGGGGCCATACGGCCTCGATCCCGCGGTTTTTTTACGTATGGACGCTGTGCGGCGCGGCATCTTAAGCCATCGCGACAAATCAAATCAGGAAATCAGAAAACCAAAGCGCAAATAAATCGTTCAAATCCTCGACTCGAATCCCTAGACTGGGTGCCTGATCAAACGCTATCGCGCGTTGTCGGTCCACGCCGACTCGCACTCGGCGACGCCATTTTTAGGGGTAAGCGACGATGTCCTATATCGTGACGATTTCCGGAAGCCCGGCTGCGCAATCGCGCAGCACCCATTTGCTGGGTGCCGCAGAGCAGACACTGCAAAAGGCGGGCGCCGCAGTACGTCGCATCAATGTGCGCGAGTTGCCTGCGGCCGCCTTGCTCCATGCCGACGCGGCGCATCCAGCGTTGCGTGCCGCGCTCGAATTGGTCGAATACGCCCAAGCCGTGGTGATCGCAACGCCAGTCTACAAAGGCGCCTATAGCGGCTTGCTGAAGACGTTTCTCGATCTGCTGCCGCAGACCGCGCTGGCTGGGAAAGTGGTTTTGCCGATCGCGACCGGCGGCAGTCTCGCGCATCTGCTGGCGCTCGATTACGCGCTCAAGCCAGTCATCTCAGCATTGGGCGCGCGACACGTTGTGACGAGCGTGTTCGGCACCGACCGCGAGGTGTCGTGGACCGAGGCCAACGGTTACACCTTGAACGACGAAATTGCCGCGCGTCTTGCGCAGTCGACCGCACAGTTGCATGGCGTATTGGCCGAACAGGCCGAACTGCGGACTTATCGACTGCATCTGCGCGAGTTCACGCAAGCCGTCACGAGCCCGGGCGAGCCCAAGCCGGCCACCGTGCACGAAATTGCCCATGAACGAAACACGGCGACGCATCGAATGGATGCGGACGTGCGGCGCCATGCTTTGTCGATTACCGGTTGAAAGACCGATCTGTGGAGTTTTGCCATGAGTATCAGCGCCATCAACGTGCGTAATCAGTTTAAAGGCCATATCAAGGAAATCATACGGGGTCCGGTGGTGTCCGAGGTCGACGTGCTAACGCCATTCGGCATCGTGACGTCGGTGATCACCACACGTTCTATCGATGAACTGGAGTTGAAGGAAGGCTCGGAGGTGGTTGCGCTGGTAAAGTCGACAGAAGTGTCGATCGCCCGCTTATGAGCGTGGCGTAAAATAGCGACGCTGCCGTGGAAGCAAAAGCCGGCGCGCCTCATCTGAACTGCATCCCGGACGTTGGACACTCGTCCTGTCTCTGGGGCGTTGTTCACATCAGGCGCGCCGGTTTTTTTATTTCACTGACTCACGTAACTAACTCATGTAACTAAGTGCATGGCGTTGTTTCTTGTTACGGATCTACGTTGCCATGCATGTTGCCGAACATGACGAGGCGTTGCGAACGGGCCTGGCCCAGTGCTTTTATTCACTTCCTACCCTCTTCAACGCCCATCTTGCTGACCGCATTGAAGCGCAGCGCCAGCTCCTGCCGCAGCTTTTTGCGCAACACCGCGGCGTCGTAACGGCGTTTTTCCTCGGGTGTAAACGGCCGCAACGATGGCACGGGGACTGGTTTGCGGTCGTCGTCGACGGCCACCATCGTGAAGAAGCAGCTGTTGACGTGGCGCACTTCCTGCGTACGGATGTTTTCGGCCACCACCTTGATACCGACTTCCATCGACGATGTGCCGGTGTGATTGATACTCGCCAGGAAGCTGACCAGTTCGCCGACGTGGATCGGCTGCAGGAACATCACCTGATCGACACTCAGCGTAACCACGTAGCGTGCAGCGTAGCGGCTCGCACATGCATAGGCCGCTTGATCGAGCATTTTAAGGATGGTGCCGCCGTGTACGTTGCCGGCGAAATTGGCCATATCAGGGGTCATCAACACGGTCATGGTGAGTTGATGGGCGGGCATATCCATAAAGAGTTTTCCTGAACTAGACTTGACGGGTTATGGGCGGGTTACGGGTTGGCTATTGACGGGATTCCTGATTTTAACGAAGCGTAGCATGTTCATGTGCGGCTCAGCGTCGATTTCAAAATGGGAGGCGGCGAAAGGCTGGCCGCTGCTGCGGGTTAGTCGCTAGGGCGAGCGTTTCGGGTTGTGTGTTTTTTCATGCTACGATAAAAAAAATATCAATAAGTGGAGACCAGATCATGAATCCCGAGCGCAAACAGATTCTTGACGAAATTGTTCAGGCGGTGGCAGACGCGTTTCCGGAAGGCGCGCAATTTTCCTGTAGCGACGAGAGCGATTGCAATTTTGTTGCACGCTGGAAATTGAAGGATCAACCTGCCAATCTGACGCAAACCTCGCGCCCGATTATCGTACGATTTGCCGATACGGCGCTGCGTGCTTACGGGAAATTGAGCCAGTCTGAAAAAGACGTGGCGTTCGGGCATCTGCTGCAAGTCATACGCAAAGAGATGGCGGAATATGACGAGGGACGCGGTGCCGAGCGCGGGGACATCCGACATCCGCACGTAATTCAAACTGTGCCCGAGTTCCTCGAGCAATAGGCGCGGGCATTCGAGCGTCGATTGGGCGCACGTCGCCGCAATCCGGTAGCGCACACGTGACGTGAGAGACCGCAACACCTGAAGCTGGGATATTGCGGTCTATAGACGTCCCGTTCAAGCAGGTTGCTGCGCAGTCCGCGCTCGCCGATGGGCCGCTATGTTCCGTCCTACCTTGCGTAGTGGCGTTTCGATAAATCTCACAGAGATTTCCGTCAGCACGAGCATGAGCGCCAGCGCCGTCATGGCCATGCCGATATTTTCCGCCGTTGTGAGCGTTGCGCCTGAGTACGCTCTGAAATTGATTTCACGCGCGATCAGCATCGCGGGCGCATGCGTCAGGTACATTGAATACGACCGCCCGCCGATCCACGCCAGGCAAGTTTTTGACATTCGACTCGCTGCGAAATAACCACGATCGAACGAAGCGAGAAAAACCAGCGCCGCCGACACCAGCGCGACCATCCCATGATAGAAAGGCACAACGCCAGGACGCGCCACAAGCACCAGCAGGCATAGCAACGCAACGGTTACTGCAATGCGCACGGCGTTCACGCGCAGCGCCGCGAGTGGCAACGGTGAAAATCGCGGGCTATGCATCGCCAACGCGATCAGTATGCCCAGACATATCGCATCTGTGCGCGCAAACCACCACAACGAGGGCCAGTCGCGCTTTAGGAAGAACTGCACGCAGATAGCGAGGATCAAGGCTCTCAGCAGCGTTTTTCGTCTCGCAAGCAAAAAGAGGAACGGGAACAGGAGGTAGAACTGCTCTTCCAGGGACAAGCTCCAATACACCCACAATGCATCCTCATGGCAAAGCGCGGGCGTTCGCGAAGCGCACCAGCTGATGTGCAGGTTTGCGACATGGCAGATGGCGGCTACGAACGAAATGAACGTGCCGCCTAGATCGCCAAACACCCCGGAGCGGTTAAAGAATGCGGTGCAGGCAAGGCAAAAGAGGGCCCAGAAAAGCGCCGCCGGCCATAACCGGAACGCGCGCTTAATCCAAAAAGGGGCCGCGACCGCCGCGAATGTCCCCGTTGCATCTGCTCGTCGTGCTTCGATTAGCGAGGATGCAATCACAAAACCCGAAACACAGAAGAAAAGGTCGACGCCCCCGCCTAGCCAGAAATAGGCCAATTTCGGATCGAGGTTCGGGAATAGTCTGCCGAGATGCGCCGTTATAGTGATAACAATGGCGAAAGCTCGGAGGGCTTCGATGTCTAGATTCTTTCGCATTGAGAAGTGTGCAATCGGCCTACGATAATGATACCAAGCGCAAGAGCCGGAGCCCTGTCGCCCCGAGGTCCAATGCAAAACAAAAAGGCCTGCCCGTTAGTGGCAAGCCTTTTCGAACTTCTAGCGATTTTCACGCCATGAAATCGTGAACCTGAAAAATCTCTCATAAAACAACAGGGTCAGCAACCCCGCAAAACGAATCTCAGTGGGGTGACCGATGGGGCTCGAACCCACGACAACCGGAATCACAATCCGGGACTCTACCAACTGAGCTACGGCCACCACTGATCTTCATGGTTTGCCGCTAGCGGCTCCCCTAAAGAAACGAGATTATACAAAGTTCACTGCGGTTTTGCTAGTGCTTCTCAGTGCTTTTTCTTCGTTGATGCGCGCGGTACCGGTTAAAAATTCTCGCGCGTCATCAAAGATGTCCAAATCCGCTCGCGCCAGGCGTCGATGGTCCGACATCGTGCGGCGCCAGCCGCGCGCACCGGGTTCACCGTGATATAGGCCCAGCACGTGACGCGTCAGGGCGCCAAGGTAACGGCCATTGGCCAACTCACGCGCGGCGTAGTCGCGCAGGCTATGCTCGATTTCGGCACGGCTGCGCACCGGGGCGGCAGCATCGTAAAAGCGCCGGTCTACCTCGGCCAGCAAGTACGGGTTGTGATAGGCCTCGCGACCCAGCATGACGCCATCCACATGTTGCAGATGCATCTCCACTTCGGCCAGGGTCTTGATGCCGCCATTGATCAGGATCTCCAGATCAGGGAAGTCGCGCTTGAGCCGATATGCATAGTCGTATTTGAGCGGCGGAATCTCGCGATTTTCCTTAGGGCTCAAGCCCTTGAGAATCGCGTTGCGGGCGTGCACGATGAACACCTTGCTGCCGGCTGCTGCGACCGTGCCGACAAAATCGCGCACGAAACCATAGTCCTCGACATCGTCGACGCCCACCCGGTGCTTCACTGTCACGGGGATGGACACCGCATCGCACATCGCCTTCACGCAGTCGGCCACTAGCGCAGGCTCGGACATCAAGCACGCGCCGAACGCGCCGCGCTGGACGCGTTCCGACGGGCAACCGCAGTTGAGGTTGATTTCGTCGTAGCCCCAGGTTTGCCCAAGCAGCGCGCTTTTTGCCAGATCTGCGGGGTCGCTGCCACCCAGTTGCAGCGCGACCGGATGTTCCTCGGCGTTGAAGTCCAGATGACGCGGCACGTCGCCATGCAGCAGCGCGCCGGTGGTGACCATCTCGGTGTAGAGCCAGGTATGGCGCGAAATCAGCCGATGAAAGGTCCTGCAACGGGTGTCCGTCCAGTCCATCATCGGGGCTACCGACACCCGGCGAGGACTTGGTTTCGAAGTTGTATTCATAAAATCAAAGGCTTGAAGGGGCTCACTGCGGTGTTTGCGACGTTTGGGCGTCGCCGATTTTACCATCTAAGCGCTTCGCGATAGGCGCTGGCGCCAGATATGGCAAACCCATGGCAAATCGAGACAAAACCCAGGTTCGACCGGAATTTCCCGCGCGATCGTGATTCGCTCTACTACCTAAGGAACTCAACTAAGCAGCCCAACGAAGCAACGCAATGAACGAGTGCGAAGACGTTCCGAACCTGAAGCGCCACGAAAATCCGCACCTGCAGCCCGTCGAAATTAACAACAATTTACGTACACTTCGATTTCGGGAAATCCTAGAATGGTGAAGTCGTAACCCGATGAGCGCGCGGGCAGGCACATACACGCCGAGCCGAGACTGCTCACTTGCACATAGATTTTTACAGCGGGGGTCTTATAGCGATTGCGCTCGCCGCACTAGCCGTAGTGCGCGTCGCGCCCTGCGGACGACCACGCTCGCATCCATCAAGCACTGGTCCAGCTTGTCCCTTCTCCTGGCTTGAAGCGCGTGCGGTTTGACGCGGCGTTACGATATATGGGGAGTGATGGACCGATCCGACTGCTTAACCGCAACCTTTCACCTTCAGTAAAAGGAAACGCCATGTCTAAACTGTTCACCGCCGCCGGCGCACCCGTGCCGGACAATCAGAACACGCAAACCGCTGGCCCGCGCGGCCCCGCATTGCTGCAGGATGTCTGGTTTCTGGAGAAATTGGCTCACTTCGATCGGGAAGTCATTCCTGAGCGCCGCATGCATGCCAAAGGGTCGGGCGCCCATGGCACCTTTACCGTGACTCACGACATCACGAAATATACAAAAGCGAAGATATTTTCGCAGGTCGGTAAGAAAACCGACATGTTTGCACGATTTTCAACGGTAGCCGGGGAGCGCGGGGCGGCCGACGCCGAGCGCGACATCCGCGGTTTCGCGTTGAAATTTTATACCGAAGAGGGTAATTGGGACATGGTCGGCAACAACACGCCGGTATTTTTCATGCGTGATCCGCTGAAATTCCCCGACCTGAACCGTGCGGTCAAGCGCGATCCCAAGACCAATTTGCGCAGCGCGGAAAATAACTGGGACTGGTGGACCCAACTACCCGAGGCGATACATCAGGTCACCATCGTCATGAGCGACCGCGGCATCCCGCGATCCTATCGCCACATGCATGGTTTCGGCAGCCACACCTACAGTTTCCTGAACGCGCAAAACGAGCGGTTCTGGGTCAAATTCACGTTCAAGACGCAGCAAGGCATCGAAAACCTGACCGATGCGCGGGCGGCCGAACTGGTCGGGCGCGATCGCGAAAGCAATCAGCGCGATCTGTTCGACGCTATCGAAAATGAGGATTTTCCGCGCTGGACCTTGTTCGTGCAGATCATGCCGGAAAAAGAGGCGGGCTCTTATCACCTCAATCCGTTCGATCTGACCAAGGTGTGGCCGCACAAGGACTATCCGCTGATCGAGGTCGGGTTTTTCGAATTGAACCGCAACCCGGAAAACTATTTCGCTGACGTCGAGCAGGCGGCATTCGCGCCGTCCAACGTGGTGCCGGGCATCAGCTTCTCGCCGGACAAGATGCTGCAGGGGCGCTTGTTCTCGTATGGCGACGCGCAACGTTATCGGCTCGGGGTCAATCATCATGCGATTCCGGTGAATTCGCCCAAGACCCAATACCCCAGCTATCACCGCGATGGCCAGATGCGCGTGGACGCCAACGCCGGCGCGCGCGTCGGTTACGAGCCCAATACCAAGGGCGAATGGCAAGAGCAACCGGATTTCTCCGAACCGCCGTTATCGATCGAAGGTGCCGCGGACCATTGGAACCATCGAGTCGACACCGACTATTATTCGCAAACGGGGGCGTTGTTCCGGCTGATGACGCCGGCGCAGCAGCAGGTATTGTTCGAGAATACGGCGCGTTCGGTTGGCGGTGCGTCCAAAGCGATTCAAGAGTTGCACGTCAAGCACTGCACCCTGGCTGATCCTGCGTATGGCGCTGGGGTCGCGAAGGCGCTGAAGGCGGGTACGCCCGACAAGACGCCAAACGCGGTTGTCTAGTGCGGTCTTGGGTAGTGTGGTCAAGCCAGTTCGGTGCTCATGCCGAGTTGGCTTGCGCGCGTGTGGCGAGATTGGCTAACGCGAGATCGAGTCGCGCATGGTATTCGTCAGGCAGCGAGAGCTGAGACCATAATGGTGCGGCGGCACTCAGGAGTGCCATACCGAGGCGAGGTTCTCCAGCGCTCGATAACGCCCAATCGAGTGCGGCCCTGACGTCGTCGATCCATTCGTCAGGGCGGGCTTGCCATTTTGGGGCCGCTTTCCACGGCTGGACAGGCAACGCATCCCACGCACACTGCGAATCCTGGAAATATGCGAGGCAATGCTCGGCGTGCTGCTTCTGAATCGCATGATGTTCGCCGCTCGCGCGCAACTTGTCGAAGGCGTAGGCTCGCGTCGTATCCAGCAAGCGGTAGTAGACGGTGTCGCGGCTGGTGTCGGCCGACAGCAGCGATTTTTCGGTCAAACTAGCAACGCCCTGATGGATATCAATGGCCGTCAGTCTGGGGCAACGAGCCACCACGCCGCTCGATTGCAAGGTAAAGCCGCCGCTGAACACCGCCAGCCTGCGAAAGACCGTGCGTTCGAGATCAGAAAGCGTCTTGTAGCTCCATTCGAGCATCGCGGGCAAAGTCTGGTGACGCGGATGCGCAGTACGCAGACCGCGGCTTAGAAGGTGCAACCTATCGTCGAGATGGGTGAGCAGATCCTGGATGCCAAAGCGCTCCACGCTCGTAGCGGCCAACTCGATCGCGAGCGGCAGGCCGTCAAGTTTTCGACACAATTGCGCGATGGCTGGCGCGATTTCGTCGGTCAGATGAAACGAATCGAGGCTGGCGCAGGCACGTTCATAGAAGAGTTGCACCGAGGCGCAACCGAGTGCGGCGGCGGCAGTGGGGCAAGCCGACGAGGTTTTGCTCGCGAGCGGCGGCAGGCGATAGACCCATTCGCCCTTTGCCCTCAGCGGTTCGCGGCTGGTGGCGAGGATGCGTATTTCCGGCGCGCCCTGCAAGATGTCCTCGGTCAAAAGCGCAACCGCATCGATCAAATGCTCACACGTATCGAGCACGATAAGCATGCGCTTGTCTTGTAGAAACTCGATCACATCGGCGACACGATCACCTGGGTCTGCCGTTATGCCGAGGCTTGTTGCGAGCGCACCGGGAAGCCGCGCAGGATCACTGATCAATGCTAGATCGGCGAAACGGGCACCGCGTTCGAACGACCCGGCGGCGGCGTGTGCGACCGCCAGTGCGACGGTCGTTTTACCCATTCCGCCTGGCCCGACCATCGTGACAAAACGGTGCGACTTGAGCATGGTTTCGAGTAGTTCGAGCGTTTCATCGCGCCCTATCATGCGTGTCAGCGGCGCTGGCAGATTGTGACTATGTTTTGTCGTATCGCCGGCCGAATGCTCACATTTGATTTCCGCCGCGTCTCTGAGCGAACGTGTCAATGGCGCCACGAACGAGTAACCTCGGCCCGCCACGTTCTCGATGTAACGGTTGTCCGCCTGACCTTGGCCCAGAGCTTTGCGCAGCGCGCCTACGTGCACCCTGAGATTGCATTCCTCCACAACCGTCTTGGGCCAGACGCTGGCTATCAGCGCTTCCTTGCTGACCGTCTCGCCCGCGTGTTCGATCAGTACGACAAGAATCTCGAACGCCCGGCCCCCAAGACGCAGCGGCTTGCCAGCGTCAAGCAATAGCCGCTGTTCAGGAATGAGTTCGAAGGTATCGAAACTCAGGGTTCTGGCACTGGGCTCGCTTAACTGGTCAGCCATGGGACTCTCTCTTGACGGTCATAACCGGGGCGATCTGTGCAGCAATCGCTGTATGGACAGGTTACTCGGAGCCGATGGTTTCACGCCGAAGCTCAAACACAAAGTTCAAACAACTAAGCATCTGATGCTTCGGAGAACACCATACTGGATTCTGGCGCTGTGCGCAGCCCGTGTCTAGCATCGCAATAAAAACGGACGAGGAGCGTCCACATTGCGAGTAGTGCACGACTATGGGGACAGGCGCGCCGTGATATTGGCCGAACAAAGCGTGCGATGCGGCATAGAATAATTAACAAGTTTTTACTAACACTCGTAGCCATCCCGGTCCTACGATAAGTCTTGTCGAGGCGCGTTCGATTTGTGTCAAGCGATTTGCATCGGCCGATTTGCAGCATGCAACTTGCGGCAAGCGAGTTGCGCCAAACGATTTACGTAAACGCTACGCAATAGTGTTCTTCACCATCGAGCAGCAAGCTGCCGCGTAACAAACGCACCGACCAATACCATCGAGCAATAGATTCACCGCCACGTTTCTGGTGTGATTGCATCTGTGCTTCGTAGCGCATCCGGTTGATCTGGATATTTTATTTGAACAAGATCGCGGCTTTATCCGCTGGCGTCCACCGATTCCAACCGACCTCAGTTCACTCATTTTTCCATGGTGCAAAAATGTACGAGAAAAACGCTCTTGATACAGCACGATTGATTGCCGCCGCACAAGCGAACAGTGCTGATGCGCGTATGTGGCGCTGGTATGCGGATGCCATGGAGGAGCGGCGTCTGAGGTGTCAATGGAAGGACCGTTACTGGGTGGTCACGCTCGATGGTCGCAACATCTCGTCCGATCAGTCGTTCGATTCCGCGTTGCGCGCTGCGCAGATCCTGGATAGTGCGATGGTTGGACTGCAGCGTGCTTGATCGATCTTGCGCAACGGACGTCATGTCGAACGGCGTTGAGGTCGAGGTCGACCCCGAGCAAGAACCCGACCCCGCGAAGGTGGTGCGAGCCCGACGCGAGGTGTCGCGTGCGGCGCGCCTATCGGTTTATATCGCGATGATCTGGGTGTGGGTGGAACTGCCGTGGGAGTTGCTCGCCAGCAGCACGAAGGGCCAGATATTTGCTGTGCTGGTATCCAAGTTGATCTTCCTGCTCGCGGCGGTTCTCACGGTGATGGGCAGCGCGTGGGGGCGCTACCCGTTTCTCTTTATTTGCGGACTCAGCGTGTGGGCGATTGCTCCGGCCTTGCCGATGGAGTTCGAAAAATTTCCGTTGGCCTTTATTCTCTCGACGGGTGAGTTCGCCAGCAAGGCAGCTGCCTTCCTGGCTGTCCACGATGGCTGCCGCCGAGTTCTCGGTGCCATACCTAGTGCCATACGCGGTGCCATACGCAGGTCGGTTGCCGGCCCGATGCTCTGACGCCACGCTCGGCGATCCCATACGCTAAAAAAGTCACAGTTATTGACGGTGGTGCTAGCCGGGAAGACTCGCGCACGCTACATTCCCATGTCAGGCGCCCGCCATCACCCGCGGCGCGCCGTTGCGGAGAGTCGTGTGGAAATAAAATGGATGGAAGATTTTCTGGCCCTGGCGCAAGCCCAAAGCTTTTCGCGAGCAGCGGAGATGCGCAACGTGACGCAGTCCGGTCTGAGTCGGCGGATTCGTTCGCTGGAACAATGGGTAGGCGCAGCGCTCGTCGATCGCAGCGGCTACCCGGCCACGCTCACGCCGGCGGGGAAGTTATTCAAGGAAAACGCCGAGGAAGTCCTGCGTCAGTTGCTCGATACCCGCGCCGTGATCCGCAAGCAGCAGCGGCTGCCCGGTATGGCGCTGCAGATCGCGGCCGGCCACACGCTCTCGCTGAATTTTCTGCCGCCCTGGCTGCATGGCTTGCGCGACAGCTACGGGGAATTGAGCGTGCGCATCATCGCCAGTAACGTTCACGACGCCGTGCTCACGTTGGTCAACGGCGGCTGCGAATTGATGCTGGCCTATCATCATGCGGCACTGCCGGTGCAACTCGATGCGCAACGTTACACCTATGTGACGGTTGGCCAGGACACACTGATGCCCTTGTGCAAACCGGGGCAGCGCGGGGCACCGGCGTTTCGACTGCCAGGCAGCAAAGCCCATGCGCTGCCCTTGCTGGCTTACAACGATGCATCCTTCTTCGGTCGTTGCATGCACTTGGTGCTCACGCGTGCGCAAGACGCCTCGGGTTCTCAACCTTACTTGCATCCCTGCTACGAAGCCGATATGTCAGAGCTGTTGAAATATATGGCCTTGCAAGGCGATGGGCTCGCCTGGTTGCCGCACAGCGCTGCCGTTGACGAACTCGAGCGCGGCTTGCTGGTGCCGGCAGGGGGTAAGAAATGGTCGCTCGATCTTGAGATCCGGCTCTACCGCGACATGCTCAATCACGATCCCATGCTTGAGCGGCTATGGCAGTTCTTGTGCGCCAAGCATGCCAAATAGCGGTTTGCAAGAACAGCACGCCGGCTATGCGGCTTTCGCATACATTATGACTAATTTTGCATACATGTTTTTTTTTGCCTCGCTACCATGCGCTCAGCGCCGGAGTGCTCTATCCGGTTTTCCGGCTTTGACGCACGCGCGCTGAGGCGCGTGCCGCGATCAGGACATCATGAGAATCTGCATTTTAGGCGGTGGCGTGATAGGCGTGACCACCGCCTACTACCTTGCGCGCGAGGGGCATCAAGTTACGCTGCTGGAGCGGCACGATCGCGTGGCGCAGGAGGCGAGCTTCGCGAACGGCGCCCAGCTCAGCTATAGCTACGTCGCGCCGTTGGCCGATCCCGCGGTCTTGCCCAAGTTGCCGGCCTGGCTCTTGAGTCGCGATTCGGCGCTACGCTTCGTACCTCAGCTCGATATTCAGCAATGGCGCTGGTGCGTGGCGTTTCTGCGCGCTTGCACGAGCGCGGCTAGCCGGGCCGCAACTGCGCAATTGTTGGCACTGAGCTTCCTGAGCCGCAGCTTGTTGCATGAGCTGATTGCAACTCAGGGTTTGCAATTCGATCACGTTGCCAACGGCAAGCTCGTGGTGTATCGGCATCCAGCGGGGTTCGCCGCAGCGCAGCGTCAGATGGCGTATCAAGCCCAGCTGGGATGCGAACAGGCGGCGCTCGATGCGGCGGGTTGCGTCGCGCTTGAGCCGGCGCTCGTGCATTTGAGCAGGGAGCTGGCGGGCGGTATTCATACGCCGGGCGAGGACGTGGGCGATTGCCGCAAATTCACCGAGGGCCTGGCGGCGCTGGCCGTGGCCAAGCATGGCGTCGAGCTGCGTCTAGGGGTACGGCTTATCGGGTTGCGCCGAATGGATAAGCGCATCGTTGCCGTGCACACTTCGGCAGGAGACATCGAGGCGGACGCCTTCGTAACGTGCCTGGGCGTGGGCAGTGCGGCCATGCTCGCGCCGCTGGGCATCTGTTTGCCGCTGTATCCATTGAAAGGCTATAGCCTCACCGCGCCGGTGCGCAGGCCAGAGTACGCGCCGCGCGTGAGCATTACGGACATCGATCACAAGGTGGTGTACGCGCCGCTCGCGGATCAGTTGCGCGTGGCCGGCATGGTCGATCTGATCGGCATGAGCAAAACGCCCGATCCGGCACGCCTCGCGTTGCTACGCCGACACGGCAAAGCCATGTTCGAGCGCGCGGCCGATTTCGATGCGGCGCGCGAGTGGTGCGGCATGCGACCGGCCACGCCCGATAGCAAGCCGCTCATAGGTGCGACGCCGTATCGCAACTTGTGGCTCAATACGGGGCAGGGTGCGCTGGGGTTTACGCTGGCGTGCGGCAGCGCGCAAACCTTGGCCGATCTGGTGGCCGGGCGCGCGCCGCGGCTGGACGCCAAGGCATTTGAATTGGGTCGCTGAATGGTCGGCGTACCGATGAAGCAAGAGGTTGTTCCAACTACTGTAAATAGGAGCTGTTCATGGGCGTTTTGAAGGTATTCGCGGCCAGTATGGCGGTAGCACTGATCGCAGCCAGTGCACACGGTGAAGAACTCACCGGCACCCTGAAGAAAATCAAGGATACCGGGGTGATTTCACTCGGTCATCGCGAGGCGTCGGTTCCGTTCTCGTACTACGACAATAACCAGCAGGTGATCGGCTACTCGCAAGACATTGCGATGCTGATCGTAGCCGCATTGAAAACGCAGCTGAATATTCCCGATCTGAAAATCAAGCTCACGCCGGTGACGTCGCAAAACCGGATTCCGCTGATCCAGAACGGTACCATCGACCTGGAGTGCGGTTCGACCACCAACACGTTCGAGCGCGAGAACCAGGCCGGCTTCTCCGACAGCATCTTCCTGTACGGTATCCGCTTCATTACCCGCAAGGACTCGGGCATCAAGGATTTCGGCGACCTCGCCGGCAAGACGGTGGCGACCACCGCGGGGACCTCGGACGAACGCATGCTGCGCAAGATGAATCAAGACAAGCAGATGAACATGACGATCGTCAGCGGCAAGGATCACCCCGAGTCGTTCCTGAACGTGACGACCGGCCGCGCGGTGGCGTTCGTAATGGATGAACCGCTGCTGTATGGTGAGCGCGCCAAGGTCTCGGATCCCGACGATTATGTGGTGATCGGCACGCCGCCTGTGTCCGAGAACTACGCTTGCATGCTGCGCAAGGACGATCCTCAGTTCAAGCAATTTATCGACAAGGTGATCGTCAAGCTGGAAACGTCGCCGGCGGGTACCGCGCTTTACAACAAATGGTTCATGTCGCCGATTCCGCCCAAGGGGATCAACATGAATTATCCGTTGAGCCCGGAGATGAAGGAATTGTTTGCTCATCCGAACGACAAGGCGCTGGACTAAACAGCGCTTGTCAAGGAGAGAGGCGGGGCTTGCAGGTCGGCCCCGCCATCTTGTAGTGGTTCAGGCTTTCAAGTCGGGTTATCGTGTCGCGTGGGTTCAGGCTTGCCGATCGACCCCGATGTCTTCTAGTCGCACAGAGTCACAAGACATTCTCAAGACGCTCTCGAGACGTTCAGACGGGGCGCGTTTCCAGCGCGGCCACCCGCAATGCTGCGAGGAATTGCTGCACCGAAGCGCTACGTTCGAAGCGGCGATACGCCAGGCTCAGCATAACGCGCGGCGCAATGCCGTCGATCGGGATGTAGCGCACGCCTTCGGCGTGCAACGAGCGCATCGCCGCCGGCACGATGGAAATGCCCAGGCCTGCTGCAACCAAATGTATCGTCGAGGCCAACTGCGGCGCTTCCTGCGTCACGTTGGGACTAAAGCCCACCTGGGCGCATGCGGCGACGATCGCATCGAACACGCCGGGACCCGTCTGCCGGGCATACAACACGAAATCTTCCTCTGCGATCTCGGCGAGCGTGAGCCGTAGCCTGCCACTCAAGCGATGACTGGTCGACATGACAATCAGCATCGGCTCGTCGAAGAGGCCTTCGGTTTCAAGCGTGTCGTAATGCTTGACCATCGGCCGGACGATCGCCAGATCCAGCCGGTTGTCCCGTAGCGACTCCAGCAGTGCGACCGAATTTGCTTCTCGCAACGTGAGCGTGACGCCCGGGTGGGTTTCGCGAAATTTCAGGATGACCCTGGGCACGAACGGATGAAATGAAGCCGATACCGTAAAACCGATATGCAGCGCGCCGAGTTCGCCGCGC
>Ga0265338_10000342_pt1 | contig 84874 bp, 67 predicted proteins | sample 42126metaG_FD_193579 | JGI IMG/M metagenome (GOLD analysis project Ga0265338, IMG submission 193579) | Rhizosphere microbial communities from Carex aquatilis grown in University of Washington, Seatle, WA, United States - 4-21-26 metaG | ecosystem: Host-associated > Plants > Roots > Rhizosphere...
ACCCATCTGTTTCTTCATCAGAGTTACTCATACCGCTTTGCGTTTCGAGATTCGCAAGAGTGACTTCCGGAAGATTATTCTGGATAACGATGATTGAGCCCGCCACACCCGATTGTGGCCCGGGCATGGATGAAGGAGAGGCTGGAGCCGAAATCGTTGATGACGACACAGCTGCCACAACCCCGTTCTGTTCACCGATCGGCCTTGACATTTGGGATCGTGAGGTCGATGCATTCGTCACAGTCTTACCCGTATCCTCGCTCTGAGGTAACACAATACTTGATTCCGCTTCACTCGACGGCACCAATGAGTTCAGCGAAGCCGAGGACATAGCTCGAAAGGGCCTTGCGGCGATTATGAGATTCCCCAATGATTCGCTTCGCGGCACATTAACATTCGGATCGGCAGGCCGGATCGTAGACTGCCGCATGCCGATCAACTCAAGATCCTCGGGCATTGCAATATTTGTTAACGGTGCTGGAGCCGGATTTTTTGGCGGATCAAGAGGCAACGCTGGCGGCGCGGTCTGAACATTGCCGCCTGCGGGAGAAGGACTTTCGATGCTTGCAGAGGCCGCCGGCGAATCAACTTCCCTGATTAATTGAAAGCCTGTTAACGGCAAAGTGCCATTCAAAGAAGTTGGACTCATTCCCATGGGAAGAAAGTTTGCTGCCGTTTCCGGACCTGAAGAGGAATCGCCTGCCGCAGACGGAACAACATCAGCTGATCCACGGGCAACCGATAACGGTGAATCCGGAACCAATCCCTTCGGTGCAGATACGAATGCATCTTCGATCATAGGCGTTGACGCGGTATTGGCTCCATTTTCCTTCAGCACTTGCGTGACAGATATTCCGTTCGAATCAAATCCCCCCATCGCTCCAGATCCCAAGAGAACGCTATTTGACCCATCAGAAATTTTTAGATTTTGAAGCGTGGTGAACACAGACCCAATACGACCAATTCCATTTGTGAGGAATGCTAACCCAGTAGTTGCAGAACCATCGCTTTCTCCTGAACGAATCGGTATAGTCTTGGCATGCTGGCTGCCCTCGCTTGCAGGCAACGCTGTATCATTCGTCGGCGTCGGCGAAAACGGGAGTGTCTCAGATTTCGTCGCATTCCCGGAAAAAAACTGAAGGAGCATCGGCAAAAAAAGAGATTGCGACTGCGGCGAGGGTGACGCCTCCTGTCCAGCTCCAGCATTTTTTTGATTCGTCGGGCCAATTCCGAGAAGATTCAGGATATTCATTTTATGCCTAAAAGGTCATTATTGCATCATACGCGCGGCTAGCCGCGGTTCCATAGCGCTAAGAATTTTTCCCGCCTGCTTCTTCTTCACTGCCATAAGCACTTGTTTTGCATCAGCCAATTTTAAATTCTGCAGGAGCCGCGCCGCATCGTCCGGGCTCATCAATTCTATCAACTTTGCCCTCCCTTTTATTTCCTTGGCGTGCGTACTGTCGGCTGCGGCATTTTGAGCCGCCAGTTTTTTTTCAAGCGAGACTTCTTTCCGGATCTCAATCTCTAACTTTGCCGACAGGGCCCTGAGCGTGTCATCCGAAGCGGTCACGACCACCGGGGATGGGCTTTCCGAGATGGCTGAGTCTTTCTGCTCAACGCGGACAGTATCGAAGGCAGCGACGAGGGAATCGGTGCGCTTTGTCGAAACTGGTGCCGGGGGTGCGGCAGGCGGATTTAACAATGAAAAGAGTTCGGGCTTCTCATAATAAAGAACCAGGGCAACCTGTGCAGCGAGTACGAGAGTTACAATCCAAACGATCAGATATTTCATCGCCTGTTTCATTTCTTATAACTCCTTGGTTACGCGTTGTGCCAGCACATCGATGAGGCGCTGCTCTTTGCGGTCGATTTCTTTTGCGATCTCCGCCTGACGCCGCTGGTCCAGGTTTTCGACCATCTGCTTCGCTTGAGTTCTTTCGACAAGCTCGGACCTCTTGTCATTTGCACGGCCTTGAATTTCGTCTACCCTCTTTTCTTTTTGACGGATCTCGGTTGAAAGGGTCTTTAGAAAAGCCCGGCTCGTCTGAAGTTCCAGCGCTCTGGATTTCGAAACCCGAACGGCATCCGTCATTGCATTTTCTCTTCGGTCATTCAGGTCCGAGAGAGCAGCTTGCTCCAGGTCTTTGGAATGAAGAAGGTGGACGAGTTCTTCGTGCGCCTTTTTCTCCTGATACTTTTTCACTTTCAGAACTGTTGCGAGACCGGTATCTACAAATTGCATGGATTTCACCGCTGGGATGTATAGTTGTAAAAAATCGGTTTATGTACGGTTCACGCAGCTGCCTTCGAATTCCCTGCGATCACAGGCGGAACTCCCTCAATCCCGCTGGTTTGGCCTTCCCTCATCTTGCCCTCCTGCATGCGAAGAACATGAACGAGCCGGGTGATGCTGAGAACGATGACGATGTACGCGAAGCAGATCGTTGCGAATGTCATACTATATCCCTTCTTCCTCTTGAGCATCACAGCGAGTAAACCGTCGAATACTCAATTCTGCTGTTGGTGGTAACTTTGGAATTTGTCGAGCTGTTCATACTATGGTTTCATCAGCGCAATGAGCCGCTGAATGCTCTCTGTCATATCTTCTTTTTCGTCGGGAGCCTGCCGGAGAAAGGTTCTGATTGCGTCGATTTTCGAGACCGCGATATCGATGCGTGGATTGCTCCCTTTCACGTACGCTCCGATATTGATAAGGTCTTCGGCTTCGCGGTAGGTCGCCATCATGTCCAGCAGCCGTTGAGCCGATTTCCGGTGCTCTGCGGTAGTAATCGCCGGCATCACTCTACTGACGCTTTCGAGGACGTCAACCGCAGGATAATGTCCCGCCGAAGCAAGCCGGCGAGAAAGTACGATATGTCCGTCTAAGATCGAGCGAACCGCATCTGCAACCGGTTCGTTCATGTCGTCCCCTTCTACGAGAACAGTGTAGAGCCCTGTAATGCTTCCCTTTTTTGCATTTCCCGCTCGTTCCAGAAGTTTAGGGAGGATCGCGAACACCGACGGCGTATATCCTTTTGTCGTCGGCGGTTCACCGATCGCAAGGCCGACTTCGCGCTGCGACATGGCAAGTCGCGTCACCGAATCCATCAACAGCATCACATCTTTTCCTTGATCCCGAAAATATTCCGCGATGCTTGTTGCCATGAACGCGGCCTTGATCCTGATCAATGCTGCCTGATCGCTTGTTGCCACGACAACGACAGATCGCTGCAGCCCTTCGGGTCCAAGTTCCCGGTCCAAAAATTCTCCGACTTCCCGTCCCCTCTCTCCAACCAGCGCAATAACATTAACGTCAGCGCTTGTATCCCGTGCGATCATTCCGAGCGTCACACTTTTTCCTACACCGCTCCCCGCGAAAATGCCGATCCGCTGTCCCTTGCCGCATGAGAGAAGCGCATCGATCGAGCGGATGCCGGTGACAATCGGCTCGGTGATGCGCCGCCGGTCGAGCGGACTTGGCGGAGCATTGTAGATCGATCGGGTTTCAGATGTCTGCAGCGGTCCCTTTCCGTCAATCGGCTGTCCAAGCCCGTCGATGACTCTCCCGAGCAAGGCATCGCCGACATTCACCGAAAGCGTCTTGCCCGTGGCAACAATTTCGCTTCCTGGGCTGACTCTGTTGGCTTCTCCGAGGACCATCGAAAGGACTCTGTTGTTCTTGAAGCCGACTACTTCGGAAAGACAAACATCTTCTCCCCCCTTCGATTTGACGATGCAGACTTCACCGAGAGAAGAGTTCGGCCCAATTGATTCGATGACTAATCCTATGACTTGCGTAACGCGGCCGTTCACTTTTACGAGGTCGAGATTTCGAAGTTTGGCGAGAAAGTCGTCGAAATTATTGAAGAGATCATACTTTTTCCCTCCGCGCCCGGCTAGCCCGGAGTCCGTTCCGCCTCGGGTTTCCTGTTTCCTGAGATCTTCAAGTACGTCCGGCATATTAGAAGTATTCGTCATTGTTGCTTCTCAAGCAATGCGGCTTCGATTCTTTTCAGCTGCGTTGATAGACGAACGTCTACGTTTCCGGAATCGCTCTCGAGGATGCATCCCCCGCGCTCCACTTTTTCATCTGCCTCGATCAGCATATCCCGGAGGGAATCGGAACCCATCGCGACGGCAGCCCGGTGCTCCCTCACCATCGCTTCATCAATCGGATTCACTCGGACCTTGATATGGTCAACCCCGAGAACCCGGCGCAAACCTTCCTTGATCTGCTGGAGGACAACCGTATCGTCAAGTATAACCTCTCTGCGCAAGATCTGTTCTGCAATCGCCAGCGTAAAACGAATGACGATCTCTTCCGATCGTTGCTGCAGGAGAGAGAATTCGCTTCGGATGTTTTCCATGAGAGATTCAAGCTGGACAATGACCTTGAGCGTCGTCTTTTTCCGTTCATCGCTAACCCGCGCTTCGAAATCTTCCCGTAATCTCTTTTCCGCCGCTTTGGACCCGTCGTCAAACCCCCGCTTATACTCGCGGTCGAGCGAGCGCTGGATCATTCCGTCGCCTTCGACATCATTCCTTTTCATCAGGATGGCCGAGACCATCTCGTCGTCAACGAGCGCTCCGGGAGTTTCGAACGAACGCACAGGAATGCCGATAGTACTCGGGGAGAGTTCCGGGAAGGGAATCTCATGTACTTCCTGATGCACCATCCGGGCATGCCCTGCGTGCTTGTGCAATTTGATGACCTCAGACAAAGACCTCCTCCTTGCCGCCTCTTCCGGCCACTACAATTTCACCCTGGTCTTCGAGCTGTTTGACGATCTCGACGATTCGTGTCTGCGCCATTTCTACATCCTTGAGTCGAACCGGACCCATGTACTGCAATTCTTCCTTCAAGAGTTCTTGAGCCCTCTCGGACATATTGCTGAAGATCTTTTGTTTCAGCTTATCCTCTGAAACTTTCATCGACATCGCCAGATCCTTCTTGTCCACTTCGCGGAGGATGCGCTGGATCCCTTTGTCGTCCACGAAGAGCAAATCTTCGAAGAGGAACATCAACCGTTTGATCTCTCCTGCGAGCTGTGGATTCTTCTGTTCGATGCTCTCGAGGATGATTTTGGCCTCGGCGGTACTGCAGCGGTTAAGGATGGCCGCAACTGATTTTGTCCCTCCGAGCGAACTCATGCTCTGACTGATCTCCGCCTCTGCAATGTCCTCGAGCACCTCTTCCATTTCAGAAAGGAGTGCAGGGTTAACTTTGCCCAGGGTGGAAATCCTGAAGGTGACGTCGTTTCGAAGCTCATCCGCAAATTCGGAAAGAACCTGGGCGGTCTGCTCCGGGCTGAGGTTCGAGAGAATGAGAGCAATGGTTTGAGGGTGTTCCTTCTGAAGGAATCCGGCGAGCTGTTTTGGGTCGGCCTTTTTCAGCATATCGAAACCCGTTACATGGGAGAGCACCTTCACTTTTTCGAGAACGTCGGAGGCTTTGGCAAAACCGAGTGTGCGCTCGAGCAGCTGCTGGGCATAATCCAGTCCCCCCTGAACGACATACTGTTGCGCGAGAATGAGCTGGTGAAACTCGTCAGCAACATTGTCGATCACCTGCGAAGGAACGCCCCGAACGTTGGTGATCTCGAGCGTCAGGTCTTCTATTTCCTGCTGGGTCAGTTTCCGCATGACCCGCGTTGCCGCTTCGACGTCGAGTGAGAGCACGAGCAACGCCGCTTTTTGTCTGCTGGATAATGGAGTTTCTGGCATATCTTCCGTTTTCGGTTATTCTTCTGCCAACCACACTTTGAGCAATCGGGCAGCATCGTCGGGTTTTTCGGTAACGTACTCGGCAATGCGCTTTCGTTTTTCAGCACGGAGGAGAACATCCTCAGAAATTTCATCCTCGGGAGATGGAAGCCGAATAGAGGCTTTCTTCGCGACGAGGACTCCCTCGGGCGTCCGAAGCTCGAGTCCCGCTTCAGCCTCCCTCGAATGAACGACAGTTTTATTGAGGAGAGACCGGATGATGAAAAGGGCCGCAATCATGAACCCGACGAGAAGTCCCTTTTCGCCGATGTCGTACCAATCCGTCAGAGACTTGTCCTTGTAGACCAGGTCTTCTTGCTGCAAAGCATTTCCAAACTGCAGGTTCACAACTGAAATCTCGTCGTTCCTCTCCGGAGCGTATCCGACAGCTCGTTTCACGATTTCAGTGAGCTGACTGATTTCTTCCGGTTTCAGCGGAGCGTATTCGGAGGATTTTACTCCGTTCTTCTCGACGGTCTTCTGCGTTCCGTTAATCATCGCCGCAACGGACAATCGCTTGACCGATCCGACACTTTGCACAATGTGTTCGACGGTTTTGTTTACTTCATAGTTCGTGACCGAATTGGTCCGTGTGGATGGAGGAAGCGAATCGCTCAACGAGTTCTTTTCTTCGGACGTTTGTTCGCTCCGAACCGCAGTGTTTTCCGGGTCGTATTGTTCAAGATTTTTTTCCGCTTGTGTAAAGTCCAGGTCTGCATTCACCTGCACGAGGGCATTTCCGGATCCGACGACACCTTCCAATAAGCCCTGTGCTTTCTGAGAGAGATACGCTTCTACTTTCTGCTGGAGTTCATATTGAGTGGAACTCAGCGCGGTCAGCGAATTCGGTTTTGTGTTCTCCGACAAGAGCACTCCTCGAGAGTCTACGATCGTGACGTTGTTCGATTCCAATCCTTCTACACTGCTTGCGACGAGATGAGCAATGCTCTGGATCGTCTCCTGCCGCAGCGGTTTGCCGGATTTCAGTTTGAGAACCACGGAAGCGGTTGCCGTCTTCTCGTCCTCTTTGAAGAGCGCCTTCTCGGGCACAACGATGTGAACGCGCGCGCCTTCGACTTCATCAAGCTCTAACACGGTCCGTGCGAGTTCGCCCTCGAGCGCCCGCCGATAGTTGATCTTCTGGACGAAATCGGAGATGCCTAGATTTGTCCTGTCGAAGATCTCGTATCCGATGACGCTCGATTGGGGAAGTCCCTCGCCGGCGAGCGACAGCCGCAGGTCGTAGACCTGCTGTTTTGGAACAAGGATCGACCTTCCGCCGTCTTCGAGCGAGTATGGTACGTTTTTCTCTTTTAGTTTATCGACGATCTTCGATGCATCCTGAGGGCTCACGTTGCTGAAGAGCGTGGCGTACGAAGGGCGGTTGACCACGCTGACGAGACTGGAAATCGCGATGACTGCGACGACCGCAACCGTGCCGAACATGACACGCTGCCGAAACGTAAGCCTTCGGAAGAACTGGGTGAGCTGGTTGACGGATTGTGTTTCTGCCATGTGCTAAACCTGGATTCTCATTATTTCCTGGTACATGTCGATCGTTTTGTTCCGGATCTCCATCAGCAGGTCGAAGCTTGTACGCGCCTTTTCAACGGCGATCATAACATCGTGAAGGTCGGTCCCTTCGCCCGTTACCATGCTCTCGACAGCCTTCCCCGCCTCCGATTGCAGATTGTTGACATCCGAGATCGCCTGCGTCAGCGTCTGTCCGAACGATGTCCCCGATTCCTTGAGTGCGTTGTTGATCTCGCTTTTACTGTTCACCCCGCCGATGTTCGGCTGAAGGGTCAAAGCCTGGCTTAGCTTCATTGCGTTATCCTTTTCGATCGACGACTGTGCCAAGGGATGAGGCTGATCTCGACCCGTCATTCTTGTAGAGCGAGTATGCCTGCAGCTCGGGCGCCGATGTCGGAAAGAGTTCTTCAAAATATGTTTGTTCTGCCCGTGTGAGCGTGGAGCTTGGACTTGTTTGCCGGGCCTGCAGCGCTTTTCCATCGGCTGCTTTCTCAAGCTCTTTCTGCCATTGTTCCGGCTGAGACGGAGCGTTCGTTTTTTGTGGAATATTCTGAAGTGCTGAGGATGAAATATCGTTCACTTCCATCGTCAAATCTCCAATGCGTCTTTGGCCATCGTTTTGGCTCCATCAATTGCCGTAACATTTGCTTCGTACGACCGTGTGGCGGAGATCATATCGACCATCTCGGTGACGATATTCACGTTCGGCATCTTGACATAACCGTCCTTGTCTGCATCCGGATGTCCGGGATCATAGATCATCTTGAAGGGTGAATTGTCCGTCACTTCCGTCGATCGAACGCTGCCTCCCGTCGTCGCTGCTTCTGCGGCCGGCGCTTCGCTGAACCCGGACATATGCTGGTCGTTTGTTGCGGCGAGTTCTACATTCATCGAACTCAACGTTGAAGAAAAGGATTGTTCCGCCCCGGCCTTCACGACGACGATCTTCCTTTTGTATGGTCCGCCGTCTTCGGTCTTGGTCGTTTCTGCATTCGCCATGTTGCTGGCAATCGCGTTCATCCGCTTGCGCTGTGCGGTAAGCCCCATCGCGCTGATGTTGAAGCCGGCAAAGAATTTCTCAATCTTCATGATTGCGAACCTCGGATGCTGTTCTGGATATCGCGAAACGTATCGGTGAGAAGCCGAGCGGCGAACTTGAAACGGATCTGGTTTTTAGCGAGGTTCGCCATTTCACTGTCGATATCGACATTATTCAAACCGCTCGCAAGAGAATCGCCGTTAAGCGTATTATCTGTGGGTGCGTCCACGATCTGCGCGCCAGGAAGGGCTGCATCAGCCGACGGTCCGGCGATATGCCCTTGATCGGTAATCACCTGGTGAACGCTCCCCTGCTGCATTGAACCGGCGATCTGGTCTTCAAAGGTGACACTTTTGGCCCGGTATCCGATGGTAGTGATGTTGGCAATGTTGGAGGAAATGACCTTTTGGCGGAGCGTATATACATCCAAGGCTTTTCCGAGGAGGGGCACTTTGGTCGTATCAAAGAGTTTCACTGAAGTACCTTCACAATTGTGATGGGAGACTCAACATGTCTTTGAGAAAACTAGATTCCAAGACTATCGTACCAGCCATCGTAACGGGTTGCGTTGATTCGCCGGATGTGTTCTGTGCCGGCGAGAAGAGCGACAACTGCGATCATGGCGGTGAACACGCCGATGAACATCCCAAACTCTTTTTTTGTTATTCCAATCGAATCCATCTTGTTTGCTCTGCACCTGGTGCTTGTTGAGTTTCGAAAATAATCGACAATAAGAATGCCAAAGAATTAACTGAGAAATTTCCAGCGAATGGAGGGAATTGGAAAAATAACGAAGAATGAATGAACGGTGTGATGGTTAATATGAAACAGGTGGCAACTAATCACCATCATATTCCAATCTGATTTCGGAATGCCTTCCACACACACACACCACCTCAACCCTCTCGATGATTTCCCCGTTTCGATGAAGGATGATCCCAGGCTGGCCAGGGTCGTTCGCCTCGACTTCAATTTTCCTCGCATCGCGCAAATCGAATGTATCGGCTTTCAGGACGCTCCCCTTGCTTGTCCTCTTTGTTACCTGCACATTCTGGAAGGACGCAAAATCTATGAAAGGTGAACGCTCTTGTTCATGATTGTTTTCCATTAATCATTTCCCTGTATGACTTTAAGAATAGTATTGGGCATATCGTGCAGCGGCACGACGACGTTTGCTACTCCTTCATCGACTGCAGCTTTCGGCATCCCGTAAACGACACACGATTCTTCATCTTGCGCTATGACATAGCCCTGCCGCTTCCTGATCAGTTTCAACCCTTCCAGTCCGTCTCTTCCCATTCCAGTCATGATGACCCCCAGCAACGGACCGTTGATCGTTTCGGCAGCCGACGACATCATGATGTCCGCAGAAGGATGGTACAAAGTATTCCTCGGCTCGTCTGTGATCCTTACTCGAGTGGCCATTGGCGAATGTGCAAAAGTCATGTGCTGACCTCCGGGAGCGATGAGTACGACCCCCGGTTCCATCACATCGCCGTCTGCCGCTTCCTTTACATGCACCTGGCTCAAACCATCAAGCCTGTCCGCCAGAGATTTTGTAAACCGCGGAGGCATATGCTGCACAACAGCTATCCCTATGGGAAAATTTTCCGGCAATTTCGGTATTGTTTCCAACAAGGCAAATGGCCCTCCTGTTGAGATCCCGAGAACTACTGCTTTGAAGCCGCCGTGCCTTGGAGGGATGAAGGGAGACGGTTTAGCTGCCGGCCTATTTGCAACAGGCCCTCTGATGTGCTGATTGGCCGTTCGGATGCGCTGAAGCCGAAACACGAGGGATCGGCTGCGCACAATTTCTTTGACCTTTGAAATGAGCTCTCCCTTGATCTTGACGATATCGAGGGAAACATAGGAGAGTTCTTTCGGGATGAAATCGACGGCTCCTAGCGCAAGCGCATCGAGCGTAGCCTTTGCACCTTCGGTCGTCAGTGAACTCACCATCAAAACCGGAAGCGGCATCTCCTTCATGATCACAGCGAGGGCCTCAAGGCCGGTCATCACAGGCATTTCGATGTCCATTGTGACGAGGTCCGGTTTGAATTCCCTGATTTTTTCGACCCCTTCTTTGCCGTCTCGGGCTGTGGCAACGACCTTGATTCCTGGGTCGGATTCCAGCAGCATCGCCAGAGATTTTCTCATGAACGCAGAATCGTCTACTACCACAACGCTGATCGTTCCGCTCATACGGGTACCTGCTTCTCTGACCTCATCGATTCCGGCTGCTCTGAAGATATCTTCATGAGTTCTCCGACGTCAATGATCATAATAACCCTTCCGTCCCCGAGGATCGTCGAGCCGGCAATACCCCTGACATTTCCGAGATACTCGCCTATCGTTTTTATGACAACCTCTTTCTGCCCCAAAAGCGAATGGACGACGATGCCGAGATTCTTTTCGGCCAATCCAACAACTACGATGTACATCCACTCGGCATTTTCAATGTCGTTGCCTGCACCGAGGACGCGGGAAAGATGAGTGAGAGGAAGGACGGTATCGCGGAGCCGGATCACTTCTTTTCCGTTTATTGAAGAGATTTCGTTGCGGTGTATTCTCACGACCTCGCGCACAGAATCGAGCGGTATGCTGAATATTTCCTTTTTCGCCTCGACGAGCAACGCCTGGATGATTGCAAGCGTCAACGGAAGCTTAATGATGATCTTCGTTCCGGCGTTCAACTCCGATTGGATCTGGATCACCCCTTTCAGTTTTTGTACATTCGTTCGCACAACATCCATTCCCACGCCGCGGCCGGAGACATTTGTAACTTTTTGTGCTGTGCTGAACCCCGGTGCAAAAATAAGGTTGAAAGCCTCGGCTGTCGACATTTCTTTCGCTTGCGACTCCGTGATCATCCCTTTCTCGAGAGCTTTCCGTTTCAATTTTTCCGGATCCATCCCGTGACCGTCGTCCTCTACCGAAATGACGATGTGGTTTCCCTCGTGCTCTGCCCGTACAGTCACCGTTCCTTTTGATCCTTTCCCGGCGGCAATTCGTTCTGCGGGCGTCTCAACTCCGTGATCCGCTGAGTTGCGCATGAGGTGGATCAGCGGGTCGTTCAATTCTTCGATCAGGGACTTGTCCAGTTCGGTCTCCTCTCCCACCATCTTCAACTCTATTTCCTTCCCCATTTCTTTGGATAACTCGCGGATAAGCCTGGGGAGCTTGTTGAAAACTTTTGCGATGGGAACCATCCGTGTTTTCATGACCGCCATTTGAAGCTCGGTCGTAATGAAATCTATATGAGAATTCGTTTCCCCAAGCTCGTGCATAAGGAGTTGTCCATCGTATTTCTCGGTCAACTGATGGGATACCTGCGAGAGGCGGTTTCTTCCGAGGACCAGTTCTCCGACCAGGTTCATCAATGCGTCGAGGCGCACGACGTCAACGCGAATCGTTGAGTCTGCCGATTTCGCCTGCACCAGGGACGCAGGCGGCGGGGCGGCTCCCGGTTCACGGGCCGGCGGTTCTTCGTGATCTGCCGTCTGAGCGAGTCCGGCCGGTTCTGCCGCTTCATCAACTGAATCCGTGGGTGCAGGGTCAGAAGTTTTCGGCTTTAGTGCTTCTTTTGCCCGAACTTCTCCTCCGGGAACACTGATGGCTTTAAGCCTTTCAAGGATGTCAACAAGATCGATCGGCTCGCTATTGTGAGTTTCAATACGCCGCATGAGTTCTTTAAGAAGGTCAAAGGCCTCGAACATCACATCCATCTTGTCGGACGAAACATTTAATTCTCCGCGGCGGATCTTGTTGAGGACATCCTCAAACACGTGGGCGAGTGCAGTTGTTTGCTCAAAACCAAGAAACGACGAAGTCCCTTTCAGGGTATGAACCGCCCGAAAAATGACGTTGTGCAGTTCCGCATCCTCCGGATTCTTCTCGAGAGCAAGAAGATTCTGGCCAAGAGTTTCTAGGATTTCGTTCGACTCTACAATGAAACTCTCGAGGATCTCGGCCATTTCGCCGTCAAATGCCGTCGAGGTTCCATTCTGTCCTGATGGTGCTTGTTCATTCGCCATTGGATCAACTCTTGTGATGGTACTTTATGGTACTTGGACGGCACGGGGTACGAGACAATTGGCCGTGTCCATCTCTCATTTATTGTTGGAAAACTGTTTCACGATTTCATCAGCAATATCCTGGCGTTCCTCGGATCCGCCGTACCGGGCTTCGACGTCGAAGACGCGTGCCGCAGCTGCCAGCTCTTCCGCATTATCGTTCGCGATATCGCCCGCGCTCCCGTTTTCAAAACGATTCAGCGCACGAACTAGCTGAACCTCGACGGATTCGATGGTGTGGGCCACGCTTGCGATCTGCTGGCTGGCGATGTCTTGAACTTGCAATGCCATGGCTATATTCATCGAATCTTCTTTTGTCTTGCGCAACACATCTTCGATGGAAGGGATCGCATCGCTCGTCTCGATACCGCTTAAGCATTCATTGACAACGAGTGCAGTGAGCTCTGTTGATGATAGTTCTTCGGATGAGCCTGAGCTGAGCCGTTCGGTCATTTTCTTTGCGGAATCCCTCGAACCCTGGATGATCTCCTTGAGCCGCTGGAGCTGGGCTTCAGCACCCGAGATCCTCGAAGTCATACCCTCGAGGACGTTGAGAATTTCCACGGTCGCGTCTTCCGTTTCCTGAGTCACTTTCGACAATTGCTTCGACGCTTTCGGGATCCGATGCGAACTCTCCTCAATCGAATTCCGGACATTTTCAAGGAGAGGGACGATTTCATGCAGGAGGTGAATGAAATCTTTCAGACTTCCAGCATCATTATCCCGCGGAAACTGCCCTTCGGGAATCTGGGGTGATCGCATTATTGAGTTGTCCATCGGATAATCTCCTCGTAGGTCGTTGAGTATCTCTGCATCCTGTTTCCGGGTGATTCACAATTTTGGGAAGACACGGCATTGACACGTTCACACGTCATGCTGATTTTAGCTCCACAGTTTTTAGAATCTGGTCTATTTTTTCTTTCAGCCCCTGAGGTGTGAAAGGTTTCACGATGTAATTGTTCACACGAGCCTTCATCGCCTCGATAACGTCGTCCTTGTTCCCGCGAGTCGTAATCATGAGGATGGGGATGTTCTCGTATTGCGGATTGGTCCGGAGCCACTTTGCAAGCTCAAGCCCGTTCATCTCCGGCATATTCCAATCCGTAATAACGAATTGCGCCCCTTCGCTGAGAACTTTTGCAACTGCGTCTTTTCCGTCGCTCGCTTCTATGACATTTTCGAACCCCTGCGTTTTTAGGGCGTTGACGACGATGCGCCGCATTGTGAGTGAATCATCTACAACAAGAAACTTTCCCATGGTTGTTTTTCCTCGTGTGCGTTATGCGATTCCTCAGCTGCTCCATGCGCTGAGATCACTCTGTCCAACTGAGATATTTTGAGACTTCATATTGAATCTTTTCAAGACTAAACGGCTTCACGACGTACGAATTGACGCCGAGCCTCGCTCCCTGCTCCTTGGTTGCCTGGTCCGTCAGCGACGTCAGAATGATCACTGGAAGGTCATGGAATTCCGGGTTCTCACGGAGCGCTTTAATGAATTCAAGTCCATCCATCGTCGGCATGTTGAGGTCGGTAATCACAAGGTTGAACTTCCCCTTTGAAATTTTTTCAAGAGCATCCATGCCGTCGCAGGCGGTCACGACGGTGAACCCCTGCATGCTGAGGGAGACCGATACGAATTTTCTGACGGTGGCTGAATCATCGACAATGAGCACTTCATTGCTCATGGCTGTATCACTCCTTCTGGTACGCGACTGTTTTAGGAAAATTGACGAGTTTGAACGCCGAAGAAATACCGTGCAGCGACTCAGCGTAACCGATGAAGAGCGAGCCGCCGGAATTGAGGTTGTCGTACAAATCAGAAACCACCTGAATCTTTGACTGCTGGTCGAAATAGATGAGAACATTCGCACAAAAAATTATATCGAAGCGTCCCATCCCGCGCATTCTCGGACGATCGTAAAGGTTGAGATGCTGAAATCGTGCGAGTTGTTTCGCTTCGTCACTGATATGGAAGCGGCCGTCCACATTTTCAAAATATTTCTCAAGGAAGACCTTTGACATGTTGCGGACAGAATATTCACGGTAAATTCCCGAGCGCGCCGTCTCGAGAACGGAGGGGCTGATGTCGGTTCCGACAATTTCGATCTCCAGCCCGGGATACTTCACCCGCAGCCGCTCTAGGTAAATCATTGCGATCGTATATGCTTCTTCTCCGGAAGAGCTCGCTGCGCTCCATACTTTCAGTTTCGTCCTGCTCGTCCCCCGCGATGCGATCAATTGGGGAACGAGCGTCCGCTCGAATGCCTCGAATTGCGGTTCGTTGCGGAAGAAGAACGTTTCGTTGATCGTGACGGCATCATACAGGAACTTCATTTCTAACGTCCTCTGTGTGCCGAACCGAACGAGCTGGAGATATTCATCAAAATCGTCCATCTCCAACACTTGTAGACGTTTCCCCAGCCGTCCTTCCAGCAGATACTTTTTGTTGTCCTGGAAATAGATACCCGTGTTCTGATAAATGAAATCGCGCGTACTGCGAAACATTTCATCGCTCATTTTCGGAGACGCCGAAATTCCCGGAGGATGTATTGCCGTCATAAGAGGTACTGTCACAACAATCTCCTAGTGGATATCAGCTGGTCGAGATACGGATAACTCGATATGCGAATCGTATCCCTTGGACTCAAGGGTCGCTGCAGCGACTTCGCGCACCATTTCGTCCTCGTCCGTGAGAAAGCGGGCAATGAAATCAGAAATTCCTCTGTTTTCGAGGGGTGCAACGAGTTCGATCACATGAATTCGGAGCCATGGATCGGGCTCGTCGGTCACTTTTACGAGATATTCGAACGCCCGGTCCCCGTCGAGAAGCAGCATCGTTTCGATAATGGCCGCGCGAATCTCTTCAGAACCTTCACTCCAGCCGCCGGTGACAAAAGTAAACGACCGCTGAAGCAACGCCAATGTTTGATCGAGAAGTTCTTTCGGCAGCGTGCGATAGTCAATGCTTGACGAAACTCGCCCAATAAGAGTTACCATTTCCTTCGAAGGCTCAATTTCGTGCGCTTCTGCCAGATCGACGATGGTCCGGAACGTATCCTCCCGGTGCTCAAGGATAGGAAGAAGGAGCGCATCGACCTCTCCGGAGACGCCAACGGCCTTGATGAGATGAGCCGTGACATCGCTGCTCCCAATGCCGGCCAGGACCTTGGCTGCACTCAGGCGGATAGAATCGTTATCGCGGCCGAGAGCGTCGATAAGGTCGCTTTGAAACTCATGCAATTCTCTGAACGAAAGATCGTGCCGCTCGAGAATCCTGATCATTGCATGGAGAAGCACATGACGAATGCTTCCTTTGACGGAATAAATGCTCTGACGAATCACCGGCAGCGCGACTTCAGTCCCAATGAGACCGATCGAGTCAACGACAGCGTACAGTACCAGACAATCGGCCTGTTGATTTTTGACAACAGCTGAAAAATATTTCAGGAGAAAATCGCCGCCGCTCTCATCGCCGATCTTCCCGAGGGCCTCCGCAACGATCACTTTCGCATTGTCGTTCAGCTTGAATACCCTGACAAGGTGAGGAACAGCAAGAGGGCTTCTGATGTTTCCCAACGCTTCGGCTGCGGAGACGACCACATTTTCATCCGGGTCGTCGAGAAGCGGAATAATATGCGGTACCGTACTTTCATCCCCGATCAAACCAAGGATGTCAACGGCAAACTTGCGCACGTCTTGATTGACGTCGTAAAGATACGGAAGAAGAGCTCCAACGGAGCGCCCCTTGAGCTTCAGGAGCAATTCTGCCGCGAGGTTTCGCGTGACAATGTTCTCGTCCGCAATGTACTCAACGGCAGCACGCGCCACGTTCTCGCTGCCGATCTGTGAAAGGGACCGGAGGGCAGAATCACGCACTCCTTTGTTCTCGTCGCGCAGTGCGGCGGCAAGCGCCGCAATCGGCGTGAAGCCTTTTATTTCCGCAAGCTCTTCCGCAGCCCGCCTCCGCAAAGCCGGGTCATCGGCAGAAAGAAGGGCTGCAAGCTGATTTCGTAGTTCATTTTTCATTGAATCTCAATGAAGTGGTAATAGTCGTCATGGTTCAATCAGGAAGCGGGCGCCGATTGCTCTTCTATTTTCCCGTTTGTTTCTGTGAACATCGCCTCTTTCAGAGCATTCTGGATGAGTTTCTTTACTCCGTTGACATCCAGCAGAACATTAACGTAAACTGTCCCTCGTACTATGATGCGCGCCGAGGATGCAGATTGCAGAGCGGCTTCAATCTCGGTTTTCTCCTTTTGCAGATTCTTGGAAGTTACCGGAATCTCTGCCTGAAGCGTCTTCAGTTTTGTAAAAAGAGCGGTTTGTTCTTCTGTCAGAGGAGCGTCGAGCTGCATGCGAACGAGCTTGTAGACGTAGTCCCGGATCTCCGCAGACTGCTTGTTGAGCTGCTCCAGACCTGCCGCAAGCGCCGCATGCTTTTCAAAGAGCTCCGCTCGGCGTCCTACTCGAACAATCGCCTGAGTATCGTCGCCGTTGCCAAGATTAAGCACTTCCACTACGTTTCCCGCGCGCAGCACGCAGCCGACGAATTTGCCTTTCGGAGAGACAATGGCATCTCCCGCATTGATTTTTGCGCAAACGGCTTCGTTCTCGATAGTGACTTTCTGTTCGCTCGTGATCGATTGATTGAGAATGTGTTGTACCGTCACATTTCCCGTTGCAACAATCGACCCTTTGCCGCGGCCTAGGAATCCGTTTTTGATCAGAACATTCCCTCCGGCGGCTATTGTCGCATCGCCGACGTTTCCGCGTATCTCCAAATTCTTCTGTACCTTCACGGTGAAATCGCTCTTGATGTCCCCGGTAACCACAAGGGAGCCTATGAAATCTATATCACCCGTTGAAAAGTCTATGTCGCCTCGGATCGTTAGAACCGGCTGGACCTCGATCGTTCCATCCGCTTTTATGATAAGGTTGCCGTCTTCGGACGCGACAAGGATGTCGGCATCGTGCGGATCGGGTCCGACAAACATCCCCCGGAAAAACTTCGCCCTCTTTCCCGGCTTCGCCGCGATCGGTGTCCCTTGTACCGACATTCCAGGGATTCCTTCTTCGGGAGGATGGATGATCGCGAGTTTTTCTCCTTTTTTCACATTATGTATTCGGTGAAGGTTATGCAGATCGACCCGTCCCCCTTTTTCTTCCATCGGCTCGAGTCTCCGGACATCAATAAGAGGTTCAATCCAACCGTCTTTTCCTGCAGACGGCGCGAACCCTTCTGCGATAAGAACCGGGGTGCGATGCGCCGCAGCGGCCGCCAATGCGATCATCAATCCGCCTTTGACTCCAAACACGATTCCCTTTTCCTCAATGATTTGTTCGAGGCTCTCTTCAGTAACGGAAGCATCCTCGCGTAAATTGTCATTGATCATGAAGGCGCGCGTGCCGTCGTCGGAGATAGAGATCTTAATATGTTCGAGCAATGACTCTGCAACCATCATAAATTTTTTTGTCCGATCACTCTCGCAGAAACCATTCCATTTAGAACAAATCTTTTATTCGCTGGTGATTAGACAATTACTGTGCCAGCGCAACTCTTTGTCTTTTATTGGATTCTGTGAGTGTCTACGGTGGGGCGGGGGAACATCAATGGCTGAAGTCGCACATCTGAACAGTATAGAGCAGAAGAGAAATTGAAGGCTCTGTAGAAGTCGGTGAATCTCGGTGACACTCCGTGTACAAAAAATATTTTTTCACAATGGGGGACAAACACTAGTCGGAGAGTCACAGGGCTTAACTTCACAATCGTAATTTCCAATTACACTTCCATTTTAGAAGCAATCTCAAAATCGTGTGATTTGATCCTTCTCCCGACGAAGTCGGGAGCGTCGACGGGCTAATGCATGTCCGTTTTTGAAATAGTTTCTTATATTTCCCATCAATAGTTAGAAGCCATCTCAAAAACGTATTACTTGATCCTTCGATGCGCTCACTCTGTTCGCTTACTCAGAATGAATGGGCCATTTGTTCACCCTGAGCAAGTCCCGCGAAGCGGGACGCGTCGAAGGGCTACGCAAGACCATTTTTGAGATAGGTTCTAGTCATCAATCGCAGATGTTCGCCCACTGATCCAACCCACATTCCGTCAAACGGATTGATGACTGGGAATCCTCACTGTGTCTCTCTTCATCATTGCAAGATCCATCTCGATGCGCTCCCCTCGTCCCCAATCGCTCCAGTAGATATCCCGGGCAGGAAGAACAACAAGGTCATGCACCTCGCGCTCCAATATTTCCATGCTGAAATTCATACACGGAATCGAAGCGTATACCTGACGCGTAATTTCCTCTTCCAGCGGAAAACCAAGTGACTCCGCTACCGGCCGAAACGACTCGAACAGCTCGGGAGTCAATCGTTGAAATTTTTCCAGAAAGGCAGCGACCCGGCCAACCATGACCATCGTATTCCACAAGCTTCCATTTCTGGTGAGCTGCTCTGCCTTCTGGAAAGAAGGCTTTTCCCAGAATTTGCGGACGCGGAGCAACTCGAAGCCGTCTTCGATTGACACAACATCCGATGGTTCAATCCATCCATAGTCTGTTTCAGGATATTGAGCTTCAGCTCCGACAAGCAGCAATTCCCGAGAATGACCGCTGACGTACCGCGCTGCGAACTCTATCAATTGCATAAAGCGACCTTCCTGACGCACAAAGTGATCGGCAGGAAAAATGCACACAACAGCTCCCGGGTCGCATTGCTGAATATGCAGGAGCGGCAAGAGAATACCCGCACACGTCTCTTTGTTTTCCGGCTGCACGATGATGTTGCCTTCGTACATTCCGCAAAGATCCTTTTCGACAAACTCTCTGTGCCGGCTGTTGACAGTGACCAGCATCCTCTGGAGGGGAATCCGGCGCCGAACCCTGTCAACGGTCGTCCCGAGCATTGAACGTGTTCCATGAAACGCGCAAAATTGTTTTGGCCGGTCTGAATTGAAACGAACCCGAACGAACTCTCTCAAGCGTTTTCCATCTCCACCAGCAAGTATCAGACCCCAGAGATTGTGGGATTGTTGTGCCATTGTATTTTCCCGCGGCTGTTAGAAAGCAATTTCCCGCTCCAACGCAGACTTTTTCGAACTCTCCATATGCGAGATGATAGTGATTCCATTGGGAATTAGTGCCTAGCGCAAACCTTTAGAATTCAAGAACTCGCTGTATTTCTTGTCCGTGCCGAGGATATGACCGTTGAGCCAATCCTTCAAGAATTGCATTATTTCTATGGAAAGAGTAACTCGTCCGATTGCGTACTGTTCCTGAAAGTCGGTGACTTGTTTTGTCAGTTTATCGTGCTCGATCTTATGCTGAATATAGCCGGGGTACGAGAATTTCTTGAAAAATTCTTCTTCCGTTGCAAAGTGAATTTTCGTATACGTAACAAGCTCGTTCAGTATTTTCCCCAGAATCTCTTTACCCTTGCCTACACGCGACGCATCGTAAATTTGGTTCAGGAGGTCGATAAGCTTCTTGTGTTGGGAATCGATCGTCTGGATCTTGACGCTGTATTCATCTTTCCATGTCATCAGTGGCATTGCTTTTCTCCAAGCTGTCTGTTTAGATTGTCGTTGGTTGTGCGTTGTAAATTCTTATTCAATGATGTTACTTTTGATGAGACCACCAATCATTTTTCCCGGATTACATTCTGCTCTTCGGAATACCTTCTCGCACGAGTTCTTCTCCAATTGCAATTGATCTATCGGATCTTGTTTGCTACCTCGCCCCAAGCCCTCTTACCGTGCTCAGAATGATATTCTCAAGAGTCTCGCGAACAACAGTCTGGGCATTCTTGACAAGCGGGAGATCATGGCCCGAATAAATGGCACTTACCCCGCGGTGCAGCAAGTCTTCGAGAAAGATGATGAAATGCTCTCCGTAGGATCCGCCCGGGCTATGTATGTTGAACGGGGCATCCCCTGAAAATAACACACCCGTTCTGGCAGAATAGAAACAGACTGAATCGGAGGAATGCTCGGGGGCATGGAGAACTTCGAACCATTCATCCCCGAGTAAAAGAAGGTCGCCGTGGAAAAGCTGCCGCTTGACTCCCTCGAACATTGCATAGGCACAGATTTCTGGGTGATACGTCTCTCGAATTTTTAACAGGCCTCCCGCATGATCGAAATGAGAATGTGTGAGAACGACACGGTCAACGGGCTTTTTTCCAACTCCAGTCCAAATGGATGCAATGGCCTCGACGATGCTGCCGTCCGTTCCCACATCGACCAATGAATTCACATCATCGAGCCGATTTGAATCCCCTAAAACGAGGTACGCGTTTCCTGAATACACTGAAGTTGGCGAATGAAGGAGATGAATTTTCACGCCGCAGCTTCCAATTTTTTGTACAATTGTCCTTCGGAGGAAACTTGGGAAAAGAGATGCGACAATTCCTGAGGCATCTCCTGCGTTCGCTCGGTGGCAAAATACCCCCCGGGCGCCAGAGCGGAATGGAACATTCTGATTACCTTTGCGCGGTCCTCCGGATGAAAATGGAGGAGCACATTTTTACAAACGATAAGATGAAATCCTTCCCCGATCGGTTTTAAGGATAAAAGATCATGCCGCTGAAAATGAATTGATTGTCTCACGGAATCAATGATGCGGAAATATCCATCCTTCTCGGCGGGAACGAAATACTTTGCAAAAATATCGGGAGGTATGCGCTCTACCTGGTCCTTCGGATAGATCCCCAATTCGATGGTTTTTCCAAAATCTTCCATTTCATCGATATCCGTCGCATCGATATGAATATTGCGGAAGGCAAAATGTCCCATCGATTCTGCAAGAGTTATTGCCAGAGAGTATGGTTCCGGCCCCATGGCACAACCCCCATCCCAAATCCTGACTTTGCTGTAGCCGGCGAGATTCGGCATAACATGTTTTGAGATCATCTCAAGAACGGTGATATCGCGAAAGAAAAATGTGAATGCCATAAGGAGACTCCGAGAACACGCTTATCAACAAACGTGTTCTTAAACTGTTGCATCTAATGATTCATTGATCCCGCTCTAATCCTCCCCCATATTCCGCAAAGAACGCGGGAAACAAAAAACTGCAAGGGGAGGGAAAATACCAAGTGCAATGTAGAGATTCACAGAAGATCGCAAAAAAAGCTGCGATGGCGCTGCCCGGCATCATCGCCCTTACGCAGCCGCAGCAAGGGCTTTCTGGTCTTCATTGGAAAGAACTTTTTCGAGGTCCAGTAAGATGAGCAGACGGTCTTCGAGTTTGCCAACCGCCGTGATATATGCCGCGTCGACGCCGGCCACCATCGGCGGCGGAGCTTCCGTGACGCTCTTCGGGATTCTCAATACTTCGCTTACCGCATCAACGACAAAGCCGACCACCTTGCCGCTCAGTTCGACGACGACAATGCGTGTGTTCTTATCATGCTCTTTGCGTTCCATCTGGAATCGGCGCCGCAAATCAATAATTGGAATAACCTTCCCTCTCAGGTTGATCACTCCGTCGACATACTCGGGGGCGTTCGGCACGCGTGTCACGTCCAGCATCCGGTTGATCTCCTGCACTTTCAGGATATCGACACCGAATTCTTCGTCGCCAATGTTGAAGCTCACCAACTGGATCAATTCTTCCGATTTGCCCTGTGTCGCTCCTTTGATATCTGTTGTTGTCCCGGACATTTCGTTTTCTCCTATGTTGTGTTTAGGCTAAAGCCCATGAAAAAAATTTGAACCGTCTCTTCTAGAGCCCAGTTCCGAAATCGGCGTGGTTGTTGTCTCTTGAACAAGTTGGCCGACAATCTCTGCGAATTTGCTCCGTCGAGCCGCTCATCCCGCTCCCCTCGCCGCAATGAGGCGAGGGGAGAGAGAAAATGAGTTAGGCTTCGTGCTCGTGCGGTACGATCTTGCCGTTCTCGCGCACAGCAATCTTCGACTTGGCCGGTCCAGACATTGACTTCACAGCCGCCTTTTGACCTGACCCAGCTGGCTTGTGTGCTGTCGTCGTTCTCTGACCTGATGCGTCGTTCGATAGCTTGAACTTCGCGACCAGTTGCTCCAGGTTTGCCGTCAAACGGTTCAAGTCCTCAGCCGCTCGTGCGATCTGTTGAACTCCTTGCGCCGTCTCGCCCGTTACCGCGCTGATCCCCTCCACGTTCTTGGAGATCTGTTCGCTTGCGCTCGACTGCTGTTCGCTCGCCGCTGCGATTTGCGTGACCATGTCCGTAACCTTCTGACTGATCCCGACGATCTCATGCAGCGAGAAACCGGCTTTGTCCGCCAACGCAATTCCTGCATCGACTTTCTTGGTCCCTTCGTCCATCGACTCGACGGCACCCTTGGTATCCAGCTGGATCTTTTTAATCATCCCGGCGATTTCTTTCGTCGCTTTGGTCGTCCGCTCAGCCAGTTTTCTCACTTCATCGGCCACCACCGCGAACCCTCTTCCTTGTTCGCCGGCTCGTGCCGCCTCGATGGCAGCGTTCAACGCCAGCAGGTTCGTCTGATCGGCGATATCATCGATTACTCCGATGATCTCTCCGATCTGGTCGCTCGATTTGCCAAGTTCCTGAACCGTTCCGGCCGACTTTTTCACAACATCGGCAATCTCCTTCATACCGGCCACCGTTTCTTCGACGACCTTGCCTCCGGCTTCGGCAGCACCCTTAGCCTCTTTTGCCGTTCCAGCCGTGTCGCTGGCATTTTTCGAGTTCTCCACGATCGTCTTTGTCATTTCTTCCACAGCGCTGGCAACCTCTGCAGCTTGACTCGTTTGTTCTTGAGCTCCTGCGGCCATTTCCTCGCTGCTTGAACTGATCTGACTCGAGGCACTTGCCGTAGCGCTCACTGCCTCTCCAACTTCTCTCATTGCACGATCCAGCGATTCGCCCATTTGATTGATGCTGTCTTTGATCATCGCGTGGTCGCCCTGATACTGGCCTTCAACACGTGCCGTCAAGTCGCCTTTCGCAAGTTCTGCCAGCACATCGGCAGCCTCTTGGACAGGTTTAATGACTGCATCAAGGCATTCATTAACGCCTTGGACGATCTTACGGAAATCTCCGTTATGCTTCGTTGCATCAGCACGCGTAGAGAGTTGCCCTGCAACAGCAGCGTTTGAAAGCGCCGTCGCGTCGGCAACGAGAGCATTCACCGCTGCGATGCACTTGTTTAGATTTATCTTGATCTCGTTATACTGACCTTTGTATTTATCCGTGATCTGCGGAGGGATATTTCCTTGAGAGATCCGGTCGACATGTTCTGCCGTCACCATCAATGGATTGACGATGTTGGTGATCGTGTCATTCACGCCGGATACCAGTTTATTCCAGCCTCCCAGGAATTTTGTTGCATCGGCCCGCTTATCGAGTTCGCCGTCTGCTGCTGCCTTCACGATCTTGTCCGTTTCGGCCAACAACTCGCTCATCATCTTCACAACAGCATTCAAATTTGTCTTGATGATATTGTACTGGCCCTTGTAGACCGTGGTGATCTCCGGTGGTATAACTCCCTTTGAAACCTTGTCTACATAATCAGCCGTCACCATCAAAGGATCGACGATATTGGTGATGGTGTCGTTCACGCCGGACACGAGTTTATTCCAACCGCCGAGGAACATCGTGGCATTCGCCCGTTTGTCAAGCTCGCCATCCGCAGCTGCTTTAATAATAACATCGGTCTCTTTCAGCAGATCGCTCATCATCTTGACAACTGCATTCAGATTGGTCTTGATGATGTTGTACTGACCTTTGTAGACCGTGGTGATCTCCGGCGGGATCACTCCTTTCGATACCTTGTCCACATAGTCTGCCGTTACCATCAGCGGATCGACGATGTTCGTGATCGTGTCGTTCACACCGGACACCAGCTTGTTCCAGCCGCCGACAAATTTCGCGGCATCGGCTCGTTCGTCGAGCTCGCCGTCGGCTGCTGCCTTCACGATCTTGTCTGTCTCTGCCAAGAGTTCGCTCATCATCTTGACAACTGCATTGAGATTGTTCTTGATGATGTTGTACTGACCCTTGTAGACCGTGGTGATCTCCGGCGGTATCACTCCCTTTGAAACTTTGTCGACATAATCGGCCGTTACCATCAAAGGATCGACGATGTTTGTGATCGTGTCGTTGACACCGGACACCAGCTTATTCCAGCCGCCGAGGAACAGTGTCGCATTTGCACGTTTGTCGAGCTCGCCGTCCGCGGCTGCTTTGATGATGACGTCGGTCTCTTTCAACAGCTCGCTCATCATCTTGACAACTGCATTCAGGTTCGTTTTGATGATATTGTACTGGCCTTTATAGACCGTGGTGATCTCCGGCGGTATTACGCCTTTCGCCACTTTGTCTACATAATCGGCCGTTACCATCAAAGGATCGACGATGTTCGTGATCGTGTCGTTGACACCGGACACCAGCTGCTTCCAGCCTCCTATGAATTTTGTCGCATCGGCACGCTTGTCGAGCTCGCCGTCCGCTGCTGCCTTCACGATCTTGTCCGTCTCAACAAGCAGAGTGGTCATCGTATCGATACAGGCATTCAGATTGTTCTTGATCTCATTGAAATCACCCTGGTACGTATCCACGATCTTCGGCGGAATGTCGCCTTTCGAGATGCGGTCGACATATTCTGCCGTGACATTGATCGGCCTGACGAATGCATCGACGAGCGTGTTGACGCCGCCGACCAGTTTGCCCCAGCCGCCGGCAAACTTATCCGCATCGCCGCGCGTCGACAATTTCCCTTCAACCGTTGCCTTGATGAGTTTGTCTGTCTCTGCCAGCAATCCGGTCATCGTATCGATGCAGGCGTTCAGGTTATTCTTGATCTCGTTGAAATCGCCCTGGTACACGTCGACGATCTTCGGCGGGATGTCGCCTTTTGAGATCCGGTCGACGTATTCCGCCGTAACATTGATCGGCCTGACGAATGCGTCGACGAGGTTGTTGACTCCGCCCACCAGTTTGCCCCAGCCGCCTGCAAACTTGTCTGCGTCGCCGCGCGTCGACAACTTTCCTTCTACCGTCGCCTTGATCAATTTGTCTGTCTCGGCAAGTAATCCGGTCATTGTATCGATACAGGCATTCAGGTTGTTTTTGATTTCGTTGAAATCGCCGTGGTACGTATCGACAATTTTTGGCGGGATGTCGCCTTTGGAAATGCGGTCGACATACTCTGCCGTGACATTGATCGGCCTGACAAATGCATCGACGAGGTTGTTGACTCCGCCCACCAGTTTGCCCCATCCGCCGGCAAACTTCGCTGCGTCCCCGCGCGTCGATAATTTTCCTTCCACTGTCGCATTGATTAATTTATCCGTTTCGGCCAACAGCTCGCTCATCGTCTTCACCATTGCATTGAGATTGGTTTTGATGATGTTGTATTGGCCTTTATAGACCGTGGTGATCTCTGGAGGGATGACGCCTTTGGAAATCTTGTCAACGTAATCGGCGGTCACCATCAACGGGTTCACGATATTGGTGATGGTATCATTGACGCCTGAAACCAGCTGTTTCCAATCTCCGAGGAAGAGATCGGCATTCGCTCTCTTATCCAAGTCGCCGTCCGCCGCCGCCTTAATCAACACTCCCACCTCAGCGCTAATCTTCTTTAGGTTTACTCTAAGCGCTTCAAGGGTATCGTTGATGAACACTTTCTTTCCTGGAAACTTCTCTAACGGCGCATCAAAATTGCCTTTGCTGAATTCTGCCACGCATGCCATCGCTTTTTTCTTTACCGAGATATGGCCGTTAACCATATCGTTAACCCCTTGTCCCATAACCTTAAATGCGCCTGAGAATTTATCAACCGGCATCATGACATCGATGTCACCGGCATTGTGTTCATCCGACATATGTTTCATCTGAGCAATAAACTCCTTGACGTTCGCGCGCAGCTGTTCGATATTTTCGTTAATAAATGCTTTCTTCCCCGGGAATTTTTCCAGCGGAGCGTCAAAATTGCCCCTGCCGAATTCCGCCACACACGCCATGGCTTTCTTCTTTACTGCGATGTGACCGTTCACCATGTCGTTGACACCTTGCGCCATCGTTTTGTACACTCCGTGAAACTTGTCTACCGCAACAACAACGTCGATGTCACCCTTGGTATGTTCATCGGACATATGATGCATTTCGGAAATAAGCCCGTTCAATGTATCGATACATGTATTCAAATTGTTTTTGATCTCGTTAAAATCACCATTGTAGGAATCGGTGATCTTTGGAGGGATGTCGCCTTTTGATATGCGGTCAACATACTCCGCTGATACATTCAGAGGCTTGATAACTGCATCAAGCATTTCGTTGATGCCTTGCAAGAGTGCTTTTGCGTCGCCGTCGACCTTAGTGAGGTCGGCACGTTCGGAGAGACGCCCTGCTTTTGCCGCTTCGGCAAGCCGAAGAATCTCCGCCATCGCTGCATCCTGGTGAGACCCTGACCGCTTGCTTCCGGTCTGCTTCACTGCTGGTTTCGAAATCATTTCTCGGTTCCCTTTATGATGGTGTTATGGAAAAGTAATGATGTTTATTATTCAGTAATTAATTTTCAGTCGTATCAACCCAGGAGAGAATCCCCATGGCAGATTCAGCGCAGCTGTCAGCAACAAACACGATGTCGACTGGACTCTTTGGTATCGGCACAACGCCGCTTCATCATTAATTCTCGTGCCTGTTGCACGTAAAAATCCGGTAGAATGTTAAAGGTTCCACCGACAAACTCAGGCTTTGAGGAGAAAAGGGATCGTTGCTCTCGACCGTTCGTTGCATTGGCACGGAGCACACGTTTCGTTGTTGAGTGCAAACACCCGAAGCCTCAGCCGTCTTGCGGGAACTCTACCGAAGTCTCTCCCGCACGCCGACTACGCCGCCGTCTTCATGCTAGGCAAGTGCGATGCATCAGCTCTCTCGTCGAAGAAATACTCATCCTCTTCGCTGTCTCCATCGACAAAAAAGTAGCGGCAGTCATGATAATGCGCCGCGCCCTCGTCGCTCCAGAGATGCCCGCATTCTGGACATTGTTCCTGCCCGTCAACCGTCAGCACAAATTCAGCTAAAACCTCTTCACGTTGCATTGTAACCTCCATGGTATGTGTTGCTTGAGAACATGAATTGTTCAATGATCACTTTCAGCATCCATTACGGCTCGGAATGAGATGACATTTTGAATTTCCTCGCCTCGATCCCCAGCGTGGTAAAGCACTCGCTCTTCGCATGAGTAAAGATCAACAATCCGGCGAGGTCCTCCCCCGCCCGGAGTTTCTTCTTGTTCCATTGATAGCCGTTCAGCCTGATCTCTTCGTCTCGAAGAAAATCGTCCTTCGTCGGCCATTCCTTGCCGCACATCGTGCACTGCTTGAATATTCCAGCCTGTGCCGGACGATCGATGCTCTTCCTATGCTCTCGTGTTGTCATTGATGCCGCAATCCATAATTCCGCAATTCTTGCTTCGATGTATGTCAAAGCACGTGCCACGTTGTCGGGACAGGATAAAGAGATAAAATGAGGAAAAAGCTTGGGAATCCGGGGAAGGTTTTCAGTGAACTGGTCGATTACTGGCGAGTATTAGCCACGTGCCTGATAGTGGCACATGGAAACAAGGCATTCTACTGGGCGTGGATGGGAAGATGCTGCGATCGAAAGGGTATAGACATTGAGGGGACGCGAAGCATGTTCACAACGATTCTTTTCTCGTTCTCACGGAGGTCCGATGAAAGCCTCTTGATCAAACTTCAAAGCTCTCATCCCTCAGGGATTCAAAAAGGATGAACCGCAAGTTATTTACAGCATTATGTAATGCTCCTATAGGAGGGAACTTCTTGCAGCTATCCGCGGGTAATAGCAATCAAGCCCTGGAGGGGCGACAGATGAAATGATGATGACCTTTTTTGCAAAACATCATCTCTTATCTTCCTGAAAGGCATTCCCGCACTGCTGCCAAGAAGGGTTCTCTGTCAAAAGGCTTTTGGAATGTGTAATCGGCACCGAAGTGCTGCGCCATGCGCAAGTATTGATCTGGACCTAATTTTTCACCCTCCGAAATTGCAATAATCGGCAAGGATTTGTTCTCCTTGCGAATTGCGATGATTGTCTCGATGCCTTCTTTTTCGGGCATGACGATGTCTGTGACGACAAAGTCAAACGGTTTCGACGCCAGAATCTTCAGTCCGATTCCGCCATCGTCCGCTCCTTCCGTTTCGTAGCCGGCTTTCGACAGCAGCTGCACGGTCATGCCGTTCATAGTTTCATCGTCATCGATCACGAGTATTCTCGCCATTCCCTTACCCCTCCTTCTTTTTATCGAATGCATCTCGTATGGCTCTTCCTATTTCGGAAATTCTGAAGGGCTTCACCATTGAACTGCTAATGCCGATTGACGCTCCTCTCTCTGGATTCACTTCGTTGCTGAATCCGGTGCAAAGAATGATCGGCAGATCCTTTCTGATCTTCAAGACCTCCTTTGCCAGTTCCATGCCAGTCATTCCCGGCATGGTCTGGTCAGTGATGAGGAGATCGATGTCGTTTCCTTTTTCTCTTACGAACCGGAGTGCTTCAAGGCTGTTTGAAATGCACGTCGCTTTGTAGCCCAGAGAGGTGAGCATTTCTTCAGCCATCTCGACCAGCATTTGTTCATCATCGACAAAGAGGATTCGCTCAGATCCGGTCAACTGCGGAAGAGATTCATCATCGCCAGCTTTGGTTTCAGACTCTTCGGCTACGGGGAGGTAAAGAGTGAACGTTGTTCCCTTGCCAACTTCGCTATGCACCTGGATATCTCCGCCGATCGACTGAACGACACCAAGAACAACGCTCAGTCCCATGCCGGTTCCTTCACCCACCCCCTTTGTCGTAAAGAACGGTTCGAATGCCCGTGAAAGAGTAGCGGCGTCCATGCCGCAGCCGGTGTCGGAAACTTCGATCACCGAGTATTCGCCGGGTGCAATTTCTCCCACTTGACCATACAGCCTTTGTTCAAGAGACCTGGCGAAAAGCTTGATGGTCAACGTCCCTTTGCGGTTCATTGCATGAACAGCGTTGGTGGCAAGGTTGAGAATCGCCTCATGTATCTTTGTTGGGTCTGCACTAACCGGCTTTGTATTCTTTTCCAAATCCCAATCTATGATGACTGATGATGGGATCGAAGCCCTGAGCAGGTCCAGTACTTCTTGGATTATTGGCCGGATTGAAATGATTGACATCTTTGAATCTGTTTTCCTGCTGAATGTCAGTATCTGTTCTATCAAATGCTTCGCCCTGTCGGTTGCTTTCAGGATCTTCAAAAGATTTCTTTCCAGCTTGGAGTCCTTTTCGGCATACTTGAGTGACATCTCGCCGTATCCCATAATCCCGCCGAGCACATTATTGAAGTCGTGCGCAATACCTCCTGCGAGTGTCCCGATGCTTTCCATTCTCTGCCCCTGATGCAAAGCCTTCTCCGCGTGCTTGCGTTCCGTGATGTTGATGACAAGGCCGGCGACTTTCAGGGGTGTTCCGCTTGCGTCTCTCTTTGTTACTGCGCCGATATCATAGAACCACTTATACTCTCCTGATTTGGTTGAGATTCGGTATTCAACTTCATACTTATCCATTGATCCGGCGAGGTGCCCCCGCATGGCGTTCATTGCTCGTTCTGAATCTTCAGGATGGACCAACGCCATGAAATCCTTGTAATGCTTGAATTGTTCGGGCGGGAAACCGAGCATTTCAGCTTTCCTTTTTTCGAAAGAAATATTGCCGGTTGGGATGTCCATTTGCCACCACGCCATTTTGGCCGCACTCATAGCGAGTTCAAGCATCAAACTATTTTCCCGCATTGTCTCCTCTGCGCGTTTGCGCTCGGTAATGTCTTGAACAAAGCCCTGCACAAAACACTCACTCCCGATCTCTATTGACGAGCCTGAAATCAAGGCTATGAAAGTAGTTCCGTCTTTTCGCACGAGTTCTACTTCCCGATATCCGGACTCACGTTCTTGTACAACCTGCGTGAACAACTTAAGAGAGGTCTCTTTGGGCAGCAGGTCGACAACCCGCATGCTGAGGAGTTCCTTTTCCGAGTATCCGGTCATTGTGCAGAAGGCCGGATTTACTTCGACATAACAGCCGTTAAGTTCGCTGATCCCTATGCCTTCGCTGCTTTGTTGTATCATGGCGCGATATCGAAGTTGACTTTCCCGAAGCTCTTTTTCCGCCCGCTTCCTTTCAGTGATATCCTGAATCAAACCGTCATATGTAGCAACGGAACCGTCTTCATTACGATGGGGAACGAAGGTATTCCTCACCCATTTCACAGTTCCGTCTTTGTGGATAATGCGATGTTCAATCGGATCTGGGTCCTCACCGGCCAGAATTCGCCGCGCCTGTTCTTCCACCTTGGGTCGATCTTCAGCCGCCACCATGTTGAACCAAAGGTAGGGATCGTTGGCGAATTCGCCCGGCTCGTAACCCGTAACGGTGAGGCATCCCAGACCATGCGTAGTTTTCACAGCGCGTCCGTCCGCAATGCGCACAGTATAAATGTAGTCGGTGATCGCCTCCGTGATCCTCTGGTATCGTTCTTCGCTTTCCCGCAGCCCCTTTTCCGCCCGCTTGCGGTCTGTGATGTTGCGAATATTGCATTGAATCACCTGCACATGATCCACCTCATAGACGTTGCTGACAAATTCCACGTCGATCCGCCGGCCATCACTGGTTTCTAATGGCTTGTCATCATAACGAACGTACCGCTTCTGCTGCAGTTCCAGAAAATTTTCCCGGTTGCCAATGATGTCCCTGAAGAATCCGATTTCCCAGATTTTCTTCTCGAGGAAATGTTCGCGTGAATAACCGAGCATATCCCGCAGAAATGGGTTGACATCGACAATCATTCCGGAATCTGCATCAAGGATCAGAATCCCGTCCTGGGCCGTTTCGAAGAGACGGCGATAACGAGTTTCCGAAGCGATCAGCGCCTCTTCGGAGAGTTTGCGCTGAGAGATATCCTCGGAATCCTTCGCAGCATCTTCATTCGTATTCATCTGACATCTCCCTGGCTAGTCAATTGAGGAACAGCATCAAGCCTGTATGCTGCTCTGCTCTACCGGTCTTCTTCAACCGACAAAGGCTTCGCAGTGGATATGAATTGAGATTACTTCGTGCAGGGAAGGGTCTTGAGAGAATGAAACAGCCGGCACGATAGGCCCTTCGTGGAAGGGAAGACGAGAATGGAAATAAAACCCCTTAGCGCGTTGGTCATTTGAAATGTAAACTCTTGTGACATCAAACGCAAACTTATTAGTTGAGGCTATCGCGAAAATGGTCTTGCGTCAGCCCTTCACCCGAAGGGATGGCTTCTAGAAGGAATATCAAAAGACGCCGCGAAATGTCATTCTGTCCCAAGGGATCCCTTCGGGAAACGGAGCGAAGCGGAGTGAAGAATCCATGACGATCACACACCGTGAATTTCCGAGGCTTTGGTGTCGTGGATGCTGATCCCGCCGCTCACGAAGTTCGCGAAGCGATCCATTTGGGAGATGCCTTCAAGACAAATGCAATAATGGGAATATTAAATACCTTGCTATTAGGATTATAAGGGCATACACTGAAGACAAGCTTTTGTGGCCCGCTGTCAGGCTTGCAGGGGCCGTTCCGTCAAACAGCGCTCGTCGTCAGCCATCCCCGATTTCTTTCATTTACGCTGCTTCTCCATCCTCACACGGCGCGGTAGTCAGCCATTTTTCCTTACAACACAAAGGGAACACATCGTCATGGGAACAAGAACAAATAACAACATGTCAGCAAGCATCATAGTGAGAGATATGAAAAAAAGTCTCGACTTCTACAAAAAGATGTTTGGATTCCGGATAATGGACACGCTGACTCGAAGTGACGGGAAAATCGCCCACGCCTCTGTCGGCTTCGATTCCCCCGTGCTTATGCTGTTGCCGGTGGACTATGTTCGAATGCAGCAGACCAAGGAAAATCTTGCCAAAAATAAGTTCGGAATTGGCGTTGAGTTTCACATTGCAATGGCGGGGTCGCTCGACGAGTTCTTCAACCAAGTGAAGGCCAAAGGAATTCAGGTGATCAGGCGGCCAACGACTAAGTACTGGGGCGACAGAATATTCACCGTGGCAGACCTGGACGGCTACGCTCTCACGTTTTGCGAACATGTGAGCGACGTTTCGCTGGAGGCGCAAGTGATGGGTTTCGAAGAATCCCGCAAAGACTAGAAGCCATCTCAAAAATGGGTTCGATGTAGATTACATTTGTAAATGTCATGCTGATCCATTCTGACAAATGCTTCGCCCTTCCGGCAGCTTTCACTATCTTCAAGAGATTTTTTTTAGCTTGGAATCTTTTTCGGTGTGCTGAAGCGACATCTCGCCGTATCCAATGATTCCCCCGAGCACATTATTGAAGTCGTGCGCGATGTCTCCTGCGAGTGTTCCGATGCTTTTCATTTTCTGCGATTAACGCAGGGCCTCCTCCGCTTTCTTCCGTTGAGTCATGTTGGAGAGGAGAAACAAAAGCTGCGTTTGAGCATAATATGAGATTGGAATGAAGCGAGCCGACAGCCAAATAGGTGCTGCTTCGAATGTCGTTTTGCTGTACCCCAAAACGTCGCAAATTTGCTGTTCCGCCCGCTTACCTTCGGTCACATCCCGGACTATTCCATGCAGGGAGCACGTGTTTCCGCATTATATCATCTTCACAGAAAGAGAACGCGTATAGGGTATCCCCCTCCCTTTCACAGGAAATGGCGGAGAGGAGCATCATCTTTATATTCGTTCCCGCCGAGAAATTCTACATTCCTTTTTGTCTCACCTGCCGCGTAAGGTCGATTGGACCATCTTAATAAAATCGGTCGGATGGAAAGGTTTCTTAATCGCCTGCAAGTGTTCTTCTTCCAAAAGCTGTGTGATCACTTTATCCGACGTGAAACCGGAACAGAAGAATGCTTTCACTTGGTTGTTAAGTTTTTTCAATTCCATGTAGGTTTGGCCGCCATCCATCCTCGGCATGATAAGGTCAAGGATAACCAGGCCAATTTCCTTTCCGCGTTCACGGTATTGTTCAACTGCCTCGACGCCGTCCTTCGCGATCAGGACCCTGTACCCGTTGTCTTCCAGCAATTCCCTGCCAAGTTCCTGCATCATCTCTTCATCGTCGACCAGCAGCACGAGTTCTCCGTGCGATGCGACCGAAACGCCGGACGCCTCATCAAGGACGGGCGCCGGTTCGACTGCGGGAATATACACTCTGAATGTCGTTCCGAGTCCTTCCTCGCTCTCCACCAGAATGGTGCCGTGATGTTCTTTCACAATGTTATAGACGATCGACAATCCAAGTCCCGTCCCTTTTCCCTGATCTTTTGTTGTAAAGAACGGATCGAAGATTTTCTCTCGCACCGAATCGGACATGCCGCATCCAGTATCGGCAACTTTGATTTCAATGCAGCGAGAGGATTCCTGCGGGAGAAGCCGCGGGTTCACATCGCTTCCCACGATCCGGTTCCTGGCTTCGATCGTGAGCGTTCCGCCATTGCTCATCGCGTCGCGGGCATTCACTGTCAAGTTCAAGAGCACTTGGTACAAAGAACCGCGGTCTCCCTTGACATGCACGAGATTCTCTCCCAGGGCCTTCGTGATGGCGATAGAGCGCGGAAAGGTCTCGGTGCATAAATTTGCGATCTCACTAATAAGCGAAGCGATGTCGAATTCCGTTTCTTCTCTTTTTTTCATCCGCGCAACAGAAAGAAGGTGTGCCGACAATTCTGCCCCGCGCGCCGCTGATCGTTCTATCGTTTCTCCATATTTCATCACCTTCACCGGATCATGGGCGTATTTTTTCAATTGCATGACAAAACCAAGGATGTTGTTGAGGATGTTATTGAAATCATGGGCTATGCCCCCGGCAAGCGTTCCGATGCTCTCCATTTTCTGCGACTGCCGCAGCTGATCTTCGAGCAATCGACGTTCGGTATCGTCAAAAAGGTAACCTTTGATCTGGACCAGTTCTCCCTTGTCGTTGAAAATGCCTATTTCATTCGAGACGAGGTAAATCGTTTTTCCGTCTTTTCTCTTTGCCACTTCCTCGTAGTATTCCAGCTTTCTTTTTTCACGGAGGAGAGACAGGAAACTCTCCCTGTCCGTTCCTGAAAGATAAAATGACCCGGCATTCGTGGCCAGTACCTCTTCTACCGAATCGAAGCCATAGATACGCGCGAATGCGGGGTTGCAGGAGAGGACTTTCCCGTCAACGGTGCTGATGAAATCGCCGGTCAGGTCATCCTCGAAGAACTGGCGGTACCGCTCCTCACTCTGCCGCAGCTGCTCGTCGGCAATTTTTCGTTCCGTAATATCCTGATTGACGCCGTACCTTCTCAGCATTCGGCCGTTTTCGTCTTTGACGACGAAGATGCTCACGTCAAGATAACCGGTCTTTCCGTCTGCGTAGAGCATGCGATGTTCAAGGTGACGGCTGATTTGAAGATCGGGGGACGCGAGGGCTTCCTGAATCTCATGTTTCACCCAGGCTGCGTCATCCGGATGAACAAATCGCCGGACGTACTCAGCAGAAGACATGGTATACCCGCCTACTTCTTCCGCGGTCGTGTGAAAGATGGCGTAAAAATGGTCGTTGAAGATGTATGTGTCGGTTGCAACATCCTGTTCCCACGGCCCAAGACGGGCAATGCTCATCGCATCGGACAACAAGGCCTCATTCCTTCGCAGCTTTATCTCGGCTTCTTTTCTTTCTGTGATATCGCGCGCGATGCCGAGCATCTCAATCAATTCGCCGTTCTGAACATGTCGTGTCGCGATAACTTCAGCATGGATCACGCCGCGGCCATTTGTCTGCACTCTCAATTCGGCAAAGATATTCGACTCTCCGGCAACAACTTTGCTGAAACGGTCGACAGCCTTAGGAACATCCTCTGGGATCACCAATTCGCCAAAAGATCTCCCAATCCACTCAGCCGTCGGCCATCCGGTCAACGCCTCGAACGAAGGGTTAAGTGTGTTAATTCTTCCGTCCGGAGTGAGGGAGAAGATAACGTCTCGCGCGGTTTCGACAAGCGCGCGGAATCGTGCTTCGCTTTCCCTCAGAGCTTTCTCTGTCTGCCGGCCTTCCTTCCGCGCACGGGAATCTTCAATCTCTCGTCTTACTACAGAAGCGAGACGCGCCAGTTTATCTTTCATAAGATAATCGTGAGCACCCAGCCTCATGATCTCGACGGCAGTTTCTTCCGCGATGGTTCCCGAGATGACGATGAACGGAATATCCTGTCCGGTTTCCTGGAGCAATTTCAACGCTGCAAATGCATTGAATTGCGGCATGGTGTAATCCGAAAAAATGAAATCCCACGAACGACCGGCAAGAGCCGCTCCCATCCGGTCGGCCGTTTCAACTCGCTCATACTCGACGATGTAATTGGCTTTCTCGAGCTGCCGCACAACAAGCTCAACGTCGTTCTCAGAATCTTCAACCATCAAAATTCGAAGATGATTTTCCATGCAATGCCTCAGCCGATTGGTGGCGGTTCGTTAATAACAAGCCAGTAGAGTCCGAGATGCTTGATCGCATCTGCGAACTGATGAAAATCTACCGGCTTTCTGATATAACTATTCACCCCCAGGTCATAGCTCGTCGCCAGATCGTGTTCTTCCTTGGACGAGGTAAGAATGACGACTGGAAGGCGTCTTGTCGTTTCAGTGCTCCGCACGCGGCGGAGAACTTCAAGCCCGTCGATCCTCGGCAGATTGAGGTCGAGCAAGATCAACGCCGGCATGTCCGTTGAGACCCTCACCGCGTACTTTCCTTTACAGAAAAGATAGTCTAACGCCTCCTGGCCGTCCTGCACAACGCTCAGATCGTTCGTGATTCGCCCTTGCGCGAACGCCCTCTTTGTCAACTCAATATCGCTTGGGTTGTCTTCGACAAGCAAAATTGACTTGGATTTCATAGAGACTCCCGTAGTGTGAAGAAAAATGTTGCTCCGCGATCGACCGCTGCTTCAGCCCAGACCCGCCCAGAATGTCGCCGAATGATGCGTTCAACAGTCGCGAGACCGATCCCTGTACCCGGAAATTCAGACGATGAATGCATGCGCTGGAACGCCCCGAACATCTTTTTCGAATACGTCATATCAAAACCTACGCCGTTGTCGCGGACGAAATAAACCGATTTTCCAGCCGTGGTATGTTTGCCAAATTCGATGACCGCCTCCTCACGCGGTGAGGTGAATTTAGAGGCGTTATCGAGAAGGTTTGTAAGGGCGATTTCGAGCAGGGTGTAATCGCCTTCGACGATGACATCATCCTCGATAGAAAACGTAAAGTGCCGGCCGGGGTAAAGATCTTGAATCCTGGCGACAATAGTGTGCACGAGGGCCGAAAGGTCTACGGATTTAAAGGTGATTTCAGCGCGCGTGACCCTTGAGAGCTGAAGCAGGTCGTCGATGAGCGCCCCCATCCTCTGCGCTTCGCTTCGAATCCTCCTGATATACTCATTCGCCTTCTCGTCGAGAGCGGATTGGAAATCCTCTGCCAATGCGAGGCTCCATCCGTCAATTCCCCGCAGAGGAGCCCGAAGGTCGTGTGAAACAGAGTAGGAAAAAGCCTCGAGTTCTCTGTTTGCGGTTTCCAGCTGGGCGGTGCGCTGCTGTACGCGTTGTTCGAGTTCGCTGTTCAATCGCCTGATTTCATCATGGGCAAGCTTCCGGTCGGTGATATCCTGAATCGTCCCAACCATGCTGATCAGAAGACCGGCTTCATCAAATCCCAATTCTCCCCGTCCCCATACCCATCGTTCAACACCATCGCTTCTTCGTACAATGCGATATTCTCTGTCAAACGATTTCCCAGCCGCAACGACGTCGTTGGAGAAATACCGCAGCATTTCTTCCCTCTGGTCATCGTGCACAATGTTGAGCCAACTATTGATGGTTCTGTCTCTCTCCCCCTGGATCCCGAAAATTTCGTCGAGAACTTCTGAACTCGTCCACGTTCCCTTTTGAAAATCGAAGGCGTATGAACCGATATGTCCCACCCGCTGCGATTCTTTCATCCAGAATTCACGTTCGCGAAGAGCCGCTTCCGATTTTTTCCGCTCGGTCGTATCCCGCGAGATGGTCTGGTAAAAAATCGTCCCTTCCATCACAATGACCCGCGCGCTTACTTCCACCGGAAATGTCGTCCCGTCTTTCTTTCGATGAACCGATTCATATGTTGCCCCGCGGTACAAATTGAGAAGGCGAAGCCTCTCCGAAAAATGTTCTGCCGATTCATCGGTTTCGAGGGTGATAACTTTTGACCCTATGAGCTCGTCCCGTTCGTATCCGTAGGACTCGAGCGCTTTATCGTTCGCTTCGACGATCCTGAATTCTTTGTCCGCGAGAACGATAATATCGTTCGCAAAACGGACGAGGTATTCGAAATGCTGCATCAGCGCGCGACGCTCCTGCTCTGCCGACAGCTGCGAGCGGAGAAATCGAACCCGCTGGTGCCTCCACCAAAAACCTATCGTCGCGATTGTGGCAAGAACAAGGAGACCGCCTACCAGGCCATACATCCAGACCTGTTGGCGAAGGAAGTCGTCGACCTCTTCTCTGTCCACCTCTGCAATAAAATACCACGGGGAATCGGGAATTTTTTTTATCGAACCAATTACTTGTACTCCCCGATAGTCCACACCTTCTGCAGCGCCTTCGATGCCGCTCACCGCCATCGCGCCGAGCAGGCTCTTCGTCGCGACCGGCATGCGGAACCGAAGGGACGAGTTCTGCATATACCGGAGTTCGTTAAGATATACAATGTCGTTCCCTTCTCGGCGGATTAATAAGGATTCCGATGTGCGGCTTCCTGTCGGCCAGGCTTCGACAAGAGGGTACAGGAACGATTGCGGATCGATCCGGAAGATGAAAACGCCGGCAACAGAAATCGTATCGGTCTCCTTCGTCATCAGCGGGACAACTAGATCTGCCACAGGGCTACCCGTCCCTTCCTCGAGATGCAAATCGGAGAGCACAACGGTCTTCTGCTCCTCGACATCTCGAATCAACATATGGTCTTCTTTTCCGATCTTCTTATCGATGTCGCCGTACGAAAGGCGAAGAGCGCCCGATGGATCGAAAAGCCCTGCCCGACAATAGCCATTGTGAACGCACATGACTTCGATCCAATGAAGAAGCTCATTCCGGGGAACTTTGTTTTCAAAATATGCTTGTGCCTGCCGTGCAATGGCAGCGTTGTTTGCTAGCACGAGCCCGTCGCCTACACGTTCGATTCGCCAGCCGACGATCTGCCGGACTTTGAGTTCGGCGACATCGGTAAGTTCCGATTCACGCTCGTGAATGACCCGGCCTTCCTGATCGCGAAAGTATCCAAGAAGGGCAATGACAATTCCCGAAACGAGGAGAACAAAGAAAGCAATCATCCTCGTTGAGATTCGCGGCCTCATTCTCCATATTTGAACTGCAAGGCTCATCGCTTTTGCTGCTGCTCCTTGTACCATAGTTTCAGCATCAATGAGAAGACGATTCATCGGCTTCCGAGGGTATGAACAGAACTTTATCGATCACTCAGGTGAAAACAATTCTTGACATTGGAGTGTACGCCATCGTTACACCGAATACACGCGCTGCACCGATTTGATCTTCAGCTGGTCCATCTTATAGCGCAGCTTCGAACGTGAGATCCCCAGTACTTTTGCCGCCTGCACCTGATTTCCATCCGTAATCTGCAGAGTTTGAAGGATCAGATCTTTCAGTACCTCCGTCATCCCTATTCCTTTAGAAGGGACTCTTAAAAGAAATTCAGTCCCCCCCGATCCCGTCGAGACCGGTCCTTTGACTTCTTCGGTGCCAAGGAATGCGATGTCGTTCTTTGCAATCACCGCTGTATCGTTTAAGAGGACGATACGTTCGATCGCGTTGCGCAGCTCGCGGACATTTCCCTTCCAGGGAAGCCGGACGAGTATCTCCTTGACATCCGGGTCAAGAGCTGGTGCCGGCTTGTTGAATTTCCTGCTGAATTCCTGGACGAATGCGTAGGTCAACGCTTCGATGTCCTCTTTTCTCTCACGAAGGGGGGGTATTTTTACCACTGCGACATTAAGGCGGTAGTAAAGGTCTCCGCGGAAAGATCCCGCCTCAACTTCTTTAGAGAGATTCTTGTTGGACGCAGCGATGACACGCACGTCGACGGAAATTTCTCGTGTTCCTCCAAGGCGGTAAAACTTACGCTCTTCAAGGACTCTCAAGAGCTTCACCTGCATGTCGAGCGACAATTCTCCGACTTCGTCGAGCAGGATGGTCCCGCCGTTCGCCATCTCGAATTTTCCCTGCTTCATCCTCTCTGTCGCGCCGGTGAATGCTCCTTTCTCGTATCCGAAGAACTCGCTTTCCGCCAAGTCTTTCGGAATGGCCGCGCAGTTCAGGGCGATGAACGGCTGGCTGCTGCGCCCAAGGCTCTTCTGATGAATGAACCGCGCCACCAGTTCCTTCCCGGTTCCGCTTTCGCCTTCAATGAGGACCGTCGTGCTCTCCCCGCTCGCAAGTTTTTCAGTAAACTCGAGAACGCGCCGGAGGGCAACGCTGTTGCCGATAATACCGCTTCGTGAACGCTGCTTCTCGAGTTCTTCCTGAAGCATCGAGACACGGTTCTCGAGATGCGCAAATTCGAGATTCTTTTCGATCAGCACGATAAGATGATTCAGGTCGAACGGCTTCACGACAAAATCCGCAGCCCCTTCCTTCATCGCCTGGACGGCAAGAGAAACATCTGAATGAGCCGTCATCATAATGACCGGCGCTTTCCATCCGTCAAATTTTATTTGTTTTAAGATCTGGATGCCGTTGGCAGCTCCGAGGTAGATATCGAGCAAGATAACATCCGGATTGAAGGATGCAAGTTGCGCAAGAAATTCTTCCCGGTTCGAGCTGACCGCGACGGTATAGCCCGCGTCCGAGAGGACGTTCTTAACAGACACCGTCAACGACCTCTCATCGTCTGCTACTAAGATTCTACCTTTCTCCATTCCACTCTCCCTTGGTTGTTGGTTGCGATGGCAAAATTATTCGAACGATCGTCCCGCCGTTTGGAGAAGACTCCAAACCGATATCTCCGCGGTGCCGTCCGATGATATACTTTGATAGTGCTAACCCGAGACCCGTGCCGCCTGATTTCGTCGTGCGAAACGGCTCGAACAAGACTGCTTTCATCTCCGGAGGAATTCCGCTGCCGGAATCCTTGACAATGATCTCTACTCCGGTGCCCGGCTTTCCCGATCCAGACAATTCCACCGTCCGCGTCGTCACTGCAATGGTGCCGTTCTCCGGCGATGCGTCGATCGCATTCTGGAGAATGTTCAACATCACCTGCTGGATCTGTTTTTGGTCGACCACGACGTCGGGGGCATTTTCATCGAAGGAAGTTGAAAGCGCCATCCCCTTCTGTTGGATCGGAAGCGAGACGAAGTGAAGCGAGCGGGCGATGATGGCATTGATCGAATGCTGCTGAAGGGACGGCGGGGTGACCCGTGCCAGGCCAAGGGTGTCCTCGATGACATGCTGAATACGGTCAGCTCCCTCGAGCGCCGCGACGATCGATTCGTAGTCCGGTGACGCGCTGTCGACCTTTCGCTGCAGGTATTGGAGGTTTAATGTGACACCGGCTAGCGGGTTGCGAATCTCGTGCGCGATACCCGCCGCCAGCCGTCCCATGAGCGACATCTTTTCCATCTGCATCATCGAGTTTCTGATCTTTTTCTGTTCGGTGATATCGCGGACAAACAACATCACCCTGGGGTCGTTCGGCTGGGACAACGGCCCCTCATTGACGTCAACTTCGATCAACTCTCCGTCCTTCGTTCTCATCAACGCTTCTCGTGCGACAACCTCGCCTTTTTTTACCAGGGAGTTCCCCAAAGAATGTTCTTCAACGAACGGAAGTACCGAGAGCTGGAGGAGTTCATCCTTTGTGTACCCGAGCAGCGCCATTCCCTGGTTATTCACGTCGACGATCGATTCCGTTTTTCCGTCGAGCACGAAGATCGCGACGCTTGCGTTCTCGAAGAGTCCGCGGTAGCGAAGCTCAGAAACCTGGAGTTCCCTGTTTTTTCTGGCGAGTGTCGAAGCGTACATCTCCAGTTCTTTCATCTTCTCTTCGAGCTTCTTCGTCACAAGAGTGTGATGTTTCTCAAGAAAGGACTGGTCGTCGATTGCCGTCGATGTTTCGGATGTCTGATCGACCTGGATGCCGTAACTCTGGAGAGTCACTTCCCTGACAGCTTCGATCAGCGTTGCCAGACCGGCGTACTTCATGACATACCGGTCCACCCCGACATTCCGCGCAAGTTCCTGATCTTCCTCATCTACATAATTTCCCGTGTAAATGATGAACGGGGTCTTCGCGTGTTTCGGGTTTTCTTTCACTTTCTTGCAAAGCTGAAACCCATCCATCCGCGGCATCATTGCATCGGCGATGATCAGATGAACCGTCTCGCGATTGAAGATTTCGAACGCCTCAACGCCGCTGTGAGCCGAAATGGTATTGTAGCCGCTCTCTGTGAAGAGGTCCTGAAGCAGCTCAAGGTTTTCCTCTACGTCGTCGACAACAAGGATTGTCAGCGTATTGGGGAGTCGATCAGTCGGGGTGCTGTCGGTATCAATTGTGACCATTGGACACTCGAAATAATTGATGGTACCTGAAACGCAATTTCAACAGTTGGCTGAAGAACGCTGTGCAACATTACACCATTAGCCACAGCAATTCAATCCGCGTCATCGTGTATTTTTGAGCCTAAGCGGTAGCGCGTAGAGGCTTCGCAAAATTTCACGAGTAGGTAAGACGGATGGCCAACATTTTCATGCGTTTTGACAACACTTGACGTTGAGCGTCAATGAGGAAAAAACTACGGTAACGAAGGGATGAAAAAAGAGAAAGCGGAGTTTTGGGAATACCTGATTCCCGGCGGCCGGCTGTTACTTCGGAATAACGGCGATACCGTGTTTGATCGCATACGTCACGAGGCTCGCGGTATCGTGCAAGTCGAGTTTCTTCATGATGTTATTGCGGTGCGTATCGACGGTGCGGACGCTGATATAAAGAAGGTCGGCAATTTGTTGATGCGATCTCCCTTCGGCAACGAGCTGAAGAATTTCTCTCTCCCGTGCCGTTAATGGGCCGGCATAGGGCGAGATGTCGATGTCGCTGCCGATATTTGTTCCGGGCATTGTTCTCTTGAGATACCCGTCCAGCATGATCTTAGAAATCTTCGGGCTGAAGAAAGCCATCCCATCATACACAGCTTTGACGGCTGAGTAGAGATCGTCGGGGGAAATATTTTTAAGCAGGTAGCCGTTCGCTCCGCTCTGAAGTGTCTGGGTTACATACTCCTCGTTGTCAAATGCGGACAATACCAAAACCTTGATGTCGGGGATTTTCTTCTTGATAAGGCGTGTGGCATCGAGGCCGCTCAACTCCGGCATACTGATGTCCATCAGCACAACGTCCGGCTCTTTGAGCAGCGCCAGCTCGACCGCAATTTTTCCGTTCGGGGCTTCGCCGACCACTTCAAAGTCAGGGTTCAATGAGATGAGAGATACAATACCTCTCCGCACGATCACATGGTCATCGGCAACAACGATTCTGATTTTCTTCTTATCGGCCATTGAGAGGGATTTCGATTTGGATGGAGGTTCCCTTCCCCTTTTCGCTGGTCAGCCTGAATTGCCCGTGAAGCGCCTCGATGCGGTCTTTCATGTTAACGATGCCGAGTCCGCTTGTCCAGAGCCCCGGGTCGCTGCCATGATTATTGTCAAATCCCTTGCCGTCATCGGAAATGGTCAGGAGCAGCGCCGCATCGGGCTTTTGAATTTCGATGCTGGCGTTCTTCGCACCAGAGTGCTTCGCGATATTTGTCAGCGCTTCCTGAATCACGCGGTACACGGTCGATTCCGCTTTCGGGTCAAATCGCTTGAGGTCGTCAGGGCACGAGAAGTCAAGAACAATTTTTGTCCGCTCCTGAAAACGATCGGCATAAATACGGAGCGCGGAGACCAGTCCGAGATCATCCAGGATCGGCGGTCGGAGGTCGAAGGCGATCTGCCGTATCGTATTCAATGTTTCATCGATAACCTGCTTCATGACCGTTACCCGTTCGATCGCCTCAGTACCGGTAATCGAAGCCTGCCGGACAAGCAGATCGAGATTGAAACGAAGGCCTGTGAGAGCCTGGCCGATGCCATCGTGCAGATCACGGGTGATCCTCCTCCGTTCTTCTTCCTGGATAAGAGTGAGCCGTGATGTAAGCGTTGCCATCGTCTTCGAATACTTGACGCTCTCCTGGTACAGCATCGCGTTCTCAAGCGCGAGAGCAGTTTGGTTGGCCAGGTTCGTTGTGAGCTGAACCTCCTCCTCGGTGATCTCATGGTACCGACGATAGCCGACGACAAGAGCTCCAAACCATCGTCCTTTGTTGGTGATGGGAACTCCGAAGGCCGAGATCAGATTTTCAGCCTTCATGACCTGAAATTCGAGCGGATCGACGGGAGGCTTGTTTGGAAAATTGTCGATGATGAACGGCTGCTGCGAGGCGATAACTCTGCCAGGGATCCCGCGGTTCTTTTCGTTCAGGTCCGATGAAAAATAGTCTGATTTATTTCCAACGATCTCGCGATAGGTGACCAGGGAGGTTTTAGCGTCGAGAGTGGCGACGGCAACAAAATGACATTCCAAGAGCCACGCAATATTTTTGACGACAAGCCTCAGCACCTCGTCAACATCGAAACTCGACGTCATTTGCCTGCCGATCTCATACAATGCAAGCGTGTACCGATTCCTGTACCTCATTTCCATTTCGGGGAATCGTTCGCCTTCTATACCCAGCATGACCGTGCGGAATTTTCCGCGGTCGGCGAGTTCCGATTGGAACCTCGCGTGCACCGTAAACTCGCCCTTTGTCCGGAGCCTTGCTGTCACAATCGATTTTCCCGTGACAGTCAGAACCTGCCAGTGTTCTGCGAAACGTTCGCGATCGTCCGGGTGGAGCAAGTCTTCAAGGCGGACATCATCGAGTTGTTTGAGGCTGAACCCGCTCATCAGCTGGAAGCGGTCATTCGCATCGAGCACCTTTTGCTCTGCATCGGTGATGACCTGCGGATGTCCCTGGTCTTCTTTCATGATCTTCGGGTCAGTGGTGCGAATTGCACGATGGGGCTTCGATCCGATCATCTCGCCTCCGCCAATGATTGTAGAATGTGAAAGTACAATATACAAAACACCGTATAGAATGGAAAGAAGGAACTGGCCGCGGCTCAGCTTCGATGACAGCGTTCTTCTCGTTCCCAAAGTCTCCCGCTGCCGCAGGACACGTTGTCTGGGGGCGTCTGAGTTTTGATTCCTTACACTGATGAAGCTGAGCTTCACATCACTCTGTTCCCAATCCGGAAGAGCCCGCTTCTGCCGAAGGCGTCTCCCAAAGGGATCGCTTCGCGATCTTCACGGGCGAGGAGGATGTTGGGAAGGCGATGGAGTGCTCGCTGGCCTTCAATAGCAACAGCCGGTTACGAGAGATGGACGGGGAGATGAGTTGGCTGCACAATGCCTGCCGGATTGTCAGTCAAAGAAGAAGAACATCGACCGTCAGCGGACGGCAACGGTATTCGGCGGAAGGAAAAAGTCGACTCGCACTTCGAGTTGTCGGTCCGGAGTTTCAAAGAGCAGATCGTCACAGAGGAGCAGTTCTTCGACGCTGCCTTGACTCGGATCGCTGAGGCCTTTCAGGTAGACGGTGTATTCGAGCAGGAGACAATAAAGATCGAACGACAGGACGAGTTTTGGTTTCTCCTTGGCTTCTTTGCCGCACGATGCGCTGATCGTATTGATATATGTGCACAGCTCGAGCGCCTTGGTGAGCAATGCTTCGACTCCGGACACGGACATGCTTCCCATGTATTTATTGAGATACCTGTTTCTTCAAATCTTTCAGCATCGCGTCGGCGACTTTTTCGATAACGTCGGGTTTTTCATAGAAGCCTTCGTCGATCTTCTTTCCGATTTCCTTCAGTTTATTCGACTTGCCGGATTCGTAGAGCGATCGAGCCTCGTCTGAAACATTGACTTTATCTTTCGATGCTGCCTTAGCCTCTTGTTCGTCCTTCACTTTTTTGGAAGTTGAAGGTTGAACAGGAACGCCGCTGCTGGTGACCTCGCTGATACCCATATCCTCCTCCTAGCGTAGATAATCGAAAACGTGCCGCCTGTTTTGAACCTCTACGATCTTGCTCAGCACGCTTTTCTTCCTTTCACATATCAACCGCAATATTTGAAGATTTTTTTCCTGTGTCGACTGCATCATAGTTCGTAACTGATGTTTCAACTCTGTATTGATCAAAGGAACATCCGTCCCTTCGTCCGGAATCAACTCATGAACACGATCGAGAATCCACCTCCGTTGTTGGAGATATTCCCGGATACCGGAAAAGTCTCCTTCCGATGCCTGCCCGTGTGCTGTGCACGTCGTTTCAAAGAGCGATTGAAATAGCCTGACGAGTTCCTCATCACGCCTGCCGGTGGCAAGCGCCTCCGGTTGAACGTTCCCCGACACTGTCCGATCAGGGGGTTGTGTGTTAACCTGCGTGGTCAAACAGAACTCCTAGTAATTCAGCGATACGTTCGGACACCTTCAGCATTTCTTCCGACGGTATTTGACGAATGACCTCATGTGTCTTCTCATCGGTCACCGTGACGACTGTTTGCTTTGTAATGTGGTCGATCGAAAACGATAGATTTGTGTTCACGACCTTCATGGCTGCGTTCAGTTCTTGTACCGCCGCGGCCACCTCATCCGCCGGAAGCAGACTTTTACGCTGAGTCGAAGCTGCGTTCTGTTTATCCGATCCTGCTATGTCCAGCGGCAATGCTCCTGAAGGAGCGCCGACTGGTTGAGTTGTTGCCATTGTCTCATCTGAGATCATTACTATTATTATGACGATGTTGATGTGGAACTTGTCGATGTTGTACCGCTCGTTGTGTCGGGGTACAGACTGCCGGTCAAGATGCTTGCCATCTCACTTTGTGTGGCCAGCATATCTTCATACTCCGCCTGGAGCCGCACAAGTTCATTCTGATATTGCGTCGTTTGGTTTGCAATCTGCGCGTTGATTGTTTTGATCCTGTCGTCAAGGCTCGAAACCTCGCTCGTGGCAGTCTTGCTCATCGAATCCATTCTGCCTGTTGTTGGTGTAACAAAAGGCTTCAGAAGATTATTCATCTGCACAGCAACGCCGCCCGATGAATTGAAAAGATCCGATATCTCCGTCGGATCGGCTGCCATGGCCGCATTGAACTTTGAGGCATCCGAAATGCTGAGAGTGCCGTCGGCGCCCGGCGTGATGCCTATCTGAAAAAGGTTCTGAGGATTGCCCGGCTTTGCCGATGTGACCTGTCCCCAAATCATGCTCTGAAGATTAACCTTCAGCATCGTGAAGGTGGAGTTGCCTGCAAATATCTGCGGGGTTGGCGGGTTCGTCGTCGTGTCAATCGATGTCTCCGTATTGAGATACGAAAGGGCCGCATTATAATTGGTGATAAACTGCTGCACCATCGATTGTACTTGATTCGTGTTCACGCCCACGCTTACCGTCACCGGCGTGTCTGTCGGATTCTGAAGACCGCTGAGCGCCAACGTCACCCCTTTGAGCGCGTCAGTCACGGTGTTGTTAGAACGCACCATGGTGATCCCGTCCAGCTTGAAGTTGGCGTCGAGCATCGATACATTTTGGTTCATGAAGCCGCCAGTTGTGGAGTTAAAAGCAGTCCTGCTGGAAATGACCGTTGATGAGAGTCCGATATTTGAGAGAAGTGTCCCGGTGGTATCCGAGAGTGTAACGGCATTCGCCGAACCAGTCTGGGCTGATTGAAATACCAACCGGCTTGTTGAGGAAGTATCGGTCACAACAGAGGCCGTAACATTCCCGTGCATGGCATTAACTGCATTCGCGATATTCGTCAGCACCGTATTATTGGAATCGCCGCTGGAAAGCGTGACGTTGACAGTCTGATTTCCTACCTGGATCGTCTTCAATCCGGTCCCCTCGGCCGTCACAATGCTTCCCGAAGTGCTGTTCAATTGGTCGGAAAGAGCCCAGTCGGTTTTTGCAAGCTGTGTAACCAATAGAGAGTGGGTTCCCGAAGCCGCACCCGCCGAAGCGGTTGCACTGACTATGCTCGGCATCGAGCTGGACGCGGTCAATGTCATGAACGTGGACGAACTATTAGTCACGGCCATCGCAGTGGAAGTGTTGTACAACGTCTGCAGGTTGTTCTTCATTGTCCCGAAGGCCGAGATCTGCGCTTTGAGCGTCGTTTCCTCATTCTGAAGAGGGGTCACTTCTTCGCTTTGAAGGTCGGTCTGATATTGTTGAACCGCCGTCAATATCTGCGATGATACCTGTGTCGCTGGTCCGGTTGCCATGGTGCTGCCCTTACACCCATCTAAAGATTAAATGCCTGAATCCATGCGGAGCGCAATTCTTCCAGCACGGTTGTCGCTTCATCGACTTCGCCTTTGCGAATACATTCTTTTGAATACATATACAAACTCATCAGTCCGCTTGCCATTTCCTCGTAATCGAAATTCAAACCGAGAATCAGCTGAGAGATCGCTCTTTGAGCAAGATCGTAGTCCTTTTTCTTGCACGCGAAGATGGCCGTGTCGTACAGTTTCTTGATCACTTGGACCGGCGTCAGATTGACCAGGTGCTCCCTTCTGTAGGAATTTGCAGCGGACGCCATTGCGTGCTGATTTCCCGCCTTTATCATTTGCGCGTGCCGTTCAGCCGAAGCCGTTTGTTCCGTTTCTTCCTTTTCGAGCGTCGCAGTCAATTGTTGAGCTGCAGATTCCATAGCTTCCTCGCTGGTCTTGTCTTGTTCTGGACAATGCTCTCACTGCGAGCATCATCATGATGGAAAGAACGAGAGGGGCTGCGGTTTTTGACCGTCGCCCCTCGTTCGTTCATGAGCTGTTACTTGAACAACGACAAGAAGACTTGCGGCGATTGATTGGCTTGTGCCAACTGTGCCGTCGCGGTCTGTTGCAGAATCTGATCTTTCACCGACGCAATTTGCTCGACGGCGATGTCAGCATCCGTGATCTGGCTCTTCGAAGCCGTGATGTTCGTGATCATGGTCGCAAGATTAGTCTGCTTTGCTGTAAGGCGGTTCTGCTGGGCGCCGATACTGCCGATCGCATCGAGAACGGTCGTAATACCAGTGTCAACAGTCAGCCCTGCAACGTTTGCTGCAGTAATGGAACCAGCTGCTGTTCCGAGAAGAGCGGCAGAACCAACGGCTGTTGTCAGCGACATCGAGAAGTTTGCACCAGTATCGCCGACCTGGAATGCCGGTGTTGCACCTGCACCAGTCGTGATCGTGGTTCCTGCTCCAACCAAATCTGTGGCCGCAGCCGCACCGGTTGCTACTGCAGTACCCATCACGTCCACAGTAATGCCAAGCGCAGCGAAATTAAGCGTTTGCGCTCCGCCTACTGTTGTTGCACCCATCGTCACTGATGCGGTCGCATTGTCACTTGCGCGGGTCAGTGTAAGAACGGCGCCTGCTTTGCTCATTGTGTACGTGTCAGAAGCCTTCGCACCCGTGACATCGATCGAGGTAACGGTGCTGTCTGTTCCGGCCACACCAGCGGTAAGGCTGCCGCCCGATTGAGAAACGCCAGCGACAAAAGACCCATTGATCAGGCTTTTGCCGTTGAACTGTGTCTGCGCAACTGTGTCGTCGATTTCTTTCGCAAGGTCCGAAATCGTCGTCGCGATTGCATTCTGCTCGTCTGTGCCAAGTCCGCCGTTATTGAACTCGGTTTGCTGAGCTTTGATCTGCGTCATCAGGTTGGAAATCGTCTGGTATCCGCCTTCTGCGACGTTGTAGATGTTCTGCGCAGAGCTGACGTTATCCGACGCTGCACTCAATGAAGCAAGCGTGCCGCCCATCTTGTTGGAAATAACATATCCTGACGGATCATCCGCTGCGGTATTAATGCGTTTACCGGACGCTAACCGCAATTGGTGGACTTGCAGATCCGCGTTCACTGAATTCAACGCGTTGAGGGCGTTCAATGCAGCGATATTTGTGTTTATTCTAGCTGTGGATGCCATAACTACCTCCTTGTAATATGGTTTGTGGATTGAAGTGGGCTTCCGTGCCCTATGTGTGTGGAAAGCTTTGTGAGCTTCTACAGGTATTATCGGCAGTTCATTCGCGAAATATAGCCCCAATCGGATAATTATTATCAATAGTGTGAGGTAAAGCGGGGGGAATTTTAGGGCCCAAAGGCGCAGAACCGGGCAGAATCAACTCAACTCAGAATGACTGCTCTCGGGGAAGATAGGTTCTCAAACAAAGGAGATTTGAATGCAGTGCTTAGCTACCGAGGATTGAATACGAAGGGTACTTTCTAAAAATTCTCTTTGAACAAAATATCGACTGCAGATGAAATCATCCGAGAAGGTAAAATCTATTTCCATCGACTGCAGACATTTATGCTCGCGCGTTTATCTCCCCTGCTGCGGTTCTTCTGCACATTAGAACCGCAGAGGGGATGATATAAAAAAATAAATTCTTTCCTGGTTTCCGCCGTCAGAATGTAATTTTCAAAGTAACGACAGAATTCTTTTTCGTCTTGACCCTCACCGTATGCCCGTCAAAAGCCGCAGGTTCACCGTCTTCTTCCAAAAAATTAGAAGTGACGACTTTCGTCGGCGCTTGGGGAAGCCACAATAAGGCATCTGAGTCGATCCCCTGAGATTCATACCATTGAATAATCCATGAGTCGGAATCTTCCGCCTTTTTCAACACTGTCAAAATAAGGTTCGGCGGTCCGAGCTGAATAAGCGAGCCGGACACGGGAAGTCTTCCTTTGTGGCTGTCAGTGGTCACGACGATCAGAGGGTTGTTATACTCGTAGCCGGCCCCCACTGTGTTCGCATCTCTCCATGTTCCTGGATGCGGATACAAACTGTACTCAATAGAATGCTTCCCACGGTCGGCTGTTGGATCAGGCCATAACGGAGAACGGAGGAGTGATAATCGTATGGTATGACCTTTGATATCGTAACCGTATTTCGAACGATTCATCAGGCTCGCGCCGTACCCATGGCCGGACAAATCCGCCCAACGCTCTGCCGGGACCTCCACCCGTGCTCTTTCCCAGCTGTTTTCCATTTGGGTCGACCGTTGGATCGTACCGTACGGAATTTCATACGTCGCAACCGAGTCGATCGTAGATATTGGAAATGCCACCTTCAGCATGGTATGTTCTTCCCACCAATCTACGTCGGTCTTGAAATCTACGCGATACACTCCTTTGTAAAGAATAATATCCTGCGTAAAGAATGAGCTGGGGAAATCCGGCGTGGGATAATCGCGGCGGAAGCTTGGACCGAGACAATCGTGCGTGACGCGAATCACCCACCGCACCGGACCGCGTTCGACGACTTCTATCCGGCGAAGCTTTTGCGGATATTCTTTCCCCGTCAAACCGATATTCCACGCATCCCATTGCTTCGGTTTATCCTCAAGCAATTGCAGTTTGTTGCCGTTGCCGGCAAGGTATTCTCTTCCGGTCATCCTGTCAATAATGTTCCTGACCCATCCGGAATCTCGGCCAACTGTGACACGGAAATAATCGTTCTCGATCGTGAAGGAAGAATCAACGCGCATGCCCGCAACAAACTTCGAACGTTGTTTTCGCAATTCATATGTCTTAAACCCGAAAGAAGGAACTCGTTCTGCGATAAAAAGGATCTGCCTCTCTAGAAGACTTGTCTCGACAACCTGCGACGCAACCTCTTTACCGTCCGATTGGAAGACCGCATATTGGCTCGTATCTCCCTCGGGAAGAGAAATCGCCGCCACGTCCGTTCTCTCCCACGACAGCTGGTTGAAAACTACAACCGGTGTTCCCTTCGTAAAGTTTGACGTTCCGATATTTGAAGCGATCGTTTCGATCGATTTTTGCAGCTCAAACTCGCCGCTCTTCCTTGCGGCTTTGTGGCGCTCTGTTGCGTCGAGGTAGTTTTCGCGAATGCCCGACCCGGGAAGGATATCATGGAATTGGTTAAAAAGAACATTCTTCCATGCTTCGTTCAGCAGCGCGTGATTATAGCTTCTTCCGTACATGGTCGCAATGGTTGAGAATTTTTCCGCGGACGTCAGAAGACCCTCATTCCGGCGATTGTATTCTTTCATCTTGGCTTGAGTGGTAAACGTCCCCTGATGATACTCGAGATAGAGTTCGTCCTTCCAGGTCGGAATCTCTTCAGGGTTCTGTTTCTTCAGCCAATCGATGTACTGAGCCGCTGTACAGTATTCAATAGTTGGATAGATGTCGAGATGCTTCAAGTGTTCGATGCGGTCGAGCATTTCGTTTGTCGGTCCGCCGCCGTGATCCCCTACTCCAAAAAGGACCATCATTCTTGTGAACCCGGTATTCGCGTCAAATTGCCGCATCCAATCGGCAAGCTGGAATGGGTCCTGGATCTCATTCACGTAGTCGTAGGGGAAATACGTGAGAATGCGGGAACCGTCTTGCCCTTCCCACCAGAACACTCTGTATGGAAAAATATTCGTGTCGTTCCACCCTAACTTTTGGGTGATGAATGCGTCGATGCCCGCGTTGAGGTAGAACTCCGGCATATTCCAGTTATAGCCGAAGGAGTCGGGATTCCACCCGATCTTCACGTCTGTTCCGAGCTCTTTCCGGAAGTATCTCTTTGAGATGAGAAGATGATGCATCCACGATTCACCGCTGGGCAAATTGCAATCGGGCTCAACCCACATTCCGCCGACAACTTCCCACCTCCCGTCCTTTACCCGCTGTGCGATTCTATTGAACACATCGGGATATTTCTGTTTCATCCAGTCGTAATACAGCGCCGCACTTTGAGTATATGAGAAATCGGGGCGCGCGTCCATCATGTTCAGGACAGAAGTGAATGTGTTCCGGCAAACTTCCACCGTCTCTTTATCTCGCCACAGCCAAGCAGCATCGATATGAGCGTTGGCGTCGAAACTGAGCGTGAACCGTTTAGCATACTCCGCAACGGGCTTCAATTGCGAACGGACATCGTTGAGCGATGCGGAGAATTTCTCCATCGAAGACGAGCGAAGAGCATCGAGGTCTACACGGGCGGCCTGTTCCTGGAGTACTCGGTTGAGTCTTTCTTTCTCCCCCTTGTCGATCTTCGATTTGTCGATTCCAAAATCCTGGACCTTTTTGTCATACGGGCTGACCTGCTTCGTGTCTACGCTCAAAAGCTTTTGGCCGACGCGAATGCTCATCGAGAAATCCTTTATTGCCTGACGGATGGTGTCGGTGCCGGCCATCTCAATGTCGGCACGCCGTAACCTGATCGTCCCCCACGTCGTAATGGCGCGGATAGCAATAAGAAATTTGTCTCCCGGCTTTGCATCGGCCGACAGGACAAAAACGCCGTCCCCGGGGAAATATCCTTTGCTTGCTTCGTTGATCCACATATATCCGTATTCGTCAGCTGACACCACAAATCGTACCGTCCCGCTCACTTTCTTCCCAAGAATAACGTCCGGGAGAACGATTTCTTTTCTAAACCAGCATGAATCGGAATGCGCCGGCGCACCGATATTCAGCGTCTGCCATTGTGAATCGTCGAACCCTTTTTGCGTCGGGTCACCCTTCATTTCTCCGAACTTCAAATTCGGGCTCATCTTCACATCAGTCAGCTGGAGCGTGGCCAGCGAGTCGAGGGCGCCGGCAACTCTATCGACGCTCGTCTGTCCGAGAACGATGAACGGAAGAATTATTACCGCAATGAGCGAGAAGAACCTTTTCATAACGACTCCTTTGTTATCGAAATGTTTCTAAGACTTTTGGACGGCCATCAATGTTCCAGCTACTTTTTTGTAGTTTGATCCATCATTACAGTGATGAGAATAACAAATCCCACTATTACTTGCTGTACGTACGAATTGACGTCGAGAAGATTTAACCCATTGCGCAGTACGCCGATGAGTACCGCGCCGAGCAGCGTCCCGACGATCGTACCCCGCCCTCCGGAAAGGCTTGTCCCGCCGACGACGACGGCAGCGATCACGTCCAGCTCATACATTAAGCCTGCATTCGGCTGGCCTGAGTTCACGCGCGAAGCGAGAAGAATTCCGCTCAACGAAGTACACACACCGCAAATAACATAGACGCCGATGAGGATGCGGCTGGTGTTTATGCCCGCAAGCCGCGCCGCCTCCTTGTTGCCTCCAACAGCATAGACATAACGTCCGAACCGGGTCCATTCCAAAATAATGTATGATCCGACAAATACCAAGGCCATAATTAGCGTCGGAACAGGAATTCGGAAGAGACGCGCTCCGGCGATGAGGGCGAACTGAGGGGGAAGTTCCCAGATCGGCCTTCCGTCGGTGAAGATGTATGCCGCTCCGCGGAAAATGGTCATCAATGCCAGAGTGGCAATGAACGGAGTGATGGAGTACTTCGTAATACATATTCCGGCAAACCCACCGGACAGTGCGCCCGCGATCAATCCCGCTGCGACCGCCAATGGAAGAGAAACGTCTACCGGAAACGGAAGTTTGGCGATGCTTGCGGTGATGACACCCGTAAGAGCAACCAATGCACCGACCGACAAATCAATTCCGGAGGTGAGAATGACGAACGTCATGCCGGCCGCGATGATGGCGGTGATCGACAGCTGCAGCGAGACGTTCAGAATGTTTTCAGCAGTGAAGAAATACGGCGAGAGCTGAGAGAAAAGAAAGATCTCCGCTGCCAGCGTTATTCCGATGCCGAATTTTGCCGGCAGCTTCGAAATAAAATTTGCTTTCAGATCACTGTTCACTGCGCACTCCTGCCGGCGCACGTGTTGCGAGCGCCATTATTTTCTCCTGTGTCGCGTCTCCGTGCTGCAATTCGCCGGTGATGCATCCGTCGTGCATGACAATAATTCTGCTGCACACCCCGAGAAGCTCGACAAGGTCGGATGAAATCATGACAATGCCGACTCCCTCGGCTGCAAGTTTTCCCATCAGCGTGTAAATCTCATATTTCGCGCCAACGTCAATTCCGGCGGTCGGCTCATCAAAGATCAGGACTTTCGACTTTGTCAAAAGCCAGCGGGCCAGGATCACCTTCTGCCGATTGCCGCCGCTCAGATTTTCGACGGGCTCATGTGCATGCGGCGTCTTAAGATGAAGTTGTTCCATTAATAACTGAGTCTTCGCCGACTCCTTCACTGTATCAAGGAATGGGCCGCGCATCAGGTCGCCGAGGCTGGAAAGAGAAATATTTTCGACGACATTCATTTCCGGGATGAGTCCTAAGCGATTTCGATCCTCCGTGAGGAGCCCGATGCCCAGGTCAATCGCCTCTCGCGGAGAACGAGGATTGATTTCCTTCTCTTGAAGAAACATTTTCCCCGACTCCTTTGCATCGGCGCCAAAAATAACACGAGCTAGTTCGGTGCGCCCTGCCCCCACCAATCCGGCAAAGCCGAGAATCTCTCCACGATGCAATGAAAAATTTATGCCTCTAAGGATGCCTGAACTGACATTCTCAACACGAAGCAATTCCCCGCCGCGCGTCAGCCGGACGCGTGGGAATTCGTCCTCCAGCTCGCGGCCCACCATCCATCGGATGAGGCTTTTCTTATCGAGTTCTGCAACCGGACAGGTGTGAACAACTTTGCCGTCGCGAAGCACGGTGACGCGGTTTCCGATCTCAAAGATCTCTTCCAGGCGGTGCGAGATGTAGACAACGCCCACCCCCTCCGATATCAGCCTCCGGATGATCGAATAGAGATTGACGAGTTCCCGTCCCGTGAGCGCGGCAGAAGGCTCGTCCAGAGCGAGGATGCTCACCTTTTGTGAGATTGCTTTTGCAATTTCAACCACTTGCTGCTGGGCAACGCTTAAGGCGCGTACCGGAAGCGCCGTATCAAAATCTTCTCCTAGCTGCGCCAATCGGCTCCTTGCATCCCTGCGCATTGCCGCGTAGTCAATGAACAGAGCCGGTCTTCGCATCGGCTCTTTTCCGAGAAATATGTTTTCCGCGACCGATAACTCCGGTACGAGCTTGAAGTCCTGATAAATTATTCCTATGCCGTAGTTCAACGCGTCGGATGGAGTATGAATCTCCGCTTTCATTCCGTTGATGAAGATCGTGCCTTCATCCGGAGAAAGCGCGCCGGAAAGTACCTTCATGAGTGTTGATTTGCCCGCGCCGTTCTCGCCGACGAGACAATGGACTTCTCCGGCGTTCAATTCATATCCAACGCCATCCAGTGCCCGAACGCCGGGATACGCTTTGGAAATACCGCTCAGACGCAAAAGTGGGGGCATGCTTACGGCGTAGTTGTCTTCTGCAGCGCTTCCCGATCGACGATGCCGACTTCAACAGCGTAGCGCTTTTGAACTGCGGCTCCCGAGAAGTACTCCTTGATGGTGGAAATCGTTGCTGCACCTATTTTTTTAGGGTATTGAATGACATCGGCCTTCAAGGGAGAGTCCTTGAGAATAGCGTCGACTGCCGGAGGGGTTGCATCGTACCCTACGATTACGATGTTCATCCTTTTGAATGCGAGAACTGCATCAAGCGCACCCAGAGCAGATTCATCGTTGATCCCGAAGATTCCGTTGACGTCCGGGTGAGCCTGGAGAACGTCGGAAGCTGCTTCCAGCGACCTGTCGCGGACTCCGTCCCCGTTCACGTCCGACACGAGCGTGATGCCTGGATATTTTTCGATCGCGCTTTTGAAACCTGCAACACGGTCAAGCACGGAAGTCAGAATCGGCTGATCGATGACGGCGACTTTTCCCTTTCCGTTGAGGAGTTTCGCAAGATATTCGCCGGCCCTTTTCCCGCCTAGCTCGTTGTCGGAAGCGATATGGCTTACAACAATTCCGTCGAGCGCAGCGATGTCGGCAGTAAAGACCGGGATCTTCGCGTCGTTTGCTTTCTTTATGCCGCTGCCGACTCCTTTTGAATCGACTGGACAAACGATAATCGCATCCACTTTACGAGCAACGAAATCCTCTATTTGGGCGATCTGCTTCCCGATATCGAACTCCGCAGCGGTGACGATCAGTTCGTAGTCATCCTTCGCAGCTTCTGTTCGAAGTCCCTCCTCCAAATCCTTATAGAACATATGCCCCCGGGTCAAAAGGGTTACCCCGATCACTTTCGTGTGCTTTTGCTCCTCCTCCTTTTTCCCGCAGGATGAATTTCCGAGCATGCAGCAGATGACAATGAACGTTACTACCAGTCTTTTTTTCATGATTGAACGTATCTCTTTTCTGTTCGAAATGGAAGATGCTTCAATACACAGGAATCGCGGATTTTCGACAATGAACCTTGAATTATGGTGGAAGAATGTAAATAAAGCGACATAGAAATTCAAGACCGTTTCGCAGGCGGTGGCAATGCACTTTCAGAGCATATGTCATTCCGGCGAAAATTCCGAGGGAGTTCCTTCGAAACCGGAATCCAGTTTGTTGTTCTGGATGCCAGTGCCAAAGGAACCTCTTCGGGGCCATCGCCGGCATGACAGACCATTATTGTCTGGATCTTCAAATTGCAACACTATCTCCCAAGCACTATCTTTGTCGTTGCAATTGCAGAAACGTATTTTTACATTCTCACGACTCTTTGTACTTACATAATCAAGAGAACACTGCTACGCTCCTGCAACAATCGAACACAATTTCCACCGGAGAGACTTCATGAGCAAAAATAAAATCAAGCGTATCGCAATCAACACGGGCGGCGGCGACGCTCCCGGCCTGAACGCCGTTATTCGCGCAGTTGCGGTTGCAGCGGAGAAACGGGGATGGGAGGTGTATGGAATCCGCGATGGATACAATGGACTATTTCTTCCCGAACGGTATCCCGATGGTGGATTGGTTCATCTCACCCATGATAAAGTACGCGGCATCACTCATCTCGGCGGCACGATCCTTGGGACGACGAACAAAGGGAACCCGCTAAAATATCCAACAAAGGGAAAAGACGGCAAGTGGTTCGAACGAGACCGGTCGGATGAGATCATGAAGGCGTTCAAGAGGAACAAGATTGATGCACTCATTGCAATCGGCGGCGATGGTTCGCTTTCAATCGCGAATGAATTTCAAAAAAAGGGGCTGCGCGTTATCGGCGTCCCAAAAACGATCGACAACGATCTTGATAAAACGGTCATTACATTTGGATTCGACACCGCGGTATCGTTCGCAACAGAATGCATTGACAGGCTCCACTCTACTGCACAAGCACATCAGCGAGTAATGGTTGTCGAGGTGATGGGACGGTACGCCGGCTGGATTGCGTTGAACAGCGGAATATCCGGGACGGCCGACGTCATTCTCATTCCGGAAATCCCTTACGATATTGAAACGGTGGCCGAAAAGGTCAGAGAACGGGACAGGGATCACCGGTATTTCTCGATCGTCGTAGTGGCGGAAGGAGCAAGGCCGGTCGGCGGAAAAACTTCCATCATCGGAAAAGAGCTTGGACGGGCGGAACGTTTGGGGGGAATCGGCGAGACGGTCGCCCATCAGATCCAGGAAATCACAGGAAAAGAAACGCGATTAGTGGTCCTCGGGCATTTACTGCGCGGGGGAACTCCGACGACGTTCGACCGGCTGATCTCGCTCCGTTTCGGCGCCGCCGCAGTGCGCGCATTGGACGAAGGAAAATCGGGAGTCATGGTCGCACTCGACCCGCCAACCGTCCGGTATGTCCCTCTCTCCGATGCAACGCACCGCATGAAAACAGTTCCTCTCGATTGCGATACAATTTTAACAGGACGAGACCTGGGAGTCTGTTTCGGTGACTAGAAGCTAACTCAAACACTCCAATAAATGTCATTCTGACCGGAGCGAAGCGAAGTGAATGCCGAAGGCATCCCTTCGGGAGAATCCATGATAATCATACATTGTGTATCTACGAGGCTTCAGTGTCGTGGATGCTTCTCCCGCCAAAATGCGGCGGGATCAGCATGACATTTACAAATGTAATCTCCATCGGAACCATTTTTGAGATGGCTTTAGAAGCTATCTCAAAAATGGTCTTGCGCTAGCCCCTCGACGCGTTGCCTTTCGGGGGACCTGCTCAGGGTGAACAAATGGCCCGTTCATCCTGAGTAAGCGGACGGAGTGGAGCACATCTGGCGAGGCCATCCCTTCGGGAGGAGGATCAAGTGATGTGTTTTTGAGATAGCTCCCAGTAAAAAAGTGCGAACTGGCTTGACAAAGGCTGGCGTCCGCCGGCCTTTGGTTTTTTATGAGTCCAACTCGTTCCAAATTCCAGAGGGATCACTTCTGACGAAGGCATCACTTTGCCACTGACGGAACGTCGCGAACGAAAAAAAGAGAACAAATCGCAACTCGGAATTTCTCTATTTCCCCGAAGGGAACAATCCAGCCCCTCCATCGTCTATATACCTTGAACGATGAGCCAAAGCAAGATTTACTAATACTAATCTTTTGAGGAGTGTATCATGAAAACAACGATACTCTCTCTTGCGTTGCTGGTGTGTGCCCCGCTCTTCCATTGTAGCGCACGCGTAGACGCCGGAGACAAGAAAGGAAGTGTGGAGGTTGTCGCCGACAACGGCCATCAGCGAGGCGGATGGCTCGGAGTTTCGATCCAGGACATTACTTCGAAACTGGCAAAGAAAAAGAATCTCAAGAACGAAGACGGCGTTTACGTGAACGATGTCCTTGACGACAGCCCGGCAGATTCCGCGGGAATGAAGGAAGGAGACGTTATCGTGGAGTTCGACGGCAAGGCAATCGACGATGCCGGCGACCTTTTGCGCGCAGTCCATAAAACGAAACCAGGGACAAAGGCAGCCATCGTCATCATTCGGGACAACGACAAAAAATCGCTCACAATTTCTGTCGGCAAACCCCGCCATAACAGCCATGCATCAGGTTTTGCATTTGCTCCGCCAATGCCGCCGCATGCAACCCTTTTCGGATCGGCACGGAGGTGGGGGCTCCAGCTCTCTGAATTGAACGAACAACTCGGCGAATATTTTGGCGCCCCGAACGGCAGAGGCCTTCTCGTCGAACAGGTAGAAAAGAAAAGTGCGGGCGCAAAAGCCGGGTTCAAAGCCGGGGATGTGATAACAAAAATAAACAAGAATTCGATAGAAGACATGCGGGATCTTTCGGAAGCGCTGGAAGATGCTCAGGAAGGTGACAAGGTTTCGGTTGAAGTTCTGCGGAAAGGATCGAATACAACTTTGACCGTCGAGATAGAAGACTCGGACGACCCTCCATCATCGTTCAATTTTCATTTTGAAAATGTCCCCGACCTTGACGGGTTCCATCCCGAAGGGATACAACTCGGGATTCCTTCCTTGCAACCCCTGCCCGATATGCGCGACCTGAAGATGCAGATTAACCGTTTTAGAGATGCCATGACGCGCGTTACTGTATAAAATTTCATGCAGCGATAAAAAAGGCGACAGATCATCTGCCGCCTTTTTTATTTTATCCCCGATGAGACAGAACTGGAAACGGCGATCGCTCCTCTTTGCGGCGAGTATATTGTTTTCTATTTTTTTATTTTGTATTTTTGCATGCACACCTGAAAATAGTGTCGCCTTTCCCATATTAATTAACGGTTAATTCAAGGTTGATAGTAGCAGATTTTAGCGCAAAGTTTTCTTGTTATACAGCAGCAGTGCTTATTTGCTCGGCGATATTGGCAATGGACTCGTTGGCAGGCCAACCGTTTGATAATCCAGACGGAAATACCGACGGTCAATCATCTCAAACCGATTCGACACACGCAACCCAGCCGTTCCCTCAAAACCCCGACGGAAAACCACTCTGGCATTCGATGGTGACAAACGTTCCCGGCGATTGGGTAAAATGGTACCACATAACATTCCGCAGCGATAAGATAGGCGAATACTCTGCGATTGCTGCAATGACGGGAATTCTGATGGCGACCGATAATCAAACATACCAGGCGCAGAAGAAGTGGGATAAAGAGTCGGCAACAGTAAGTTCTGTCAGCAATTTTATAACTGATTTTGGACAGGGAGACGCCCAGGCAGCCCTTGCCAGCGCCTACCTCCTTTATGGATTGACATTCGACGACAATCGATCATTGCGAACTGGAACTGAAATTGTTCAGGCAATTCTGTCCGGCGGCATTGTTGTACAGCTGATAAAACACGTTACGGGAAGAGAGAGTCCTTTCGTTTCGACGGCTCCCGGCGGCGTTTGGCGCTTCTTCCCGAATCAATTTGATTATGCTAAAAGAGTCCCTCACTATGATGCGTTCCCGACAGGTCATCTTTGCACGTCGATCTCCACGGTTGTGGTGATCGCGGAAAATTATCCGCAAATGACATGGATTAGGCCTGTCGGTTATGTGATCGTAGGTGCAATCGGCGTGACGATGGTGAATATTGGAATTCACTGGTACAGCGATTACCCTCTCGGGCTGGCAATCGGCTATACGTTTGGAATGATTGCCGCTCACCCCGAGGGTTACGACCTTGCGAATTTCGGGAAGGATGATTCTCACGCTCTGTCGGTGCAGCCGACCCTGATTCCGGGGGGAGCCGGCATTAGAATGAGCCTCAACTTAAATTAACGCAGGTCCAAACAAATCTGCCTGCTTGCTGCGTTTTGGAATCGAAAAGCAATGCCACTATCGTTTTCTTTAATCACAAAAACGCCATCCAACGCTCTTTGTTTCTCACACGCCATTCTCTTGTCATGAATTATTTTGTCCCATGGGGAATAGCCCTCTGTTTATGTTTTTTCGTTTTGCCGGCACAAACAACGCCGGATTCTCTCGCGCGGAAAAATACGGCATTGGCTTCCACTGCGCCGATAAGCAGCGCGGAACCTCTACGGCTGGAGAACCAAAGTTTTTTCTCTGCATTCCTCCATGACGAAGGCGAAATCTGGTCTTCCCCCTTCCGTATAAGCCGGGACCAAGCTGAAGTATGGGGTGGAGTGACCCTTGCGACCGCGCTCGTCATAACGGTAGACGAACCGATCTCAAGGGATGTCTACAGATTCCGGAACGAACATCTTTGGGTTCAGACAGTCAGCCCCATTGCCACCCAGTTCGGCCAGTTTTACGTTCCTTACAGCATCGCTGTTCTATCGTGTCTGGATGGAGTAGCGTTCAATGATGACGAGCGACTCGAAACGGGGCTCCTGGAAGTTCAAGCGATGTTCCACTCGGGAATAGTAGTTCAAGTACTAAAACACTTGTTTGGAAGGAGCCGTCCGTTTATCGATAACGGGAAGAGCATTTGGTATGGACCGCGGGTAATAATAAAGCGGTATGAGGGCGGGGGTTTTTCGCCGTATGACTCCTTCCCGTCGGGGCATACTATCACCGCATTCAGCCTGGCAGAAGTGATCGCCGAACGGGAACGTCCCTGGGTTGGTGTGGTTGCATACACGTGCGCAGGACTTTGTGGAATTTCACGGCTTACTCAGCACGATCACTTTCTCTCTGACGTTGTTCTCGGAGGGGCACTCGGCGTGGCGATAGGAAAATTCGAAGTGGAATCGCATGAGAAGAACTACACAATTTCTCCGACCGTAGGGTTAGGCTCGGCGGGGGTTTCTATCCAATTCAATTAGAAGCCATCTCAAAAACACATCACTTGATCCTTCGATGCGCTCACTCCATTCGCTTACTCAGGATGAACGGGCCATTTGTTCACCCTGAGCATGTCCCCCGAAGGGGGACGCGTCGAAGGGATGGCTTCCAGAAGAAACGACCTCATCTCAGAGGCAGGGAGAAACGTCCCTATCCACTTCTCATTTCCCCATTTTCAGTTCCGTTATCATTTCTCGATGAGCCCGCCCGCCAATTAGGACTTTCCGACAAGATACCGCTTAATTTTTTGTGTCGTCGTTTTTTCGAACTCCTGCTCGCGAATCTTGAATGTCTTTATCTGTTTGAAGCCCGGCAATTCCGCGTTTGTCTTTTTCACTTCGTTTGCGATGACCTCGTGGATCATCTCCGGAGTAATTTTGACGCCCTTCGATTCAGAAAGCTCGATAAAGGCCTCGGCGTCGACAACAATCTGTGCTGCGATAATTTCATCGAGCTTCGCATCCTCTTCACCGAAAACGTATGACTCAAGGACGAACGGACTGCGATTAAGAACATCTTCAACCTCTTCCGGATAGACGTTCTTGCCGCTCTTCGAGATGATGACGTTCTTCTTCCTGCCGCAAATATGAAGGAATCCGTCCTCGTCGATCCGGCCGAGATCTCCCGTTTTAAACCATCCATCCTCAAACGCCTCTTTCGTTGCAGGTTCATTTTTGTAATAGCCGATCATTATGTTCGCCCCCTGCGCCCAGACTTCGCCGACTCCTTCGCCGTCCGCCTGATGAATGTGCAGCTCCACGGACGCCAGCGGCAATCCGGCTGCATCGTCCTTAAACTGGTCCAGCCGGTTCAACGCAAGGAGCGGCGAAGCTTCGGTAAGCCCGTATCCCTGAACAAAATTGAATCCGAATTCCCGGAGCCCCTTCGCAACAACCGGGTCCTGTGCTGCACCGCCGGCAACAAAGCACCGTATCGAGCCGCCGAACCTCCGATGAATTTCCTTGAAGACAATTTTCTTGAAGCTCTTCCACCCGGCCCGCTCGACCACGTCGCTCACTCTAATAAGAGGCCCGATAATGAGCGATGTCACTTTCTTCTCATGAATCGTCCTGTAGATCCGCTTGAACATTTTATCGAAGAGGAGCGGGACCCCCAGAAGCATCGTTGCCTTCACCGACTGCAGGTCTTCAACGACCGTTTTCAACGATCGGGCATAGTGCGCCGAGGCGCCGGCGTAGAGCGGACAGAGAAACCCGCACGTGCACTCATACGTATGATGCATCGGCAGAACCGAAAGGAATCTGTCCTCCGGAAAGATGAAAAACATCTCTACCATCGCTGCAAGGTTTGACGCGATATTCTTCTGGCTCAACATTACGCCTTTCGCTCTTCCCAGAGATCCGGACGTGAAGATGATTTCCGCTTCTTTGTCAGGATCGATCCTCGGCATATTTTCTACGCTGCACCCGTTGCTCGCCTCGATGAGCTCCCTCATGGAATAAAAGCCGTCTTTCGCAGATGACAAATCCATTCCGATATAGAACTTCAGGTTCTTCAGCGACGCCTTCCGCTCCCGAAAGACCGAGTCGAATGCGTCGGAATAAATAATTGCGGTCACGTCCGCTTCGTGGATGATGTTCAGCACTTCGTTGATCGGCAGGTTCCTGTCGATCGGAACGACGACGTAGTTGAAACACATTGCCGAGAGATACGAGATTCCCCATTGAACCCGATTCTCGCCAATCACCGCAATGTGACTCCGTTCCTTTAGGCCGAGGTTCTTGAGTGCAGCGCCGAATTTAAGAATATTCTTGAGAAGCGAGCGGTAGGTAACTTTAGAAATCGGTGTTTCTTTCAGATCTTCAAGCGCGAGCTTATCCCCATATCGTGCAGCCGATTTGACGATCATATCCTGCACGGATGTTATCTCCGGCACTTGATAAAGCGTGTAATTCGTTTTCATAGTGATAGGTCTTAGAGAATACAGTTGTCGTGAGTTAGAACAGATACCAGTGCCGGTCCTCAATAAATGATCCTGCGATTTTTGACCGCTAAGACAACAGGCACCCCAGGAAGTTATGTGCCTAAAGGACCACACTGCTCTTGGCGTGCTCCACCCCTGGCGGCATACTGCAAGAATATTTATTGGAAATGACGCAAGGATGATGCCGGAGGGAAAAAGAACCCATTGCTGTGACATCCATGAAGTGGAACATCGATAATAAAATAGTCCTACGAATATACTAAAACTTCCCCTTTTAATCTCACAACTTTTTTTCTATCTTGTTTCTGCCATGAGGAACCCTTCCCTAGAATTGACTTTCTTGCCCGCTCGGGACCTGCCTTAGCGAGAAGTAGAATTGTTTTCAGCAGGGAACAAAGCTCGTTTTGTCGGAAGGGAGCTTGGTGATCAAAAGAGAAAGCATATACTGACACTCTGAACTACGCCGGCTTTTCCCAATGCTTCGGCCGGCATTGGAAACCGTGCAGATGTCAGTTGACCATGATTTAATTATTGCAGGCGTCGAACGTATGATCATAGACTCTAAAACACTCTCCTCGCGGGAAGCGTACAGCCTCCTTGTCAGCACGGTTGTTCCCCGCCCGATCGCGTTTATCACCTCGATGAATGCGTCGGGGACCGTTAACGCTGCCCCGTACAGCTTCTTCAATGCGGTCGCATCGTCCCCTCCCCTCATCATATTTTCCGCCGGACGAAAAGACGGTTCAATGAAACATACGGCAGAAAATATTCTACGGAGCAAGGAGTTCGCCATCAACATCGTTACCGAACAAATGCTTGACGCGATGAACATCTCGTCGGCCGATCTGCCGTCGGAGATTTCGGCGATAGAGCAAAGCAATCTCACTCCAGCGCCGAGCGTCGGCATCAAGACTCCGCGGATTGCGGAATCGACGGTGAGTTTTGAATGCGCCTTGTATCGGCACTTCGAACTTGGAAACGAACCTGTCGACCTCATCGTGGGCGAGATTCTGCACTTTCACGTAAAAGACGAATTGTATTCTGCGGGGACGATCGATCACAAAAATCTGAAGCCCATCGCCAGGATGGGGGGAAAATACTACGCTACGATAGAAAATTTTTTTGAGATGGAGAAGAACCCATTTAACACGAAGAGAAGGGGAAATGCCGGCGGCTCAGAAGGAAGTCGATAGGCTGTAGATAACAATCCGGTTTTCGTCTGTATCGCAAACGTACAGAACATTTTGTGCAACAGCGATTCCGTGGGGATGAACAAGGGTGATCTGCGGTGAACGACTTCCGAACGATGAGGCCTGAAAAAAACCTCTCGAGTTGAACCGGACGACACTATCCTGCTGCGCGTCGACGATGAACACGTCGGATCGTGATGGGTCAATCGCAATCCCCGCCGCATTGGAGAATCGGTTCGGCAGGATAAAATCGATGCCTCCCTGACCCGCCGCCGGATCAAACTTGGGAAGCCATCCTTCAAAGTCGACAGTCTTCGAGTACACCATCCACAAAGCATCATACTGAACACCCGACGCCTTCTGAATGACGACGAAGTCCGACTTCCCCGGAAACGTCGCCAGCCCTGTCGGATGATTCAGGGACGTGATCGACCCTCCGATGCCAGTCTGCAGATCTCCCAGCGGCGTGATGAAAGAGTCTCTGCGCGCGACCTGATTTTCATGGACATACTGGAACAAAAGGATGCGCGCATCGGGATCAACGGGACTGCTGTTGTCCGGCCCATCTCGGGCCACAAGGTATTCGTCGTTCGGAATGATTCCCACGCCGACAAATTTCCTCTGGGGGTGAGCACTTTCTTTCCACACCGTATCGATTTGCGCGATTGACAGTACTCCCAGCGCCGCGGCAAGCTTAACGCGAACGATGATGGCAACCGTGTCCTTAATGACCGGGTCCACCGCGGAAGCCGCCACGATCAGATCCAGCCGGGTATCCTGAGCAGCCGCAAGAGGCTGCAGAATTCTCAGTTCACTCAATTCGCTTCCGGCTTGGTTCAGCATGACAATTCGGTTGTTGTACGTGTCGAGCACGTAAAACAGCTGATCCCTTCCGTAAAGTATTCCGTTCGGCTTGTTGAAACCTGTCCACACACCTGTCTGGATATACGAAGTATCCCCGGTAAAATGGAAATTGGACGTGCTCGGCAAGTCATTGATATCGTACGGCGATTGACACCCGACGAATGCGGCAAGCATGAAACATGTAACGGCCGGCAAAATGAATTTCATTATTGTGTCAATAAGTGATCGAAACGGTTATTCGATTGACCGCGCCGAGGTCATTATAGTTTGCGAATGCATAATCGAGTGAGGCAGTGGCAATTCCCAGCGGGATCAGCACGCCCGCTCCCGCAGCGAAATCTTCGGCGGACGACGTCGAAGCTCCCAGCAGCGACTCGCCCACCGTTCTCTTCACACCCACGCGGACGAAGAACATTCTGTCGTACGCGTACTCCGCACCGACACAAATATTCTCCGCGTTGTCGTTTGGATGGTTGAGCTGCACGGATACCGTCAGCCTGTTCTGGGCGTCGAGCCACGGCTCGACGGCGTACCCAAGACGGAACATTGTCGGCGGTGAGAACGACTGGAAGTTATTCACTGTCGTTCCGTCCTCCCGTGTCACAACGCCAGTCGGATGAACATTGGCGCCGAAATTGGAAACAACGACCGCGAACCGTGACGTGCCGATCCCCAGATAGTAGAAGGTGCCAAGGTCAACGAGGATCCCGTCCATATGCAGCACGTCGATCGTTTCGCGCACGTAGCGTACCGTCGCTCCAAAACTGAACTGATCGGTCATCCTCCGGGAATATGTCCCCGCAACGGCGACGTCGCCGTACGTGAAATAATTCCCTGTCCCCGTGGGCTGCGTTTCCGTCGTCACGCTCATCGGGTCGGTATGGAGCGATGTCGCGGCAATACCGATGGCGTCGTTGCTCGAGAGAAAATAACTCGCTCCGAAAAACTCATGTTGTACGCCGACAAGCCAATCCGTGTGAGAAAATACCGCCTGACCCTGGTACGATTGCTGCGCCGCAGTTGAAGCAGTGTCCCGGACGATGGAAGGATTTGTTTCAGAATTCACCAGTGCGCCGGGATTCCAGAACAACGCGGAGACGTCGTTCACGACGGCGACGTATGCCTCCCCCATCGATGAACCGCGGGAGTCTGCTCCGATCTTCAAAAATTGATATGCAGAGATACCAACTCGCTGCCCGCCCAAATTCGGTACGAGCTGAGCGTCGGCTGAACCCGACACCAGGATCAGGAGGACAAGAAGCATCCCTGTTTTCCTGCTGTATGTTTGTCGCTCGAAGTGTTTCGTTTTTTCCTCTTCTCTGATCATGAGCGCCGGTTAGAACTGTATTCCCAGTCCAATTTTTGCCGTGCGGGGAGCGAGGTATCGCGACGGATCGTAGGGATATGGCGAAATCGTTCCCTGCAATTGAGGATACCGGGGGTCGTTTCCGTTTGTATTGTCCCCGTATTCGTATGCACGGCCGGTCGCCGCGTTGACGATTTGAGTGTTCTTGTTATTCAACAGGTTTTCTACTTCGAACGTGAGTGTAATCTTCATTCCAGCTGCATCCATGTTCTTGCTGAAGTTTGCGTTGATGTAGAACCAATTCTGTCCGACGGATCCGTCGATATTATTGTAATCGGTCACATACAGCGGGCGGCCTTGATCGTCATGGCCTGCCGGCAGGAGCGGTGTATAGCGCATACCCGATTCATAAAAGAACCGGACGAAAAATGAATAGTCATCGAGGACTCCCGGAGCGAATCCGAAAAGAGGTTCGTTCTTGGGAACTTTGTAGTTAAGGTTGAGAGATGCCTGAACGGGGCGATCCCACGGCATATAACTTTCTTTGATCGTTGTTTCAACGCCGCTCGTGACGAGGTCGTACAGCGCTTGGTTCGAGGCAGAGCTTTTTCCTGTAGCTATCGAATACGAGCCGGACAGCGTGGAATTGAAATTGTTCGTGATGCGTTTGTTATACTCTAGTTCGATCCCGCGTGTCCTTGCGTAATCTGAATTGATATACGTTGTATACGTTCCGCTTGAAAACCGCACACTCGTGGCCTGAACAGTCCGCGCGGTGATGTAGTCGAAGATATCCTTGTAGTACGCTGTTACCGTTAACACGTCGTCTTCCGTGATCTGATTGCGAAGTCCAAGCTCGTATGCAACCGTCGTCTCCGGATTCAGGTTCGGGTTGCCGATCGTTTGTTCCGTCGATTGAGCGCTGCTCGAGGTAAGTTTCGAGTAGACGTACGTCGGCTGGGGAAGTTTAGAAAAATGGCCGTAAGAGAAAAAGAGCGTCTGATTATCCGACACCGGATGAGAAATCCCCAGCCTTGGGCTGATGCGCCCTTTCCACCGTCTTCCGAAAAACGAAAAGGTGTTCTGCATATACTGCTGCCGGATCGCGTCCGACGCAAGAGGGACGGCGGGGTTGTTCACCGCGTCATCGACATATTTCCCGGGGAACCAATAGTCAAACCGCAGCCCGAAATTCAGGATCATTCCGTGGATGGTGATATTATCCTGCGCGTATAAATCGCCGGATGCCGGGCTGACGTTGTAGATGTCGTTATTCAGCCCGAGAGGTTTGATCCACGGGTCGGAAATATCGATCATTTGCAGGTTCTCGAAATGAGTTTCAATTCCCGTCTTAAACTTGTTCCTTTCCGTGAAATGATTCGTGAAATCAAGTTTGAAGCTGTAGTCGCTGATATAGTGATCGCGCCACTCGAACGGGCCTCCGGTATCGTAGAAGCCGTCGCCCGGAATGACGCCGACAGTGTCTTTTCCTAAATTGTAATATTGGATCGGGTAGGTCACGATATCTTTGGGCTGATTGTACTGCGTATAATCTTTTCCGTTGGCGTCTCCTCGAACATGAGCGGTGTAGTGGCTCAAACGAATTTCGTAAAACGCCTTTTGATTCAGGGTGTGCGTCCAAGCGAGCGTTTGCTGGATGTTGATTTGTGTGAAAGTATTTGCACTGTCCAGGATATTCTTAAAGGCATATTGGTATCCGGGGGTCGGCTCTTGAAACTCCGTGGCGGTCTGGATCGTGGACGAGTTTTGGTCGATGCTGACTGACTGATTGTATGTGTACGAAAGCTTCTCCGTAGCCTCGGGTTTCCACGTCAATTTTCCCGTCCACGAATAGTCGTTGGCATCCCGCGGTGCAAACTCGTTGCCGTGGAAAATCGAGGATTGAAGATCGTGAGGAGCCACAGTTTGGTATCCTACCGGCATCCCATTGCTCCCTATCACTTGCACCCATCGGGTGTACCCGTCGGAAATGTTCCCGTTGAACGAACTGAAGAAACTCAGAGTACCAGGCAATACTGCATCTGTAAACGGCACCGGTCCACCCAGAGTCGCGCTCAGAATATCAGTGTTGAAGTTTGCACGCGAATTTCCCCAAATCCGGTCTGTCTTGTACGAGACGCCGCCGTGATACGTTGTCGAACCCTCTTTCGTCGTAATGCTGACGACGCCCGAGGTCGCCTGGCCGTATTCAGCACTGTAACCGCCGGTGATCACCTCCATCTCCTGGATCGCATCAGGGCTCAGCTGAAGTCCGAACCCCGTACCGCCGAGAATATCCTGCACTGGAACACCGTCTACGAGATATGCATTTTCGTATCCCCTGCTGCCGCGGATATGGATCTGATTATCGCTTTGGACAACGCCGGTCTGGAGTCCGACAAGATCCTGAACCGATTGCACAGCGGTCACCTTGATATCTTCGCTGCTTACGGTCCGCGAGCTTGATGTCTGTTCAATATCGAACAACGGCTTTTCGCCGACGATCACAACTTCCTTGCCGAGCGTCAACTCGGTCTCCTCGAGTTTGACGTTCAGCGCAGTGGGCTTTCCCGCTTCAACTTTCACGCCCGTATATTCTACGGCCTTGTAGCCGAGCAGCGTAATTGAAATGTCGTACGTGCCCGGGTTTACTTTTGCGATAATGAATTTCCCATCGATATCGCTCGATGCACCATAGTACGTCCCTTTCACGAGCACGTTCACACTCGGAAGCCCTTCTCCTGTTTTCAGATCGGTGATCTTACCGGAAATCGAACCGGCAGATTGGGCAGAGACATGAAGAGAAAGTGTGGCGAGGTAACCGAGAAGAAGGACATAGTTCCGCAGCCGGCAGAAATGCCGGGCTATGAACATTCTCACCGTGATTCTCTGTGCCTCCTCTGTGCATCTCTGTGTAGATCTCTTTTGCTTACACCGAGAGACGCTAAGGTTCACAGAGTTCCACAGAGACATCGAGTCCCAAGTCAATTTTCCAATATGTTTTGCCGCGGCTGACATCAATGGAGTCCAAATTGATTGACAACGACCATGCGGAAGAAGGTTGTAAGAGCCGTTGTGTTTCCGTTGAGCAAATGCATGGGAAGCGCGACGAGAACGAATGTTTTGTTGTTATCGATGACAGCGATCTCCGGAGTTCCAAGAAAACGTTCTTTCTTCACTTGGGGAGGATTCGTAGAGTTGTCGGTATACACTGAATCGATCTGGTAAATATATTGAGCATCGATTCGTTTATAGATACGGCGCCAATTAAAATTAAAGAATTGGACTCCCGGGCCTGGGCGAGGGCCAAACGTGAGCGCCGGGTACCCGCTCGTCGAATCAACCGGAAGCAGGCTCGATCCCACAGGCAAGCGGTTATCTGCGTTTGTGGGTACCGATGAACTGGAGCTTGGGTCAGTCGTCACGCTGTCAATGGGAGCGAAATCGTTCAGCGCGCTCACGTTCGGAAAGGAAATATTCTCTGGAAACGTCGTAGAAAAAATTACCTTGCCTCCGCGCTGGGTGTAATTAAACAAGCCGATCTGGGCCGGTCCATAACTCGGATACAAATCGCTGTACCAATACACAAGATCGTAAAGCTGCAGGGTGAGGATAAAGGCCGGATTGAGATTGGTCGGGACAAGGTTTCCGTACTTCTGATTTGCAATCTGCGTTTGTTTGTCCGTATTACTTAAACCGAATCCTACATCGAAAATGTCAAAGTTCCCGAACGCTCCTCCGGCAATGCTGGCGTCGGAGAAAACAGTTCGGTACAGCGGCAGCGCTGTAGTATCACTCGACTGGTTATCATCCTTCACAACCAACATTCTTCCTTTCGGCTTTTTCACGAACCATCTTCCGGTCGTCGGCGACGACGGCATCCTGGCGGCCTTGCTATACTCACCTGCAACATCCTTCGCCTGCAGGTAAAGAACATTCTGAGCATTCAGTTTCAGGCCCGGAATCGCACCCTGCAATTGGAGTCCGGGAAAAACACCTGTATAAATATTCGCCGAAACAGTTCCATTGTCGGGAGCCAGGTTGCTCGCAGACCGGGGAACTGCGATGGTCACAAGCGTCGATTTGCTGGTAAGAGTCTGCCAACTCGAAGGCTGTGTCGTATCGTTCAGCGCTATTCGGTAAGAGACTATCGTATTGTCTCCGTCGGCATCATGTCCAACCCAGGAAAAGGTCGCAACAGTGTAGGTGGTCTCCGGCTGCTGTATCGTCGACGAATCGACAATGTTGGCAGCGAATTGCACCGTCGGCGGAGTGTTGCGGATAGGAAAAAGAAGAATAGCGCCTTTCGGATCTGCGGCTGATTGGAGATTATTCAGCAATACATCCCCCGCATCGTAAAAACCATTCGTGTCTTTGTCCCAGTACGGGCTTGGCGTCATCCGGACGATTGCTCCCGGCGGCAGGATCGCCGATTGCTTGAACGTATTATCGACCGCACGCACAACGACTATGAAACTGTCACGAATCGCCCGCAGTGGAAGTGCGATAAGCGAATCAGTTGAGGTGACCCACGTATACGTCATCGTGTCCGGCGAAGGAATTTTTGTCGGAGCCGGTTTGAAATTCCCCACGGCAAGGAGGTAGCCTTTCACCATGCCGTCCGGATCTTCCCCGTACCAGTATAAATGCTGGCGAGAGGCAGTCTCAAGGAGGACTGAATTCGGGGTCAGCCAGAGCCGAGTCGAGGGCTGAAGATTCGCCTTCGGTTCGTCAGTAAATTGCTTCGTACAACTGCCGAACGAAAGAACGCACGCCGAAAAAACTATGATGTGGAAAAGATACTGTCGCATTATTTTTATTTCGTCCGCCAGATCCGGTACGATGATATCATGCACCGGTAAACATTGTGTATCAACTAGAACCTATTTCAAAAACTCCAATAAATGTCATTCTGAACGGAGCGAAGCGAAGTGAAGAATCCATGACAATCATGCATTGTGAATCTACGAGGCTTCAGTGTCGTGGATGCTTCGCTGCGCTCAGCATGACATTGACAAATGCAATCCTCATCGAAACCATTTTTGAGATGGCTTCTAGAAGCTATCTCAAAAAAATGTCACATCGTCCTTCGATGCACTCTCCCGCTCTTCGAGCGGGAGAGTGCATGACATTTACAAGAGCATTCTACATCGAGACCATTATTGAGATGCCTTCCAGCTACAACGGTGCGAGCGTACTTCGCGCCACTTATTTCAGAAGAAGCATTTTCTTTGTCTGAACAAAATTAGCCGACATGATCCTGTAGAAATATACTCCCGACGAAAGCCTCGATGCATCGAAGGTCACATTATAATTGCCCGCAGATTGCTGGGCATTGACAAGGGCTGCAACCTCCTGGCCCAAAACGTTGTACACCTTCAACGAGACCTTTCCTGCTGCGGGAACAGCATAACGAATCGTTGTCGACGGGTTAAATGGATTCGGATAATTTTGATCGAGCGAAAAACGCTCGGGGATATTTCCATTGCTTGCACTGACCCGAGTTGTCGGCGCTCCGACATAGTCGGCGTTCGTTCTCGGCACAACCATATAATTGTTGTTGTTGTAATAGATAATCCCGGTCAGTTTTCCGATCTTGGTACCTGTTTTTAAAACTATATCTCCAGTAGCAGCATCCGCCACGACGTTCGAATATGTATTCCGTCCGTCTCTCCTGACAAGGATCGGAGCGGAACTGTTTGAGACTTCAAACTCCGTTGCATCGACAAAAATTGGATTAACGTTCTCTACCGTCACCGTGTCAAACTCGGCCAGCATTCCCTCGTACGGCTCGGCACCGAGATTACCGTTAGCGACCGCCGGACCAAAAACCGACGTCAACAACTTTACCGGGGCAGGCAACGGATTTCCATGAGATATGATTCTCACCGAAGTCACCAGCTCTAACTGAGTAACGTCAAAATCCTCTGTCACTTCGCCGGCTACAACAACACTGTCGCCATTTTTCAGCGGCTCCAGGAGCGAGTCCGGCCCGGTCACCCATAGCCCGCTGAACGGCTGATTTGAGCTCTGAATATACCATGCGTTCGTTCCACCCGCTGTAACAGGAGATAGCAACAGGCTCGCAGTATCCGCCGTAACGATACCGCCAGTCGAATCGATAGCTCCGACATACGGGCTGCGGCCGTTCACGTACGGAGTGTATTGAATATCATGAATTGTTAACAACGGTTGAGTAGACCTGTCAATGACCTTGTAGAAGAAGAATCCCCCGTTAGTATCATACTGGGTCAAAGAACCGCTGTTTGCAAGGAACGCAGAACCATTGTTTGTGTCGGTGGCTTTGATAAAATAGCGGACGAACGATCCAGCCGATTGAATCGGGATTCGCCCTTGGTACGTAGAATCAACAGCCACATGCGGCGCTGTCATCCCAACGGATTGCCAACTGCCGTTATTTACACTGTAGATCAACTGCACCGTATCGACAGGATATGTCGTTACCACTGGATTTATAGATTTATATGCTTTCATTGTAATGAGAGGAGTACTGTCCTTTGTCACTACAACCGGGTAACGTCGCTCCGTAGAAACGCCGGGGGGAGTCGCACCGAAGACAATGTCTCCGGGAAACATCGGACAAATTCGATAACCGCGCGCCGATTCTCCTCCCGACGAGGTTGCCACGTAACCTCGGATTGTGTCGATATAAGTTGCCGCCGGCGGAACTTTGTAGGCCGTATCCGCAGGGGTGGTCGGCTGTTGCTGCGCGCTCGGGCTCTTGGTATAATGATATGACCAGTCATAGTCGGAAAGTTGATTTCCCGAGGCATCCGTAAACATGAATGTACCGCGACTTGAATTGACGTTCGCAACAACGGTGACATTTGTGAAATAAACATATTGCGATTCCCATTGCTCGCCGCTCGAGAACTTGATTTTCCCCCCTGGATTTGTCCCGACATTGAAATCGGTGACGTTGAGATGAACCGGCGCGGGCAAAGGATTGCCCGATGAAAGAATGCTAACCCCAGCTCCGACGATCGGGGCAAATTGAGTGAGGCTGTTCATCTGATTCAGAGGAAATTCCTGAACGACACCCAGCATTGAGATGATGTCTCCCTGCTCGACGTCATAAAAGCCGTCCGCTGAGAAGTCGTCGGTGTCCGGAACGGTGCTGCCGGAAATAGTTGGATAGCGAACGAGGATCCCGCTCCACGGCGCCCCTGCCAGAGCTGCCGCGCTCGTATCCACAACGGCCATTGTCAATCCGCCTGCAGTATAGCTGATCACTCCCCACGGCACCGTCACGAGCGCTACTAGATTTACAGTGTCGTTCATTTTCGGTGAAACTTGCGAGGTCCAATGCGACCCCGTATTGTATCCTAGAGAATCAGCGAGGTGCAATGAATCGGCCGATACAAACTGTATGTCATGAATAGTGACGAACGGATAATCCGCAATTCTCTGCTGCGAGAAATGACGATATTCTCTCTTCGAACCGGACTTATGCGCTGCGAAAGCAGAGGCAAGGCAAAGGATCGCCATCACACCAATCAGTAGAAGTTTTTTCATAGCACTTTTTTCTCCTTTCGAGAAAATAATGAAATAATGAGATGATATTAAATTCTTCAATGCCAGCGATCCGATGGCTTACTCTTGTGAAGGTTTGAACCCTTCGCGAGAGTGGCTCATTTTATCACGACAAATTTTCCGCGCTTGATGTTGCCTGTCGCCAGGTCCTTCACCGTAAACAGATACAGGCCGGTCGCTATCGCCTGGTCATATTTGGAAATCAGATCCCATGCATGTTCGCCGCCGGCGAACTCCGCGGGGACACCCAATCCGGAAAAATTTTGGAACCACTTGATATCCGAACCGGTGTATGTCGCAGCATCGTGGTCAATTTCTGTCACAAGATCGCCGCTCAATGTGTAGACCTTTATCACTGCACGAGCGGGCAGATTATAGAAATAGATCTTCCTGTCGCGTTCCCCTGAGCCGTCCCACGCCGCCCCCGCATAGTACGGGTTAGGATAGACGCCGACCTCTGCTGATTTAATCGAGGTAGCAGGTGTTCCTGGAATAACGCGAACTATGACCTTGGCACTTTCAAGGCTTGGCAATTGGTTGGCTGAGTCTCCCTGGTTGTACGCCGAAATTCCATACAGATACTGCCATCCGTTCAAACTTGTGATGTTGTCCGATATCGGCGGAAAACGGTACCAGTATTGCACCGTATCGCCAGGAAACATTTTCGGAGTGGCGAGCTTGACAGCATTAAACCCCGTGTTGTATCCGATCGCATCGTCGGCACGGTCATAGTCACCGACAAGTTCCATCGAGAGAATGAAATTTGTCGGGTCTTTGATGTCGGCTCCCGCTGCCGAACGGTAAATTCTGTATCCCTCGAAATCGTATTTTCTGCTTATCGGGTTGAAGCTCTCTTCCGCCTGCGTCCTGTCCCAATAAATGATCGCCTGCTGGTTTTCGACATCGGCTCGCACTCGCGGCTGGCGCGGCGGCTGCGGAAGCACATAGCGGGTCAGCTTTCCATCACCGTTGATATCCTCGCCTGGGTCAAGCTTGTTGTTGCCGTTGAGATCTTCCCCGTCGTACGCCTGCTGAGCCCACGACGCATTTGCGTAGAGAGTTTTTCGGAGCGTTGCGTTGTGATAGTCTTCACTCGGAAGAGCGTTGCCGCTCTTTTTTGCACAAACAACGGCAAAGACAACGCTCACCTTGTCACCGGGAGCCAGAGATGGAAAAGGGCCGACGGAAAGAAGATCGACTGTATTCGCCGGGGCGATTCCGACGGTGACTCCGTCCGACAATACATAGGTGCCTTGCGGCGTCCCAAGCGATTGAATATAGTTCCTCGCTTCCATTGCCGACATTCTTTGATACTTCCCGCGATTGGGGTCTGCAGTATTGTTGTCGGCGTCGGGGAAAAAATAGGCCTCGGTTCCCGAACTGGTGTTATTGTACTTCCATCCGTTGTAATACGTGTCTTTGGAGAGGTCGCCGAGGGAATCCAGCGAAGCGCCCGCAAATGCTCCCGTTGAATCTCGCTTGAGGGGGAACGGCGTTGCCCCGAGAAGCTTTAAACCGAAATAGCTGTTCGCCGGCGGGCCGTATGGCTGACCATTGACATCAAATGTATATGCCATGCGCAAGCTGTCGATGTAGCCTTTCCCGCTGCTGAAAAAAGCTGCACTCCCCTGGTAACCTGAGAGATTCATGTTGCGAACGACGGCTTCATTCCGCATCCCGACATACATCCCATCAATCGTATCGCTGCTCACGTTCTTGATCGTGTAATTCAGAATAACGAAGAAGTCGGCGAATGGAAAATTCCATGCGTACGTTTCCAGATGGACGGTGATTCCGAGAGGAGTATGGCCTTGTATCGAATCGCCGGTTTGCGGGTCGCGCGTGTACCGGTCCGTAAAATCCATCACGTAATCTTGGTGGCTTACGGCGTTGAGATTGAAATACGTGTCCCCCGACAGCGAAGAACGCTCGCTGATCTGAGATCCGGGTTCGTTCGTAAACTCAAAACCGGCTCCCAGCACGAGCGGATTGCCGCCGTCGGCGCATGCTGTCGAAACGGTCGGAAACCCTACTTTCCGATTGATGCCGCCTACCCACAATCCACCCAATGCGAGGTTTTCAATCCGCGAGCCTTTTGGATATTCGCACGACGGTTGTGCAGGCCAATTATTGAAATTTGTTCCCAGTGTCCCGAAGTTTGTGATGGTCATGCGGACATTGCCGATGTCAGTATACTTCGTCGCGTCATCATCGGTCAATTTTTTCAGGCGTGCAGGCGAGGACTGGTCTGAACTAGTCTGTGAGAAACATAGTTCCGTGCAGAGGAAAAGCGACAGCAAGGCAACGATGATATTTCGAGGGGAGCGCGTATGCAAATGGTATCAAAAAGTAAAGGTGAATCCTTTTGTAAGAAGATTTTTTTATTGAAGAACGGCGAGATCTCCGGAACAACAATATCGCGTTAGAATATACGCGCATATTGAAACAGAATCAAGGCAGGAATAAATAATTAACAAAAGAACAATACTGCGGTAACAGCGTCAATGGTAAATAACGAGTTTATCGCCGACCCGAATGTCGGCAGCCAGTGCATTCCAGCGTTGAATATCGACAACTGAAACGCCGAATTTTTTTGATATATCCCACAGAGTATCGCCGGTCCGAACGCGGTAGTACTCAGTGTTTTCTGAGGTGAGGCGAATTTTGAGTTTGCGTCCGGAAAGAACGCGGGAAGTCGAGAGCCTGTTCCATTTTTTTATATCCGCAATCGACACGTTGTACATTCCCGCAATTTTTTCCAACGTTTCTCCTCTCTTAACCCTGTGGCGTATGGTCTTCTGCTTTACAACTGCTGTTTTCACGGGTTCTTGTGTTTGCGGCGCCGCGGGTTCTGGCGAAATGCCCGTCGAGGGCTCAACGTACACTTCAAGCGCCTGGCCGGCAAAGATCCTGCTCCGCCGAATCTTGTTCCAGCTCTTCAAATCGGCGATGGCAACATTGTAGTCGCCGGCTATTTTTTCGAGTGTCTCACCTTTCTTTACTATATGCTTAACCCAATGGTTCCGGTCGTCGACCTGCTCCCCGCCGCTGACGCCCGCCGGAATAGTTGCCTGGCCACCGCTCTTCAGCGAGTTTTTCTGATCGAAATTCATCGTAACGATCTTCATGTACTGGGCCAATTTTTCTGATGGGACCCATACATTGATCGTTTGTCCGATCTGGATCGACCGTCCATAAGGAATATTATTCCAATTCCTCAAATCGCTCGCCCGGACATCGAACCACTCTGCGATATGCCCGAGCGTGTCCTTCTTTTTCACGACATAAGCGATTTTATCCCGCCCGGCAGGCACGAGCTTCTGCCGTTGACGGATTCGAGGAGCAACCACTCTCGCCTTTTGAACCGGCTCCTGCTCTTGGGGCACCGCGGGCTCGGCAACGGGTTGAGAACCCGCAGCCAACAATCTCTTTTTCGATACCGGGATGATGAGATAATTCCCAACTCTCAGCCGGCTCCTTTTTGTCAGCTTATTGACTTCGAGAAGAACCGACGTCGCGATGCCGTATTTCCGGGCAATTCCTGCCGGAGTATCTCCTCGGCGAATCTTGTGCTCCGCCCATTGACGCTTCTGGTCATCGGGAATGAGCGCGTATTTTTTTGTGAAGGCGTCCGTCGAACCGGCAGGAATCCTTAATTTGTAGCCCCGGTAATTTGGAGGCGTGCACCATTGGATCAATTCAGGATTCAATTCTCTCAGCGTCTCCGCAGTCGTACCTGCGCAGTCGGCCAGCACATCCAGGTCGACGCAGTCGTCGACGGTGACATACTCATACGCAAGGCTGTCTGCCCGCGGAATGCCCTTGAATCCGTATGCTTCCGGATTCATGGCCATCAACGACACGGCAATGTACTGCGGAACATAATTCCTCGTCTCGCGCGGCAAATAACGGCGCATGGACCAATAATCATTCGTATGGCTTCGGCGAATTCCCCGGTTTATTCTTCCGCCGCCGGAATTGTACGCTGCTATTGCGAGCTGCCAGTCGCCGTATTGATCGTGAAGGTCTTTAAGGTAACGGGCCGCAGCGCGTGTTGCTTTCTCATAGTCGCGTCTCTCGTCGTACCAATAGTTCCCCTTCAACCCGTACAACGTACCCGTCCCTTTCATGAATTGCCACATGCCGACAGCTTTCGCCCATGACCTGGCGGATGGATTCAGGCCGCTTTCCATCATCGCAAGGTACATCATTTCCTTCGGGACTCCCTCTTCCGTAAATATGCGTCCGATGGCAGGAAAATACTTTCCGGAAAGATAGAGCCATCGTTCAAAATGGTCCCGGCCTTTGTCTATAAAGAACATGATGTTCCTTTCGACAAGGTCGTTCATTCTCATCGGGATAGTGGTTTCGGGGATGGGGACAATCGGTATCTTGATGTTTGAGATGTCGATATTTTCGATGTCGAGGTTCAGCTTCTCGCGCAATGCAAATATCGAACTCTGCGGACCAAGCTCGTCGATGCTTGCAATATACTTTTCGTAATCTTCAACAACGCTCCTGCTCAGGTCATTGTATTCCGGGTTATTCTCAATGTCCGGATAGTAACTGATTTCGTTGAGGATTCCGATTGCCTGCTCAAATTCATCCGCAGAGAGAACAGAATCTCCCATGGTCTGTGCTTGGAGAGCCGTGAGGTAATGCTGCCTCGCCGATTCCAGCCGCACCGCAATGACCTTCTCATCCCCCTCGTCGGCTGAATCTGAGAGCGCAATGCCGGAAGAGTCGCTTCCGGTTTTGACAATCCTCGATTCTATACCTTTGGAGGACAAAGATGGGGAGCCGGCATCCTTTAGCTCAGAACCGGAGGGCGCCAAAATGGAATCAGGGAATGCCGAGGCTAGGAGCGGGGTTGCGGATATGAAGCTCCAGTCAAGCGATCGGGTTTGCGGAAATGCCCAACTTGAATCCTGGATGATGAAAACACTTAAGAAAAACAGGGGTACCCAATATATCCGTCTGGACATTACTCCTCAAAGTTATTACATATCAATCCTATCTACATTGAAATATAGCAATCAATGAAATAAAGTCAAGGGAAAATTTGAAGGGATTGCTGGAAGTGATTGATATTCTTGATTAAGCAGGCCGAGCACTGAGTCGGTCACATTTAGGCAATCAACCCAATTCCGTGAGAACTACGCCAAAGAGTGTCAAAACAGCCCCTACGGCGTAATGCGGGCTGATGAGTTGGTGAAGAAAAACATATGAAAGGCCGCTCGTGACGATTGGCTGGGCGTTCGCAAAGATCGCTACTTTTGTTGTCTCCAATTTTCCGATCGCGTAATACCACAAAAAATATGAAATCACGGAAGTCCCGAGGCCCAGGTATAAAATCCCTTCCCAGTGGGAAACTGTCAATGTGGAGAGATCAAATCGGCTCACGCCATATACACCTATAGGAAGGAAGAGCAGCATTCCTCCGATCATCGAGAGCGAGGCGACATGAAATGCCCCATATTTCACCACCATCGGTTTTCCCTGGATCGTATACAACGACCAAGCGATGACAGCGACGAACATGACGATGTTGCCATACGTATAGTCCGAAGAAAAGCTCACTCCATGTTCAAATATTATTACCGCTACACCGCAGAACGCGATGAACACCCCTGCGATCTTTTGCTTTGTGAGTTTTTCACCAAGCATGATATGGGAGAAAACCAGGACGAGTACGGGGGTGGTCGCATAGAGCAGCGAGGCGTTTGCCGCAGTCGTATATTTGATCCCGTACAGGAACAAGAATTGGTTCAACGGAATGACGACGAACGCCAGCCAAAGCATTTTCGCGTAATCTTCCCGTTGGATCTTTATTCTTTTTTCTTTGATCAGAAAGAGAATGGCCAGGGCGGCGCTCGAAACGCACGTTCTCAGAAAAGTCAGCGTTATCGGGTCAACATCCGAGACGACGGCCTTTGCGACGAGGTGTGTTCCGCTTGCGAGCAGAACCTGGATGATGATAAGGATATAAATCATGATGGCAGTAATTTTTAACTTAAGAATATACAGAACGAGTGCGGTTTTTCCAACAGCTTTTGGGGGAGACGACGGCAGCCCCTTAAATTGAATAGGCATATCAGAAGGCCTGAGTAATGTCATTCTGAACGGAGCGAAGCGGAGTGAAGAATCTACGTCAATTCTGCATCGGGAATACACGGTGAGGCAGTGTCGTAGATCCTTCTCCCGCCAAAGAACGGCGGGATCAGGATGACAGGACACTACATTGTGAAGCTCTCACTATTGAAATTCAGGTCCGCTCCCCCATTTTGCAATTTGACTTCTCTTTGGGTATATTTTCCATCACCCAATTCCATAACTCACGGCCTGAATGAAAACGAAACCGACGCTGTATCTTCTCGACGGAATGGCGCTTGCCTACCGCTCCTACTTTGCTTTTATCAGAAACCCATTAGTGAATTCGAAGGGCGAGAATACTAGCGCCATATTCGGTTTTGTGAACTACTTGAATAAGATCCTGGATGAGAAAAAGCCGGATTACATTGCGGTCGTTTTCGACACAATCGAACCGACATTCCGCCATAAGGCGTACCCTGAATACAAAGCCACCCGGCAAAAAATGCCGGAAGACATGTCCGCGATGATGGACACCTTGAAAGAGGTCGTCCGCGCTTTCAATGTTCCCGTGGTTGAACTTCCGGGCTTCGAAGCGGACGATGTGATCGGTACACTCGCCAAACGGGCCGAAAAAGAAAATGTGGAAACATTCCTTGTCACAAGCGACAAGGATTTCATGCAGCTCGTATCCCCCACCGTGAAATTATACCGGCCCGGGAAAGGTGGAAACGATGACGAGATTGTCGGTGAGTCGGGCGTCATCGACAAGTTCGGCGTGCCGCCCGATCAGGTCATCGAGATCCTCGGACTCATCGGAGATCAATCGGACAACGTGCCCGGCGTCGCCGGCGTCGGCCCAAAGACCGCCGAGCCGTTGATAAAAAAATATGGAACCATCGAAAATCTTCTTGCACACATTGACGAGATCCCCCAAAAAGGATTGCAGGAAAAGCTGAGGTCCAACCGAGAAATGGCGATGCTGTCCAAGAAATTGGTGACGATTGAAATTAACGCCCCCGTCGAGATCGATTTCCATATGCTCAGATCGACGGCAAAGAACATTCCCGCACTTCATGCACTTTACACACAGTTGGAATTCCGCAGCCTCGCACGGCGCCTGAAAGAAGACGATCCCGAACCAACTCCCACCAATGCGAGCATTGAGATTCAAGCACCGACTCTTCGTGATATCACGACATCCAAGCATGAGTATATCATAGTCGATTCCGATGCGAAGTATTTGCGCTTTCTCTCCGAACTCAAGAAAGCAAAAGAATTTGTTTTTGACACTGAAACGACATCGACCGACGCTCTGCAGGCCCAGATCGTAGGAGTTTCGTTCTGCTTTGAGGCGAACACGTCATACTATATTCCGGTCGAAGTTGTCAACGAGGAACAACAGAAGAATGTGTCGTTGTTCGAACCAGCATTTACGCCCGCAAAGCGCCCGAAGGGAAAATCGTTTCCGCTGAAAAAAATCATTGCCGACTTCAAGCCGATCTTCGAAAACGAGAAAGTGAAGAAGTTCGGCCAAAACGTGAAGTACGATATGCTTGTCTTTTCCCGAAAGGGAATCTGGACACAAGGAATCGGCTTCGACACGATGGTGGCGAGCTACGTGCTCCGCTCCGAAGGCCAGCACAATCTCGACGCCCTGGCAGCGGAATACTTGAACTACAAGATGGTGTCGTTCGATGACTTAACAGGAACGGGAAAAGAGAGAAAAGATATCCGGGACATCCCTGCCTCCGACGTTGGAAACTATTCAGCCGAGGACGCTGATATTACGTTCCAGCTCGCTCACATTCTGCACGACAAGCTCGCCGTTCAGGGAATGAAATCGCTCTGCAGCGATGTGGAATTCCCCCTCATAGGAGTGCTGGCGGACATGGAATTCACGGGAATTAGAATTGATGTCGCGTTCCTTTCGGGAATGTCGAAGGAGCTTGAACGGCAGCTCGACAATTTGGTGGCGCAGATCTACGCCGACGCCGGCGAAAAGTTCAACATCAACTCCACCCAGCAGCTCTCAGTGATCCTCTTCGATAAACTCAAGTTGGCTCCCGTCCGGAAAACGAAGACCGGCTTCTCTACCGACGTTGGCGTTCTGGAGGCCCTGCGAAAGAAACATCCGATCGTGGAACGGATGCTCGACTACCGCCAGCGTTCGAAACTGAAATCAACCTACGTCGATGCGCTGCCGAAGCTTATCCATCCTTCAACGGGACGTGTACATACATCGTTCAATCAGACCGTAGCCGCAACGGGAAGGCTTTCAAGCAGCGATCCGAATCTGCAAAATATTCCGATCCGGTCCGACATCGGAAGAGAAATCCGGCGCGCGTTCATTCCCGGCGGAACAGAGATGGAGATCATGTCGGCAGATTATTCACAAATTGAGCTGCGCATTATGGCGCATATCTCGGGCGATGAGGGATTGCTCGAAGCGTTCTCGCGCGGCGAAGACATTCACTCGACGACGGCGGCTAAAGTATTCGGGGTCCCACAGAAAGATGTTACGCGAGACATGCGCAGGAAAGCGAAGGAAGTAAACTTCGGAATTATGTACGGGATCGGCCCGTTCGGATTAGCGTCCCGCCTGGAGATCACTCAAGCAGAAGCAAAAGAGATCATTTCAAAGTACTTCGAACGGTTTCCCAAGGTCAATCGGTATATCGCCGAGACGATCGCGAAAGTGAGGCATGACGGGTTTGTGACGACGCTGCTCGACCGGCGGCGTTATCTCCCGGAGATCCACAGCAAGAATGCGAACCTGCGATCCAACGCCGAGCGTCAGGCGATCAACATGCCGATCCAGGGAACGGCGGCTGACATGATCAAGCTCGCGATGATCAAGATCCACCGCGAGCTGAAAACAAAAAACCTGCAGAGTAAGATGCTTCTGCAGGTTCACGATGAATTGGTCTTCGAGGTCTTCAAGAAGGAAGAAGCCGCAGTTCGCACACTCGTCGAAGAGAATATGAGGAACGCTTTGAAACTGAGCGTCCCGATCGAGGTTGAGATCGGCGTCGGCGCAAACTGGCTCGAAGCTCACTGAGAAACTGCTTCATTGTCCACGAAGTTCACGAATAAAGCGAAGAGGCTTACTTCTTAGAAGTTTAGATTAGGAAAAATTATTCAAGAAGGTGTTGCATGTTAATAGATCGAATGCAACCCTTTGTGTTTATTCGTGTTCGTCGTGGATACTGCCGAACGTTCACTTCGTCTTCCATCTCCGCACCAGCATCGTCCCTCCGATAATTATCAACACCAGCGGCCAGTAGGAAGCGATCGACCTCCACACGTCTCTGCTGTACCAATACCCGAGATGCGTCAGCATCAGCGCTGCACCGAGGCCGAGGAAAATCATCGACGGTATCAGCAGATGCCAATCCTTGACGTTGAAAACAAACAACATGAAGAACGCAACGCCGACGATGATGATGAATGCGGGGAAGTAAATCGAAAATGATCCGTGGATGAAGCCCCCCTTCCGCAGGAAAAAGAGAATGCCGGTGAGGAAGCACAACGTCCCGAAGAACACCTTGCTCCTGTCGTTGCTCACGAACGAGCGGAGAACGACCGCAGCGCCATAGACAAGAAGCCCGAGCCAGATAAGCGACCATCCGCCGATATGGATGATGTTCATTTGATTCAACAACAGTGCAACGCCCAAAAGAACGAGGACCAAGCCGATGATGGGAAAACGACTGAAAGTGCGCGGTTCCATGATTTTTCCTTGTCAATAAATTCTTATAATGTGGGCTGATTTTCGTACGGCACAAGAAGCACGAGCGTTACGTAGAGCACGATGCCCGCTCCGAACGAGGCCAAACACAAAATAATGTA